>Ga0224497_10000986_pt1 | contig 18734 bp, 21 predicted proteins | sample SF_Jul11_sed_USG_4_FD_167970 | JGI IMG/M metagenome (GOLD analysis project Ga0224497, IMG submission 167970) | Sediment microbial communities from San Francisco Bay, California, United States - SF_Jul11_sed_USGS_13 | ecosystem: Environmental > Aquatic > Marine > Sediment | place: USA... | reverse complement strand
CAACGATCTCGATAGGGCAGTGCTCACTCCCGACGGTCTCGAAGTCTGGTTTGACGAGCTCGAGGTGGGCCCGCCGGACATCGGGATGCCGGTCGTGGCCATTCCGTACACCGAATTGGGCGACATCCTCGACCCCCTCGGCCCCGCCAGCATCTTCGCCGCCGCTCCGTAGCGGCTAACTGTCCTCGATAACCGGCAGCGGCTTGATGGTGTAGATCAGCGGTATCGACACGACCGTCACAACTCCCTTGAACAGGATGTTCAGCCAGATAATCTCCCACACGACCGACGCCGGAACGATGGCCTCCAGGGGTCCAATACCGCTGAAAGCGATCAGAGCGAACAGCACGGAATCGACCGGTAGCGCAATCGCATTCGACATGAGCACCCGGCCCCACTGGTTGGTCTGGCCGAAGCGGCGCACCCACGCCGAGTAGACCTCGGTATCGAGCAGCTCGGAAATGACTTCGGCGATGATCGATGCGAACACGATGCGCCACACCGGCCCCAGAACGTCCGCGAACAGCTCGGACTGGGGGCCGGAATCGGCCACAAGCGGCAGCTTGGCGACCAGCCAGAACAGCCCCGCCATCGCCAAGTTGATCGCAGCGGCGGCCCCGATCAACGTGCGCGCCACCTTTTTGCCGGCCGCCTTATGTACCAGGTCACGCAAGGTGAATGTGATCGGATAGATGAACGTGCCGCCGTCAATTGCCTTGCCGAACAGGTCGACCAGGCGCAGGCTCGAGATGTCGGCCAGCATCTGGGCGGCGACGTACGCCGCTGACAGCATCGCGATCAATATGGCGGCGTGGCTCGTCAAACGGGTCTGTGTTCGGCTGGCCATGCCGGGAGGCTAGCTATCTGCCGGGGAGGGCTACCGTGCCCGCCATGAAGCTGACCCGATCGCTCCTTGGCGCTGCGGTGCTGGCGATGTTAGCGGCGGCCTGCACGGCGGCTACGGCCTCGGATCCGCCCGATTTGGCGGTGCCCGCCACGGCGGCGCCGTCTGAGACGGCGGTGCGGCCGGAGCGCACGACGTTGATCGCAGCGGCGCCCCTAGATGCACCCGATGGCAGCGTCACCACCACAGCCGTCGCCCCGGAGACGACCACGACCACCGTCTCTCCGTTTGTGCGGCCGGCTTGGCTCGGCCGCAGGCTGCTGCCGTTGCGAGCCGATGGCTTCGGTGAGGTCCAGCCCACCCCGCCCGAACTGATCGACCGGCGTCTGGCGACGCCGTCGCTTTTGCCGCCGCCCGCATCCGGCGGGTTTGAATCATCCGTCGGTCCGGTGCCGCCGGACGTTCTGGCCCGCTCGAGCTGGACCGAAGAGTGCCCGGTGGCCGTTGCGGACTTGGCATACGTGACGGTTGCGCACCTTGGCTTCGACGGGGGCGTGCATACCGGCGAGATGATCGTCAACGCCAGGGCGGCGGCGTCCATGGCCGACGTGTTCGCAGAGTTGTTCGCCGTCGGATTCCCAATCGAAGAAATGCGGGTGCTCAGCCTCGGCGAGATCGACGCTCCGCCCACCGGCGACGGCAACCTCACTTCCTCTTTCGAATGCCGGCCGGCAACCGGATCGAACAAATGGTCGCAGCATGCCTACGGCCTCGCCGTCGACATCAATCCTTTCCACAATCCCTACCTGAAGCGTGACCTGGTCCTGCCGGAACTGGCCTCGTTCTATCTCGATCGAGACCTCGCTCTTCCCGGCATGGTCGACAAAACCGTCGTCGTTGAAGCCTTCGCAGCGATTGGCTGGAAGTGGGGCGGCAACTGGTCGAGCCTCAAGGACTGGATGCATTTCTCGGAGAGCGGCACCTAGCGGGACCAGAAGACCGCATAGACGATCAACCAGAATGCGGCCCAAATCATGATCAGGGCGCGCTCGGGCGGCCGCCCCATGGCCCGGTTCAACCCAGTCCGGATCAAGCCGAACAAACCCGACAGCGCCACAAACCTCCACAGCCGCCCCGGCACCGTCCACATGGCCAACTCGAACGGAGAGCTCCCCGCCATCCCGGCGGCGCCGGCGTAAAGCTTGTATGGCTCGCCACGCAACGGCGCTTCCAACAGGGACCGGGGGCCGTCGGTAGAGACCGCCAGGTTGACGGAGTCGATCATCGATGTGTCGATGCCCGGCAGCAGCGCCATGAAGCTTTGGGCGGACTGTGGATCCAGGCTGCCCCAAAGGTGGGCGATCAATCCGCCGACGACGGCACCCCCGACCGCCCACAGACACGCTGCCAGCGCTTTACGAGTGCCGAGCCGCACGGCGATCCACGTGAGTAGCACGTCGGGGATGATGAAGAACACAACGGCTTCCGACAGGCCCCATCCGAACGCTCCCCAGGTCGGCCACAGTTCACTGCGGCGGCGCGCCATCGTCGAGTGGCTGGTCGTGGTCATGCGGCTCGCCCGAGTGCCTCGACCTCGTACTGGAGACGGGCGAGCGCCGTTGCCGGGTCGGGATCTCGCAGGTAATCGGGCCGGCCAACGGTCAAGCGAATCCCGCGACAGCGAGGGAAGTGGACGCCGCGTGGCATGGCCCGTTCCGTTCCCGAGATGTGCACCGGAACGATCGGCAGGTCGGGGAGATCTCTGGCGAGGGCGGCGACGCCGCCTCTGAAGCGCTGCATCCGCCCCGGCTCTCCACGGGTCCCCTCCGGAAAGAGCAACACAACGTCGCCGCGGCCCAGGGCCGCCCTGCACTCGGCCAGAGGATCCGAGCCGCTAACGCGCTCGACCGCCAGGATCCCAATGAGGCGCCGACTGATCCAGGCAATGAGCCGGTTGCGAAGGAAGTAGTCGGCGGCCGCGGCGGGCCGGACCCGGTGGAGGGCAGACCCGGGGAATGCCGCCAACAGCGCCGCGGTGTCCAGGTGGCTGTTGTGGTTGGCAACCACGATCGCCGGCCCCGCCGTTGGAAGCAGCTCGGCATTGCGTACCGTGAGCCCGAGTCCTCGCATCACGGGTCGCAGCACCAGGGTGTGGATGAGGCGGCGGGTGCGGGGCAGCGGCTTCATGACACGAGGTAGGCGATCAGGGCGAACAGCGGTGCCGTGGCGATCAGGCTGTCGATGCGGTCGAGCACCCCGCCATGCCCGGGAAGCAGCGAACCGGCGTCTTTCACTCCCCGGTCGCGTTTGATCGCAGAGATCACCAGGTCTCCGGAGAACCCGAAGAGGACCAGAATGGCCGCAGTCGTGGCGGCGGTGAGGGCCGACAGCGGCGTCAGCATGGCGCCGATGGCAAAACCGAGAGTGGCCGCCACAGCCACGCCACCGATGAGGCCGCCGCGGGTCTTGTTAGGAGAAACTGCCGGGGCTATCGGCACCTTGCCAAACGCCTTGCCCGATAGGAATTGGGCGACGTCGCCGACCTCGGTCACCAGGACCAGGAACACCAGCATGCCGGCACCCGAAGCCGGGCCGGATGCGGGCATCACCAGCAATAGAACCGCGTGCAGCGGGGCCCACAGTGTCAAGAGCAATCCGACCGCTGCTGTGGAGATGGTCTGCAGGAATCCGTCGGTGTGGCCGGCGAGGGCGACCGCCATCGGTACGACCGCGGCGGCTGCGATCGGTGCCAGCCAGCCGGCAGCCGGATAGCCCAGAGCGATCAGCCCATACGCCACGGGTACTGCGCTGAAGCTGAGGCCGACGGCGATCGGGTGGGTCAGTCCCGCCAGCCGATGGAATTCGCGCATTGCCAGCAGGCTGATCGCCGCGAACAGCACGATCGACACTGCGGTCCCGGCCACCAGGGCCAGCGTGAACACGAGCGTCATTGCCCACCAGGTCTTGATGCGGGTCATAACCTCAGCGACGTCCCAGGTCGGCCGGGTCTTTTTGATCAGGTTGGTTGCCAGACCGGCGAACGTCAGAGTTCCGTAGATGCCGCCAAGGGTCCATTGCAATGGTGCGGCGATATCAAGCATGGCGAGTCCGATTACGTATCGTTAGGGCGGTCCCGACCGTGAGGATCGCCAAGCTCCATGTGATCCAGGTGCCGGCTTGCCCGGCGATGGCCAGAGCGATGGCGAACACCGAGAACACGGCGGCCCTGTCTGACTTGCCCAGAGGGCCTTGATTGCGTCGCGGTTCGCCTGCTACGACCGAAGCGAACTCGGAGAGCAGGCCGCCGCAAACGACCACGGCGATCCAAACTGCGTGGCCCGGGAGCAATACGGCAAGGGGCAGATAGGCAACGGCGTCACCGCCAACGTCGGCCATCTCGTTGAAGACGCGCCCACTCTCGCTGGCGGTGGATGTCTGCCGGGCAACGAGGCCGTCGAGCGCGTTGAGAGCCATTCGCCCCAGTAGCAAGCCTGGTATCGCCCACAGCAGGGCGGGGTGGCTGCCGGAGGCAACGAATACCAGCCCTACGAGGCCCGACAGTGCTAGTCCGGCCCCTGTCAGCTGGTCGGCCGAGACGCCCCAGCCGACCAGGCGGTGCTGCGCCGGCCGCAGGGCCGCCTGGAAACGAGGCTTGAGGCTGTAGATGGAGACCACGGCAGGCTCAGAAACCCGTGTTGCTGAACGCCCACGCCAGGTAGGCCGTTCCAAGCAGGACGATCATTCCGACTGCGGCGACGGCGCCCCAGAAGATTTTCCATCCGAGTGCCAGGCCGGTGCGCTGGGTTTGCATGAGCTGGGATCCTTTCGTGTGTCTGGGGCCATGGTGCGTCGCAGCCCTTCCAGCAGCCATGGGGCGAGGCCCCCTTATCCATGTGGGGGTCCTGGGGGTTGGTAAAATGGCTCGATGGCCACCCTTGCTCTCGCAATTGCCCTGCTGGCTGCCGTCTTGCATGCCACCTGGAACTTCTTCCTCAAAGAGAGCGCGGACCGGCTGGCCACCGCGGCGCTGATCGTCGCCTTTGGGGGCCTGATCTACCTCCCGTGGGTCTATGCGGTTGAGGGGCTGCCGGTGGGCGTGTGGGACCACGTTGTTGCTTCTGCCGTGATCCACGCCGTCTACTTCATTGCGCTGGTTGCGGCATACGACCGGGTGGATTTCTCGGTGGCGTACCCGATAGCGCGGGGAGTCGCTCCGGCGCTGGTGGCACTCGGAGGTTGGCTGTTTCTCGGTGACAACATCGGTTTGCTGGCGACGCTTGTCATCGGCGGCATCGTTGTCGCCCTGATCTGGCTGGGCTGGAGCCCGGGAGCCATGGCCGGCCTGCACTGGGCGCTCATCACCGGAGTCACGATCGCGCTCTACACGGTGAATGATGCCGCTGCCGTCCGCGAATCCGGCCAGGCTCTGGCGTACACAGTCACGATCACGGTTGCCGGGGCGGTCTTGTTGGTGCCGTACGCGATCGGGCGCAGCGGAGCCGGCACCTTGGTTGCGACCTGGCGGGCTCGGCCGGCAGCCATCCTCGGGGCCGCCGCCCTCAACATCGGTGCCTATGCCTTGGTGCTGTATGCCGCAACTCTGGCCCCCGTCGGGCTCGTCGCAGCCGTGCGTGAATCCTCAGTCGTCCTCGGGGCACTCGCGGGCATCGTCATACTGAAGGAGCCATTCGGCAGACGGCGCCTTGTCGGCGCCGCTGCGGTGGCCATCGGAATCGTCGCCCTCGGGCTTATCTGAGCCCAGTGCCGGAGTGCGAGAGAACTCGCTAGCTGGGGAAGGGCTCTCCGGCGCGGAAAGCGTCGAGGACGGCCGTGGCGTCTGGCTCGACGGGCACCACGAATGAGGTTTCGTTTTCTTGAACGATCTTCACCGGCAGTGTCATGGCCTCCAAGTCCTCCGAACGCAGGCTGAGGACAGCTCGCCCCAGTTCGACGAGCACTCCGACGGAGAGCGACTTGTCGGCAGTTATCTGCTCGGCGACCTTGCCGGCGAAGCTCGGCAGGTTGAATGCATTGCTCTTCGAGGTCGCCTGATCGAACAAAGCGAGCAAGACCCGCTGTTGGCGGCGGGTGCGAGCGATGTCGTTGTCGCCGAGTCGTTTCCACTCACCGTCGCGTAGCTCCTCGTATTTGCGGGATCGGGCGAAGGCCAGCGCCTGGGCACCGTCGAGAACCTGCGTTCCGGCATCCACCGAAAGCCCCGACTTCCCGTCGCGAGCCGGACGGTCGAAGTCGAGCTCGACGCCACCGAGCGCGTCGACCAGCGTCGCAAAGCCGGCAAAGTCGATTTCGATGTAGTTGTTGACATCGATGTTGAGATTGAAGGCGACCGTCTCCACGAGCAGATCCCGGCCCCCCACCGCAAAGGCGGCGTTGATCTTGTTCGTGTCGTGGCCTGGGATCTTCACCTTGAGGTCGCGCGGCAGGCTCAGAATTTGGGCCCGCTCGCCGGGTATGAAGTGGACCAACATGATCACGTCGGTGCGTGATCCAGAAAAGTTGCCGAAGTTGCCTTCGAAGTCGTCCGGGAGGTCGGCTCGGCTGTCGGTGCCCACTATGAGGATGTTGCGTGGTCCGTCGACATCGACCAGCGACGTCAGCTCTGCCTCCGGGATACGGTCAATCTTGGCGCTCGTCAACAGGAGTAGGGCAATCGCAGCAGCGACCGCGGCCACGCCCATCAACAGGCCGAAGAAGATGATCTTGCGCACCCGGCCCGTTCGGCGCGGCGGCACAGCGGATGTGGTCATTTAGGAGGACGCTCCATATGAGGGCGGAAAGGATATGGGGGCGGAACGGCCGGAATGGTAATGCACCGTGGGAAGTATGAGGCATCAAGCGCCGAACTTGGCGAATCGCGTAATTCGCCCTCGCGGCTGTCCCCAGTAGCTGCCGCTCAATGCGTGCCGACATGTGCGGGTCGCTGACGGATGTGAGATCTCCCTGCAGCGGCTGTTCTGCGGTCCAAACGGTCAGCCGGGCCGCTATGGGGTGATCACTAGTTGGCGCCGCATCGATCCTGAGCCCCGAGTCAGGCCTCAAACTCGCGGCGCAACCGCTCGACGCGCCGATGCTCCACGAACAAAACGCTGAACAAAATGACCACAACGAGCGTCAGCAGGAGAACGCCTTCGAGGGAACCTCCGGCGAACAGCAGGGCGGCGATGCCGATGGCGCCGACAAGGCGTTCTCTTGCCTGAGCCCGGAAAGCGCGCCACACCGCGACGAAGACGCCGATCAGGAACATGAACAGACCGCCGGCGAGCATCATGCGGAACTCGAGGTGGACGGGGTCGCGGGGGTGGAGGGCGATCTCTTCAAGCGCTGCGGCAGACAGGATGATGCCGGCAACGATCGGGGCGTGCGCCCAGGTGTATACGTCACGTACGTACTGGCCGGCATCCTTCGTGTTGAGTCGAGAAGCGGCGAACTCGAGCCCCGGACCGGGCCGATCGAAGTACGCCCACCACAGCAGTCCGGCAAAGCCACCCGAAGCCAGCAGCGCCGAGACGGTCGCTATGGCGAGGCCATCGGACTTCTGGAGGGTGGCAACGACAGGAATTCCGATCGCAACGATCACCTCGCCGAGGGCAATGATGACGATGAGGCCGTGACGCTCCGCAAAGTGACCGACGCGCACCATCCACTCGCCTTCTGAAGCCTTGATCATCGCCCACAGCACGATGGCTGTAGTGGCGAGCCAGAACGCAAGACGGGTGGTGCCGTCGAAGAAGGAGCCGACCGCGAGCACGGCGATCGCCACGGCATTCGGTCCGATCCAGGTGAATACCGCCTGCCGATAGTCGGCATCGCCGGTCACTCCCAGCGTCTGCATGACGAACCCGATGAGCATGATCCCAGCGAGGGAAAGCGCGAACACAGTCCCCCCACCTTCGAACGCAGTCGAGGTCGAAGCCGCCATTGGAATGCTCACCACAGTGGCGACCAAAAACAACGCCCGCACCGGCCTCCCGTTGCCCGAAATGGCGTTCGCCGCCCACGTCAGCTGCTGCCACGGCAGCCAGAGCAGAGCGAACAGCAGCGCGGCCTTGCCGACGCCGGCCCAAGTCGGGTGTTCGATCAGGAACGCCACCAGCTGGGAAAAGGCGAACACATAAGCCAGATCGAAGAAGAGCTCGACCGGATCTGCCGTGAAGTCCTCGGTCAGCGGTGGTAGCTCTATGCCCTTCATGGAACGAGATCATAAGGGAGATGAGCCGACGCGGGTACGAGGAACTCGGACCACTGACCGTCTGCCGGTGCTGACGTGGTTTCGAATACCCCGTTACTGAGATGCAGACGGCGACAGGTCCACGATGCGCCACCGATCACGGTCGCCGAGCACGCCGACCGCGGCGGCCGACCGCAGTCGCAGCGCGGTGGCAGTATCGATGCTGCCGACATGCTCGGCCTCTGGGGGATCCTCCCCGAAAAGTGTGGCGTACAACACCGCGGCGGCCAGATACGAGCCGACAGCCGAAGGATGGCTCCCATCGTCGGCGAACAGCTGTACTCCCGAGCCGTTGATCGCCGACCACGCCTCTCCCACCGGAGCGACTCTGGCTCCGACCTCATTGGCAATCTCCTCGTAAGCGCTGGTGATCGCCGCCTGCATCGATTCGTACGAATAGTGCCCGACCTCCGGAAAGCGCCCGCATTTGGTGATCGGCGTGGATGCGAGTTGCTGTATCGAGGTTCGAGTCCTAGCTCTCCTACTCCAGCAGTCCCGAGTTCATAGCTCGGCTGAGACGACGAGCGTGCCGGGAGCCGGTGAAATGCGTAGGATTGGCAGCCGTGGGCGTCGACGTGGGAGGAAGACGATGACTTGGCAACTGACCGGTACCTATTTGGAGGCATGCAACTGCGAGGCTGCGTGTCCATGCGTCTTCCTAGGGCCACCCACCGAGGACGACTGCACGGCGCTCTTGGGGTGGCACATCGATGAGGGAGCACTCGACGGTGTGACCCTCGATGGCCTCAACGTCGCGATGGCGGCCTACTCGCCCGGCCACATGGCGGAGACGCCCTGGCAGGTGGCGCTCTACATCGATGATCGGGCCAGCGAGGAACAGTTGGGCGCTCTCGGCCAGATCTTTGGTGGTCAGCTCGGCGGGGTCCCAGCCGCGCTCGGAAACTTCATTGGAGAAGTCCTTGGAGCGGGGCCTGCACCCATGACGTTCGAGATGAACGGCACGGATGGATCGCTCACAATCGGCGAGGTGGCTTCGATGGCGACGAAGGCGATGGAGGGTCAGGACGGCGGCCCGGTCGAGATCAGTGGGCATCCGCTGGCGATTGCCCCTGGGAACCCCGCCCTGGCCGGTAGGTCGGAGCACATGAGGTTCAACGACCACGGCTTCTCGTGGGAGCTCGCCGGTAAGAACGCCTTCACGTCTCCTTTCCAATACGCCGGGTAGGCGCAAGGATGCTGACGGTCCGGGCGGCTCCCAGGGTTGATCGCGCCATCGTCGTTGCGGTCCTATTTGCCGTTGTCGCGGTGGCGTGGGTCTACCTCTTTGTCCTCTCCGCAGCGATGGGCGAGATGGGTTCGTCGTTGGCGATGCCGATGACCGCCGACTGGACGCTGAGGGACTGGGTATTCATGTCGGCCATGTGGGCCGTGATGATGATCGGCATGATGCTGCCATCGGCCAGCCCGATGATCGTGTCGTACCGCTCCTTCACCCGCAACGGGTCGCTGACCGGATCAACCTCCGTGTTTGCGACGGGCTATCTCGTGGCCTGGGTAGGGCTAGCAATGTTGGCGGCGGCAGCTCAGTGGGCGCTGCACAACGGTGCTTTCGTGTCACCGATGGGTGTCGCCACGACCCCGGTCGCCGGAGCTTTCCTTGTCGGAGCGGGGACATTCCAGTTCACGAAGCTCAAGCGGGCGTGTCTCGGACAGTGCCGCACGCCGATGGGGTTTCTCATGACACAGTGGCGTGACGGTCGCCGTGGGGCTCTCGTGATGGGGATCCGCCACGGCGTGTACTGCGTGGCGTGCTGCTGGGCGCTGATGGCGTTGTTGTTCGTGCTCGGCGTGATGAACTTGGCATGGGTAGCCGTCCTGGCGGCGGTTGTGCTGATCGAGAAGGTGGCACCTCGCGCAGATGTGCTGACCCCCGTCCTCGGAGCCGCGCTGATCGCATGGGGTGCCTGGTTGATCGTCGTGTGAAGGCTCTTGACCAGCTAGCGGATGCGCCAATAGCCATTGAGACTCAAGCAATCAGCAGCAGCACGTTTGCTCGCTACAAACCGGCAATTGGCCCTCTACCCTTCCGACTGCTCCCGAAAAGCACGCATAATCACGGCCACCTCAACCTCGTCAACGACCTCAAGACCGAGCCGAACCGGCACGATGCACTAGCTGGCAACCCTGATTGGTATACCTCATAGCCCATCCGCCCCCCCGGCAAGTTCCGACCAGCGGGAGCGACCTACTGCTCGTCGGTCACGCAGCCCTCGGATGCAGACTTCACGGTCAAGGTGTAGCGGTAGAGCGTGCCGTTGGTTGCCTTGAGCGGCGGCGCTTCCCAGGCTGCCCGGCGGCTGTCCAGCTCGGCGTCGGTCAGCTCGACCGTGATCTCGCGTCCCACCGCGTCGATCGTGATCGTGTCGCCGTCCACGAGAAGTGCGATGGGGCCGCCCTCTTGGGCTTCAGGCGTCAGATGGCCGACGATGAAACCATGGGAGCCGCCCGAAAAGCGGCCATCCGTCAGCAGCGCCACGTCGTTGCCCAGCCCGGCTCCCATGATGGCCGATGTGGGCGTCAGCATCTCGGGCATTCCGGGCCCGCCCTTGGGACCGACGTAGCGGATGACGATCACGTCGCCGGGGCCGATCTCATGGCGTTCCAAGGAGTGGATCATGTCCTCTTCACTGTCATAGACCTTGGCGGTTCCCTTGAACAGCAAGCCCTCTTTGCCGGTGATTTTGGCGACAGCGCCGCCCGGGGCGACATTGCCCCGCATGATCGTGATGTGACCGCTCTCCTTGATCGGCTGCGACCATGGCTGCACTACCTGCTGGCCTGCGGCGAGTCCGGGGAGGTCCGAAAGGTTTTCGGCCATGGTCTTGCCAGTCACCGTCAGGCATTCGCCGTTCAGGGAGTCGTGTTCGAGCAGCAGCTTGAGAACCGCCGGTGTGCCGCCGACGGCGTGGAGATCCTCCATGACATAGCGGCCGCTCGGCTTGAGGTCGGCAAGGAACGGGACTCGATCGCTGACTTCCTGAAACTCATCGATCGCTAAAGGCACGCCGGCGGCTCGAGCCATGGCGATGAGGTGCAGGACGGCGTTGGTTGATCCGCCAAGCGCCATCGTGATCACCATCGCGTTTTCGAATGCCGCCCGAGTCATGATGTCCGATGGCTTGATGTCGCGCTCGAGCAGGTTGCGGATGGCGCTCCCGGCCGCGATGCACTCCTCGAACTTGGCCGGGTCGGTGGCCGGCGTCGACGAGCTGTACGGAAGCGTCATCCCAAGCGCCTCGATGGCCGACGCCATCGTGTTGGCGGTGTACATCCCGCCGCAGGCGCCCGGACCGGGGCAGGCGTTGAGCACGATGTCGGTCCGTTGCTCGTCGTCGATCCTGTCGGCGATGAATTCACCGTACGACTGGAACGCCGAGACGATGTCAATGGCCGTTCCGGCGGCGTTGGTTCCTGCTCGGATCGTCCCGCCGTAAACCATCAGCGATGGCCGGTTGACCCGCGCCATGGCCATCACGGATCCAGGCATGTTCTTGTCACAGCCGGGGATCGAGATGTTGGCGTCGTACCACTGCGCCCCCATCACCGTCTCGATCGAATCGGCGATGAGGTCGCGGCTCTGCAACGAATAGCGCATTCCCGAGGTGCCCATCGACATGCCGTCCGACACGCCGATCGTGTTGAAGCGCATACCGACCATGCCCGCCTCGGCGACACCCTGGCGCACCTTCGCTGCCAGCTGGTCGAGGTGCATGTTGCACGAGTTGCCGTCGTACCACATCGACGCGATGCCCACCTGGGCTTTGTCCATGTCGGCGGGCGTCAGCCCGACCGCGTAGAGCATCGCTTGGGACGCCCCTTGCGACGCCGGCTGCGTGATCCGACTGCTGGTTCTGTTGATCCGTGTCATCGCCAAAGCATAGAAGCCCACGGGAGAGCACGAGGGGCGGCCCGGGTACACTTGCCGCCATGAAACTATCAATCGAGTACTGCGCCGCTTGAGGCTATACCGACCGTGCAGTTGGCATGGTCTCGGGGTTGCTCGAGGAATTCGAGCACAAGATCAACGACGTCACCATCGTTCCCAGTCGGGGCGGGGTGTTCGAAGTCATGGCAGATGACAAGCTGCTCTACAGCAAGAAAGAGACCGGTGTTCACGCCGAGTACGAGGACGTTGCCGCCCCGTTGCGTGAACTTCTCTCGTAACTACGGGAAGATTCCCGCTACCAGCTTCCGCAGACATGATGTCGCTCATAAGGTATCAACTCGCCGCTAACCCCAACTAGGCTGCCGCCTCGTGAAGAACGGAACCAATGCCGCCGTCCTCGTGACGGACCTGCTCGGTAGCGACGGCCCGGCCGCCAACATCGCCGAGGATTTCATCGCGGCCCGGTGCACGATGTGTGACCGGCGCGACCTCGAAGACATGAACTTCGGCCACGCCGGATATGTGTGCGGCCGTTGCGGAATAATCTCCACCAACGGCTAGGTGTCGATCCACCACGGATCGGCCCCGGTGACATCGACCATCTCGCCCTCTACGTACGTGGCGATGACCTGCGTCTCGCGAAGCTCGTCCGGAGTTGACTCGAGTGGGTCACGATCAACGACCACAAAGTCCGCCGGGCTGCCGACTGCCAGCGGGACCGGTTCTCCCAACGCCGTGGCTGCGGCGGTCGTGTAGATCTCGAGCGCGGCGGCGGGGTCGAGCCTCTCTCCCGGCACCAAACCGGCCCGATCGCGGATGAGGGCCATCGCCTCCCACGGATTGGGAGGCTCGACCGGGGAGTCAGACCCGCCGACGACTAGTGCCCCGGCGCGCCGCAGGCTGGCAAAGGCATAGGTTCGCTGCAATCGCTCGGGACCGACGCGAGACTCGATCCAGTCGGTCTCCGAACCGAGAAACGCGGGTTGTACCGAAGCGACCAGCCTGAGCCGGCCCATTCGGGAGATGTCCTCGGCAGTGAGCACCGATGCATGCTCCATTCGGAGCCGATGCGGGTCGGCGCCTTCGCCGACCAGTTCCTCGAACAGGTCGAGCACCCGGCCGGCGGCGGCGTCGCCGATGGCGTGGATCGCAACGGAACGGCCGGCGGCCACGGCGATGCGGGCCATGGTGACGTCGAGGTCGTTCAACCGCAACGTGCCTGAGACGCCCGGATTGTCGGCAAACGGCTCGTACATCGCCGCCGTGTGCGAGCCGAAGCTGCCGTCTCCGAATCTCTTCACCCCAGCCCAGTCCATTCGGGCACCCGCTCCGTCGAGCTTGGCGGCAGCCACTTCGAGCGTGGCCGCGGTGTCCGCGGTAACGAAAGCGTGAATCCGGATCGGGATGGCGGCGGCCGCGCTGGTGATGATGGCGACCTCATCGCCGAGGTGGGCCCAGGGTCCTTCGCCGCTGCGGACCATGGCACCTATCGATGTGATGCCGAGCTGGGCCAGACCCCGCATGTAGCGAGCAACGTCGGCGGGGTCCACGAAGCTCTCCATGCCCGGCGCGCAAGCGACCAGGTCGATGGCGGTTTCGCGCAGCACCCCGGTTGGAGTGCCGTCTTCGGCGCGGTCGATGACGCCGCCCGGGGGCTCCGGAGTAGTGGCGTCTAGTCCGGCGATGCGCATCGCCGTGCTGTTGACGATGGCGAGATGCCCGTCGTAGCGGTGAACCATGACCGGCCGATCCCCGACCGCCAAGTCGAGATCGCCGGCTACGGGTAGGCGAGCTTCGGCCAAGGTCGCTTCGTTGAAGTTCCACCCGGTGATGAGGCCGGGGCGTGCGGCCGCCGCCTCCGCGAGCCGGGCCCGGAGTTGATCCATGTCACCGGCTTCGTGTAGAGAGGCCCCGGTGAGCAGAGCCGTGTAGGCGACCGGATGGAGGTGCGAATCGCGCATGCCGGGAAGGATGAAACAGTCGGGGAAACCATGAACGACACAGGCGGCGCCGGCCGGCACCCCGGCCAGCAGCTCGGGCTCTGTCCCGAGCGCAACGATCAGGCCGCCTTGGACAAGGAGCGCGTCACCGGCAACGCCGTCGGGGAGGACTACAGCCCGTCCGGAGATCAGCTGAAAGTCGGTCATCGCGCGAGCGTAGCTAACCTGCGCGATTCGATGGCTCCCTTCGCAGCAGCACTAATAGCCGCGGTCCTCATGTGGGCCGCCTTCCCTCCCCTCGACCTCGGGGTCGTGGCATTCGTGGCCCCGGCACCTCTGTTGTGGGGGCTGCGGCATGTCGAAACGGGAACTGGTGCGCTGGCGGTCGGCTTCCTCTTCGGTTTGGTCTTCTTTGGGCCGCTCCTGTCGTTTCTGTTCATTCTTGGTGCGGTGGCCTGGATCCCGCTCACGGTCTGGCTGGCTGCCACGGTTGCCGTGTACGGACTGCTGGTTTGGGCGTTTCGCGCTTGGCCGCCGGGGCGCTGGTTCTTGATCACGGTCGGGGGCTGGGCGATGTTCGAATGGCTGCGAGCGACTTTTCCGTTCGGAGGGTTTCCGTGGGGCTCTGTGGGCACCGCGGCGGGTGGCGTACCCGGCGTCATTGGCTCTGTCCAGTGGATTGGGCCGAGCGGGTGGACGGTGCTGGCTGTCGCCCTTTCGGCCGGGTTGGTTCTCGTACTCGAGGACCAAAGCTCCTGGCGGCTTCTCGTGGACTCGCTGGTGGTAATCGTGATGCTCACGACGGCCGGGGTTCTCTTCGCCCCGTCGGCCGATGGTGATCCGCTGCGGGTTGCCATTGTCCAGGGAGGGTCGCCGTGTCCGCGGACTCACTGCCAGAACGAGAAGATGCTCATCTATCAGTCACACTTGGAGCTGACCCGCACCATCCCCGACGGAAGCGTGGACTTGGTTGTATGGCCGGAGAACTCGATCGGGTCGCCTTTTGAGCCAGACGGCAATCCAGATGTCGATGCGGCGCTGTCGGCGGAAGCGGTTCGCCTCGGCGCCTACCTGATAGTCAGCGGCACCCGGTCCGCAGGCCCCGAGAACTTCTACAACGTGAACACGGTCTATGCCCAGAACGGCAGCAAGGTCGGTGAATATCAGAAGCGGCACCCGGTTCCGTTTGGGGAGTACGTGCCGCTCCGCGGCGTGCTCGACTTCATACCGCAGCTCGAGGCTGTGCCGCGCGATATGGTGCGCGGCAACGGTCCGGTTGTTTTCGAGACCCCCCGGGGCGCAATAGGCACTCTCATCTCCTTCGAAGGCGCCTTCTCTCGCCTGGTGCGGTCCGAGGCGCAAACCGGATCGCAGTTGCTGGTAATCGCGACCAACGAATCCTCATATGGGGCGGGCCCGGCTTCGGATCAACTGATCGGCATCGCCCGGGTCAATGCTGCCGCAGTCGGCCAGGACCTCGTGCACGCCGCCATCACCGGCAAGTCGGCGTTCGTCACCGCTGCCGGTGAAGTTGGCGAGACTTCCGAACTGTTCCGTGAGCAGGTGCTGGAGGGCCGGGTCCGTTTCCGCAGCGCCGGACCAACCATCTTCACTCGGTTCGGCGATTGGCTCGCCTTGGTGGCCATAGCGGGCGGCCTCGCAGCCGCCCTGGTCCCCGGCGAGGGGAAGCCGGAACGACGGCGCGGGCCTCAGCTCTCGTAGGCCGTTAGTGCTTCGTCGATGATGTCGATGCCCATGTCGAGCTCTTCGGTGGACACGTTGAGCGGCGGAATGAAACGGATCACGTTGCCGTCCGGCCCGCAGCCCAGAATGAACATGCCGGCTTCCTTGGAATAGCTCGAGACCGCAGTGAAAGCCTCTGGGGCCGGGACGCGGCCGTCGCTCACCAGCTCGACGCCGATCATGAGGCCGAGGCCGCGCACGTCACCGATCGTGCGGTGCGCATTCTTGAGCTCTTCAAAACGCCCGAAGGCGTGGTCGGACAGCTTGGGAACGTGCGGCACCACGTCGTGCAGCGTCTCGACTGTCGCCGCGGCGGCAGCGCAGCAGATTGGGTTCCCACCGAATGTCGTTCCGTGTGATCCCGGGGGCCATTGCGCCAGCAATTCGCGGCTGGCGCCGAGCGCGGACAGCGGAAGGCCGTTGGCAATGGCCTTGCCCATGACGAGCACATCGGGCCGCACGTCGTACACCAAGGACGTGAACCAGTCGCCGGTGCGACCAAATCCGGTCTGGACCTCGTCGAGGATCAGCAGGATCCCGTGTTCATCGCAGATGGCCCGTAGCGCCCTCATGAACTCCTGGCTGGCGGGGTAGTAGCCCCCCTCGCCCTGGAGCGGCTCGACGAGGAAGGCGGCGATCTCGCCGGGCGTTATCTCGTGCTTGAGCATCAGTTCGAGCTCGCTGAGAGCACGGGCGTTGGCCTCTTCCTGGCTCATGCCCCAGCGGTAGGGGTGCGGGAAGGGCGTGATGAACACGCTGCCCACCAGCGGATGGTATCCCTGCCGGTATTTGGCCTTCGAGGTGGTGTAGCTCACCGCGCCCATTGTTCGGCCGTGAAAGCCGCCACGGAAGGCGACAATGCCTTGGCGGCCGGTCGTCTTGCGGGCGAGCTTCACCGACGCCTCGACGGCCTCTGCTCCTGAGTTCATGAAAAAGAACATGTCGATCGATGGCGGCGTGATCTCGTCGAGGCGCTCTGCGGCGCGGACAAGGGGGTCATACCGGAAAACCCCGCCGACGTGCCAGAACTTGTCGAGTTGGTCCTGGATAGCGGCCTTCACGTGCGGCGGCTGGTGGCCCAGACCGGAAACGGCGATTCCGGTCGAGAAATCGAGATACTTCTTGCCGTCGGCGCCCGTGAGCCACGAGCCCTCGCCGCTGACGATTTCGATCTCTGAATCCCAGGTGATTACCGGGGCGATGATGTTCTTGTAGCGAGCGACGATGTTATCGGCCATTTGTCAGTCCTCCTTGTAGCGCGGGAAGTGGGTCTCGATACAGGCGAGACCTAAGGGGCTGCAAACAGATTGCGCCGCGTCGTTAGCGGAGTCATCGTCATGAGAACATTGTAAGTCACAGGTGGCCTGTGCCACCAGGCCTAGTACGGCCGAACGGGGCAGGCCTTGGGACTTGGCGTGCCGGCGCGTGGTCTCAAGTCCCGTCGAAGTGCGGCGGCCGCTTTTCGAAATAGGCGGAGACGGCCTCTTTGAGGTCGTTTGATGTGAGGAACCCGGCGTTCCAGACGGCCATGTAGTCGAGGGCGGCATCAATCGGCAGGTCCCGGCCGGCCCGCAGCACCTGTTTGGCACCTTGCACCGCCAGCGGGGAGTTGGCGGCGATTTCTTCGGCCATCGCCATGGCCTCCTTGTGGAGGGAGGCGGCATCCGGATAGACGTGACTTACCAGGCCAATCTGCGCCGCTTCGTCCGCGGTCACGTCCCTGCCGGTGTACACCAGCTCGGCGACCCGGCCCGGCTCGATGATGTCGGGGAGCCGCTGCATAGTGCCGACATCGGCGACCATACCGATCTTCGTTTCACGGACCGAAAAGATGGCGTCTGCGCTGGCGAGCCGGATGTCACACGCCGTTATCAGATCGCTGCCACCGCCCAGGCAGTAGCCGTGCACTGCGGCAATCACAGGCTTGGCGCTCTTGGCCAACGAAGTGAATGTTTCCTGCATATGTTTGATCTCGGCGTAGAGCCCCCTCCGCGACGCGACGCTGCTCTCGGTTATGCCCATCATTGGCGCAAAGGCCATGAGGTCGATGCCGACGGTAAAGGCCCGGCCGCGACCCGCGATGACGATCACGCGGACCGAATCATCGGCTCCGAGGGCCTCGATAATGGCTGGAAAATCTGTCCAGAACTCCGGAGCCATTGCATTGAGCTTCTCGGGCCGGTCCAGCCAAACAGTGGCGACGTGCCCGGAGATTTCTACGGAGACAACCTCGGATTCGGGTAGTTGTGGCATTGAATCCTCCTCCGCGGAGGCTAGCTGTTCTCGAGGTCAGCCTCGATGGCTGCCAGGTCTTCCGGGGTGTCGATGCTCAGCCACGAACGCCCATCCTCACCCCACTCGGCCCATTCCTCGGGTTCGAGGTAGCGCACGTTGATAAATTCGATCAGATCGCGAATCGACGCCGCCGGGTTGACGGACGCGATCCGGCGGATCGCCGGGAGGCAAGTCGCCCGGTACAGGGCGCACGTGACCTGGGGATATCCGTTGTGCAACGGAATGATCGCGTCGTTTCGCTGTATTGCAGCCAAGTGCTCGATCGTTGCGGGACGGACGAGAGGCTGGTCGACCGCAACGACGATGACGGGACCGCCGCCCGCATGGTCGAGGGCGCCCGCCAAGCCGGCGAGCGGCCCGTGCATGCCCGGGGGATCAGGGATATTCGTGTATCCGGGCACCCGGTCGGGGCCGCCCATCGTCACAACCTCGAGCCCCGCTGCCTCGAGAGCGGCAGCCACGTGCCCGACCATGGGGACCCCGGCCACTGTGACGTTGACCTTGTCGGTGCCCATCCGCCTGCTCTGACCGCCAATCAATATGGCGCCGAGCGCCGCACCTGCCATGTTGCGAGGTTAGGAGAATTTCAGCAAAGTGCCGCGACGGTTGTGAACCCGCTCTAGAAGACCACGAATACGCCGTAATATGGGGTCGACCCCGGCAGGTGGAGAAGAAGTGGCACGGGACGAGAATTCCCCCGACATGAGCAATACAAGCCTCGAAGACGTCGTCTCTTCGGAGGAACTGCTCAAACGC
>Ga0224497_10000983_pt1 | contig 18775 bp, 10 predicted proteins | sample SF_Jul11_sed_USG_4_FD_167970 | JGI IMG/M metagenome (GOLD analysis project Ga0224497, IMG submission 167970) | Sediment microbial communities from San Francisco Bay, California, United States - SF_Jul11_sed_USGS_13 | ecosystem: Environmental > Aquatic > Marine > Sediment | place: USA... | reverse complement strand
ACAGCGACGGGTCGATGCCCGGTGCACCTTCGAGTACTTGTGGTGCCGACCACGGTCCGCGTGGATTGGCCGCGGTAACGATGAAATTCACCATGTTTCCGTCGACGTTGTTCGTCGTGATGATGTAGTAAGTACCGTCGTGATAGCGAATCGTTGATGCGTGGATACCGTCGCTCGACTTGATGCGGCCAAGGTCGACCTGCTGCGGATCGTTCAACGCGTAGCTGATCAGTTCCCAGTTCACGAGGTCTTTGCTGTGGTAGATCGGGATACCCGGGAAGTACTCGAAGGTCGAATTGACCAGGTAGAAGTCGTCGTCGACACGAACGATGGACGGGTCGGGCGCGAAGCCTGGGATGATCGGGTTGCTGAATTCCCCGGGTGTCGAAACGGCCGGCGCCGACTCGCCGCTACAACCAGCCAACAGGAATGCCAGAACCAGCGCGGTCGAGCCCAATAACAGCCTGTGTACGGCGTGGTGAACCATGGTCGGACGCTATGCGCTCACAGTAGCGCCGTCAACACGATGCAATCGTATTCATATGGGGTCGCCAGATGGACACAGGTGTCGCACGCAATTAGGCTGGAAGAAATGGCAAAACCGAATCACATTTTGATTGTTGGTGGCGGAACCGCAGGCTGGATGGCTGCCAATCTGATGGCCCAACGATGGCTGCAACAGGGCATCAACATATCCTTGGTCGAGTCACCGGACATCGGCATCATCGGCGTCGGTGAAGGTTCGACACCACAATTGAAAGCCTTTATGGACAAGATCGGCGCGGATGAATCCGACTGGATGCCGCGATGCAACGCCACCTACAAAGTAGGCATCAGCTTCCATAATTGGTCAACAAAGCCTGGTTTCGACAGCTATTTTCACCCCTTTCCTGCGCAGCCCGATAGGGAAAACTATCGAGCATTTGTCCACCACTGCTATTTGCGCCGGCAGGGATTCGATATCGACGCGCATCCGAATCGGTATTTCCTGCCTGCGTACCTCGCTTCCAATCAGCTCGGACCGCACCCCAACCACAACTTCCCGTTCGAGGTTCTTTACGGCTACCACTTCGACTCGCAATTGCTCGGCGAGTATTTGCGCGACCTTGCCGTGAATCGCGGCGTCACGCATATTCAAGGAAACGTGAATAAAGTCTTGCAAGACGAGCAAGGCAATATCACGGCCGTGCAACTGCAGGACGATGATTTACTCCAGGCGGATTTCTTCGTCGACAGCACGGGCTTCCGAAGCCTGTTGCTGCAGCAGACTCTTAAGGTCCCGTTCGTCAGTTTTGACAGCAATCTTTTCAATGACTCGGCCGTCGTTATGCCGACGCCGCAAGGAAATGAATACAACTCGCAAACGATATCGACAGCGATGAAATGCGGCTGGGCCTGGGAAATTCCGCTTACCAACCGTGTGGGTAACGGCTACGTTTACAGCTCCGCGTTTTGTTCGGCTGATGACGCTGAAAACGAGCTTCGGCAAAAGACCGGTTCGCTCGATAGCGACATCGAAGCTCGTCACCTGCAAATGAATGTCGGCCAGGTAGACAAACACTGGCATCGAAACTGCATCGCGGTCGGATTATCGCAGGGCTTCATAGAACCACTGGAAGCGACCGCATTGCACATTGTCCAGGAAACGGTTGAGACCTTTATCGCCAGTTTCGAGGAAGGCGGCTATACAGCTCAGAATCGGGAGCGCTTTAACGAGATCCTGACGCGCAGATTCGAGGGCGTTCGAGATTACATCGTCTGTCATTATCGCGCGAACTCTCGTAACGACACCGACTACTGGCGCGCCAACGCTGCGAACGAGAATCTGTCGATTTCGCTAAAGAATCTGCTGAGAACCTGGCTGGACAAAGGAGACCTGACTCAGGAAATTCAAAGGCAGGACATATCGCGCTACTACAACACGATTTCCTGGCACTGCCTGCTGGCCGGCTACGGTCTCTTTCCCGATCACACGACTTTGACAGCGGTTGGCGAGGACAAGAAAATTTATGATCTGTCGAAGATCGATGAATTCATCCGACGTTGTGCCTTGAATTTCGAAAAACACTCGACGCAGTTGAGCTTTTCGGTCGGCGAGAGTATGCGGGCATCACCAGGCTCCTAGTCGGCTTTGCAGTGTTGCTCGATAAAATCGTCGTGCGACGGCAGGGACGCAGTCGCCCGATCAATAATAGCCTTCACATTGTCGAGAAACTCATCGAGTTGTTTTTTTGAAAGCGCATCCACGATTGGATGGTAGTCCTCAGGCATCAGTCCTTGCCCGATCATGACCTGTTGCCAGGCGCTTTCCGTGAACAGCTCGTCCTGCTCGCGGAAAACCTTGCCGGTATCACGAAACAGATCCATCCTGCGCGACAACGATTGCGGAATATCCATTCGCTGACATTCACGCCAGAACTGGCTGTCGTCACGTTCATTGAGGAAGTAATGCAAAATAATGAAATCACGAATGTACTCGACGTCCATGATTGACTGACGGTTGTATTCGTCAATCTCCGACTGATTGATACCGCCGTGCGGAAAGAACTTGATCAACCGTATCGCCGCGGACTGAATCAGGTGAATACTGGTCGACTCGAGTGGTTCCAGAAACCCGCTCGAAAGTCCGATAGAGACGCAGTTTCGGTTCCATTGCCTGGTACGTCGTCCCGTGCGAAATCGCAGATGCCTCGGCTCAGCCAGGGGCTTGCCGTCCAGATTATCCAGCAACAGCTTCGCGGCTTCATCATCTGACAAATACTTGCTGCAATAAACCAGGCCGTTACCGATTCGATGCTGCAACGGGATGCGCCACTGCCAACCGCTGTCGTGCGCGATTGAGCGAGTGTACGGAACGATCGGAGTCGTGGATTCACACGGTACAGTTACGGCACGATCGCATGGCAGCCAGTGAGTCCAGTCCACATAGCCGGTATTGAGGGCCTGCTCGATAAGCAGCGCGCGGAAACCCGAGCAATCAACAAACAACTCACCCGCTACTTCCGTGCCATCTTCGAGCCGAACCGATTCAATAAAGCCGGAGTCCGCATCAAGCTTCGTATCGACGATAATGCCCTCAATGCGTTCGACGCCCAGGGCTTCACTGAACTTGCGCAGATAGGCCGCATACAGGCTGGCATCAAAATGATACGCATGAAACAAGCCAGGCAGGTTGCCTTCCTTCAACTGGTCGAGCTTCGCATACTTGTTTTGCTTCGCAACCCGGTAGTTGAGCGAATAGTCCCACAAGCTGTCTTCCCGGCCCTCCTGCGCCCCTCGGCTCCAGAAATGGTGAAAGGGGCAAAATGGAAAGTCCTTGCCGACATACCCAAAGGTGTGCATGTAGCAGTCACCTTTCTTACGCCAGTTCTCGAACTCGATGCCGAGCTTTATTGTGCCGCGCGTCTCCCTGAGAAACTCGTACTCGTCGAGTCCGAGCGCGCGATTCAGCGCCAGGATCGGCGGTATCGTCGCTTCGCCCACACCCACGATACCGATCTGCTCCGACTCGACGAGCTTGACCTTGATGGCGTTACCGAGAATCTTGATCAGCAAGGCGGCCGTAATCCACCCTGCGGTACCTCCGCCAACGATGACAACGGTATCGACTTTGCGATTCAATGCGTCTCTCCGAGAACCCGGTCAATAGACAAAGAAAAACCCCTGCAAATATACCATCTGCAGGGGTTGGTCTCTGCGCACTAGCGCTTACTCAAAACGATAACTGGCTCCGAGCAGGAAGTTCCTGCCATAGTCCTGAAAGTCGCGGACTTGCCGCGGGTCATCATTTTGGAACGTCACAAATGGCTCATTCGACAGATTCTGACCTTGCAGCATGAGGGTCAGGGGTTGCAGCCATTCAACCGGGGATTCCTCGAATCTGTAGCTGATCTGGGCATCCCAGATTTCGGTCGACTTCACGCTGACCAGCTCGCGCGAGAAGCTGATCGCGGAAACCTCGCCAAGGAAGTCTTCACGAATACTGCCGCTGACGCGCGCTTCGAAACCCGCCCGCTCATAGTACAGCGTGACGTTATATACCTCTTCAGACAGACCGGGCACCTTGATTTCGTTGCCACCGATATTGATGCTGCTGTCTAGGAACGTCGCACTGCCAACGACACCAAATCCTTCAAGCGAACTGGACAGCCCGCCAAAGTCGTAAGCGCCCGACAACTCAAAGCCCGAAATATCGCCGCCCGAACTATTCTGCCAGTACGTGACAAAGCCGTTGGGGTTCACGACCGGCGGCGCGCCCGGCGGAGGAGTAAGTCCGGAAAAGTCAAACGGCTCTTCGAGCTGCACCTGCCAATCCTCAAGATCCTTAAAGAAATAGGCAGCAGCCACGTAGCCATCGTCGCTGAAATAGTACTCGTACGTCAGGTCAAATTGGGTCGCCTGCTGTGGCTTCAGCGCCGGGTTGGCGCCGTTGGCCCGCCAGTTTACGCCGTCCGTAGGTGCCGAATTGAAGTCGATACCGAAGCTGGCATTCATGCGGTCCATGCGCGACCTCGACTGCGTCTTGGCCGCTCCGAAGCGGATCAGCTGGTCATCGGTCAGGTGGACGACCAGGTTCAGGCTCGGCAGGATCTCGGAGTAGTCGTCGCCGCCCGAGACAGGCTGAGGCACGACGAAACCGTTGCTGTCAAAGAAGGTCGCGTAGCCATACGCCGTCTGGTCTGTCTGAACGTACTGCAATCCGAAGTTACCGCTGACGCTCATGTTTCCCATGTCGGTGTCAAATTCTGCCATCGCGTAAGCAATCGTCACCTGCTCGTCGATCGTCCAGCTGTTCTGCCAGCGGCCCGCTACGGTCAACCGCTCAGACACCTCGTTGTAGTTGCCGTCGGACCAGAATGCGAACGAGTCGTACGCGACCGACTGACCCATACCGATGAAGTCGAGCGAAACATCTCCCACCATGTATTGCGACGGGACAGGCGCGGTGCTCGGATAGGAAGGCAGCGTCAGGAACAGGCCGTCATCAAACTTCTTTTTCTCGCGCTCCGCGAAGTAGACACCGAACTCGACACCTGTGAAGATGCCGTATTCGAGACCTGCTTCAGCCGAGAGCTTACCGGTGTTGAGCTTGTCTTTGATGGTCGGCGTGTTGATGAATCCGTCCTGGGCATCGCCTGGCACGGTGTTGTTGTTGCCCCAGCCCTGGGAGCCGCCGAGAGCGACCAACGAAGTGTCGCTGTAGTCGAGCTCTGGCGTAAACCTTGCGCCCAGGTTTGAACCCTGCATCGTGTAAGCGATGTTGTCCAATGTCGTCGTATTGTCGCTGGAACGACCTGTCGCGGTAGAGTAGCTCTCGAGGCTCCAGATGTTGCGTTCCACCTCACCCGTGCTCGCATCAAATGCAAGCGTCCATACATCGCTAAGATCGTAGGCAACGTTGACGCCGAACGATGTCAACTCGGCATCGCGTCGCTCGAAGTCGTTGCGGATCTGCGGCCGGCGATTGTTGAATACGCCGTCGAGGACGAGACCGTTCGACGTGGTGCCAACCGTCGTGTCGCCCGCCCAGCCGCCCGGGATCTCGATACCACGCAGGATCTTCTCGTCGGAAAAGTCGATGTACAGAGCATCGGCCGTAATCGACAGGACGTCGGTGGGCTCAAACGTCAGGACACCCATAACCGTGTCACGATCCAGCGTCGAGGAGCGAACAAATGGCTTCGCACCACCGAGTTCGAGATCGCCGGCTCCGGTCGTCGGGAAACCCCAGGAGTTCCAACGCTCTTCCTGGTTGGGAGATTCCATTGTCGCGAATGCAAGGGCAATGCCAACAGTATCGTCAGCGAATTGGTCGATGTAAGAAAATGTCCCGCGGTAACCCGAATCGTCACCGTCGGGATTCAGCTTGTCGTGACCGTTCTGCTCGAGCTGAGCATTGACCTGCAACACACGGTCGTAATCCAGCGGCTTGACCGTGTGCAGGTTGATCGTGCCGGCAATACCCTGGTTCATTAGAGACGCATCCGGGGTCTTGTAGACAGTTACACCCGACATGATCTCCGACGGGTAAAGATCGAATTCGATGCCGCGATTGTCGCCGATCGAGACCTGCTCGCGACCATTGAGCGTCGCGGTACTGAAGTCTTCGCCGAGACCACGAATCGAGATCGAGCTCTGGCGACCGTCCAGGCGCTGGCCGGCAAGACCCGGCAGGCGCGATATCGCCTCGGCAATACTCGAGTCAGGCAGCTTGCCGATGTCTTCAGCGGAAATAGCCTCAACGACAGACGTCGAAGTACGTTTGGTGTTGATCGAGTAATCAGGCTCGCGCGGAACGAACCGTAAGTGACGATTTCGTCGATCACCTCATCATCGGCGTCCTGCGCGTACGCAGACACTGGCATGGCCATCGCGCCCGGCAGAGCGGCCGCAACCGCAAGCGACAGCGCCGTGCGCCGGATGTTCAAAGTCAGGTTATTGGTTTCGTCTGATACAGACTGCGCACTTCGGCGTTTCTTGGACATTCGGTTTCCCCCGGGAAAGTCTTATTCTGTTGATACAACTATTTCCGTATTCTAGAAAGCGAGCCAGACATCGGCAATGCAATGCATACGTATTCATAGCCTGAATACGTATGCACTGCATTGCGGCCAACACGCGCTCTGATTAGTTTGCCTGCTAAATAAGATGCTTCCACACAAGCTGCCAATGACGAATAACGCTGAGCCTCATACCTTGCCGGATGAACGGCAGGCAGGCGTTTGCCTGCATATCGCGTCCTTGCCGGGCCGCTACGGCATTGGCGAAATAGGCAATGAGGCGCGAGCATTCGTCGACAAGATGCGCGATATGCAACTGGGTGTCTGGCAATTTTTGCCGACGGGACCAACAGCTTACGGCGATTCGCCCTACCAACCTTTGTCAACGTTCGCCGGCAACGAGATGCTCATCAGTATCGGCGATCTGGTCGAAACGGGCTTGCTTGCGGAACATGAAGTCAAAGAATTGACTGCGCTTCCGACGCATTATGTCGATTACGGGGCACTTATTCCGGTGAAAAATCGGCTGCTCGCCATCGCGGCGCAGAGATTCCTATTCAAGGCCAGCAACGAGATCCAGGCTCGTTGCGCCGCGTTCATTGCGGCAAACGACACTGCCTGGCTGCACGACTATGCCGTTTTTCGCATTCTCAAAACGCGGCACGGTGAGAGACCCTGGCCCGAATGGAAGCCGGAATACGTGCGCCGGGACCAACAAGCACTCCGCAAGCTCGAGATCGATGAAGCTCCGCAAATCGAGGCGATCAAGATCATCCAGTTCCTTTTTCACGACCAGTGGCAGCGCTTTCGCGATTACGCAAACGCCAACGGCATCACGCTGTTTGGCGACATGCCGATCTGCATCGCGCTGGACAGTTCCGACGCCTGGGCCAACCGTGACATCCTGTGCCTCGGTGAAGACGGCAAACCCGATCACGTCGCAGGCGTTCCACCCGACTATTTCAGCGAAGACGGCCAGCTCTGGGGCAACCCGCTGTATGACTGGGACCGTCATGCGGCTGACGGTTACCGATGGTGGGTCGACCGCCTGCAAGCTTCGATCGAACTTTCTGATATAGTCCGAATTGACCATTTCCGTGGATTCGAGGCCTACTGGGCGGTCCCGGCAGACTCCGACACGGCCCGAGTCGGGGCCTGGGAACCCGGTCCAGGGGATGCAATTTTCGATGCGATGAAAAACGCTCTCGGCAATCTGCCGATCGTGGCCGAGGACCTGGGCGTCATTACACCGGAAGTCGAAGCCTTGCGCGATCGGCATCACATTCCGGGCATGCGCGTGCTGCAATTCGACGTGTGCGACGACGACTTCAAACTATCCGACGTGGGACAGAACAGTGTTTGTTACACGGGCACGCACGACAACGACACAACCATAGGCTGGTTTCATGGCAGCCCGGACGATATTCGCAGCGCCGAGGAAATCAAGCGCGCACAAAAAGCTGTCCTCGAAATCACGGGTGGCACACCTGAGACCATACACAGCGATTTAATCAAAGCCGCTTTCTCGACAAAGGCACAGCTCGCTATCGCGCCGATGCAGGACTATCTCGGCCTGGGATCTGAAGCTCGCCTGAATACGCCCGGTACGTCTGGCGGTAATTGGCGTTGGCGTGTACTTGTCACACAATTAACACCCGAAGTTTGCGACAATGTGGCCGACATGGTGCGGGCATCGGGTCGCGGATTCACTCATTGAGGCAACTCATTGGCTGAAAAGGTATCCGGAGCCTGCCGTGATACACAAAGCCCGGAAGGACGAGTTGCAAGATGAATCAAGTAAAACTCAAGGAAGACGCGAGATTTGTCAGTCGCCTGACCCGCGAGACGCTGGCACTTATTCTCGCGGGTGGGCAGGGCTCGCGGTTGCATGACCTGACGACCTGGCGCGCCAAGCCAGGCCTCCATTTCGGCGGCAAATTCCGAATCATCGATTTCCCATTGTCGAACTGTATCAACTCGGGCATCCGGCGCATTGGCGTATTGACCCAGTACAAGGCGCATTCGCTGATTCGGCACCTGTTGAACGGCTGGTCCTGGTTCCAGGCGGGCGGAGGATCACGAGAATTCGTCGAAATCCTGCCCGCTTCGCAGCGAGTGGGCGGTGAGTGGTACCGCGGCACCGCGGACGCCGTCTATCAGAACCTCGACATCATTCGCACGCACGATCCGCGCTTCGTGCTGATCCTGGCCGGCGATCACATTTACAAAATGGACTACGGCCCGTTTCTCGCCTTTCATGTAGAGAGACTCGCGGATATGTCGATCTGCTGCTTTGAGATGCCGCTTGCTGAAGCCGCCGGTGAATTCGGTGTCATGACGGTCAACGAAGAAGGCCGCATCATTGCTTTCGACGAAAAGCCCGAGAAACCGAATCCGATTCCGGGCAAACCGGACCTTTGCCTGGCGTCAATGGGCAACTATGTTTTCAACACGGAGTTCCTCTACGAACAGGTCATCAAGGATGCCGACACGCCGGGTACGCAACACGACTTCGGTCGCAACCTCATTCCGGCAATCATTGACGATTACAAGGTTTATGCCTACCCATTGCACGACCCGGAATCCGGCAAGCAAGCTTACTGGCGCGACGTCGGTACCCTCGATGCATACTGGGAAGCCAACATGGAGCTCGTTTCGGTAACACCGCAGCTGAATCTCTATGACAAAGTCTGGCCGATATGGACGTACCAGGAGCAGGTGCCGCCTGCCAAGTTCGTATTCGATGAGCCGGAAAGGCGCGGCGAGGCGATCCAGTCGATGGTCTCGGGCGGTTGCGTCGTATCCGGCTCGACCGTGCGGGGTTCTCTGTTGTTTACGAACTGTTATGTGAACCCCTACAGCACGGTAACGGACTCTGTTGTTTTGCCCGACGTTGTAATCGGCGAGCGATGCACGATCAATCGGGCGATCATCGATAAGGGCACAGTGATCCCGGCAGACACGCAGGTCGGCTTGGACCACGACGCCGACCGGGAGCGCGGTTTCCGGGTTACGGACAGCGGCCTGACTCTGGTCACACCTGACATGCTCGGACAGCAGCTGCATTTCACGCGCTAGGCAGGCACGTATCAATACGAAGTCAGTAATTTTTCTGGCGTCAGAGAATGGCGCCCTGCGCGGCGGAAAAGTCGGCGGTGTCGGCGACGTCGTTCGTGACCTGCCGCTCGCACTGGCGGCGGCAGGCTGGCAGGCAACGGTTGCCACGCCCTCTTACGGCTCGCTGCACAAGCTCGCCGGGGCGGCGCACCTCGCGACTATTGATGTCGACTTTCGCGGCAGTGCGCACCCTGTCGATATCTGGGAGATCCCGGCTGACGACAGCGGCGTGCAGAACATCGTCTTCGATCATGCCTTGTTCGCACAATACGGCAGTGGGCGCATCTACCATCAGGATGAAGCGGCCCGCCCTTTTGCAAGCGATGCCAACACATTCGCTTTTTTCTGCGCGGCGGCGGCGCAGTGGATAAGCGCCAGCGAAAGACAGCCCGATGTTGTGCACCTGCACGACTGGCACGCGGCTTTCTACCTTATTCTCGTCAAATACGCAGAGCAATTCGCCGGCCTTCGCGACATTCGCACGGTATTTACGATTCACAACCTCTCTTACCAGGGCACGCGTCCGTTTCGCGGTGATGAATCGTCGCTCGAAGCCTGGTATCCGAACCTGCGCCCGGATTATGGGACGATCGTCGACCCTCGCTATGCCGACTGCGTAAATCCCATGGCGAGCGCAATCCGCCTCGCGGACGCGGTAAGCACGGTATCGCCCACCTACGCGCACGAGATCTGCCGGCCGAGCAATCCTGAGACCGGCTTCATCGGCGGCGAAGGACTGGAAGCCGACCTGACCCGGGTGCGTGATGACGGTCGCCTGTACGGCATACTCAACGGCTGCTATTACGACCAGCCGATCGGTCGCCGGCCGGGCTGGCAGCGCTTGCTCGGCATGATCGAGACACAGCTTCAGACCTGGCAAAAGGAACAGCCGTCAAACGAGGCACACGAGCTGGCACTTCAGCGTTTGACCTCAATGCCGAAACGTCGGCCGAGCCACCTCATGACGAGCATCGGCAGGCTCGTCGAACAGAAAGCAACCTTGTTGCTGCACGAGTTCGACGACGGCAGCACGCCGCTGGGGCGCATTGCAGAAGTCGCCGGCCCGAAAAGCGTGATCGTCGTACTCGGAAGCGGCGATCCGCATCTCGAAGCACGCATGCTGGAAGTGGCGCGGCAGGCACCCAATCTCGTTTTTCTGCAAGGATATTCCGAAGACCTGGCCGCACCATTGTACAGAGGCGGCGATCTTTTCCTGATGCCGTCGAGTTTCGAACCCTGCGGCATCAGCCAGATGCTCGCGATGCGCAGCGGGCAGCCCTGCCTCGTTCATGGCGTAGGTGGTCTCAAAGACACCATCGAAGATGGCGTTACCGGGTTCGTATTCGATGGCCACAGCCCGGACGAGCAGGCCAGGGAATTCGTCAGCACGACGGCGCGTGCGCTGGACATGCGATCCAGCGACCCAATTGCATGGCAGAATGTCTGCCAGGCGGCAGCGGCCTGCCGATTCGACTGGGCCGCCGCTGCCGAAACTACGATCGAAACGCTATATGGCGAGGGCAATGACCGTTAAAGCAGACAGAAAAAGTGAATTCGAGGCGCTTGTCGCCGGCCGTCACAACGACCCGTTCGGCGTGCTCGGCCCGCACACGGAAGCTGAGGGACGTGTTGTACGCACGCTGCAACCGCATGCTGCGAAGGTAGAGCTGATTGATGCCGCAGGCGCGCCCATCGCCAACATGAAAAAAATTCACGCCGGCGGCCTGTTCGAGGCACCGTTGCCACCTCGCAAACGACGTTACGCCCTGCGCATAACGGACAGCTCGGGTCTGTCCTATGTCATCGAAGACCCCTATCGTTTTCCGTCCGCTCTGGGCGAAATGGACCTGTACTTTTTGGGCGAAGGATCGGACCGCTACATTTATAAAAAGCTCGGCGCACATCTGCGCCAGCTTCAGGGTGTAGCCGGCACGCGTTTCGCTGTCTGGGCGCCGAACGCATCGCGTGTCAGCGTCATTGGCGATTTCAATGGCTGGGATGGCCGGCAGCACGTCATGCGCCTGCACCCGGGCAATGGTATCTGGGAAATTTTCCTGCCAGCCGTCGGCAACGGCGCTTTGTACAAGTACGAAATTCAGGACAGGAACGGCAAGCTCCTGCCGCTCAAGGGCGATCCATACGCGAGCTACCATGAGCCGCCACCGGGCAACGCATCGATCGTTTTTGACAGCAACTACGACTGGCAGGACGGCGAGTGGATGCATCGCCTTAGCGTTGAGCCGAATCTCGCCAAGCCCATCAGCATTTATGAAGTACATCTCGGTTCATGGCGCCGCAAGGATGATGGCAGTTACCTGTCGTACCGAAATTTTGCCGATGAGCTCGTGGACTATGTGGTCGAGATGGGCTTCACGCACATCGAGCTGATGCCTGTATCCGAACACCCGTTCGATGGATCCTGGGGCTATCAGCCGATCGGACTGTTCGCGCCGACCCAGCGTTTTGGCACACCCGATGACTTTCGCTATTTCGTCGATCGCTGCCACGCCAACAACATCGGCGTCATCATGGACTGGGTGCCGGCGCACTTCCCCAATGACGACCATGGCCTGCGTCGCTTCGATGGCTCCGCGCTGTATGAACATGAAGACCCGCGCAAAGGCGCACACGCGGACTGGGGGACGTTGATCTTCAACTATGGCCGACGCGAGGTAATGAACTACCTGCTCGGCAGCGCGCTCTACTGGATCAGCGAGTTTCACATCGACGGCCTGCGCGTCGACGCCGTCGCTTCGATGCTGTATCTCGACTACTCGCGTGAGGAAGGCGAGTGGCTGCCGAACGAGCAAGGTGGAAATGAAAACCTCGAGGCTGTTGCGTTCCTGCGCCGCCTCAACACGGAGATTCATGCACATTGCGCCACGTCATTCGCCGAGGAATCCACTGCCTGGCCAGGTGTATCAAAGCCCGTTCATGCAGGCGGCCTGGGCTTTACCTACAAATGGAACATGGGCTGGATGAACGACACTTTGTCGTACATGTCCGAAGACCCGGTTCATCGCAAACACCATCACGACAAGATGACCTTCGGTCTCGTCTATGCGTTCAATGAAAACTTCGTCCTGCCGCTCTCTCATGACGAAGTCGTACACGGCAAGCGCTCGATACTCGGACGCATGCCGGGAGACGACTGGCAGCAGTTCGCAAACCTGCGGGCCTACTACACCACGATGTTCGCCCACCCGGGCAAGAAGCTGCTGTTCATGGGTAACGAGATCGCGCAGCGCCACGAATGGAATCACGATCAGTCGCTTGACTGGCACCTGCTTCAATATGCGCCGCACCAGGGTGTGCAAGAACTGGTGCGCGATCTGAATCGCCTGTACCTGGACACCCCGGCGCTGCACGAAATCGATTTCAGTGGCGATGGATTCGAGTGGATCCAGTGGGATGACCGTGACAGCAGCGTATTGAGCTGGCTGCGCCGGGACAAATCCGGAGGCATTGTCGTCTGTGTCGTAAACTTGACACCGATCGTGAGAAACGACTACCAGATCGGTGTACCTTTTGCCGGCAAATACCGCATTGTGCTAAACAGCGATGACGAAAAGTACGGTGGCGGCGGCGTTGGCACGGCGAGCTACGAAGCCACTTCGCCCGGCCATCATGGCCGGCCGTACTCGCTGCGATTGCGCTTGCCGCCGCTCGCAGCAATTATTATGGAACCGGCGCCCGTTGACAGCGGCGCCTGACGGAGACTGATGCATGGCCGCAACACCTGACGACACGACTGGCATCGGCGATATTGAGCTGCTTCAGGCGCCCGCTTTGCCGATGACCGCAGACGCAATCCTCAAGGATTTCACCCATTATTTCGGTCGCCTGCTGGGACGGCGCACGATCCGCCTCAATTCCCCGTTCCTTTACCAGGCGCTCGTGTTCGCGGCCCGCGACCGGCTGATGGAGCGCTGGGCGGAAACGCGCAAGGCAACCGAAAGCGCCGGCAAATGCCGTGTTGCCTACATGTCACTCGAGTTCCTGATGGGCCGCCTGTTATCGAACGCGTTACTCAATCTCGGTATCGAAGATGAAACGGCCGAGGCGCTCTCCCGCCTCGGCATCGAGCTTGAGGACGTGTACGAACGCGAACATGACGCCGGCCTCGGCAATGGCGGTCTCGGCCGCCTGGCCGCGTGCTTCCTGGACAGCTGTGCAACGTTGGCGCTGCCGGTCATCGGCTACGGCATACGCTACCAGTACGGCATGTTCCATCAGCGTATCGAGGACGGTTACCAGGTTGAAGAAGCGGACGCCTGGCTGCGCGAGGGTTTCCCATGGGAAATCGAGAGAATCGAGTACGCACAGACCGTGCGCTTCGGTGGTCGCAGCGTCGTGTATACGGACCCGACCGGGCACGCGCGACAGGAGTGGATCGATACCGAGGACGTACTGGCAATACCGTTTGATATTCCCATTCCGGGTTACAAGAACGGCATTGTAAACACGCTGCGACTTTGGTCCGCCTCCGCAACGGATGAGTTCGATCTCACAGAATTCAATGCCGGCAGCTACGCGGACGCGGTCGCCGCAAAGAACGAGGCCGAGAACATTACGATGGTGCTGTATCCGAACGCGGCGACCGAGAATGGCCAGGAGCTGCGGCTGCGGCAGCAGTATTTTCTCGCGTCGGCGAGCCTGCAGGATCAGTTGCGTAACCGGATCAAGAATTACGGCCCGGACCTCAGCGAATTTGCCGAAAAACACTGCATCCAATTGAACGATACGCACCCGGCCATCGCCGTCGCCGAGCTCATGCGTTTGCTCATGGACGTGCACCTGATGGAGTGGGACAAAGCCTGGGAAATCACACGAAATACCATGGCGTATACGAACCACACCTTGCTGCCGGAAGCGCTCGAGATGTGGCCTGTCTCGATGTTCCGCCGGTTGCTACCGAGAATTCTCGATATTATTTACGAAATCAATGCGCGCTTTATCGTCGAGATCAGTCAGCGCTGGCCCGGTGACAACGACCGCATCGCGCGCATGTCACTGATCCAGGAAGGCCGGGAACCGATGGTACGAATGGCCTACCTGGCGATAGTCGGGAGCTTCTCGGTAAACGGCGTTGCGGCGCTACATTCGAAGTTGCTGCGTGAAGGACTGTTCCGCGACTTTGCTGAAATGTGGCCGGAAAAATTCAACAACAAGACCAACGGCGTCACGCAGCGACGTTGGCTCGCCGCCTGCAACAAGGGCCTCGCCAAACTGATTACTGGCAAAATTGGAGACGCCTGGATCACGGATTTGTCCGAACTCGAGAAGTTGCGCGAATTCGCCGACGACCCGGAGTTTCACAAAGCCTGGCGTTCGGTGAAACTTGCCAACAAGGTCAAGCTCGCACGCGCGGTGCAGAAAAAGACCGGAGTGGTTATCGATCCGGGCACGCTGTTCGACGTGCAGGTCAAGCGCATCCATGAATACAAGCGGCAGTTCCTCAACGTGTTGCATGCAGTCTATCTCTATGACCGCATTCGCCGCGGCATCGATGTTGTGCCACGCACGATCCTCATCGGTGGCAAAGCGGCGCCTGGCTACGTCATGGCCAAGAATGTCATCAAATGCATCAACAACGTCGCTCACGTGATCAATACCGATCCGGCAATGGAAGGCAAGCTGCAGCTCATTTTCTACCCCGACTACAACGTCTCCGCGATGGAAGTCATCTGTCCGGCTGCCGATCTGTCAGCGCAGATTTCGACAGCGGGCAAGGAAGCGTCGGGTACCGGGAATATGAAGTTCATGATGAACGGTGCCGTGACCATTGGCACCCTTGACGGCGCGAATGTCGAGATTCGCGAGGCAGTCGGCAGTGAGAATTTCTTCCTTTTCGGTCTGACCGTTGACGAAATCGCCGAGCTGCGCTCGCAATACAATCCACGCGCGATTATCGACTCGGACAAGGACTTCAGCCGTGTCGTGCAGCTGCTCGAAAGCGGCCACTTCAGTCGTTTCGAAGCCGATATATTCGGTCCGGTGGTCCAGTCCCTTCGAGAACCCTCGGATCCCTGGATGACGGCCGCCGACTTCCGCAGTTTCGTCGATACACAAACAGCCGCGGCCGAGGCGTATTGTGATGTCGAGCACTGGACACGCATGAGCATTCTGAATGTCGCGGCATCGGGCCGCTTCTCGACCGATCGAACGATGCGCGACTACAACGAGGACATCTGGCGGCTGGAGCCGATCTCCTTGCCCAAACGTTGATGCGACCCGGCAACCCGGAAATCCTCGGCGCGACGCCCGACGCATCGGGCACCAGTTTTTCCCTGTACTCGGCCGTGGCCGAGAGAGTCGAGCTATGCCTGTTCAACCAGCACGGCGGTTTGATCGAGCAGCGGGACCTGCCGGAGTGCACTAACGCCGTGTGGCACGGCTACCTGCCCGGCTGCGGTGCCGGCCAACGGTATGGCTACCGCGTCCATGGACCGTTCGACCCGGCAAATGGCTTGCGCTGTAATCCGGCGAAACTTCTTCTGGATCCCTACGCCCGCGAGATTGTCGGCGAGTTCAAATGGGATCCCACGGTATTCGATTACAGGATCGAGCACGGCGAGCTGCACCCAAACTTCGACGACAGTGCCCCGTTCGTGCCAAAAAGCGTCGTGCGAGGCAGCTTTGACGATGAGATTCCTAATCGCCCGGCGGTACCCTGGGGCGAGACAATTTTTTACGAGTGCAACGTTCGCGGCTTCACGATGCGTCATCCCGCTCTTGAAGAGTCTGCACGAGGCACATTCGACGGGCTTCGTCACAAGGACGTGCTTGCTCACCTGAAATCACTCGGCGTCAGTGCTATCGAACTGATGCCTGTGCAGACTTTTATTGATGAGTGGCACCTGGCCGAAAAGAACCTGAGAAATTTCTGGGGTTACAACACGATCGGCTTTTTCGCGCCGATGCAGCACTACGCGCGTGGTAACGCCGTCACCGAGTTTCGCGACATGGTGCGCACACTGCATGACGCAGGTCTCGAAGTCATCATGGACGTTGCCTACAACCATACGGGCGAAGCCGATCACCTGGGACCCACGCTTTTCTTCCGCGGTCTCGACAATCTCACGTATTACCGCACCGAGCCGGATGATCACGGCGCTTACGTCAATGACACAGGCTGCGGCAATACGGTCGATCTCGACCATATTCGGGTCCGGCAACTGATTCTGGACAGTCTCGACTACTGGGCCAGCGACATGGGCGTCGACGGGTTTCGCTTCGACCTCGCAACCATCCTCGGCCGCCGCCGCGACGGATTTTCGTCGACACACCCGTTCCTGGTTGAGATCAGCAATCACCCCGGCCTTCGACACGTGAAACTCATCGCCGAACCCTGGGACCCGGGTCCCGGTGGCTACCAGCTCGGCAAGTTTCCGCCGCGCTGGGCCGAATGGAATGATCGTTACCGCGACACGGTGCGGGCCTTCTGGCGTGGCGACCCGGAAACCAGCGGCGAGTTCGCGAGCCGCTTGCATGGTTCCGCCGACTTTTTCGAACCCAGTCAACGGCCGCCATTTGCAAGCGTCAATTTTGTGTCCTGCCATGACGGCTTCACGCTGATGGACGTGGTCAGCTATGAACGGCGCCATAACGAAGCAAACGGCGAAAACAACCGCGACGGTCACTCGCACAACCTGAGCGCTAACTACGGCGTCGAAGGCGCATCGGATGACCCGGGCATCATTGAGACGCGCCGCCGGCAACGGCTGAACATGCTGGCAACGCTGCTGTTTTCACAAGGAACTCCCATGCTGCTGGCCGGCGATGAGTTCGGCCATACGCAACACGGCAACAACAACGCTTATGCACAGGATAATGAAACCGCCTGGCTGGACTGGTCAGCAATGGACCTCGAGTTCATGGAACAGGTGCGGGAGCTCGTGTTGTTACGGCGTGAAACACCCTTGTTGCGCATAGACGACTACGTGCATGGCACGCTGAAGCGGGAAAGCAGCACCATAGAAATCCGCTGGGTCAACAAGGATGGGGAAATGAAGCAAGCCGACGAGTGGGCGTCGAGCCGCGCTTTTTCCGTTCTGATCGAGGAAGTAAGCGGGAGCACCGGGCTTGCCGCGATTACGATCCTGATGAACCGCTACGATGAGCCAACCGTTCTGCAACTGCCGATCGTCAGTCTTGCGACGAACTGGCACGTCGCGTTTTCGAGCGCTCGCAGCCCCGAGGCGACGATTCAGGGGCGTGAAGTGATGGTGCCCGGACAGTCTATTACCTTGCTGGTCTCACGCTAGCCGGCGAAGCGCGATTCCGGCGAGCGTCCTGCCCGTCCGCGATCTCTGCCTTTTTGACCACATTTTCTCTTCGAAAACGCTCATAATGTCGAAAAGATCTGCAGGTCAAGCAGAGTAAAGAGGGTTTCAAATGACCGATCTGTTCGAAAATCCCATGGGCCTCGACGGCTTCGAGTTTGTCGAATTCGCCTCTCCCGAGCCCGGTGTCATTGAATCGGCGTTCGAGTTGATGGGCTTCACCGAAGTTGCCAATCACCGCTCGAAAGACGTGGCACTGTATCGCCAGGGCGATATCAATTTCATCATCAATCGCGAGCCGCACAGCCTCGCGTATTATTTTGCGCAGGAGCATGGGCCGTCTGCCTGCGGCATGGCGTTCCGCGTGAAAGACGCACACCGCGCTTATAAGCGCGCCCTTGAACTGGGAGCACAGCCTGTCGATATCCCGACCGGGCCGATGGAGCTGCGTTTGCCCGCGATCAAGGGCATCGGCGGTGCTCCGCTGTACCTGATTGATCGTTATGAGCGCGGCTCCACGATCTATGACATCGATTTCGAGTTTCTCGAGGGCGTCGACCGACATCCGGAGGGCTGCGGCTTTCGAGAGATCGACCATCTTACTCACAACGTCTACCGCGGCCGCATGAACTTCTGGGCCGAGTTCTATGAAAACATCTTCAACTTTCGTGAAATTCGTTATTTCGATATCAAGGGCAAACACACCGGCTTGTTATCGAAAGCCATGACTGCGCCTGACGGCCGTATTCGCATACCGCTGAACGAGGAAGCTTCGCAGGGCACGGGCCAGATAGAGGAGTACCTCATGGCATTCAACGGTGAGGGAATCCAGCACATCGCCCTTTCTTGCGACAACCTCTATGAATGCTGGGA
>Ga0224497_10000982_pt1 | contig 18777 bp, 14 predicted proteins | sample SF_Jul11_sed_USG_4_FD_167970 | JGI IMG/M metagenome (GOLD analysis project Ga0224497, IMG submission 167970) | Sediment microbial communities from San Francisco Bay, California, United States - SF_Jul11_sed_USGS_13 | ecosystem: Environmental > Aquatic > Marine > Sediment | place: USA... | reverse complement strand
ATCAGTACCTCCGGTTTGCGCTCGTCGGTCAAAGGGTCGAGCCGCAAGAGGGCGTGTGTTTCAGCGTCCATCGGCGATGCTGCCATCGCCTGAAAAAGCAGGTCGGCCATATGTTCGACGATCAGGGACCTGTTCTCGTCCGACAGGACTTCGCCGATGACCAGATCGACGCCGGCTCCCCGAGAGAAATGACGTCCCGCCTCTTCAATCGAAGTGACCCGGTTTTCACCGTCGAAACAGATGATCCGCGCGCCGATGTCGATGACGGTGCGATCGACGATCGCTCCGTCATCACACAAAGCAATTTTCGATGTGCCGCCGCCGATGTCGACGTTCATAACGAGCTGCTGTTGTCGCGACGACAGGGCTACCGCGCCCGAGCCGTAGGCAACCAGCGCTGTCTCGAGACTGTCCCCGGCGCTGACGGCAACGAACTTCCCGGCCTGGTTGGCAAATAGTTCACCAATGGCGCGGGCATTCGAGCGGCGCACGGCGACGCCCGTCAGGATCAGTGCCCCGGCGTCGACGTCGTTGGCGCCGATGCCGGCGCGTTCGTACTGAGTTTCGATGAATGCTCCCAAGGCATCGGCATCGATCGCAGTGTCGTCTTTGTAAGGTGTGAGCGCGACGTCGGATTCGAAAAGAATCTCGCGCGCCGTTACGACGTAGATTTCGTCGCGACGCTGCATCACGATCTTGGAAAAAACCAGGTGCGAGGTTGCCGAGCCGATATCGACTCCGACACTCGTGAGGACTATTTCGTCTTCAGTATCGAGTGTGCGCGCGTGACTGGAAAAAAACGTTGTCTGGTGTGGGCCGCCGGTCAAAGAGCTAACCCGCAATTCCATCGGCGCCCAGACCCTTCGTGGTCCGGACATCGTCGGGCCGTTCATAGAGCTCGGGCTCCATGCGCGTATTGGCGCCTTCCTGGTTTAACAGAGACTCATATTCTTCGCGCAGAAACGGATCTTCCATCCAGTACGGGATGGACGTACCGCCCTCTTGTATGTCCATGGCCGTGTAATCGATATGCGGCGCACCCGGAGGTCCGGGATCACGTCCCGGATTATGCGGGCCGAACCACGCCGTCAACCGGAATGGCTCCTTCGACACGGTGAAGTGCTGGTGATACCAGCGTGCACCGCCCGGCGCTGCGGTCACCATACCGCCCTGCACGTAGTCGAGACGCCGCACCTGGTCCGCCTTGCCGTCTTTCCACGGCGTCGGCCCGAGGTGTTCGGGCCAGGTGTACGTATAACCCTTGCCTTTCAGGCATATCAGTACAGCAGCAGAGGTGTGCGCATGGGCTTTCGAATAGCGGCCGACCTCGTGCTGTCCGATCCAGAGATAGAACGAGTTGTTCGTCATGTACGGCTCAACCCGGCGCCACCCGGGCGAGCGCCGATTATCGAGCGGCAGCTCGCAGTTGATCGCGTCGGGTACGAGATTCGTACGACGCATTGCCAGACCGCGCACCGGATCCGGTTCGACCTCGGTACGTTCCTTGTAAAAGTCGTCATCGGTGCTAAAGCGTTCATGGAATTGGTACGGATTGTTGAAAACCGCATCGGTATTCTGCAGTGCGTTGATCACGATCGGCGCCGTCGTCCCGGCCTGCAAAAGGGCCGGCTCGTTGGTCGCGTTAACGATGCGGTGCCACGCGTTCAACGGGATCGAAAACATAGAGCCCTTCTGCCACTCGAAAACGTGTTTCTTGTTACTGTCTTCAAGCCACACTTCGGTCGATCCCCGGCCTTCCACGACCAGATAAATTTTTTCAAACATGTGTTTTTCAGGATGCAGCGCACCGCCGGCCGGGACCTCCACGGCATAGCTTCCCCATTTGCCCTCGGTGCCATAAAGCTGAAGATAGCTTCCTCTGCCGCCTACACGTTTCCAGGGTTCGAGTGGCAGCTCGCGAATGTCACGGATACCAAGTTCCCGAAAAATAGGAATGCCCTCCGATTCCATAAAGGTGTCGTAGGCAGTGGGCAGCTTTTTGAATTTTCCAAAACCCGCCCTTTGGCCTTCCTTCGGCTCAGTCCAGTGTTCGTGTCCCATGCGTTGCTCCAGTGAATTATTACGTCAGTTCAGTTCGAAATTTGTACGTCGTCGGTTGCGTCCGATCGATCAGCTAAACAGCACCCCGGGGAATAACTGGTAATCCAGCGCCACCTCGAACAAAAGATAAATCAGCAGAGATGCCACTAATGCGACGATCAGTGCGATTTTGGTCGACTGATTTCCGAGATAGGCAATCGATGCAAACAGGTACAACGGGATCGATATCAGAAACCCTACCAGATAAATCCCCGCAACACCTCCGGCCACGAATAGTATGGCCGTGAGTTCGCGGCCGCGCGATTCCGGCACTATTACGCCCCCGCCCTCGGCCTGTTCGGTTTCGCGGTCCCCGCCGGCGCCGAACCTGGTCATCAGCATATCAAGAATGAGCAGAACGAGAGTCACAATTCCCGCGAGCAATGGCACCAGACGTGTCGACTCGTCGAGCATGAAGTAACCCGAGACGATATAGGAGACAATGAATGCGAAGATGACGATTGATGGCAGCAGGCTGATTGTCTGCTTGTCTTTGACTGGCCTGCTCAAGGTACTTCTCCCGCGATGCTTGCCGCAAATTTTTTCCGCAGCATCGGCACGAAAGACCAGCTCAGACTCAGGAAGATCAGCACAACAAGAATGATCGACGTAACCGAATGCACGAAAATGCTCAAGTCTCCGTTGCCGATCATCATCGACTGTTGAAACCCCCGCTCGGCCGTCTCGCCGAGAATCAGCGCGATTACCAGAGGCAACCGCGGGTAATCGAAACGCAGCATCAGGTAGCCGAGCACTCCGATTACGGCGGCCAGCACAACGTCGCCGGGCGTGAGATTGATCGCGTAAACGCCAACCAGGCTGACAGCAATGACAACGGGCGCCAGGATCTGTCCTTTTATCAGTGTGATCGCGGCCAGCCAGCGAACGAACGTAATTCCGATGAAAGACGCAAGCACCGCACTTAGGGTCAGGGCCAGTATCAGGCCATATATTTTATCTTGATGATCCGCGAAGATCGCCGGCCCCGGCTGCATGCCGTGCAGCATGAGGATACCCAGGAAGACGGCCATCTCGGCGCTGCCCGGAATGCCGAACGCCAGCGTCGGCAGCAGCGCTCCGCTGTCCTTGGCATTATTCGCCGACTCGGGTGCGATGATGCCTTCGATTCTCCCGGTGCCGAACGAGTCCGGATCACGATCGGCTTTCTTGGTCGTCGAATACGCAATGAAAGTCGCAACCGTACCGCCGACGCCGGGAATCGCGCCAATCAGCGTCCCGATAATCGAGCCACGGATGACCACTTTCCAGTGCCTTAACGTCGCACGCACTCCCGACCAGACGCCGTCCAGCTTGACCGTCTTGGCATCTGCGGCAACCGTGCCGCCCTCGATCGACAGGCGGATCATCTCGGCCATGCCGAACAGTCCGACCAGCGAAGGAATCAACGGTATACCGTCCCACAGGTAGTCGGAACCAAAGGTATAACGAACGCCGCCATGGACCGTGTCGTAGCCTACGAATGACAGCATCAGCCCGATGCCGCCCGCGACGAGGCCGCGAAGCAGATTTTTGGCAGACGAAATCGCGACCGTCACGATGCCGAAGACAGCAACGAGGAAGAACTCGGGCGGGCCGAACAGCAGCACAATGTCACGGGCGACGGGCAACACGAGCAGCAACGTAAGGACACCGAACAAGCCACCGAGCGGCGACGCCGTCGCAACCGCGCCGATCGCGTCCGCGGCCCGGCCTTGCTTAGCCAGCGGATGGCCGTCGATACAGGTGGCCGCACTGGGTCCCGTGCCCGGCGCATTCAGGAGAATTGCGGAAATCGATCCGCCCATTGCGATGGCACCCATGATACCCCCGGCCATGGCAAACGCGTGCGTCACCTCCATGCCATACGTCAGTGGTAATAACAGCGCCAGGGCCGTTGTGCCGCCGAGCCCGGGGATAACGCCGAACACCAGCCCGACCAGCACACCGGCAAACAGGAATATCAACGTTCCGGGCGACAGAAGACCCGCCGCGGCCTGCAGCAGCAGATCAAGCATTTCCGAATTTCCAGCAGGTATCAATCAAGTAGTTGTCTGAACTGGTCGTAGAACTCGGTCATTTCCAGAACGGCTGCAGCGGTCTCGGCGGCGTTCGCCGAATGTGCTTCGTTGCCTGTGCTCTCGAGCCAGGCTTTGAACTCCGCATCCTCCATCGCGGCGAGCAAGGCTTCCTCGAGCATCGTCTTGATGTCTTCGGGAAGGTCGGGCGGGGCGCCCATCATTCGTACGACGCGAATATTCGCGAGTTCGGGCGCACCGAGGTCGCCCGCATCCGCGACTTGCGGATCGTTGCTATCAGTGCCGAAGACCGCAAGCGCCTTGATATCGCCGGACTCGAGGTAGCTGCGTGCCGTAGAGAAATTGATCATTGCCGCATCGAAATCGCCGCGAATCAGCCCGAGCAGATAATCGCTGCTGCCCTTATAACCGGTGATGATGTCGAACGGAATTCCGAGCGTCTCGTTGACGATATTGGTCGCAATATAGGACGTCGATCCCGGACCGGTCGCACCATAAGTAACATTGCGCCCCAGCTCTTTCAGGTCATCGATCGATTCGTGCGGCGAGTCGCCCTTGACGACAAAAACATAAGAATCGTAGCCGAGCGTCCCCAGCCACGTTACTTTGGAAAGCTCATAGCCTATTTTCATGCCCTGCAGCTGCGGGATCAAAACGCCCGGCATATTGAAGATACCGATCGTGTAGCCATCCGGGCGAGCGCGATAGATATCGCTCGCCCCGCGACGTCCGCCGGCGCCCGGCAGGTTTTTTGGCAGTACATTGATCGAATTTGGAAGATGCTTCTGAAGCCCCGGCGCCAGTGCGCGGACATACGCATCGAACGCGCCGCCGGAGTTGAACGGAATCACGACCGTGATGTCTTTCTCCGGATAACTCGCCGGCTCACTGCAAGCAAGAAGAAGCAGCGCCACCAAAAACATCGGGCCGACTACCTTTTTCACGGCGACTCGCGAACTCGGTTTGTGACTCATGATGTGCCGCTCGATATCAGAACGAATCATCGCGCGATAACAGCCTGAAAATAACGCCGCGATATAACTCTATATTGAAACCATGCTCGAACAGGAAATAGATCCCTATTGTCACACCGACGGCCAACGCCAGCGACAACAGCAGGCGCTCATTGGACATCAAGTACAGCAATACGAACATGAACACCGAAATTCCGACGTAGTGCCCCGCGACGTAGATTAGCAGCAGGAGCAGGGTCATCAGACCGATGAATCCGGTAACACGATTGAAGTTGTGGTCTTTGCCCTGGACTACGCGGGTGACACTCACTGATAAATCGTCGATTCCCGCTCTTCGTCTCGTTCGGTTGAACTGGACCCCCGTCAGGATCAACAGCGGCACCAGGATGCATAGCGGCGCTCTCGCCGATACGAAGTCATACGTCAATGCCGCGATGAATGCACTGATCATCGTAATGGCGGTAAATGAAATAAACAGCAACTCCAGAGTTACCTTTCTTTGCATCTCGAGATCTGCCGCACTGGATTCCTGATTCTCAGCCTGCACGTTTTTTTACCTCCCTGTGATGCTGAATGATTCCCCAGACGTTGTAACCGAGAAAACCGATCGTAATGACCGCGAGCGTCAACGGAATCGGATCGAAAATAAAATACGGCCCGGATAGCTGTAACGCGAGATACAGGTTCTTTTCCACGGCGAAACCGAGCACGAATCCTATGAGCAATGCGGCCCGCGAATAATCCAGCTCCTTCATCAGATAACCGATGACGCCGAAGACCAGCGCGACGCCGATATCGAACCAGGATCGCTCTACCGCAAACGCGCCCGTGAACACGATCGCAATCAGTACCGGAACCAACACAGTCCCGCGCAGCCCGGTTACCCGGGTCAGCGGGTTGACCAGAAACATGCCACCGACCATACCGATGAAATTTCCGATGATAATGGTGAAAATCATGATAAACACGACATCCACGTGCTCGGTCACCATTCGCGGGCCAGTCTCCTGCCCGAGAACGAATAACGCGCCGAGAACGATCGCCATCGAGGAGCTTCCCGGCACGCCAAACGCAACCGTCGATGCGAGGGCTCCGCCTTCGACGGCGTTGTTCGCAGACTCCGGAGCAATCACACCCTCGATATTGCCTTTGCCGAATGTATCCTTCGATTTCGAAGTCTGTTTGGCGTGGGCATAGGCGACGAATGCCGCGGGCGCGCTGCCGAGTCCCGGTATGAGTCCCATCCCGGTGCCGACCGCGCTGCAGCGGATCACCAGCCACCAGCGTTTCAACGATTCGATCATGCCCTGAAAGATCTGCTTTTGCGTTTCCTTCGCGGACAAACTCGATTCTTGAGTGCCCGTCAACGATCCACCCTTGACCCAGAGTTCGAACATTTCGGCCACAGCGAACAGGCCGAGAATGACCGGCACCAGCTGCAGACCGTCTCGCAGTTCGAGCAGCCCAAACGTAAACCGCTCCTGATTTGTCACGTTGTCGAGGCCGACCATGGCCAGTAGCAAGCCCGCCAGCGCCGCTATGAGACTCTTCGTAATGTCTTCTTTACCGAGAACCGCTACGAACGTCAGCGCCAGGAACGCCAGCACGAAAATTTCCGGAGGGCCGAAGAACAGCACGACTTTTTGCAGCACCGGCAGTAACAGTGCAAGCACCACGGCGCCGAATGTCGCGCCGAGGAAACACGATGTCATGGCCGCTCCCGCCGCCATACCGCCAAGGCCGTTGTTTCTCATTGGCGGGCCGTCGAGCAGCGTCGCCGCATTCTGTCCGGTGCCCGGCGTGCTGAACAGTATCGCGGTCAGGCCACCACCCTGAGCCACGGTCGAGTGGGCTCCGAGCAAGAATGCGACTCCGGGGCCAGGCTCCATCGCATACAGAAAAGGAATGATCATCGCCATTGCGAAATGCCCGCTCAACCCGGGGATGACACCGATGACAAGGCCAAATAATGCGCCAACGAACAGGTACGGGAACACGGCCAGACTAATGGCCTGCAGGAAGCCACTGATCATTCCCTCAACTATGCCCATGCTCTTGTCCTTGTACTTTGCTCGAGCCGTTAGGTTGGCGCACGGTCAGCCTATCGGGCAACGGACCGCACATTGATCGTGTAATCGTCTACAGCTGACCCTTGATCGCACGCACGAACAGCTGCTCGATGTCGTCCGGCATGGATGTAGCGTCAATGACGATCTGCTGCACTTCCTCGCCCGTCGCATAGTCGATCGGACGCAGCGTCTTCGCCGCGATTGCGAGCATCTCCGGGTCGTGCAAAGCCTCGCGAAAGGCTTCTCTCAGAAATCGGACCTTCTCCGGATTGACGTTGGGCGGCAACGCGACCGGCCTGCCGACCGCATGCAGCAACTCCCACGCGGTCAGGATGGCTTTAGCGCGAGCGGGATCCGAGGTTTTTTCAGCCATCTCGAACGCGGTCGGTACGTCGGCAAGATCTGGCATTCGCTGTCTGCCGCTTTGCAGGATGACTAAGTCGGTACCCTGATCGACCGCGTCCAGCGCACTCCCCCACGAACCCCAGGTACCGGCGATGTTGCCCCTGAGCATGGATTGCTTGACGATGGATGAACTGTCGAACCCGTGAATGATGTCGAAACCGGCATCGAACGCTTCGTTGACGATAACGGCATCCACATAGGTGCTCCCACCGAGGCCGGTTGCGCCGATCTTGACCTGGTTGCCCGCTTGCCAGATCTCCTCGAAGGACTTGAAGCCGGTGGATTTGGCGACGACCAGTACGCGTCTGTCGGCGACGATGCGTCCCAGGAACTCGAATTCGGCAATCTTGTAGTCGGCACCACGAATGCCCGCCAGCTCATTGGTGACGAGCGCGCTGCCATTGATCAGTCCGATCGTCAGGCCGTCGTTCGGCGCGTTGAACAAATCGTTCGCACCCCGCATGCCGCCGGCACCCGGCAGATTGAGAATGTCGACGCGCGCGCCGATGTATTTTTCGAGGTACGGGGCAAGCATGCGGCCATATTCATCGTATCCGCCACCCGGGCTGTACGGGATGATCCACTTGACGACACGCCCATCATAGAATCCGGCGACTCCGGTTTTCTGTTCGCCGCCGTCATTGCCCGATTGACAGGAGATCAAGCCGAAGGCGGCAAACGCCAGTAACACGAGTTTGCCCGGAAAATTCAGTGTCGGTCTTGCTGTTCCCATCTTGAGCGTCCCCCGAATAACTCGCGAATATAGTTTAACCCAGGCGTTGCAGAGTACAGGCTGCACAACCGCGGGCAGCAGAACATGGTAACAGAACCAGCAGCGTGTCGATTGTCACTCGATTAGAGTGATTGCCTAGACTCGAGCGCGATCGGGGCGGTCCTTGCCTGCTCTTTCCCGGCAAGTTCATATCCTCGATCGCTGTCTATCCCGACGCGGTGCGCATGCGTATTTCCGTTGTCGTGCACGCGCCCCTCGGCGCTCCTGTGTCGTTGATTTATTGTTGTTACCCAACGCCCTGTAATGCCAGCGAAAAGTATGCAGCAGAAGCTGTGCAAATTACAGTCGTATTCGCTGTCCGGACAATATCGTTTGAAACCAATCCGCTGGCCACCTGCCGATAACGCTGAATTGCGCCGATTCCAGTCGCCGAAGCGGTAGTTTCCCTGGCAACAGAATCTCCGGTTTCCGGGCACGCGTACAGCGGCAGCGTAACTCTCCTCTGCTACGCCCTACAGGTACTTCAGGAGTGATTTTCTTCGCGAAAGCCGACTGCAACCTACTGGCGAATCAGCGAATTTGTAATCATTGCATCGATTTCCCATTTGAACACTCCGTCTGCTATCCTCGTGTGCCTCACAGATGACTGAGTGCTATCCGAGACATGCAATGACTGACCCTGTTACCAAGCTGAAGACGGAAGATGCGCCTGGCACCTATCACAGCCAGAAGGACCGAATTTTTACCCGGGCGATTCGCGGTGCGTACAACCTGACCGAGGAATTGAAGCGGCTGCGTTCCATGCCGCGGGTCCGCAAGGCGAAGGACATCAAGTTCGTTGACGGACCGCAGACTTACAGTCGTCATTATGTTGAACCGAAAGACGGCATCACGCAGCTGTTCCACCTGCATCTCGAAGAGTACGGGCCGGGCGGCAAATCGCAGAAACACGGTCACGTCAACGAAGCCGCCTTTTATATTCTCGACGGGGAAGGCTACGAAATCCATGACGGGCAGCGCTACGACTGGAAGGCGGGTGATGTTGCGATTGTGCACAACAATTGCGTGCATCAACATTTCAACGCCAGCGACACTAAACCCGCGCGCGCCCTCGTAATCAAAACGAAACCAATGTTCATGTTCATGAACATGCTGTTCCAGAAACAGGTCATACCACGGCCAACGACCCCGGCGCCCGGCGGCGAGAACTTCACCGCCAGGGAAGACGAGGATGACTTCAACCACCCGCCCGAGGGTTACTGATCATGGCCTGGGGAGAATCAGCCGCCTGGCTCGAAGGTGAGCAAAACGGGGCGCTCTATCAGGATCTGCTCGATCATGCCGAATCCGCGCCGGCACGAGACACGAAGCGCAAGAAAATCATTCGGCCGTCCGAAATGCCTTGGGAAATGGCACGACAGGGCATCCTGAAACATCTGATCAACGAGCAAATGAACACGCGGATGGAAACCGTGGATGCGTACATGCAGATCATTCCCCCGGGTAGCCGTTCCGGTAAACACCGCCATCTGGCCGAAGAATGTCTTTATGTGCTGGAAGGGCGCGGCTACGACATGCATCAGGACTGCGATGTTGAAATAACCGACGATTACCATTGGAAACCTCAGGAAGCAGTTCAGAGATTCGATTGGGAAGCGGGTGATGTGATTTACGTTCCGCCGAACACGATTCATCAGCACTTCAACGCAGACCCGGATCGTCCCGCACGATTGGTGTCGTCGATCAATCGCATATTCAAACACTGCGGACTCAACGACCTCGAGCAGATCGAGGATGCGCCGGAATACCGCTCCGGCGTCCAGTTGACGGTCGAGTACGTCACATCGCTGTTGCGGGGCGAAAAACCCTGACAATCCTGACATGAGGACTGCCAGCGGGCACCTGCTTACGTCGGGAAGCCTCTCCTGTTAGGCGCTTTACTGGCCCTCGCCTCCGCGGCGACTTTCGGCCTGAACAATGCAATGCTGCGTCGCGGCGTATTGACCGGCGGCATTCTGCACGCGATGTCGATCACCGTTCCGCTCGGCGTACCGATGTTCGGGCTGGCCTGCCTCGTGTTTGGCGGATTCGAATCGCTGGCGAATATGTCTTCGCCCACGTGGGCATGGATGGCGCTGGCCGGCGTCGTGCATTTCGTCATAGGGCGCTACGGTAATTACCGTGCGACCCGCGCCCTCGGCGCGGCACTTTCCAGTCCCATTCAGCAGCTCAGCGTGCCGATCGCGCTGGTGCTCGCACTGGTATTTCTCGACGAAGTCCTGACGCCGCTGAGGCTCTTCGGCTTCGTGCTAGTCATGATTGGTCCCCTCGTGGCCGTGCGCGGCCGCAACAGCAACAGCAAAGCCAACAATCGCTCCGGCTTCGAGCCGAAAATCGCCGAAGGCACGCTCTGGGGGGCGGTCGCCGCCATCGGCTATGGGGCAAGCCCGCTTTTCATCATGATGGGCCTCGGGCGTAGCGGCGGTATAGTCGATAGCCTTGCCGGTGGCCTGGTTTCCTACTCTGCCGCAACAGTTGTCGTCGTCATCTTCGTTCTGTTCGCAGGCGGCGTCACGTTCCTTCGCGAGCTTGACCGCACGGCCGGCAACTGGTTCGCTCTGTCCGGACTGTTTGTGTTTTTGTCACAGATGTTTCGCTACATGGCGTTATCGGTGGCACCGGTCTCGGTGGTCGTGCCGATACAGCGCTTGTCGGTCGTGTTCCGGGTGATATTCAGCTGGGTGCTCAACAGGGATCATGAGGTGTTCAGCTTCACGGTCCTGCTCGGCATCGCGCTGTCATTGGTTGGCGCGTTCGCACTGACGCTGAGTACCGAGTTCGTATTGTCGATACTCCCGATCGCGTGGGCCGAATTTTTTGCGCTCGAATGGCCCTAGATCGCGGAGGTGCACGGAGTGCACACAGCCAATTCGCCGTAGGGTGCGCTTCGCGTACCATCCCATTCGGTGCACGGAGTGCACCCTACATTCCAAATTGCAGCAAGAGCTTGCTGGTTAGGTCTTTCGGCAGCGGTGCACGGAGTGCACGCAGCCAATTCGCCGTAGGGTGCGCTTCGCGCACCATCCCATTCGGTGCACGGAGTGCACCCTACATTTCAAATTGCAGCAAGAGCTTGCTGGTTAGGTCTTTCGGCAGCGGTGCACGGAGTGTACGCAGCCAATTCGCCGTAGGGTGCGCTTCGCGCACCATCCCATTCGGTGCACGGAGTGCACCCTACAGTCCAAATTGCACCACGGAGTGCACGCAACCAATTCCCCGTAGGGTGCGCTTTGCGCACCATCTAATACGGTGCACAGAGTGCACCCTACATCGCGACACGAGGTCATGTCCCCGATTTTTCAGTAAAGAATCACGAATACGGTGCCGATAAAGCCGAGGAATGCCGCGACAAGAACATCGACAGTGAGTTTTTCCTTACTTAAGAAAACAACGGTGGAGAGAATCATCGTTGCAAACACCTCCATCGACGTGATCAGTGCGATTTTTGAAATGCCGATGTAGTTCATTGCAGCAAAAATGCAGATCTGACCGAGCGAGCTCAATACACCGGCCATCAAGAACCATTTGTTAAAGACGGTAAATGTCTTACGCAGATCGTCACTATAGCTGGTGATGAAACCGGCGGTAATGATGAAAAATATTATTCCGGCCAATGCTCCGATCATCGTCCCGAACGCGGCATCCGGAAATATCAGCATTCCCTGCTTGCGCGCAACATATCCCAGCGCATACGAAAATGCGGACACCGGCCCGAAAAAGTAGCCGAGATTGACAATCCGGCTGAACGCGCTTTGCTTGATGGTGTGCCGGCTGTCCTCCTCGGCGAAAAACACCGCCTGCCGTATCAGCACGCCGAAACTCAACACGATCAGCGTCATGCCGATCAGCATCGGACCGCTGATGGTTTCGCCGAGCAGTACGACACCGAGCAGAACAACGAAAAACGGGTTCAGGCGCTTTATTGCCGACGCCTTGATCGCCCCGAGGTGTTGAATCGACGCGTACACGAACACCCGGCCGACGAAAATCGTCAGAAACCCGGCAAGCGTGAACCACGCGATGGCCGGGTAGTTGAGTTCCGGAAAGCCATTACGTATTGCCGAAAATAACCAGATTCCCGATGAAATCAGGAACGTGATGAGTATCGACAGAAACGCGCCGCTGCTCCGGCTCTTGCCATCGTGGCCGCGGGCAACCGCTATGTTCGTCAATGCAAAAAAGGACATCGACAGGATCGCGAAGGTCACGCCCAAGTTTCTGGTTCTCCGATTTGCAGCCGGAATTGCTCCGCCGGCGATTTAATACCTTGCTTTGGCCTGACCGTGTACCGGCTGCACTCCGGCGCCGCTGCTTACAGACTGTAAGCCTCGAACGTGGCGGGATGAAACATCTGCTCGATCGTGAGTCGCTCTGGTGACAGGCCCTGCCGGTAATGCATCTCACAGAAGGCCTCGAGAACGCGCACGTTGTCGGCAATCCCGTAGGGCCAGTAATCGGCCCCCATCAGGCGCCGGACGGCGGCAAGATTATCCTCGACGAACGGCATCGTCACTTTGGCTGCCGACGTATCGTTCAGCGCCGCGAGCGCAGTGTCCTTGGCCGCTGAAAAGGCTTTCATGAGCGCGCCCGGAAGCCAGGGATGTTGCTCGGCCAGCGAGCGACGTACGCCGAGGAGGTGCATGATCGGAAAGATGCCTGTCCGTGCGAAATAATCCGCCGCCGCAGCGATCGGGTCTCTGAACAGGCGGCCGACCTGCGGATGGCCCTCATCGAAGCAGCGCGGCCAGCGCGGGCCCACGAAACCATCGATTTCGCCGTCCGCCAGCATTTCATTGAGTGTGGCACCTACCGGTGCCTGCTCGATGCGGATGTCTGCAGGCAGTTTGAGTTCGATTTTCTCGGGTCGGCCCGGCGTATCCATACCGCCGCGCACCCAGTGAATGTCGGCAGGTTTCACGCCGAAATCCTGCTCGAGTATCCCGCGCACCCAGACATTCGCGCTCTGCTGATACTCTGCGATGCCGAGCTTCTTGCCGACCAGATCCTGCGGCTTGTCGATGCCGCGATCCAGACGGACATAAATGGATGTATGTCGAAACGCTCGCGACAGAAACACCGGTATCGCAACATAGTGCGGGCTGCCGCCCGCCACGGTCACGCAATAACTCGAGATCGACAGCTCGGAGACGTCGAATGCCTTATGGCGAAAGGCACGGAAGAACATCTCTTCGGGCGACAGCAGCATGCACACGGGATCGACACCATCGATCTTCACCCGGCCGTCGAGGATCGGCCGAGTGCGGTCGTAATCCCCCATCGCGATGGACAGCTCTAGTGACGCCAATGGTGCTCTCCCGACTTGCGGTCTTTGGAGACATTCTGCATTTTCAAGATGATCGATTCACTGCTTTTGACAGCGGTAGGAAAATGAAGAATGTTCCGATTATCCACAACGTCCCCGGCTATTTCTAAAACCCGCCGATGAACGTCAGCGTCAGGCGTCTGCCGTTGGTCCGTTCACTGACCTCGCGAAACGCGACCGACGACAGATCTCGCTCGCCTGAAAAAACCGTCCGATCGCGGGTTTCCTCTATATCGAAAAGATTCAGGCCCTCGAGGCGAATCTTGAGGCCCAGCCAGCGGCTGGTTTCGACAAACACGTTGAGTACCTTGCCTTCGTCAAATACATCCAGCTCGTTGACTTTGAACAGAGGCCGCTCTGCGCGAGTAGCAAAGTGCGCTCCCCAGGATATTTGCGATCGGTCGAAATCCTGCCGGTAGTCGACGATCAGCGCATGGCGGTTTTCGTTGCGAAAGATAATGTCGTCGCCGTTGCCACCCTCCGAGGACAGTACGCGATCTCGTGCCGTGACAGGATCTGTGACCGCCGAGTCCTGCCACCGCGTCTTGATGTCGAGCCTGGCCGCCGTGAGTCCGAGCGCGTCGAGCGGCAATGTCGTTTCCAGCTCCACGCCCCAGCGACGTCCGTCGCCGATGTTTCCGGGTGCTTCGAACTCCGAACTCAGCGGCAGCAGGTCTTCGACGTCGGAGATCCAGTGGTGAAACGCCGTCACTTTGACGACACCGAGCTCGCCGAAGCGCCATTCCTCGCTCAGCTCCGCGATCCAGGTGCTCTCTGGTTTGAGATTCGGATTCCCCAACGCCAGGTCGTCGTCCTCGAATACGGTCGCACTGACGAAATCGTTGAAGTCGAGCTGTGATACTTCCTTGGCCAGGCGCAGTCGAGTCTGGCGAGCAGGCGACGCCGAGTAGGTCAGGCCCGCCCGCGGCTTGAAGAACGTGAAGCTGCGCTCCAGTTCAGCATCGCCGCTTTGCGATATGGTCGACTTCTCGGCACCTATGCCGTATTCGATTTCGAAATTTCCGAGTGACCAGATGTCATTGATCAGCACATCGCCGCGAATTTCCTCGACGCGCGTGTTCGCGCCGGGAACGTCTACGATCTCGGGCCCCGCGCCTGTATCCGCGATCTGCACGAGCGCGCTGTCGAGGACATTCTTCGCGCCTTCGACGTTCAGCTGCAGGGTGTGATTTCGGAATCTCGACCAGACAAGCTCGACTCGCGCGATACTCTCGGTCGTCCTCGCATCGGTAGTCGCTTCCCGAAACAGCGTCTGGTCTCCGGCCGGATCGAAACTCCGCTGCGATGACCTGGGTTCCTGATCGAATAGATTGAACAGCAGGATCGCCTGGCTGCCCAGATCTTCACTGAGATTGCGTTCTGCGTTGACGCCGAGTTCGATTTTCGTGTTGCGGCGAATCCTGAGAAAGCGATCGTCGTTGGAAGAACTACCCGGAGCCTGCGGCACATTCGTGGTAATCAGCGTTTCATCACGATTCTCGGCGCCGATCGCCGAATTGAACTGTAGCGACGTCGCACCCCACATGCTGGAAGCCGTGAAATAGGCGTTGGCGTTGTAGCCCGTACCCACATGGTCTTCGATGCGATGTTCGACCAGGGCGCCCGACCCGTCCAGCACATCCTCGAATCCGGGATCGCCAAAGGCCGCTAGCCGCGCGTCAACGCCCGCGTTGTATGAAAGGCCCCGCCAGCGATCGGAAATCGAAATGCTGCCGCCCGGTGCGAGCGGTGCCATGGCCAGATTCCTGCGCACCCAGAGTTCCCAGCGCGTCGCTGCGCCCGTGTCTTCGACCATCACGAGATTGACGGCGACGGGCCTGCCGAGCAGGTCAATTTCGCGCACCTGGCCGCGAATCAGCTCGATGCGCTCGACCTGTGCCGCGGGAATACGCGCGAGTATTTGCGACGGCTTGTCCTGTTTTGCACTCGGATAGCGGTCATTGATCAACAGATTACCGACCGCGCCGCCGAAACCGCGCTGATCACCGCCGTCATCCAGCTGGAATCCCGGGACCTGACGAACCATGTCCAGGGCCGTGTTCGGCCGGTATCGCTCGAAGAAACCGGCGGGATAGATCACCACCGGCTCCGGCAGACCCATGCCCGGGATCGGAGAGATCGGCAAGTCATTTCCGGGAGGCGCATCATGATTCTCTGCGAATGCGGCAGCACAACAGGCGGATACCAGCAAGGCCCAGGCCAACGCTCGCCACACAGCGCCCGCCGCCGGGGCTCTATTGTCGTTGACTGTCATGAACATACTCGGCCGCCTGCACGTTACGTGACGTTGTGCGAATTCGGGACCTGCTGTAGATGCCCGATCAGCGAATCACGCCACAGTACATGCGCGACCCGCCGGTTCCATGCTGATGCGCCGCATGCGTGTCATACCTGTCTGCGCCCGCATGAATGATGAGCGCGCGACCCGTAACGTCGGCAACCGTGACGCGCGGCGCCAGTATCAGCACGCGAGCCGTGCCGTCATTCTCCACAATCAGATTCGGCAAATCGCCGAGGTGGCCGTCGCCGTAAGGCCCTGCGTGTATGCCGGTGCCCGCGGGGTCGTAGTGGTTGCCCGCAGCGCCTGCGGGTGAGCCGTCACTGCCGGCTGCACAACTCGGATTCTCATGCACGTGCAATGCATGAGGCCCCGGCTGCAGATTGATGAGATCCGGCTCGATCAGCAGGCCGTATTCGCTGTTGCTGAAGCGCAGCGTGCCAAACGCCTCGCCTTCGCCTTCCGCGCTCACCTGCCTGATCGTCGTCGAGCTCGATGCGCCCGGCGGTGATGCCGGTTGTGTGCACGCAGCGAGCCAAAAGACACTCGTCGCCGCAAAGACGCAAAATAATATTCGCATCGAATTACACCCTCGGAACATATTTTCGAAACTGGCCGCATGCGACAGCAAAGCGCGCCATTACGGCGCGCTTCGCGATGCCCTCGACCTTCCGCTGGCCGATTATTATCAGAAGTTGTACCGGAACTTCAGGCCGTAGGTGCGGAAATCCGACCGCGACAGCTGAGTGGACCTCATTCCTTCCGGTATCGCATCGAACTCGGGGTTGTATTCCACCCGTGCCTCCAGCAGGTTGCGGCCGTATGCGGCTACCAGCCAGCTGCCGTCGTCGGGACCGAAGCCCAGCGACAGGTTCAGGTCCTCGTGCTGGTTCATCTTGATATACTGGCTGAAGCCGCTGGCGTCAGTTATGAAACCGTCAGAGACGTAGCCCTTGGCGTTGAAGCGCAACTGATATCCGTTTGCAACCGGCCGTTCGTAGTCGAGTCCGAGCACGAACTTGTAGTCCGGCGTCTTCGGTGCCTTGGTGCCTGTGCGGTCGATATTCGAGATCTTGTCGTCGAAGGCGTCGTCCAGGGACACGGGAACTACCGGTTCGAGGGTTGTGTCATCCAAGAACTTACAGGGGGCGCTCGCATTGTTGATCGCCACGAGAACCTCCTCAGTCGTGCAGCCCGAGTTCGGGAAATCGGTCATTTCGCCGTCCATCAGGGCCCCGGCGAAATTCAGCGTCAGCCTTTCGCTGACGGCCGCCGCGATGCTGAACTCGACCCCGCGGACCCGCTGCTGACCGGCATTGATGTTGACGAACGGATCGTCCGGGTTGCCGGTATCGCTCGCCACCTGCAGGTCGTCGAACGTCGTTTCGAACAGGGTCACGTCGTAGCGGGCGCGGCCGTCCCAAAGCGAGCCTTTCGATCCCAGCTCGATCGACTGTCCGGTCTCACCTTCGAAACGGAAGTTATCGTAAGGCGTCTGGCAGATGCCCAGATCGATCAAAGCCTGGGAACAGGCGTCGTTGATCGAGGTTACACCGGTATCGAAACCGCCGGCCTTGAAGGACTCCGCATAGCGCAGGAACAGCGAGTGATCCTCATTCGGACGATAACGGATCGTGACCTGCGGGTTGAATTTCGTTTCGTCGAAGTCGCCGCCTCTGCCCGGTCCGTAAGGGCCGTCGCCTTCCAGATCCCTGAGCGTCGTCAGGCCGACCGCACTCGCGCGGCCGCCGATCCAGGAGAGCGGCGTGTCGCGCGTGACCCGCCAGGGCATTATCCACAGATTGGAGGTATCGGCACCGGGCAACAGGAATGTCGTCCCTGGCCAGGCCGGATCGTCCTGGTTGATAGCACCTGGCTGCAGTTCGCACGTCGCCGGATCCGGGTTCGGGGGATTGAGGTTATCCCGCTCGGGCCGGCCGTTGCACGGCCGGACGTCGTACACCCATTCCGCGGCCAGGCCGCTGATGTAGCCGACCTTGTCGAGGTCGGTGTATCGACCGCCGAGGTCGATCGAGGCTTTGTTATCCATGAAGTTGAACGTCACCGTGGCAAACACGGTCTTCCATTCCTGATCCTCGGCGGCCTGGTTCCAACGCATCCCCCGGCGTATCGCGCCGCGCGGGCTGTTGGAGCGAATGTCGAGATCCGTCTTCTGCCACAGCAAGCCGGCCATCCACTCGATGGTTCCCGGTGCCCCTGTGAAGCGCAGCTCCGTGCTGTACTGATCGAAATCCTCTTCGCGATTCTGGAAGTTCAGAAGAAACGGCGTGTTGCTGTTGTCCCGGGAGTTCGCGCGGTCCATCAGGCTCCAGCCGGTCTTCCACTCCGCCTCGATGCCGTTGGCAAATTCGTATTCAAATCCGAGATACCCGTTCGTGGCTTCGATTTGCTCATTGGTATCGTCGAGGCCGTCGCTGATCCCGACAATTTTGATCCACTCATCCATGGCCGCGCGAACATCCATGGCGCCGAAATTGGAATTCTCTTCGTCGATATTATCGGGCGGCGCAAAGAACGGGCCGCCGTTGCTGATGCCCTTGTCCTCGAAACAGGTGGTCGGCAGCGGCTGATGAGCCTGATTCCAGCCCACACCGCCGCTGTTGAAACCCGTTACCGGGTCTATGTCGGGATCGGCCCAGATGGACCGCTCGTTGCCCCTGCGGTCGCCAGGATCGTTGAGCGGGTCCTCGCGACCGAAAATCAGCGTGCCCGCGGTACGACACAGAGAGGTCGCCTCGTTGTCTTTATCAATTTCCG
>Ga0224497_10000981_pt1 | contig 18822 bp, 13 predicted proteins | sample SF_Jul11_sed_USG_4_FD_167970 | JGI IMG/M metagenome (GOLD analysis project Ga0224497, IMG submission 167970) | Sediment microbial communities from San Francisco Bay, California, United States - SF_Jul11_sed_USGS_13 | ecosystem: Environmental > Aquatic > Marine > Sediment | place: USA... | reverse complement strand
TCTGCGGCCAGTGCCCTTGTCGTCCCGGCGTCACGGTTGAATCCAGCGACCTCAATGCCCGCGCGGCGCAAGCGCCGCGCCATGTTAGCACCCATCTTGCCCAGCCCGATCAGTCCGAGTCGCATCGTACTTCCTCATTGATATTCTTAGCGCCAGTATCCGGCGTCAGTGTTTACGATACTACCGTGAAATCGCAATCGTGTTCGATCAATGCTGGTCAGCATTGCCCCGCCTTTCGAGTAAACAGCCTCGACAGCCGCTTCCTGTGCATAACCGCGTCATCGCGGAGCGGGACACATCGCGGAGTAGCCAGTCAAGTGCTGATATCGCGCAACAGGCATACGGCGCTGGCGATGATGAATGGTGTCTCAAGAACTGGCCGCACTATATGGTGCTATTCGCAACGCCGATAGCGGCAATTCCCTAGGCGCGTCGTCGGCGCGAAAAGCGCGTGGCTATTGACCCAATGCCAGGGAATTCTGATAAGACGAATCGTATCTTTGCGAGCACAGTCAATGCTTGCACCGCCGGTCGAAATATTGCTATGACTTTCGAGGGCTACTGAATCAACCAGAACGCGAGCGTCAAGCGGGGAAACGCGTAAAAACTGTCCTCCGGATGCCACGCAGCGTGGAAGAACTCCGACGGGAAAACGAGCAGACGACCCGGTACCATCGCGATGTCTCCAGCGCGGTCCCAGAAGAGTTCCGGCTCATTGGGCCAATAGTCCTTACCAGACTCGACAATCCGTGCGTCGCGTTGAGTGGTTTCGCTATAAGCACGATCCGAGACGAGCGACCCGGAATCCCGAAAGCGGAAAAAACTGGTCCCACCCGAACTTTCGTCCGACCGGTTAAGATAGACAAGGCAAGTAAACGATCGCGGAGAATTGCCGAACACATCGTGATGCGGATTGGCAAAATCGGCGCGCCGCGGACTGATCTGCATAAACCAATTCACGTCGACGCTCGGGTTCTGTGGTCGCGTTTCTATTGCATATACCTTTTGAACAATTTGCCTGGCCGCGTCGATAAGCGGGTTCGGAAATATAACCGGGAAGCGCAAGCGGCAGTCATAGTAGTCGATGAAATTGCGTCCGTCAGGAATAGTCTTCCAGTTGGTCGCTGGCGATTCACCGGCGATCGATCGCCCCCGGTCTGGATCACTCAAGTAGTCGTCGACAATGATGGCGGGAATATCATCGATCCCGGCACTCTCGATTTTGAGATCGCGGTTGATCGCAAAGACGTCGTCGAACATGAATGGTTTGCCCATATGTTGATCCTAGGTCATCCAATCGAGGAGGGGAAGAGCTTGCCAAATGGCACAGCGTCCGGCGGGTACGGGGGGCCCTTACAATGGCGCGGCTAATGGCGGCCTTCGCCGGCTTGGAGCTGCTGGCACTTTTCGATGCGATCGCCACAAAGGGCCTTGCAATTGGATCGCGACGCTCCGTTGAATCTACTACTGCGAACCAAAATCGCAAGTTGACGGTCATGAAACTCATAATAGTAATTCCACAATATAGCGGACGCTTAAGCAGCCCATTTGATATAGAATTCGACGACAATTATTTCAGGAAACCGAAAAGGCGCTATTGTGCAAAGGTATAAACACATCGTCGTAGTAGGGGCGGGGTCTGCGGGCCTGCTGGCTGGCCTTACTTTTCAACAAGTTATCCCGGACGGGAAAGTCACCATTGTTCGCTCTCCGAAAATTCCCGTCATTGGAGTGGGTGAGTCCACCACGCCAGCGATGCCGCAGTATCTTCATAAATCACTAAACATCGACGTGTTGGAGTTTACGCAGCAGGTAGATCCGGTCTGGAAAATGGGAAATCGGTTCTATTTCGGAGATCAAAGTCGAAAGTACTTCGACTATTCATTTCAACCGGCAATGGAACAAACGGCCCCGGAGTTGCGCAAGAACGTCATGTACTACCTTCTCGAAGGAGATATGCGAGGCTTTTGTCTTGCGTCCGGGATGATGGAGCAATGTCGCGCCCCTTTCTTCAGAGACCCGCAGGGCAAACTCACCAATTGGAGTTCCTTTGGCTACCATATCGACAATCAAAAATTTCTTGCATATCTTGAGAAGATAGCGCTGAAACGCGGCGTCGAAATCAAGGAAGCGGATGTCTGTGACGTCAGACAAGCACCTAATGGAGACATAACTCACCTGGTCTTCGAGGGCGGCGGCGAGATTGAAGCTGATTTCTTTGTAGATTGCTCTGGATTCCACGGCCGGTTGATAAAAAAAGTTTATGACGTCCCGTTTGTCAGCTACGGCGACAACCTGTACTGCGATCGCGCAGTGATTGGATCCTGGGAGCGCGACCATCCAATCGAACCTTTCACGACCTCAATTTCTATGAAACATGGATGGTGCTGGAATATCGAGCTTCAGGATCGGGTCACTCGTGGATATGTGCACTCGTCTGCGTTTTGCAGTGAGGACGAGGCGATCGAGGAACTCAAAGCCATGACACCGCAGCTCGGAGATGATGTGCGTGCGATCAGTTTTCCGTCAGGTCGTCTTGAAAGGCACTGGGTCAACAATGTCGTCGCTATTGGCAATTCTTCCGGATTTGTGGAGCCGATCGAAGCAACCGCGCTCCTAGTCGTCACTGACCAGCTCAAATATGTGAGCAAAGCGCTTCTGGACAGTTACGGCGATGTCCCTGACATGATGCGTGACAGAGAATGCGAGCGAGTTCGGGCAGTTTGGGATGACATTTGTGACTTTATTGTCGCTCACTACAAATTTAATAAACACTTTGATACGCCTTTTTGGAAACAGTGCCGCAGCGAACTGTCTTTAGGAAGCGCGACAGAGTTTTACGAGTACTACAAAGAAGTTGGCCCGTCGACGCTCAGCAGCCGTTTTGTCTGTCGTGATAGTGTCTTCGGATTTGACGGCTACATGAATGTTCTCCTCGGCCTGAAAGCGGAAACGAATCGCCCGCCCAAGATGATGGATCAAGATTGGAATCAATGGAAATCGTATGCGGCGAGGGTGAAACAGAATTCCTTACAGGCGCTAACTACAGAGCAGGCGATCCACGCTCTGTCGGGCGATGTCAAGCAGGGGGCGCTTGTTGAAGGGAAGGATTTCGCTTGATGGTATATGCGGTTCATGCAATAAATCGGGCACATTTAAACTGCAGCATTGATATCGTGGAAGCCGTTACTTTGAGGCCAAGATCGCTCTTATCTCCTGCGATATCTTCTTGTCGGTCTCGACCAACTTTGCGTAGAAAGCCGGCGTGATTTGCTGGTTGCTATGCAAGGTGTTGTAGAATTCATCGAACACCTCACTATAGTCGTGGTCTATGTTCGGCAAACGGATGTTTTTCTGTGTTCGCAGAGATTGTTCGACGACACTAACGGCAGCTGCCGCGTTGCCGCCGCCTAGCCATTTGAAAGCCGCACCGATTATTTTCTCGGGGTTTTCCAGCAACGCAGCATAGGAGAAAACAGCGGCTGGATAACGGCGCGTCCGCGTATCCTTGATTATCGAAAAGTTCGCCTGCCACCACCTGAACCCGGGAGGCAGTTCTTGCGCCCGTTCGGCATTCGGCTCGATACCGTCAGGTGCAGAACTCTTGGTTCTGATCTCATCCATACGAACTTGCGACGCTGCACATTCCTGCCACTTCCGAATAGTGAATATGACGTTGGTGATGTAGGCATAGTCGGTCTTCACCAAGCCATCGGCGAAGATCTTGACGCCAACGCGGGTCACCTTATCCGGTGGAATCCAGGCGCCGGAATTGGGGTCGGGGTTGGTATGGTAGTTGATGCCCTGGACCAGAGTGCTCTCGTAGAAACCTTTTGGATTGGCTTGTTCCATCAAGTCTTTCCAATGCGCTGGAAACATCTCTCCAAGGATTTGGAAGCCGCCGCCTTGCAGGATTTGCATCCAAACAGAGGTGCCAGAGCGACGGTCGCCGGTGATTATGATCATGACAATCGAATGCAATTTGTGAGCAAGATTAAGGCTGCTGCTGCTAGTTTCTTCGATCCATCTTATGGCAAATCGGTTCACGCTGTCACCTCGCAGCGTGGAGGAAGCGTACAGTTGCCGTAGTGCGAGCGTGGGCTGGTATGCTACTAACAGTGTCCGGGAATGGCAGGGTTTGGAACGCGCATGACGATGTCTCTCAAATCAATGAACGAAGAAGCCCAGGCGCTCAGGTCTCAGGGGAAACACGACGAAGCGATCGAGCTTTTCATGAAAGCGGCGGCCGCGTATCCCACAAGTGCAGTCGCGGAGCACAATCTGGCTGCGGCTCTTGGCGATTTCGGTCGGGCCGACGAGGCGGAAACGCACATTCGTCGCGCCTTTGCGAAGGGCCTCAAGGCCCCGGAAAGCTGGCTTGTGTTAGCTCGAGCGCTGCTCGCACAGGGCAGGCTCGACGAGGCGCGAGAAGCATTCGAAAAAACCATCGAGTTGAGTCCTCTCATGCTGGTAGCCTTATACGAGTACGCCCAGTTGATCTGGATGACCACCGGTGACAGCGCTGCTGCGATCGCGCCATTGAACGAAATGATCAAGTCGTATCCCGATACGGTCGATATGTATTCAACCAAGGCTCGAGTGATGATGTACACGAGCGGAGCCGAGGCCACTTACCGCTTCGTCACTGCGGCACTCGAGCGATGGCCTGACGATGTGAAGTTACTGATATTGGGAATCGATTCGGGGACCCTGGTCGGAGAAGCCGCGACCGCTCTGGAGATGAGTGATCGCCTGGTTACCTTGCAGCCTGCCTCGCGCGCAGTTCAGGAAATGCGGGCCCAGGCACTGCTCGCGTCGGGCCGTGCCGAGGAGGCCGTGCCGATTGCGGAGAAATTGACTGAGGCCGATCCCAACGACCAGCACGCACTGGCATTGCTCGCGACAGTCTGTCGACTCGTCGGCGATAGTCGTTATCAGGGACTTTACGACTATGACGCGTTTGTTCGGGCTTACAAGTTGACCCCGCCGGATGGTTGGGCGTCGCTTGATGAGTACTTGTCAGATCTCGGTGCTGCGCTGCGCGCTCGACACCCGTTCAAGACCCATCCGTTTTCGAATTCCGAAGAACATGGCAGTAAGATATCTGACCTGCTTGAAATGGACGACCCCGCGATCAAGGCGATACCGAAGGCGCTCGCGCCCGCGGTGAACGCGCATCTGGTGCACCTTGGCACAGGCACGGACCCTCTGCGCTCGCGGAATACGGGACGTTGGAAGATAGACGGGATTTGGTCGGTATGGCTCAAACCGAACGGCTTTCATCATGATCATGTTCACCCAACGGCATGGTTATCATCGGCCTGCTATATCGAGTTGCCTGACGAGATTGACGCGGGAGGGCAGGAAGGCTGGATCAAATTTGGTGAGCCAGGAACGGTCACCAGTCCGAAATTGGCGCCTGAGCACGCGGTCAAGCCGGAGCCGGGCATGCTCGTGCTCTTTCCTTCTTATATGTGGCACGGCACGATTCCTTTCGGCGGCGACAAGTCAAGACTCTCCATCGCACTCGATATCGTTCCCGATTAGTGGGCTGCAAACAGTTGGGTCCATCAGGCTCTGGCGTGCAAATGCCTGCTAGTTGACCCAGTCAATGTCGGCATGATCTGCCTATTCAAGACCGTTGCTCGTGCTCTGTCCGCAGGAATAGGCGCCCGTAAATCCTCGAATCAGCAGGATTGGTAGCTCCGATATGAATAATGCCGGCTATTACGGCCAGAAGCATGACTGCCAGGTCGTTGCAGTGTCTGCGAGATCATTATTCATGAATCATCAGCCATCGCTCTGGGAGCCGCTCGAGGCACAAGCGTACTGGATCTGGGCTCTGGCCTCCCGGGCAGGATGCCGAAAACCGATGGAATTTTCTGGCGGTCCTGCGGGTCTACTGAATGGGCGTTGACTTATGTTAACAAATGTTAGCTGCGTCACATTTTGAATCGGCTGGCACGAGTAGTCTTTATCGAGCGTGAATAGCTAATGAATAGCGGCGGGTGTTCGATCTAAAAAAGAAATGATTCATGAGGCGGGAAGCAGGGAAATTTTGTTGGTTTGATGCATTGATTCGACTTTTTTAGCTCAGGAGGAACGTTATGAGTATCTTCGGTAATTTCCAGTCCCGTTTTGAAGATACACAACAAGAAGAATATAACCTCGAAGAATACCTGGACATCTGCAAGAGCGACCCATCGGCTTATGCTTCCGCTGCCGAACGCCTGCTTCTGGCAATCGGCAAGCCCGAACTCATCGATACCGCAAAGGATCCGCGCCTTTCGCGAATATTTTCCAACAAAGTCATCAAACGTTACCCCGAATTCAATGACTTCTACGGGATGGAGGAGTGCATCGAGCAAATCGTGTCGTTCTTTCGACACGCCGCTCAGGGCCTCGAAGAAAAGAAGCAGATTCTTTACTTGTTGGGACCGGTTGGCGGCGGAAAATCGTCGCTGGCGGAGAAGCTCAAGGAATTGATGCAAAAGCAACCGATCTACGCCCTGAAGGGGTCTCCACTACAGGAATCGCCTCTGGGTCTTTTCAATCCCAACGAAGATGGGAAAATTCTCGAAGAAGAATTCGGCATACCGCTGCGCTATGTGCAGGGCATCATGTCACCTTGGGCGGCCAAGCGTCTCCGAGAGTTTAACGGGGACATCCGCCAGTTTCGTGTGGTCAAGCAACATCCATCGATTCTCAACCAGATAGGTATTGCCAAGACTGAACCGGGCGACGAGAACAATCAGGACATTTCATCACTCGTTGGCAAAGTGGATATCCGAAAGCTCGAAGAGTTCAAGCAAAACGATCCTGATGCCTACAGCTTCTCAGGTGGCCTGTGTCACGCCAATCAGGGCATCCTCGAATTCGTCGAGATGTTCAAGGCACCTATCAAGGTGCTGCATCCGCTGCTAACAGCTTCGCAGGAAATGAATTACAACGGGACTGAGTCAATTGGTTCGATTCCGTTCGACGGCGTAATCCTTGCGCACTCGAATGAGGCTGAATGGCAAACATTCAAGAACAACAAGAATAACGAAGCCTTCATTGACCGCGTTTACATCGTCAAGGTGCCATATTGTCTGCAGGCTACCGAGGAAGTACAGATTTACAAAAAGCTGCTGCGGAACAGCTCGCTCAGCGACGCGCCATGCGCGCCGGATACTCTGCGCATGCTTGCGCAGTTCTCGGTTCTGACGCGGTTGAAAGAGCACGAGAACTCCAGCATTTACTCGAAACTGCGAGTCTACGATGGCGAAAACCTCAAGGACATCGACCCCAAGGCCAAATCGATACAGGAGTACCGGGATAGTGCGGGTGTTGATGAGGGCATGGACGGATTGTCCACACGATTCGCTTTCAAAATTCTGTCGAAGGTCTTCAATTTCGATCCGGATGAGGCGGCCGCGAACCCCGTGCATCTGCTCTACGTGCTCGAGAAGCAAATTGAGCAAGAGCAGTTTCCCGAGGATATACGCGACCGCTACATCAACTTCATCAAGGAGTACCTGACAACGAAATACATCGATTTCCTGGGGAAGGAGATTCAAACGGCCTACCTTGAGTCCTATTCACAGTATGGACAGAACATTTTTGATCGCTACATAACCTATGCTGATCTGTGGATACAGGATCAGGACTATCGCAATCCGGAGACCGGTGAAATTCTCGATCACGGCGCCCTGAATAATGAGCTGGAGAAAATAGAGAAAGCCGCCGGCATCGGAAATCCGAAGGATTTCCGGCACGAAGTCGTCAACTTCGTACTCCGTGCGAGAGCTTCGAATGCCGGCAATAATCCGATCTGGACCAGCTACGAAAAGCTGCGCATGGTCATCGAGAAAACGATGTTTTCGAGCACCGAAGATCTGCTGCCAGTCATTTCCTTCAATCCGAAGGCCTCCGATGAGGACCAGAAAAAACATGAAGACTTCGTGGATCGCTTGATGGAATATGGCTATACAAAGAAGCAGGTCAGGCTGCTATCGGAATGGTATCTGAGGGTGCGTAAGTCGCAGTGACGAATCATGGCATTGCTCATCATCGATCGACGGCAGCAGGGTAAGCAAAAAAGCGCCGTCAACCGCCAGCGATTTCTGAAGCGGTTTCGAAAACACATAAAAGAAGCAGTGAGCGATGCGGTAAGCAAACGCAGCATCACGGACATGGAGCGTGGGGAAGAGATATCGATTCCGAAAAAGGATATCTCTGAACCCATTTTTCACCAGGGTAAGGGCGGTAAGCAGCGTCGCGTACTGCCCGGCAACAAGGAATTCATTCGCGGCGATCGCATAGACCGCCCCAGCGGCGGTGGCGGTGGCGCAGGTGGCAAGGCCAGCAGCCAGGGCGAAGGCATGGATGAGTTCGTCTTCGAACTTAATCAGCAGGAATTCCTCGACTTCATGTTTGAGGACCTGGAACTCCCAAATCTTGTCCGCAAACAGCTCAAGGACTCCGATTCATACAAACTCGTGAAAGGCGGTTACCTGCGCGAGGGCATCCCGGCGCGGCTGAACGTCTTGCAATCTTTGCGCGGTGCGAAGGCAAGACGAATTGCCTTGAGTGGTGCGATTCGCCGGGAGATCAAAGCGCTCGAGAAATCGCTCGAAGAAATCGGCAATGATGAGGAATCGGAGGAGCGCCGGGACATCACGGTCAAGCTGGACCGCGCGCGTCGACGCCTGAACCAGATCCCCTTCCTCGACGACTTCGATTTGCGCTACAACCACATGATCCAGCAACCCACGCCGACCACGAGCGCAGTCATGTTTTGCCTGATGGACGTTTCGGGGTCCATGACGCAGGACATCAAGGACCTCGCCAAGCGGTTTTTCGTGTTGTTGCATCTTTTCCTCAAGCGACACTACGAGAAGACCGAAGTAGTCTTTATCCGGCATCACACGAAGGCGGACGAAGTCGACGAAGAGGAATTCTTCTATTCACGGGAAACAGGCGGAACCGTCGTATCGACCGCGCTCGACCTGATGCAGAGGATTGTTCGCGAACGATATCCATCGGATAGCTGGAACATCTACGCTGCTCAGGCGTCGGACGGAGAAAACTGGGCCGACGACTCTCCGAAGTGCCGCGATTTGTTGGTCAAGAGTCTGTTACCGTTGGTGCAGTATTTTGCTTATGTCGAGATTTCATCCGGCCGGGATCAGGAATTGTGGCAAACCTACAGCGAAATACCGACGGATTTTCCAGATCGTTTCGCCATGCGCAAAGTCAGCGAACCGGCGGATATTTTCCCGGTCTTCCGTGATCTGTTCGAAAGGAGGTCGTCGTGAGTAGCCAAACGCCGATCGCGGAGGGGTCCGATTGGACGTTTGAAGCATTAGAGGCGTTCGAACGGGAGATCGGCCGTATTGCAGCAGACAAGTATCGCCTGGACACCTACACCAATCAGATCGAGATTATTTCAGCCGAGCAGATGATGGATGCCTATTCATCCGTCGGCATGCCTGTTGGCTACCATCACTGGTCTTTCGGCAAGCAGTTTCTAAGCACAGAGCAACGGTATCGCAAAGGCCACATCGGCCTTGCTTACGAGCTCGTCATCAACTCCGATCCCTGCATCGCCTATCTGATGGAGGAAAACAGCCTGACGCTGCAGGCACTCGTGATCGCGCATGCCTGCTATGGGCACAACTCGTTTTTCAAGGGTAACTACCTGTTCCGCGAGTGGACAGATGCCAGCGCGATTGTGAACTACGTGCTCTTCGCCAGAGACTATATCAGCGAATGCGAAGAGCGCCACGGCGTGGACGCCGTAGAATCACTGCTCGATTCCTGTCATGCGCTCATGAGCCTTGGTGTCGATCGATTTCGTCGGCCGCGACCGGTCTCGCCGGAAGAAGAGCGGAAGCGCCAAAAAGATCGCGAAGACTATCTGCAACAACAGGTCAACGATCTTTGGCGAACGGTGCCAAAAAAAAAGCACGAGCCCGAGGAGAAGTGGCCGCGGTTTCCGGCGGAGCCACAGGAGAACCTGTTGTACTTCATCGAGAAAAACGCACCGCTGCTCGAGCCTTGGGAGCGAGAGATTGTGCGCATAGTACGCAAGATTGCTGTTTACTACTATCCGCAGCGTCAGACCAAGGTCATGAACGAGGGCTGGGCGACGTTTTGGCACTACACTCTGATGAATGACCTGTATGACGAGGGATTGATTGGCGAAGGAAATATTCTCGAGTTCCTGCAGTCGCATACAAACGTCATCCATCAGCCAGATTACGACTCACCGTATTTTTCCGGTATCAACCCATACACGTTGGGCTTCGCGATGTTCACGGACATTCGCCGGATTTGCGAGAATCCGACTGAAGAAGACCGGCGCTTCTCGCCGGAAATTGCCGGCAGCGACTGGCTCGACACAGTGCATCACGCGATGGCCAACTATAAGGACGAGAGTTTCATCCTGCAGCATCTCTCACCAAAGGTCATTCGAGACCTCAAATTGTTCAGCATCGTCGATGATGACTCGGACAGCGCAATTCGGGTCACGGCCATCCACGATGATGACGGTTATCGACGGGTTCGGGAGGAGCTTGCGGACCAGCACAATATCAGCAAGCAGGAGCCGGACATTCAGGTCTGGGAGGTGTCACTGCGCGGCGACCGGTCCATCAGGTTACGGCACAAGCAGCGGGACCGCATCCCGCTTGACGAGGACGATGCAAAGGAAGTCATGAAGCATGTGCATCGCCTGTGGCAATTCGATGTGCATCTTGAGTCCGTTCGGGACGAGAAGGTACATCGTGTATTTCATTGCAACGATGACAAGGTATGGATTGACTCCGGCGAGAGCAGCAATCCCGCCAAACCCAGCTAGCGTTTCGATAGCTCGGCTGGCGTAAGAATCTCTGAGCCCAAAGCGTGTTGGAAATCAGTTGATGCCGCCGCATCCAGTTTGCGCATTCGCCACTTTTCAAGCCACGCAATAATCGGTTGCATCTTCTCGACGTCCTTTCTGGCCTTGTAAGCGGGCATCTCGAAAACACCGATGCCCTCGGCAGCCGCATGCACATAGTTTTGGCTGTCGCGAAGTTGCGCAATTATCGGAATTTCAAGACTCGTCAGAAAGCGCATGAGCTTTCGCAAACTTCTCGTATTCTGTCGTGTTCGGTTCGCGACAATCGCCACGTTGCGGTTACGCCGGTCAAGTTGCGCAATTAGCAAGAGATTGGCAATGAAGGCTGCAGCGGAATAAATATCGATTTCGGATGGCATGACGGGTATCAGGATGCTGTTCGCGTCATACGTCTGGTAGTAAAGCTGATCGTCGGGCAGTGCGGCCGGAAGATCAACAATCATGTGGGCGGAACCGGGCCACGCGTGCAGGTCAAAGCCCTTTCCAGCCCGGGTGCAATGTTCGTACGCGGCAACACCAAAGATTTTCGGTCGCTGCGCCGAGCGATTGTTCAGCCAGCGCATGCTGTATCCATGCGGATCGCAGTCGACTAATGTCGGAGGCGGGCCACGCCGCGCATAATAGCTGGCGACGTTGGTTGCTAATGTCGTTTTCCCACAACCGCCCTTGGGATTCAGGACGACAATCTTGTGCAGGCTATGCGGTTTCGGTTGGCTGTCCATCGTTCTGGCCGGGTGCCCTCCCTTTCCGTGTCGATAACGCGGCGCGACAGTCCACCTGAGCGGTATTCGAGTCTATTCCATGCCCAAGCGGAATTACGCGAATCAGCGTAATACTACGCGAAATCGCCGGATTTTTCCTCAATGCTTCGAATCGAATTGCCAAATGGGCACATGTGCGCTCGATCGCCCCGTTGTGAGAGTTACGATGATCGCTTCTTCTGCCGTTGCTTCCTGCAAGTTTGTCCGCGTTCAGGCAGGCGCAAAGAAGCGACGAGCGGTGTATTTTCAGCGACCAGCGGCGACGATCCGACAAACGGTGTCTGTGGTCCGACGAGAGATATTCACGGCGCCCTAGGTACGACATACGATGAAATCGTCAGACGATTCAGGGAAACATCATTATGTCAACGGATAAAACGGCGCCAAGGAACGTGCCCGCGAGATTCGCAGATAACAAAATGAATAGCGACGAAGCGGCTGAAGTCAATCAGTCTGCCGTCCAGAATGTTGAAGTCACGTGGCTGCAAGTTGACGAGTCGTACGATGTCGACTGCGACCCTTACAACTGCACTGGCCAGCACCTGGTGGATGCTCTGAAGACCAAGTACAACAAGTAAGAATAGCACCAGGTGTTATGCGGCTTGCGTCTCCTCAATATATTTCATGACGAGTTCACGCAGGGCGGTCAACGGCAGCGCGCCGCTTTTCAAGACCACGTCGTGGAAATCGCGAATGTCGAACTTGTCGCCGAGCGCTTGCTGAGTTTCCTCGCGAAGCCGCAATAACTCCATCATGCCGACTTTGTAAGCGGTAGCCTGACCGGGATTGACGATGTAACGCTCGATCTCGGCAACAACGTCGCTTTCTGTGGTTCCGGTATTGGCTAGCATGTAGTCAATCGCCTCTTCCCGCGTCCAGCGCTTGGCATGGATGCCCGTATCGACGACGAGGCGCACGGCACGAAATAATTCACCTTGCAGGCGTCCGAGGTTATCGTAGGGATCGGCTTGAAAGCCCATTTCCCAGGCCAGGCGTTCGGCATACAAGCCCCAACCTTCGGTATAGGAAGTGAAACGGGATTCCTTGCGAAACTCAGGAATACCCTCGAGTTCGGACTGAATGGCAATCTGAAAGTGGTGTCCTGGAACACCTTCGTGATAGGCGAGCGTGCGCATGCCGTACTTGGGTGTGGCCTTGATATCAAAGAGATTGGCGTAGAACGTTCCGGGCCGGCTGCCGTCGCGCGACGGGCCGTTGTAATAGGCACCCGGGGCTGTTTCCTGGCTGAATTCAGGCACCCGTTTAACGACGATATCTGCTTTGGGTCTGATATTGAAGGCCGCAGCGATGCCGGCTTCGATCTCGTCAATGATGGTGGCGTAATCCTCGAGAATCTGCGCCCGCCCTTCATCCGTATCGGGGTAGTAGAACCGCTGTTCGGTTGCAAGCTGGTCGAACAGTGCCTTGACGCCGAGTGCAGGGTCGTATCCTTCCGCGGCGAATATGTCCAGCATCTCAGCCTGGATTCGTTCGACTTCGGCCAGGCCGATGGCGTGAATCTCATCGGCCGTCATGTCGGTGGTCGTGTTGCGATGCAGCGCATAGTTGTAGAAAGCCTTGCCATCCGGAAGTTTCCACACGCCAGCATCGTTATTCGATTTCGCACGCAACGCGGTGAAGTAATCTACATAACCCCGATACGCGGGATAGACGACGTTCTCGATCTCTGTCTTCGCAGACTCCAACAGCGCTTGTCGGTCCGGATCACCTATCTCTTCGGCTCCGTCCAGCTTTTCTTTGAAGGATACATACAGTACGTTTTCCTCCGCGGGCTGGGCGACAAATTCCTGCATGATGTCGACGGACTTGTCGATGACAAAAGTCGGCGGAATAATGCCCCGTTCTTCGCGAATCAACAGGCCTTCCATGTTCTGGTCCATCTTGAGGCCGATCTTGGACAGCCGGCTGATGTAGTGCTCCGCGTCCTCGCGGGTGTTGACCCGGTGGAACGTGTCAAGAAACCGCGGAATCGCATTCTGCAATCCGAACAGCTGATTTACAGGATAGTTGTGATAGCGGTATTTCCGATCCTCTTCCGGGTTACCCAGCAGCTCTCTCAGGACCTTCACAGAGAGCTTTTCATCTTCGGTCAGCTTGTTTTCGTCGTACTCAGCCAACGTATCCATGATTTCAGTCAGGAACGCGAAGTCTCTGTCCGCGGCCGCTTCGGAGTCGTCATTCCATTCGGCGTTGTGCCCATTTATCCCAAGTTGCTCGAGCATCCCCATGGAGGTCAGGGCTTCGGGCTTATCCCAAATGAACTGGATAAACGCGCGATTGAAGAAGTTGTTGATATAGAAAGGTTTTGCGTACCACTCATGAGCCGCAAAAGATCCAGCCAACACCAGCACGACCGCGAAAGTCAGTCCGGTGTATTTGAAGAATTTCTTTATTTTTCCAGCCAAGTAGAGCTCCCCTCCTTCAGCTATTTGGACAGGATAGCACTGGCGCGGCTGAGTCTGATACCCTGCGCAAATGAAAGCAGTCATTATCAGGATCACGATATTTGCCGCGCTGCTGTCCGGCTGTGTATCACACGATGGAACCTACGCACCCAGCTGCATAGCGTACGCCGGCAGCACGATCACACTGGCCGACGGGCAATTCGTCTGGGAGAAGTTTACCGATGAGGTGGTCGTGAATGACGACGGTAGTGTCGTCAATCAGTTTCCCGGCTATCCGCTGCGCGGCAAGTATCGAATCGATGGACAAACAGTCCTGATGGAGTCGGTTGAAGGCGAATCCATAGACAAGATGTACCTGCACCGGCACGACAACAAATCCTATTTGTATACGCCGCAACAATTCGAGCATTGGCAGTCGACCGGTGAGAGCGCCAAGTGCGCGCTTATGCTGGATGCAGGGTCCGACGATGGATGATTAGCTTGTTGCCGCAAAAGTGAGAACCAGTGCACACTTTTACTGTGACATTATCCATAAGCGTTAGCTGGTACCTTGTTGCGAAGAGGCGCGTTTGATTAGCTAATACATCGTCAAGGAAGACCGCCCGGGGTCTCTATGAAAGCCTTCACATGGATAGCGGCGAGCGCCGTTTTGAGTATCTCATCGACCCTCTATGCGGGTGAATCAAGCCGCGTGACCGTATCGCATTTCGAGCCGCTACAGCGGCTGAGCGTTACCACACAAGGTAGCGCATCGAGTCAAAAGCCAGGCGAAGCCAGAAGGTCCACGCTCAGCTTCGATGCCATGGGCAAGACATTCGACCTGCAACTCGAGCCCAACACAACGCTGATTGCAGCGGCGCCCCGTAATGTGCTCGCGGACGGCGTTGCAATATATCGCGGTCAGCTGAAAGACAACACAGATTCGTGGGCCCGCATAGTCATCTTCGACGGCATGCCAACTGGGCTGATCTGGGATGGCGATGAGATGTTCGCGATTGAAGCGCCGCGCGATAGTTCATTGCAGCAAAGTGTCGCGGTTATCTATCGTCTCGCAGACGTATTCATCGAGCCGGGCAGCGTCAGCTGCGGGACGCAAATGTCGTCTGGCAGCGGTACGGCAACATACCAGAAGCTGATCGGCGAGCTGGGCGGAGCGATCGCAAGAGCGCCGGGCGCGGTGGAAGAGATCAACTTGGGCGCGGTAGGCGATTTCGAATTCACGAATGCCCGAGGTGGCGATTCGGCCGCCGTTGCGGCAATCACCGCGCGTCTCAACAATGTCGATGGGATATTCAGTCAGCAGCTTGGCGTGCAACTGACGATTCAGACCATTGATACTTTCAGCAGCGCGGCCGATCCCTTCAGCGATACGGGCGACGCGAGCGCGTTGCTCGACGAGTTGGCCGACTACCGGCAAGCCACGCCGGCGCAGAACAGCCAGGGCCTTACTCATCTGTATACAGGGCGCGACCTCGACACATCAACCGTCGGCATCGCATACAGTAGCGCGTTATGCAGCACGCGATTTGGGGCAGGGCTCAGTGAAGGCAATGGCAGCGCCACCTTTGACAGCCTGATTGCTGCGCATGAGATCGGGCACAATTTCGGCGCTCCGCATGACGGCGAAGCAGGTTCCGCGTGCGAAGCGGAGATGGGGGACTTCATCATGGCGCCGTCCTTGAATGGCAGCAATCAGTTCTCCGCGTGCAGCATCACCGAAATGCAGGACGATGTGGCAGCGGCTTCGTGCATTACGGCGATTCCGGCCGTTGATATGGCCATTGCGCTGAACGGTCAGGCATCGACGCTATTGCTCGGCGCGAACACCGTGCTCAATTACGATTTGCCTAACAACGGCACCTTACAGGCGACGAATGTCACGGCAGATTTTACGTTGCCGAGCACCCTGACAATCGAATCGGTGACAGCGACTTTGGGCACATGTACGACCGCAGGCGGCTCTGTCAATTGTGTGTTAGGGGTCGTTCCCGGCTCAAGCGACCAAACCGTTACGATAACCACAACACCCTCATCGGTCGGCGTTGGCATGCTGACAGCCAACGTAACGGCAGATGTCGATGAAAGGCCCGGCAATAATCAGGAGGCGATTCAGGTCACTGTGAATCCGGCAGTGGACCTGGTCGTGACTGCGCCGGCTCAGGCGTCGATCAATATCAATGAAGCCACGACAGTGAGCGCGATGTTAGAGAATCGCTCTACTCTCGCCGCGAGTGGCGTCTTGCTGCGCATCACCCTCAATTCCGGACTGCGGGCAGACTCCGCAAGCTGGTCGCTGGGCTCGTGCACGATTGCAGGGCAACAGATCGACTGCCAGACGTCGAACTTCACGGCGCAATCGAGCGCGACGCTCAGTATGGGCGTAACAGGCATCGCAAGCGGTTCGAAAAACTACACGATGACGCTGTCTTCCAATGAAGCGGACGCAAATATCGGAGACAACAGCGCCACTGGCTCCGTCCGAGTCCGTGACCCCAAAGATGACGGTGGCGGTGCGGCGGGCCCGATGTTCCTCTGGGCTCTCGGGCTCATAGCGTTGCTGGCGCGTCGCGGCAGGCGGCCACTTCGCTAGCGTCTCTGTTTTTCGGTCGTTCGCTGTAGCGGGTTATCTGGCAGCAGCGACGCGGCTGGAGATGATATCGAGAAGCAGCTGCACCTCTTCTTGTCGGCGCCGACCGACGTGCTGGCCTTCGGTCCAGATCAGTTCAACGTGCTCGCTTGTCGCTGCTTCGATCAGTGGTTGCTGCGACGAACGCGGGACAATGTCATCGTCATGCGCCGCGACGATTATCACTGGCCGCGGCGCAGTCTCTCGAATCCAACGAGCGGTATTGAAGGAATTTCCGTAGACGGCAAACAGCGCTACGCGTGAGGCGAGATTCCGCAACGTGTCGTTCTCGATCTGATCACGTGCGAGATACATGACCCAGCTGAGGTTGTCGCCACCGCCGTGCATTAGCCAAACGCGCGTGAACCTCTTATCCACCGCCCCCGCAACAGCGGCAAACGGGACGCCAAGGCTCACGCCGACAAGCTCGACATTTTTCTGATCGACCCAGGGTTGTTGCAATAGCCAGCTCAGAGCGAGTAACACAGCCGGTGGGGTATCGATAAAGGCCTGCTGCACTGCGTACAACCCTGCCGCTGATGTCCAGAACTCATCAAGGGCCTGATCACTGTCATACGGATAGTCAATGGCCGCATAAGCAATACCCTGCGGGTCGCTTACGAGCTCCACGGCATCTTTGCCGGCTCCGCGTCCGCTGAGCACCAGCACTAACGGGAGCCTTCGAGCTGCCGCGTTCCTGGGGCGCAAAGTGCGCATGCTGACGAGCAGGCCGGTGGATGACTCGAGCTCTACAGTCTCACTTATGGCGACTGATTCGCTGCTATCGATGATTTCGACACGCCGCAGCGTACCGGCGCGCTGGACGAAATAGTCATGCTTCGGTATGGCAAGCTCTATGCAATAAGCGCCGACGGCCGCCAACAGCAGTGCGGCAATGATCGAGGCAATGCGCCATTTCAAACGCATACACGTGCTCCGCTGCGAGACAGAAGTCTGTGTTCATGCAGATTGTATCGCCGTTGCTTGCTGCGATAATCTATCAGTTCGTTTGGCCCATTGCACAAACACACGCTGGCGGCTAGTGGTTTGCCCCAATAGCGCCCCCCGGGCCATTCACACAGCATCTCGTGTGGGAGGATCTCCAGATGCAAATGCAGGCGGCCAAAAACATGAAAAGCCAGCTCGTTTACTCGTTCGCCGACGGCGACGGGCACAACAAGAAATTGCTCGGTGGCAAAGGGGCGAATCTGTGCGAAATGACACAGATAGGCCTCAACGTCCCGCCCGGCTTCGTGATCACGACCGAAGCATGTCTCGCATACCTCGAGAAAAACGAACTCCCACCGGAGTTGATGGCGGCGGTGAAGACCGAAATCGACAAGCTGGAGGCCGCGACCGGCAGGACCTTCGGCGCCGGAGCCGATCCGCTGCTGGTATCGGTCCGGTCCGGTTCGGCTTTGTCGATGCCCGGCATGATGGATACGATCCTGAATCTGGGCCTGAACGACGAAACGCTCGCCGGGCTGATTGAGCAAACCGGCGACGAGCGCTTTGCTTATGACGCCTATCGCCGTTTTATTCAGCTGTTCGGCAAAGTCGCACTGGGCATCGGTGACGAGAAGTTCGACGAACATTTTGCCGAGGTGAAGGAGCTGGCCGGAGTGAAGGCGGACGTGGCTCTGGAAGCCGCCCACCTGAAAGAGATCAGCCAGCGGTTTCTCGCCGTTGTTCGCGATGAGACAGGCGAGGACTTTCCCCAGGACGTGATGACGCAACTGCAGCTCGCCGTCGAGTCGGTGTTCCGTTCATGGATGGGCAAGCGCGCAGTCGACTATCGCCGCGAGTTCCACATTACGCCGGACATGGCAAACGGAACGGCCGTGAACATATGCACGATGGTGTTCGGCAACATGGGTGATGATTGTGCGACAGGCGTTGGCTTTACGCGCAATCCTGGTACTGGCGAAAACGAAATGTTCGGCGAATACCTGACCAATGCGCAGGGGGAGGACGTTGTTGCTGGCATTCGGACGCCGAAACCGCTCGTGCAAATGGAAACAGAGATGCCGTCGCAATTCGCGCAGCTTGTCGAGCTGCGCAACAAGCTCGAGTCACATTACAAAGAAGTGCAGGACTACGAGTTCACGATTGAAAAAGGAACGTTGT
>Ga0224497_10000980_pt1 | contig 18832 bp, 10 predicted proteins | sample SF_Jul11_sed_USG_4_FD_167970 | JGI IMG/M metagenome (GOLD analysis project Ga0224497, IMG submission 167970) | Sediment microbial communities from San Francisco Bay, California, United States - SF_Jul11_sed_USGS_13 | ecosystem: Environmental > Aquatic > Marine > Sediment | place: USA... | reverse complement strand
AAATCTCGGGCTGCCGGCAGGATATGTGCGCAGGATCGATGGTATTGCCGTCTGCATCATCGACCGCCGGCGCGCCCAGGCTGTTGTCGCCGGTCAGGATCAGCGTATCGCCCGGCCGCAGCAGAATAGGCTGTTCAATCGGTGGCAGTTCGCCCACGCGATAATCCAGCTTCTCGCCTTCGTCGTGACGAATCAGACTGAGCTTGATACCGGTGGCTATGTACGCACCTTTATAGGTTTCGACGACGAAGCCTTTGTCATCTTTTTGCACGACGCTGAAGGATCTTTTCTTGCCACGCGTATCTCTGAATCGAATCTCGTCGCCCTCGCGCGCATATTCGATGCACTCCCGCGGGACCGGAATGACAGCCACCTTCGTGCCACCCCAGACCACATCGTCGGGGATGAAACGGACGCGCCTGGGCGCGACTGTTCGGCCCATCGGATCACGTCGTGGCTTGATATGGAAAACACGCGGGCCCGGCTGCAAGTCACCGGTGCGGATTTTGGGCCCCGCAAGATCCATGACGACCCTGCATCCCGCGCCCATTTCCTGACTGGCGTCGCGCACGTTGTCGATCATCCGCGTCCAGAGGCTCGCGTCGGCATGAGCACAGTTGATACGCGCAACGTTCATGCCGGCAGCTATCATCTCGCGCACGAGCGAGCATTCTTCGCCCGCTTCGGTCGGCAACGTAACCATAATGCTGACATCACGGTCGCCGGGGTTGTCGCCGAGAATGGCCCGCCGGTTCGAAGCGGCGCGGCGATTTCTGAGTTCGAGCGCCTCTCGCTCGAAACTTGGCGCAACGTTTAATCCAGGCGAATACGGCTGCAGCGCCGCCTGAATAGCACGAATCGAGCCCATCACGTTGCGCTCGGCATGGCACAGTGACGACAGACCCAGAACAGCAAGATCCTCTTGCAGATCTGTTATGTCGGTCTCGCGCATCGCCAGGTAGTGCACGAGGTTTCTCGCGCTGTCTCTAAACTCCGGGTGAACAGCAAGCAGATCCTCAGCAAATTCGGACTCGAGATCCTGCGCCCGATCGCTGATCGCCCGCAGCTGGGCGCCTACGCGTGCAATATCGACGGTGTTTGCCACGATTGCTCCTTCCGGTCCCTTTTTAGATCATTTTTGAGGCCGTGGCACTCATGGATTCCACCTATGCACAGCCGGTGCTCCGGCCGATTGCTGCATCCCGCTACTAAAGCTGGCCAAACGCCGCATGGTTGCACGGTTACCAGGCGCGGCGAACGGTCAAGGAGAGGTTGCGCCCAGGCTCGTCCAGGCCGGATCCATGACTCCGGTATCGTTTGTCGAACAGGTTCTCTAAATTTGCGCTGATCTGCCAACCGCCACCGGGACTCCACTCGGCGCTCGCGCCGACGGTTCCCCAGCCCGCTGTTCCCTTCGGATCGATGCGGACGTCCCGAATATCACGGGCGCTCAGGCGATCTTGCCGTCCGGCGGTTGCTATCCAGCTTTCGAGTTTCCAGGCACCACCATGATCCAATGTCAGACTCAGCCGGCCGTTCAGTGGCGGGATACGGTCTGCCGGTTCCCGGACGTCTCCGATGATGCGCTGCTCGCCCCAGGCGTAGTTCAAAATCGCATGCGCGCTGACGGCTGCAGTCACGTTGAAGTCGAATCCCGCCTCGACGCCGCGAATCGACGAATTGGCCGCATTGATGCTCTGCACGATATCGCGGCCCTCTGGCGTGACGTCGCCCGTCAGTACCGACGTAATTCGCTCTTCGTACCGCAACGAGAAGAAAACAACCGAAAATTGGTGTCGATCCGAAATGAACCGAACACCAATATCGCCCTGCAGCACGTGCTCCGAGTCGAGAGCCGTGTTTGGAATATTGAAACGATTGCCCGGTCGATTACCCAGATTTCCGAGATCGAAGATATTGGGCGCACGAAATCCGAAACCGACATTTGCGACAATCTGCCAATTGAGGCCCGGGCCGTAAATCCAGCCCAGATCGGCGCTCAAGTCTGTGGTGCTAATCGACTCGGCGCTTGTGACATCAGTGCCGGGCAAGCTGATATTCACATTGGTGAAACGTAAACCACCGCTGAGACGGTGCCGCGTCGCCAGCGTCCGATCCATGCTGCCATATATCGCGGCCTGCGTGACCGAGGAGCCATCCGGAAACCTCGACGGAACACGCTGCATTTCGCCGGTAATCGTATCTTCCTGATCACGAGCGCTTCGCACATGGTCATAATACAACTCGGCACCCAGGATCCACGTCGCGGCATTGGCCTTGCCGCTGGCGCTGAGCGTCGCACCACCAAGATCGCTACTGTTCGACTCATGGACCTTTTCCGTTGCGCTGAAACCCCGCGTAACTCGATCGTCGACAATGCGTTGCCAGGCAACATCAAAATTCCAGTCGAGTCCGAATGCGCCGTTGTTCCTTGAGTGCCGCGCATGTGCAAACAGTCGTTGGTTGGGCGCCAGAAAAAACTCGGACGAGGACGGCTGCGTCTGGCCAAAACCCGGTACTAGCTCGTCGACGCGCGGGGTTCTCGGTTGTTCGAGCATCTGCACGTCGAGCAGCCAGGTGCGTCCGGTTGTCGGCGTCGCAACAAATAGCAATCTGGCCGCTTTCGAATCAAAAGCGCTTGGTAAAACTCTCTTGCCGCCGCCCGTGCGGCGATTACCGCTACTCAGATACTGTACGCTGAAAGATGACGCAAACTTCTTCGTGCCGGAGTCGATACCTGCGCTCAGCGATTTGCGCAATTCCGCCGAATCCAGCGAAGCCCGAAATTCGCGCCGAACCTCACGTGTGGACGAATCGAAAACAGGCGTTCGCGACACCACCTGAATAACGCCCCCAACGGCTTCGCTGCCATAGAGCGCCGCCGGTATCCCGCGGATGACCTCGATGCGCTCAACCGCCGATGTGGGTACGAGCGCCAGGTATTGGGTGGGCGCACTGCGAAATATCGCGTTGTTCAGTCTCATGCCGTCGACGAGGTGCAGAATGGACGATCCCCTTAAACCGCGAATGATGGCTGCACCCTGACCCGGCGTCGTCTGCTGAACGAATACACCAGCCAGTGACCTCAGTGCGTCTGTCGTCAGCTGTTGCTCTTGTACCTTCTGCCCGGCGACGAGACTCGATGCGGCCGATATTTGTGTGGCGCTGGTCGGACGGCGTGTCGCCGTAACGAAAATTTCGTCGATCGGATCGTGGACAGCCGACGCCAAACTTGGCGTGGCAGCAATCAGAACTGTCAGTATCAGTGGTTGCAAGATCGAAAGCCGGATTCCGGACGGGCCGCAAAGCATAGCAAACCAGTCATCAAAAACCTTGCGTCATGCTAGACTTCAGGCGATTTTGCCCTGGGCGTTCGAATCCCAACATTCAGTCAGACAATGCCGAACCTTTTCAGAGAATTACGACGTAGAGAGGTCTTCCGTACCGCCGGCCTCTATGTCGGTGTGGCGTGGATCCTGATCGAGGGCGCCAGCGTCTTACTCCCGGCGTTCGACGCGCCGGAATGGGCGCTTCGCGCCTTGATTATTGCCGCGATAGTGGGTCTCCCAATCACGATCATCCTTGCCTGGATTTATGACATCACCGACAAAGGTATCGAGGTTCATGGCGATGCAACGGACACAGTGGTGGTCCCGATAGGCAGCCGCAAGATGGACTTCGTGGTCATCGGCGTTTTGTCTGTAGCTCTGATCTTTTCTCTTTATCTCGTCTTCACCGGCACTGGCACAGCGGTCGTCGAAGAGATCGAACCAATCTCGGTCCTGATTGCAGACTTCGACAACAGGACCGGGGATAAGCTCTTCGACGGCACGCTCGAGCAAGCACTGCAGATCGGCATCGAAAGCGCATCGTTCATCACGGGCTACCGCAGGGATGAAGCAAAAAGTGTGGCAACGAAGATGAACTGGTCGAACGATACGCTCGACGAAGAAACGGCGCGGCTCGTGTCGGTGCGTGAGGGCATCAAGCTTGTCATGGCCGGTGCGATCGAAGAAGAGAACGGCAGCTACACCCTGTATGTCAGAGCGGTTGATCCCAAGGGGGGCGAGGTACTGGCTTCGGTCGAAGTAGATGCCAAGAGCAAACTTGATGTACTCGCCGCTGTCGGCACGCTCGCGGGTGACCTGCGCGAGGAACTGGGCGACGATTCGCTGGATCGCGAAAGACTCGTGGCGTCGGAAACATTTACTGCGAAATCGCTGGAGGCTGCACAGGCATATGCGAGAGCGCAATCCCTCCAGTACAACGGCAAGTACGAAGAAGCAATGCAGTACTACCGGGAGGCGCTCGAGCGCGATCCGGATTTCGGCCGGGCCTACTCGGGCCTGGCATTGAGCGCCAGCAGCCTCGGACGTGTGGACGAGGCCAGCGAGCTGTGGGGTAAAGCCCTGCAGCACCTGGACACGATGACCGAGCGTGAGCGGCTGCGGACGCTCGGCCTGTACTACTCGCGCGTAACTCGAAACCGCGAGAAGGCGATCGAGAGCTACCGCGCGCTTGTCGAAAAATATCCGGCAGATGATGCCGCGCACAATGGCCTTGCGATCCAGTATTTTTATACCCTGGATTTTCAGAACGCGCTGCAAGCCGGTCAGACAATGCTCGAAATCTATCCGAATAGCGTGATGGGCCGCTCCAACTATGCGCTGTATGCAATGTACTCGAGCGATTTCGATACCGCGGTTGCAGAAGCGGAGAAAGTGCGTGAGCTGGACGCCTCGTACTTCAAAGGCTGGCTACCCGTTGCAGCCAAGGCGCTTGCCGACGACGATATCGAAGCAGCGAAGCAGGCCTATACGAAGATGTCGCAAACAGGCGCGCGCGGTGCAATGACCGGCACGCTCGGTCTCGCTGACGTCGCCTTGTATGCCGGAGAATTCAACTATGCCGGCAACCTGCTCAAACAAGGCATCGAACAGGCAGAGGCTGCAGGCAGTCAGTATTACCTCGCAACCAATTACATTGCCCTGGCGGAAATGTATTTGCTGGCGGGCGACACAACGGCTGCGCTCGAGGCAATTGCAACGGGGATGGAGTTCTCAGGGGGGCTGTCCCAGCAAGTTCCCGCAGCCCTGATGTACCTGACCACAGGGGACATAGCAAAGGTGCAGGCGATTGCCGATCAACTAGGACAGAGCCTCCAGCCGCAGAACCGCGCCTATGCACGGCTGTTGGAGGGACTGATTGCGCTTGACAAAGGCGAGAAGGTCGAAGCCATCAATCTGATTTCGGCCGGATCCCGACTCACCAACCTCTGGCTACTGCGGTTCTACCTGGGCAAGGCTTACTTCGAGGCCGGTTTCTATGCCGAGGCGCTCGACGAGTTCACTGCATGCTGGGACCGTCGAGGCGAAGCAATGTCGATCTTTCTCGACGACCTGCCGACTTTTCGCTACATGGCGACGTTGCCGTATTGGCTGGGACGCGCGCAGGAAGAGCTCGGCATGCAGGAAGTTGCGCAGCGGAACTACACGGCATTTGTCGCTCGGCGTCCTGCGGGCGACCCGCTGGCGGATGATGCCCGCCAGCGGCTGCCCTGAAAGACCTTATTACTGGACCGTTATCGGCGGGGACTGCTGTTCCTGCCCGGTCAGCTGGCTTCCCACGACAGCGCAGTAATCACCGGGATCGACGTCTGTCGTCCAGTTGAACTGCCAGTAGTTGTCGACCTTGAAGCGGAAGCCGCTGGTACCCGGGTCTCCCGCCATCTGCAGTACGATCACGCCCGACGTGCATTCTTTGATCCGCAGCATTTGCCTGTCGCCCGAGCTATCCACCGGGTTGCCATTTTCGTCCAGCCAGGCCCAGAACAACGGATTCGAACTTCCCCTATTTACAACGATCTTTCTCGGCTCGATGCCCGTGAAGCCTGCATACACAAACTCGACAATGACCGTACGCGTGAGCTCTGCGGTGTTGCCCGAACTGTCGGTCGCCGTGATGTAAACGGTGTAGGTACCTGCCGTCGTCGTGTCGACTTGACTCGGGTCGATACTCACACTGATCGGCCCGTCCGCATTGTCGTCTGCCGTGGCGCCGGCGTCGACATACGGCCCGGAACCCGAGTTGATCGTAATCGTCGCATCACCGTTCAGCGTGATAACAGGCGGCGTGTCGTCAATAATGATTACTGCAAACGAACCCGTAGCACTTCTTCCACCCGAGTCGGTCGCCGTACACTCGACAGTCGTCGTCCCCACAGTGAAGTCGTGAACGAATACGTACAGGCCGTTTGCTATGTCGGACTGCGCCGGGTCGAGCACGCCCACAGAGCAGGACACGGTCGGCGTCGCGTCGGCGTCATCGACGCTAAACGGGCCCCATGACAGCTGGAACGAGCTGGCGTCGTCCGCAAGTACGAAAGGTTCTGTCTGATCAAAAAGTGGCGGACTGATTCCTGTGATCGTCGGCGCGGACGTGTCCTCCACCGTCACATTGAAGGTTGCAGAATCGGTGTTAAAGCTGTCGTCGGTTGCTGTACACGTCACCGTCGTCGTCGGTCCCGGTGCGGCGAGCGGGAAGACGCTGCCCGACGCGGGATTGCACATGACCTCGACATCGGCGTCGACACCGTCGGTGTCAATTGCCGTCGGCGTCGCAAATAGGTATGGAGCCCCGGACGGGCTGGTTGCCTCTATGGTGATATCGGCCGGCACGCTTGTAGCGTCAATTATCGGCGGGCGCGTGTCGAGCACGCTCACGAGAAGGTCGACCGAGATGATCTGGCCGTCCTGGTTGGTCGCCTCACAAGACAACGCTGTCGGACCGGGATCCGGCATATTGTCGATATCGAGCGCAACAAAGGATCCCAGTGCGGGGCTGCAATTCACCGGCACCGCTTCGGTACCCCTGAAAGCCTGCACAAAATCGAACGGCAAGAACGTGCCGCCGGGTGCTGTGGCCTCGAGGCTGCCGGTATCCCCGGTTTGGAAGTTGAAAACCGTCGGGATGTTGATGATCTGTTCCTGGTCACTAAGCAGGTCCGTGGACAACGTATTGGCCACTTGCGACGAGAACACGAAAGCGATCGTGTCCGACGTCAGGCGAGGCGCGATTTGTTCCATCAGGACTTTCGGCGCGATGAATCGCAACGTGTTCTGCAAGACATCGCCAGGGCCGATGACGTAGGTCAGGATGCCGAGGCGATTGTTCTCGATATCCGGTATCTGCAGCGTCGTGAGATCCGGATTGTTGACCGCTGCCACTACGCGATTCTCGCTGATGATTCTGGGTGCACAGAACTGCACGTCATCGATCTTCTTGTCCTGCCACGCAATAAGCTGCGTGACCAGCTCGCCACTTTCGAGCAACGCGATAACCACTGGATCAGTAACCGCGAAGTCAACGGTATACGGCGTAATCGTATTGCCGACATTTTGCACGCCGTAGTTGATGTCGAGCTTGACAACGAGGCCCTCGATGTCGCCGAGTTCCGGATCCGGGATCTCGGGATTATCGAGCTTAGACGGATCGGTCAGCGGCGAATTAAATTCGTCGGGGTTGAACTCGTCCGGGTTGAACTCATCGGGGTTAAACTCGTCCGGATTGAACTCGTCCGGGTTGAACTCGTCGGGGTTGAACTCGTCGGGGTTGAACTCGTCAGGGTTGAACTCATCGGGATTGTATTCGTCGGGCGTGTAGAGGTCGGGGTTGAACTCATCCGGGTTGTATTCGTCAGGATTGAATTCATCGGGGTTGAATTCATCCGGCGTATAAACAACCGGGTTGTGAATCTCGAAATCGTTGAACGAGCCGTCGGCATTCAGAAATGGCCCCGACTCGACGGCGCCGTTGACCGTAATCCTGTTAATGAAAACGTCCGGGCTGTCGGCCAGCACTTCGAATACGTCCACAGACACTGGATTGACGTCCGCCGTGGAATAGACGAACAGCGCGGTAGCCTCGCTGGAGAACGGTCCGACGTGGATCGTCTCACTTTCATTCGGGGGCGTCGTCGCGAAATCCGGGAAGCTCGGATTCAGCGGCAACTGATCCCAGGATGCCCGCGCCTCCGCCGGGAAGCCTGCGGGCTGATTGACGATCTGCAATCGGAAAGTCTTGGTCAACGTGCTCGCGTTTTCGGCGACGATCGAATATGAGCGCTGGATCGAACCCAGCGTCTTGTTCGGGTTGTTCGAATAGGCCATGGCCTGGTTCTCGATCAGCGCGCCGTAAATGTCGAAGTCCTTGGTGCGGTTGTTGAGTGCATCGAACACGATGCCGGCACCCGGGTTGCTTACCGGTGCGCAGAACCCGGCGCCCGGATTGAAGTCTTCGACGCTAAGCGCCAGCCTTGTTTCCTCGTCGTCGAGCAGCGGTGGCGGCGCGTCACCGCCAGTTTTCGCCATGGTCGTACCCGGCGTCCGCGCGTATGGCACCGGGTCAGTCGGCCGTGCCGTGTAGATATCGCCGCTGACATTGCGCGATGTGATGAACGACATCCAGAATGTCGGCTCTTTGCCCGGGTTCCGGGTATCGAATGACGAGTTGTCCTCCCAGAACGGTGGGATTTCCGGGGTTAACGGGTCGAACACGAACCGCTGCTTGATGGAGGTAATGAAGCTGTAATCACCCATGAACGGTTTGCTTCTGGTTCTATAGGCCTTGATATTCCAACCGTCGCCTTCGATCTCCCGGACTCTGCCATCAATCAGGGCTTTGCGATACCGGGAAACAACGGCAGGCGGGTTATCGGTCGCAATAGGATCTCCGCTGTCGATCAGTACTCTTGTCGTCAATACCCGCGCGGTGCGCCGGAATTGTATGACGGAGTTCGGTCCCGTCGAGAAATTGAAGTCTGCCAGCACCGGGTAATTGAGAAATGTGGTCAATGCGGCTGATGCTGCCGGGCTCGTGCTGACGTTTTCGAGATAGTTGCGCACGCGTAGCGTATCGAAGCGGCTGTCCCACCACCCCACCTGGCAGATGCCAAGCGAGCAGTCCACGGCCGGCATGAACTGAAAACCGTGATCAGCATTGGGTGCGATCTCGACCGGGGCGCTCCAGTCTGTGCCATCGGCGGAACCGACCACAGCTTTGATTCGCGAATCCGTGGGCCGGTCAAACGTCGTACGACAACCGCCACCCGAACTCGGCTTGCGCTCCGAATAGACGAGGATGAATTTTTCGCCATTGTTGCTGACCGACGGAAAATCATTGGTGCGCGATGCAACCACGTCCGGGTAGTCGTCGTTCGGGAGCGTCGGCACGTCGTACGCGCATAGCGGTGACACGATGTCGAACGGCTGGCCGATGCGCTGGCCGCCGTCATTGGAAATGGCGCCGCGCATGGCCGAAGGCTGGCGCTCCTCGGCAAAGACACGAAATACATACAGAACAGTGTCGCCTATTGCCGTAACTGCGACGCCCTGGTCGCGGCCCGATGTGACGGCAACCTGTTTCGGGTTGCTGAACGTGTCACCGTAGTCGTCGGTGTACATCGAGAGAATCTCGATGTCGTTCTTGCTCGGGTTGAACAGCGCAAAAGTGACCAGGATGCGGGCCTTAGGCCATTGTCGCGTAAGCGTCTCGACAGAACCGTCAGGTCGTTCTACCTGCATCGTGACGTCGATCGTGCCCGGATCGTTTGCGTCGAGGATATATGTGCCGTTGACTTTGTCCGCGAATTTGCTGCCGGTCGTCCGATAGACCTGCACGGGAGTCGGTTCGAGTGATTTCCGAAAACCGGCCTCGGAGTTGATATCCATCATGCGCTGCATGTAGATGCCGCCGCCGGTGCCGCCAGCCGGGCCGCGGTCGGCACCAATGTGCAGTATGCCGCAGCCGCCTGGCCAGCAGAGAACGATCGGATCTGCGGTGAACTCGACGCCGAGACTCGTCGCCGGATTCAAACGCGTGCCATTGATGTAACGATTGAAGAAGACCTTTCCATCCAAGGTCTCGGACATGCGGATGGCCGTATCGCCGGGACCGGCCGGGTCGTCGGAGCCACCGCTGGCGTTCCAGGCACAAATGATGTTGCGAAACAGCGATGGATTGATCGCGCAACTGGGTTCGTTGTCCTGCATCGCAGGGATGCCACGGTACTGGCCGGGCGCCGTTCTGCCGACAACGTCCGAATTCAGTTCAACCGAGCTCTGTGCCATCGCGCTGCCGCAAATATGTGTGCAAAACAGCGCAGCAGAAAATGCGGCTACGGAAAGTATCCTCGCTTTCATGCGTCCCCCCACTGGAACGTCGGCGGCTGGCGTGCGCTTGCGCCCCGCATTCCGGGATCTTTACAAAGTGCGCACGCGACTGCTCTTGAATTATGTTGTCATGTCAGTATAAATCAGTGACTGGCATATTGGCATCTTGACATCAACACGCCGTCACATTATGTCAACGCCTCATTTCGGCTTGCCGAGAACATATAGCTGCCACAAATCCTTGCGCGTCATATGCAGGAAAGGACGCATGGCAAGCACGCCAGTCTTGCCAATGCTGTCCTCGAGAAATTCCATCTCCGTAAATTTCTCCCGAGTGCGTTCCCCTACTGGCGCGTCGAGCCCGTTTTCGCGCATCATCAGCACGCCTTTGGCGCGCAGCGCAAGCTCGGTATACAGGCGCAGATAGCAAAGCATGTCGACAACGACAGGACCTTCGAACTTGCTGCGAAGGTCGTCAAGAAATCGACCGACCTTGGACTCCGTGAACTCTCCCGAATTGATTTGTTGCAGCAGGAGCGCGTCTGCGTCGAAATCCAGTTCGAGCCATTCGTGCAAGTGTTCGGCGCTCTTGCGGAATACGACAGCCAGCAACGGCGACAACAGAATCAGATAGGTCATAGTCATCAGGATAGGCGGCAACACGAAGTGATTGAACACAGAGTGCAGTGTAATGGCGACAACGAGCCCGGGCAGGTAGAACATCGGGTTGATCTTGATGTTTCGCTCGGTCAGAGCCTGCGACACGATTGCGAAGATGGCCATCACGCCACCATGCATTATCGCTGTGCCGAAACCGCGAACGATCCACACGGCGACGTGCGCGTCACCGGCCGATTGCAGGTAGTAGAAATTCTCGACGACGGCGAAGCCAGTGCCAACTGCAAATCCCATAATGGCGCTATCGACGAGAAAGCCGATACGATTCATGCGAAATAGCCAGACAATGACCATGGCTTTGAGCGATTCTTCGGTGAGCGGCGATACGTAGCGCGTGAAAATACTGAAATCAATCTGCAGCTGCTCGAGCAGAAAACCATTAACGAAGTATGCAACAACTGTTATCAGCGCGCCGGCAACGATGACGCACAAGACGGTCTTCAAGTGCACCAGCTTGTAGCTGTCCATATACATCAGAATCATCAGGAAGATCAGGACCGGCATAAGTCCGACCGGCGCGCGGATGAGTAGATCCGTGGACATCAGCCCATCATAGTATTTTTAGCGAAATCATCCACTCATCGTTTAGCTTAGCGCCGCTCTCATACCCTGCTGCGTAGCCCACCGACAGGGTCATTGGCAATCGATGTGCCAACGTAAATTCGAGATCGAGCTGGGCACCGAACGTAGTCAGGGTGCGCTCCGCAAGCTCGCCGATATCGGTCTTCAGGCCACCATAGAATATTGCGGGTCGGATGTGCTTCAGGAAGAAGCTCGGGCTACCAACTTCACGAAAGCGTAACGGTGGCAGGTTCCACTCCGCAATCGATTTGACGAAGTCGTTACCGGACAATTCGTCAATCTCGAAGCCGGGGAAGCTGTAATACTCCCGATAACGCTTCACCTCACCGTTATCCACATAGTTGTTGCCGAAGCCGCCGAAATAAAAATTTCCGAGCGGATCCAGCGGACTGCCATTGCTTCTGCCGGCTGCGCTATAGAACCAGACCGAAGAGTGCTTCCAGGGGAGCGCGAAGCCGAAATCGAAGCCGAGATGCGGTTTCGTAATTGTATCGAAGTCGGTTTCGTCGACCTCCAGATTGATGTCCCAGCGGAATCCTTTCTCGTGGTCCACGGCACCTATCGACTTGCGCGTATTCGTATAGCGCAGCCCTAAATCTGCGGACAGAATGTCCTCAAAGAAAAACGTCGACACATTTTGATTGTTCGGCAGGGTATCCAGGCCATTGTAGTAAGCCAGCCTGGCGGAGAAATCCAGCTGCCTGGGCGTATCAAAAATCAGGGCCCGATCGTAACCGACGATGTACGCATCACCTTTGCGGCCACGTTGCGTAGGACCGAATAAGTCATAGAAATCAGCGTAATTGTGCCAGTATCGGAAGTACCAGTTCAGCGCGTTGTACTCCAGATTGATATGCACACGTTCGTCGCTCGGGAGTTCGTCGTCCCAGGAGTAACTCGCCGTCAGCCCGAAATTGTGCAATTGCCCCGGATCCGACGTGCGAAAATGCCAGCCAATGGCTTCTGTGTCACGATAGCCTTCGACAACGGGATACCGGGAGTCAAAACCAATCTCGCGATACGGACGATATTTGCCTTCGCTGGTGATCAACTCATCGTGATCGATTTCATCCAGCGTATCGATGACGTTCCAGTCCTCGATAACAGGATACTTGGCGGCGATTTGCGCGCCGAGAAACGTGATTGCGCCGACGTCTTCGAGTGGTACCGGATCGATAATCGTCGGCGCAAAGCCCTGCCCCGTATACTCGGAAACCAACAGCGTGCCGTCGCTCAGTGGAATCGGACGAAATAGCCCAGTCTCGGCATTGCTGACGGCCTCGAACTCCCCGGTCTCGACCTCGAAGCGAAATATATTGGACACACCCGTATAAAAGGAGCTGCCGTAAAGATATTTTGCGTCGGGAGAAAAAACGAAACCCTCCGGAGCCGCTGGCGTCAGTTCAAGTTCGGCGACGGTATCCGCGTTTTCCTGCAGCAAATCGGCAGTTCTGAATACTCTGAGAAACTGCCTGCCATCAATCTCCCCGACAGACGTCGACAACATTGAGCCGTCGGGCGAGATGTCCATTTCGTAGGCAACTGTTCCATATGGCCAGGCGTATACGAGACTCCACTCAGTGTAGGGATAGGGAATTCGAACCAATGATACATAGCCGTTCAGGTGTCGCAGGCCCCAAACAGACCGGTCTGCTCTGTTAAAGACAATATCGCCAATGCGCGCGTCTTTGAGCAGCAGCCGCTCCTTGCCAGTGTCGACGTCGACCGCCATCAGATCACGATATGCCTGGTTGTCCGCGGTATAGAAAAACGTGCGGCTATCCGGATCGAATGCCGACGACGTTACCCGATACGTCATGGGACCCTTGATATCAACTACACGCTTAACGCTGCCGTCGCGCAAAGAAATCTTGCCAACGTGCGCCACAACTCCGGGATAACGAAACGCCCCGATCATTTCGCCACGCTCCTCGTCCACGTAGCTGCGCGAGATCGAACCCAGGGCCTGCTGCGTCAGAGGTTCGGTCGGTGTGAGCGGAAATTCTCTGACGGCCTCAAGGTTGGCCATCTGAAATTCATGCTCGAATACAATCCAGTCGTTCCATGCTTCTTCGAGCGGTTTTTCAAATATTTTGGCGAACTGCTTGGCATAATATCTTTCACTGTCTTCACCTCGCTGCAACCACTCGATGACATGCTCAGGTGAGTACTGAAAGGCCAGATAACTGATAAAGCGCGTGCCGTAAAGATAGGCGTTGACGCCCGCCTGAAAATCGACGCTTACACCCTCCGAGACAATGCCCAGGTTACTGTAGAAGTAAGCGTCGTCACGCACCATGGAGCGAAAGACCATTTCGTCAAAGGCGCCCTGTGCGCGACCAATGCCGCCCGACATCCACGTTTCCATAAATACAGCAGCGCCTTCGAGGTACCAGCGCGGTGAGCTGAGTCGGGGAATCGTAAGGTAGTTATAGAGGATGGTCTCGGGATGTTTATCCGTCTGCCGTGGTTTGCCGCCAAAGAACTTTCGCCAGCGCAAGTCCTGGGCATTGGCGACGTCCATATTGGCGACGTGCACAAGCTCATGATTCATGATCATGAAAATTCGCTCGCTGCTCGGCATGGTCTCGAGCGTGCGACTGGCTGGCGCGACAAAAACGGAAACGCCATTATATGGAGATGCTGCCGCACCCGCGTTACCGTAGTCACTGAGGTCTGTCAGGATGATGGTCGCCTTCTCCTGCGGCGTCCATGCAAAGATCTGTTTCTGGAAATCCAGAGAATTGTGAAAATTTCGAATAACGTGCGGGACAAGGTGGGTCTGGAACGGATCGAAATAAAGCAGCCGGACTTCGTCTGTCTCGACCACGTCCATCTCGAATGCATCTGCTGTTGCGCGACCCGCGAACGACAGAAATCCGATCAGTGCGATTAACGCAATCGCGCGAATATCGATTCTCTCCCCCTTTCTTATTATTATTTCCTCGATAATACTCTGATTGTAAGGACGCGCACCCGCAGGCTAAGTGCACTACGGGCGCGCGTCGAGCAGTTAGCTATAGGAGCGGTACCTCGCCTAGTTCACGCTGCTGCGCTGCACATTCATCATTACATCAGATCGCAGCGCCTCGCGGAACACGTCGCTGCTAAGTGCCTGACGAAACATGTCGTTGCTAAGCGCCTGGCGAAACACATCGTTGCTAAGTGCCAGGCGGAACACGTCATTGCTCAACGCTTGACGAAACACATCGTTGCTCAGTGCTTGACGGAATACGTCATTACTCAGTGCCTGACGGAATACGTCGTTACTCAGCGCCTGACGGAATACGTCGTTACTCAGTGCCTGACGAAATACGTCGTTACTCAGCGCCTGACGGAATACGTCATTGCTCAACACCTGACGAAATACGTCGTTACTCAGCGCCTGACGGAACACGTCGTTACTCAGTGCCTGACGAAACACGTCGTTGCTCAGCGCCTGACGAAAGACGTCGTTGCTCAGCACCTGGCGAAATGCGTCGCTTGCAAATGCGTCTTGCAAAGCTGCATCCCGGGCCAGGGCATCCGCCAGCGCCGCATCACTCCTGAGGACATCGCTCAGTTCCGCATCGCTGAGCAATGCCTGACGGAATACCTCGTTGCTCAGTGCTTGACGAAATACGTCGTTACTCAGAGCCTGACGGAACATATCGTTGCTCAATGCCTGACGAAATACGTCGTTATTGAGCGCCTGATGGAATACGTCGTTACTCAATGCCTGACGAAACACATCGTTGCTCAGCGCCTGACGAAATACGTCACTGCTCAATGCCTGGCGGAATACGTCATTGCTCAATGCCTGGCGGAACACGTCATTGCTCTGTGCCTCACGAAACACCTCATTGCTTTGTGCTTCACGGAACACTTCATTGTTCAACGCCGCACGGAATACATCATTGCTCAACGCCTGACGAAACACGTCGTTACTCAGGACCTCACGGAACAAGTCGTTGCTCAGCGCCTGTTGGAACACGTCGTTGCTGAGTGCTTGACGAAACGCATCAGTCTGCATCGCTTCTGCAAAAGACGCGTCGCTGACGATCATCTGATATACGTCGGTTTGCATTACCTGCGCCATCGTCTCGTCATTCAGCGTAACGTCATCGCTGCTTAATTGCTCACCCCGGTAACGCTCGGCCGGAGCGACCGTTCCGGCCGCGTCATCGCTCGGGACCGGGTATTTGACGCCGACATAGGCAACGACTGCGATCGCAATTACAAATGCGACGATCAACGTTGTCGATCGGGATTTTGTCTGTGCCATACTGCTCATTGTCTTACTCCTTTATTGTCTGAACTCTGCATGACCGTTTTCCGGCACGCAGCGTTCATTTACCAGGCTGCCTGCAGCAAACCACGCTCCAGCAACCTGCCATTACTTGAAAACTCAAGTTCGATCTTCGCCGGATTGTCGAGCGCCGTATCACCAACACGGCTCAACAGCACCGTTAGTCTGCGTTCTCCGGTCGTCCGCACCTTCAGGGAGGAATCAGCAATAGCTATAGACTCGAAACTGTGTTTGAGTTGCGCCAGCGCGCCCGGCCAGATTCCGGCCGGCGAAATAGTCACAGAGACATCGAGCGGCTGATCCGCCTCGATCTGGATATCCAGGTACAGATTGCCGTCGCGGCGCTGCAGCTGGGCAAGAGAGGCGAACCCATCCGCGCGGAAGTCATACACGTCGACAATATCTGCTTCGGCAACCACACGATCCGGCGCCATCGTGCCAACTAAATCAGAGAAATCCGGCGTTCCAGTCAACAGCACCTGGCTCTCGTAAAGACTGACGGCGAGTAGCACCCCTGCGGCCACCGACAGACCATAGCGAAACAGCGCTCCGACATCTGGCAGGCGCATCCAGGGATGACCGGAAGGCTGCGTCGATATCCCGGGCAAGTGGACGCTATCCACGATGCGCGCGTGCAGCGAGTCCGGCACGTCCCGCCGCGGAGATTCACACAAGATCGCATCCAACTGCTCTAGCTGGACAGCAAACTCGCGCGCCTCTGATGAACTCTCGAGTAGTTGTTCCAACTCGGCCTGCTCGTCTGCGGTGAGTTCACCGTCTGCGGCAGCACTGATCAATTGCATGGTACGTTCATCAGTCATGACGAAAATACTCCGTGTTGGCACAGCTTGTCGCGCATTTTTCGACGTGCCTCGAAAAGTCTGGATTTCACCGTTTTTTCGGGCAACCGCAGGATCGCGCCGATATCCCGGTAGTTGCACTCACTGAAATAGCGCAACGTAATGACGGCCCTTTGTTCCTCATTCAGCGTCATGAGCGCCGCCTGGACCTCATCGCGTAGCTGCGATGATTCGACATTGTCTTGCGGCACGTCGGAGCTGGAACGTGGCGTATCAGCAAGCGGCTGCGTGCGTTTGCGCCGCCTCAACTGGTCGATGGACTCATTGAGCGCAATGCGATACGTCCAGCTGAAGAGTCTGCGGCCGGGGTCAAAGCGTTGAATATTCTCGAAAACTTTCACAAACGTCGCCTGTGTGACGTCCGCGGCCTCATCGGGGTTACCCAGCATGCGGAAAGCGGCGTTGTAGACGGGTTTTTCCAGTTGCCTCACGAGCGTATCCAATGCCTTTCTGTCGCCTTTCTGGCAGGCCATGACCATTTTTGTTTCGAGGTCCCTATCCATTAGTACTCCGCAGAGCCGGAAAAGTTGGTGAATTCACTTGTGCGGCCGTCATTGCGATGATTCCCCGGTCTCGATCTGGAACAACTTGTCAAAGCCCGAGTACATGAATATGTCATTGATGTGGTGATTGACGTTCACAAGTCTGAGGCCGTGATTTGCGTCCATCAGGCGCTTGTGGGTGCGCAACAGCACGCCCAGACCCGCGCTGGAGATGTATTCGAGCTTGCCCAGATCGAGGACGCAGTCCCCGGCGACCGCATCCAGAAACTCCTGCGCGTGCGGCGCCTGAGCCGCATCCAGCCGGCCCTCGGCCACGATGTTTCCAGAATCATCAAATCCGATTTGAAACATGTCTTATTTCCGATCCGCAATAAAAGTGATCTTGCTGTTTCGATCCCGGTACTCGTAATGAATCGAACTCACCATCTTCAAGACGAGGTAGAGCCCGAGTCCACCGGGCGTTCGCTGCTCGAGCGGCGCATCAACATCCACGGGATCAACCTCGCGCGGATCGAAACGCTCCACGCCAAAACCAGTCAGGCTGACCTCGACCCCGCGTTCATGCGGCTGCATTTCGATCAGGATGTCCGTCTTGGTCTCTGTGTCATAGGTCACCATGTTGACGAACAACTCCTCGACGCAGAGATCGACGATATAGCGGACAGACGGGTCGATATCGTGCGCGGCAAAAAAATTGTCCGTAAAATCAACGATGTTCTTGAGTTTGTTGAGGCTTCGTCCGAATTCCTGCTGCATTATCCTATCCCTGATAAGAGCCGCTAGTCTGGCAGCCGTCGTACCAGAACAAGAGTGATGTCGTCGGCCTGTGGTGCGTCGCCGCCGAATTCGAAGGCGGCATCAACGAGTTTTTGGCTGAGTTCTGCCATCGAAAGCTCATGTGATTGTGCAAATATGTCTGCCACCCGCTGCTCTCCGAACTGCGAGCCATCCGCAGCCTCGTATTCGTAGACACCGTCGGAAATCAGAGCGAGCACATCGCCCGGAGCCAGTTCGAGCCTCTTGGCACGCGCCGTACCGTCGAGTTCCATGATGCCGACCGGAAAGCTCGTGGGCTTGAACCACTCGCATTCATTGTTAGCGGCACGATAAACCATTATCGGGCCCTGGCCGCCCGAGTGGTACTCCACTTCGTGTGAAACGGGGTCGAGAAAACCCATGAAAGCTGTGATGAAGCGGTCGTCGGGCAGGTCTTCGTTGAGTTGGTTGTTCACGTGCATGTAGGCGCTGTCGAGATCGGCACCGAGCCGGAAAGCAACGCGCAGCATCGCCTGCATTTGAGTGGCCGAAAGGGCCGGTCCGAAACCGTGACCCGTCGCGTCTCCAAGCAGCACAAAAAGCCGGCCATCAAGTACGACCAGATCGTATAGATCGCCGCCCGTATGGTCCGTCGGCAGGAACTGGCCGTGTAAGTCATAGCCCGCAACATCCGGCATAGCGTCCGGCAGCGTGCTTACCTGGATTTCGCGCGCGACGGCAACTTCCTGATTCAGAATTGCGTTGGCGAGCAGCTCGGTCGTCATTTTCGAATGCTGGATCGCGATCGCCGCCTCTGCCGCCAGCGCCGGAGCGATCCACTTGTCGTGTTTATCGAACTGCCGGGGATACTGACCCAGCCACTGCATGACACCCAGCAGCTGATCATCCTGGCCCAGAATTGGCACGCTCAGCAGCGAACGTGTTTCGAATTCGTCGAGCTGGACCGCGGCTGCCCTGAAGCGCTCATCATCGCGG
>Ga0224497_10000978_pt1 | contig 18873 bp, 14 predicted proteins | sample SF_Jul11_sed_USG_4_FD_167970 | JGI IMG/M metagenome (GOLD analysis project Ga0224497, IMG submission 167970) | Sediment microbial communities from San Francisco Bay, California, United States - SF_Jul11_sed_USGS_13 | ecosystem: Environmental > Aquatic > Marine > Sediment | place: USA... | reverse complement strand
CCGCGAGCAGGTGCGCGCGGCAAATCTTCGCATGCAGCTGGAGCGGCTCACGACAAGCCTGGCAAGACCCCGAGAGACAGCGGAGACGGACGTTTCAGCCGTTCTGCAGCAATATCTCGATCAGGGTCGGAATAGACTGTCCGATTTGTTGTTCGTGGTTTCAGATTTTGTTTCGACGGATAAAGAAGTTTTGGATCCTGAGACCGAGTGGCGCCCGATGTTGAATTCGATGCACAGAAACATCGTCCCCGTCATAATCTCGTTTGAAATGTCGGCGAACCTGGAGGGCGTCGCGAAACTCTGGGATGCGGAACGAAAAACCCGCCGCCTTACCTGGTTTTCATCGAAAAGGATTCGCCGCATAAATCAGGCGGAAAAGGATCGTGTCGCGGCTCTGGTCCTGCGATTCAGGGCAGCCGGCCTCGATTACATGGTTTTGTCCAATCAACATCACGTCTACCCGCAGCTGGCGAGACTCGCCAGAATGCGCCGTTTTCGGAAACAGTGAAATGTACGTAGTCCGCAGATCGCCCGCCGTCTTGATCGTACTTACGCTGTTTGCGGCGAACGGTCATGCCGCGCAGCCGGTGCCGGCGGTGTATGAGGATCAGGACCTCACGGTCCGGGCCGGAATACCGGCGATCGGCCTGCAAGCTGTGCATGTGGGGGACGCTATTTCGCTGGTTTTGCAGATTGAATTCGACGCTACACGAGTGCGGGTGGAATCGCTCGACGAGGATTTTTTCGAGCGTGCTTTTGCGAGCCAGAAAGGCATCAGGCTGTATGCTCCTCCCGCCGTCACGGAAGAAGCCGGCAACGACAATCAGGTCGTGATTCGTGCCGTATGGCGGTTTCAGATTCTCGACTGTCCCGACGAGCAGACAATTTGTGCCGGCGACAAGCTGTATACACTACCCGTCATATCGGTTGCCTATCAGCTCATCGACGAGTCGGGGCAGGCGCTCAACAACAAATCGGCGCGTTTCCGGCCCTGGCCCGGCATGGTCCCGGTTACAGCTTCCATAGCAACCTCCCGCAATCAGGCAGGTGAGTTTTTGGCGCATTTTCCGGGTGGCGCGTACCCGGCGGCGCTCGCGGTCGCCGACTGGCGCACCGAGTCACGATTCGCGCTGCTCGCGGGCATCCTGCTGCTGGCTATCGGGTTTCAGAGCGCTGCCTTCGGGCAACGATTGCTCGGGCAGTCCCTGCATTTGGCGGGGCCCGCGACCCGGTGGGAAGCCGCGCTGCGGACGCTTCACAACGACTCTCTCAGCGATGACGAATGGGCCGACAGGCTACGTCGCGCGGTGACCTGGTATTGCCTCGACGAATTGGGCGACAACCCGTTCGCATGGCTGCAGGATACGGCGGTGCGCGCGAGCACAAGCGCGGACTTCCGCGAATTCTTCTTCGACGTATTGCACCAGGAGAGCATCGCAGAGGAACAGAGGGCGGCCTATCTGGGACGCTTTGCGCGCATCAGGGACAGGACGAGTAGGGAATGGTCAGCCGCGGAGGATTCTGCTTGATCGACTGGAACAGCTTTCACGTGGTGCGTTTATGGCCGTTGTGGCTGGCGGTGCTGACTGCCGTGGCGCTGTTTGCGCTTTGGTTTTTTCGCCGTAACAAGCTGATTCCCGATATCGACCCGATCGTTTGCACGGCTCCCGCGAAAGGGCTGATCGACCGGCTTCCCGTGGGCCTCGGCTCCGTCCTCCTGTTGCTGATTACGTTTGTGATGATGGAGCCGTCCGTCGTACGCGTGGAGAGTATCGAACAACGGGCTCGCGATTTTCTGATACTCGTCGACACTTCACGCTCCATGCGACATGACACACTGGTTCGCCGCGAATCGTTTGAACTGCATTTCGAGCGCCGCGTTGGCGCCTTTTCGGAATGGGTGGACGACCCGCGAACCCTCCCGTATGTCGCGCGCTATGAGCTTGCCCGCGAAAGCCTGCTCAACTTTCTGTCCAGGCTTCGCTCGGAAGATCGTGTTGGTCTGATCTACTTTAATGACGAAGCACATTCGGTCTCTGCGATAACGTCCAACATCGCTTTCGTTCTGGATCAGCTCGAGTCGATGGATGACTACGTCAACTGGGGCACGGACATCGCAACCGCGATGGATACCGGCCTGAACCTGCTGAAGCGTTATCCCGATCAACACAAGCGCACGGTTATCTTGCTGACGGATGCTGAGACGAGTTACACCGAGGAACTGGAACAACAGCTGATACGGCTCGCAAACGACGACCTGTCCTTTTATGTGCTGTGGATAACCACCGACGCCACTGAGCCGCCGGACGAACAGGCAGCACCGTTTTTGGATCTCGCACGGAGCATCGGCACAGTGGTCACGATTCAGAATCTCGACACCGATAACCTGCAAAACGCGCTGCTGGATATCGGCAGGATGGAGGGTTACAGCTATCAGGACGTCCGGCGCCATCCGATTGATCTGGCGACGCCGGTAATGCAGGCGACGCGCATTGCCATACTCGCCTGGCTTGCAGTGATGGCCACAATGTTTCATCCGATGACCAACACCAGCGCTTTCAGGGAGACCCCGCAATGAGCGCCATGGCGCGAGCACGAGGGTGGCTGTCCGGATCTCAGGTCCGCGAGTCACATTTCCGGCGGCTCGTCGCCAGCTTGTCTCCGACGCTCCGAATCGCCGCCATCGTCCTGCTCGTCGTCGGTTTGCAGGCATGGGGGTTCAACAGACAGGTTATTTCGCGGACCGACACAGCGGCCGCAAACCTCGCGCTGCTGAAGCAGGAGGTGCCCGGTAACCGGCTGATCGACGCGGCCATGACCAGCCTTCGAGATTACTACAGGATAAGCAATGACGAGTTGCGCAGGCGTCAGATCGTCGAACTGCGTGATACGGTCTCGGAGCGTTTTGCCGAAAATCCGCGGCTCGCGATCGATGATGCAGTGCGCATCACCAGCGGCTTCGACGCACGGACCGACGGCGAGCAAGAGGCGATCAACTCAGTCAATCAGAATTTCGCCCGGCTGCAGGAAATCTACGCGGACCATTATGCCGCGGCGATCGACGCCTACTCGGATCCGTCGTGGCTGTTTCAGCCAACAGCGGCGCTGCTGCGAATGCGCGGCAGCGCGGGGCTTGCGCTGCGTTTCGACCACGCGCTGTACCTGATGCTGGTGGGCGACCGCGCCGCTGCCAACGCGATACTCGAGTCCCTGCGGCAGGCGGATGATTCGGCGGCATTCGACTCGCGGGTGCTCCTCGCTCAGGCGCGGCTGCAGTTCGACGCGTTCAGGGTCGAACAGAATCCGGAATACTTGCGGCAGGCTGTGGAATACGCCCGCGAAAGCCTGCGTCACGATGCGGCCTACGAATTGCCGAAACTGTTTCTCGAATATTTGCTGGCTGTAGAGCCTCAGGCCGTGGAAACGGGCGAAACCTCGATGCAGGGTCAGGGCACCGGGGAGTCGGAGGGCGAACGCGGATCAATATCGGATACGCCCTCGGAGTTCTGAGTGAGCCCGGGCACGCTTCTTGTCGTCATAACCGCCGCAGGCGCCACTCTCGCTGTTGTTGCCTACTGGTCTACGACGCGCGGCCGGGATGCGATGCGTCTACGTACGCAGTCCACAACATTCCTGCTGTTTGCGCTCGGTCTGATCTTTTGCAGTTGGTCCCTCGCGCTCGAACGGCCCTCCTTGAGTTACCTGCCGCAGAATAGGACGGTCGCGATCGCGGTCGCCTTCGACCTGTCGCCAAGCATGCTGGCAATCCCCGACCCGCTTTTCGAGCGCGATTTCCCGCCGCGCTACGCACGCGCCAGGGAAACGCTGCTGCAATTATTTCGTGCGCTGCAGGAACGCCGGATCAATGTTCTCGTCGCGCTGGTCGGATTTACCCAAAAAGCCGAGATAATGATGGGCTGGGACGACAGCGCGTCGCAGCTTCGGGAAATCCTGCAATATGGCCTGTCGCCGGACCTGTTCACGGCTTCGGGCACGAGAATCGAGGCGGCCGTGGAAACGCTCGTCGACGTGTTCGATATGCTGCCCGAGGAATTTCGGGAGACGAGCCGTAAAGTCGCCATTCTCGCCTCGGACGGAGAGGACACGTTGCCGCGCTCATACCTGGGTTACGCGCTCGAGGAGTTGGCGGAAAGTTCGTTCGACGTTGTCGCATTACAGACCGGGCTGCTGGACACGAGCGAGGGCGTGCCGCGCTACGGGCAGGTCGGCGAATTTCTGGGCTTCGAAATCATGAGCGGCAGACACTACACCGTGCCCGATGTCGAACTGATGAGTGCGATATCGAGCGCGACGACGGAACCCGGATTGTATGTCAGGGCCGAAGATCCCGAAGCCGTTGACAGGATATTGCAGTACATTGGCGACGCCCGCATCGACCGTGACAGGTTCGACAGCAGACTGATTGCGGCATTGGGCCTGTTCGCGGTGGTCGCGCTGCTCTGCGCGCGAGTTCTGAAGTAAAGGGTCAGATCAGTATGCATACACCGGCTATCGGCGTTCCGCGTCTGACGAGCATCCTCGCCAATCTGCGTCGGTATCTTGTTACTGCTTCTTGCGCGCGTGGAGAGAGCGTCCGCGCCGCTGCCAGTGCGGGCGTCGGCCACCGATGCGCGCGGAAACGCGACTCATGGGTATTCTTGAGTCGTTCTCTGGTAACCGCGGTGCTCTTCTCGCAGTCCGCAGCTGCGGATGAAGTCCTGACCGACGAGAATCTCAACGCCGCGCTCGGACGAATTCAGCAAACCACCGAACAGCTGGACGCCACCGAAACCGGGGCCCGACCTGCCAATCAGGTCTTCGCGCTCGGCCGGGAAGCGGATGCTCTGGCGGAATTGCTGAGCACGGAAGTCGCGGCGCACGGCGGGCTCGAGCAGCCGCTTCTCGATCTCGCAATTCACCATGCCGCGAAACTCGGAGTCCATATCGCATGGTCGCCCGGGCATCAACGGTATTTCTACGATGGCGCTGCGTTCCGCCGCTACCTGGAACTCGCTCCGGACGGCGAGCACGCGGCGGCAAGCACGTTCTGGATCGTCCAGGACGACTTCTATCGATCGGATGCTGGAGATATCGAGTCGTTGCTGCGTTCGAGCGCGCGTAAACAGGATTTCCTCGAGCGCTTCGGGAATTTTCCCGATGCGCCCAAAGTAGCGTTATGGCTGGGCATCGATTTTCGCGATCTCTGGCGCGGTTGCCGCGAACATGAAGATGCGGATTGCGCCGAACGATATCGCGAACTCGCGCGCATACAATTCCAGGAACTCGCCGCTGCCCGCGAGGGATCCGACATCGGCGAGATCGCGAGACGCATGCTCAGACGTTTCGAAGCGGAGCTTGCGGCGGCGCCGGAGCACGGGCGCGGCGAGGCCATAACGCAGTAACTTTATTAATATCAATTAGTTACTGGATAAGCTTCGAGATCAATTGCCGCAGGTGCGTGGCGAGATATCGTGACCGTTATGCTAATCTTTGCTCTTGGAATGCGCGCATGCGGTTTTTATTTCAAACGATACTGTAGGCGTCGCGTGGCCGGCAGTGTTGAAATGTGTTCAGGACGACGAGCGTTGCTCAAAGCAGTTTCGGGTTGTCTCGTCAAACGTTTTTCACGAATGGAAAGCAAGCGGATCAACATGGCGGCTTTCGCATCATGCCATCTGGAGAATAAGGCGATGACCTTCAAAAACACGATATTTACTACCGTCTCTTGTCTGCTCTTGCTGGGATTCGGCGCCAATGCGCAGGAATCGGAAGACGGCGACAACGCGGAAGGCAGGGGCTCGAACCTCGAACAGATCGGACCGACGATGTGGCGCGTCAGACCAAGAGGCACGCCGTACGACAAATGGTTAGAGAAAGCCAGGGAGCGCATGCCGACTTTCGAAGGCATGTTGATCCAGGACGCGCGCACCGAACCGCTCGAATACTGGGAGGCTATGGGCGTTGACGGTCTGTACATCAAAATGGCGGATTACCAGATTACCGACGGCTGGATTCTCGAAATTCCGCCGCAGGGCCAGACCAAACCACAGCAGCACATGTTCGAGGCAGGCATGTACTTCTTCGGCGGCCCGGGCCACATCACAATCCAGCAGGAAGGCCAGCGACCGCAGCGTACCGACTTTGGTCACCGCAGCCTGTTCTCCGTGCCTTTGAACGTTGCGTACCAGATATACAACGACAGCGATGAGCCCGTCCGTGTCGTCGCGGTAACGAGTTTTCCGTTCGTCATTAATTCGATGAACAGCGAGGAATTCGTATTCGACAATCCGTTCTCGTTTCGCGACCGTTACGACGGCGAAGAGGACTTCTTTTTGACGAGCGAGCATGTACGCGAGAATCTGACGGTAACGAACTTTGTCAAGGACGCCCTCGAATTCGAACTCGATGCCTACGATCATCGCGGCAAAGGCACGACGAATACGCACTGGACGATGGCGGGTAATACGCACATCGACCTGCACGTGTCGGAAATGCCCGCCGGCGTCTACAAGAAGGCGCATCGTCACAGCAGCGATGCCTACATCCTGCTGTTGTCCGGTGAAGGCTACTCGCTGACCTGGCCCGAAGGGCGTTACGAGGACCGTCTTCGCGTCGACTGGACCGAAGGCACGATATTTGTCCCGCCCATCTACTGGTATCACCAGCACCTTAATCCCGGCACGGAGTCGGCTCGCTATATGGCGATCAATGCGCCGATACTCGTGAGAACCCTGGGTCTCAGGTTCCAGGATCAGCTCGACCCCGATCTGCCGCAGATCAAGGAAGAGTTTGAAGCCGAGGTTGCCAAGCGCCGGGCGCGGGACGAAGCATCCATGGCATCGGAGTAGGGTGCGCTTCGCGCAGCGTTTGAATGGTGCACCCGGTGCACACAACGACGGGTCATCCCGATTCGTAGGGTGCGCTTCGCGCACCGTCTGAATGGTGCACAGAGTGCACCCTACGACAAATCATCCCCAACCGTAGGGTGCGCTTCGCGCGGCGTTTGAATGGTGCACACGATGCACACAACGACGGGTCATCCCGATCCGTAGGGTGCGCTTCGCGCACCGTCTGAATAGTGCACAGAGTGCACCCTACGACGGGTCATCCCGATCCGTAGGGTGCGCTTCGCGCAGCGTGTGAATGGTGCACAGAGTGCACCCTACGACAAATCATCCCCATCCGTAGGGTGCGCTTCGCGCACCGCCCAACAATGGTGCACACAGTGCACCCTACGACAAATCATCCCCATCCGTAGGGTGCGCTTCGCGCACCGTCTGGATGGTGCACAGAGTGCACCCTACGACAAATCATGCCCAACCGTAGGGTGCGCTTCGCGCACCGTCAAACAATGGTGCACAGAGTGCACCCTACTCGCGCAGCGTTTGAATGGTGCACACAGTGCACCCTACGACAAATCATCCCCAACCGTACGGTGCACAGAGTGCACCCAACATTTATGTGATCGCACAAAAAAAAGGGCACACCCGTGTGAGTGTGCCCCGTTTTTTTTGTTGCGCCGAACTTAGTCGATCAGGTACTCGAACTTGACGCCGTAGCTCGTGAACGACGACGGACTTAGGTGAATCGACTCCAATCCGTTCGGGAACGTGTCGGCCTCCGGGTGATAGGTCGGACGCGCCTCGAGCAGATTGCGTCCGAAGACCTGCACCGACCATCCGGCCTCGACATTGCGAATTCCCACGATGATGTTCAGGTCCTCGTGTTTGTCGTAATTCACTACGTCATCGAAGCTCTCGACTTCGAGTATGTAACCGTCCGACACGTAACCCTTTGCATTGAACGTAAACTCGTAGTCGCCGCCGCCGATCGGCGTGAAGTAGTCGGCCGTCAGCACGAACTTCCATTCCGGCGTACGTGGTGCGGGAGTCCCCGAGCGATCGATGAATGCAATGTAGTCATCGAACGCAGTTTGCGCGTCAAGCGGCGCGCCGGGGCTAGGCGTAACCCGCACGCCGTCTTCAAACAGCCGGCAGGCAGCATTCGCATCGGTCAGCGCTTTGTTGATCTCGCTATTGGTGCAGCCTGCGCCCGGGAACGACGTCATTTCGCCGTCCATGAACGCGCCCGACAAGCCGAGGCGCAGGTGGTCGGTCGCCGCGAATCGCGTGTTGAACTCCAGTCCGCGGACGCGCTGACCGGCGTTCACGCTGGCCGACGTCTGTTCCGGATCCGGCGAAATAGCCGTCGTCTGCAGATTCGGGAACTCGAGCTCGAAGATGTCCGCATCGAAACCGAAGCGGCCGTTCATCAACGTGCCTTTGATGCCCAGTTCCATCTGCTGGGCTTCCTCGGTTTCAAATGCCAGTTCTTCAAAACTTTCAGGGATCGACGTCTGGCCCGTATCGAAGCCGCCGACCTTGGTCGACTCGGCGTACCGGGCATAGACGGAAAGATCCTCGGTCGCCCGCCAGCGCAGGGTGACCTGCGGATTGAAGCCGGTTTCCGTAAAGTTCACCTTCCATCCGCCGCCGAGCGGGCTCGCGTTCGGATCGCCCTCGCCTTCGCCGATTTCGCGCACGTCAAAATCGGGCGCCGTCAGGCCAATCGGGAAGGCATTGCCGGGCCACCAGGCCTCCGGGACATTGCGGGTCGCGCGATACGGCGCGGCGTAAAGTGGCGTGCCGGGAGCCACCGGGACGAATATCCTAGCTGTCGAACGATCGACGAGGTAGTAATGATCCTGATCAGCATAATCCCGGTCGCATCTGCGCATGCACCCTTCGGTACCTGCGAATCCATCTTCTATTACTTCCCCATCTGCGTCCTCTGCATACAAGTCGGGATCAAAGAGCATGTTTGAAGGCACGTCGATAAGCGGATCCAGATCGCAGGGCTCCTCGGGGCAGACGTCGAAAACCCACGATGCACCATAGGAGCGAGTCGTGGCGAACTTGTCGACGTCCTGGTAGCGACCGCCGATGTCGAGCGACATCCTGTCGTCCATGAAGTTGAACGTCACGGTGCCGAAAATCGCCGCAAAGTCGACTTCCTCGGTGATGAAGTTATAGCGCTGCGACTGGCGGATATTCGCGCGCAGGCTGTTGGAGAACGCTTTGAGGTCGGTGTTCTGGAAGAACCCGCCGACTTCCCATTCGATCGTGCTGCCCGGCGCCGATCTCAACCGCAGCTCCGTGCTCCACTGTTCGAAGTCCTCGCCACGCCCCTGGAAGTTCATTGCGAACGGCGAGTCGCTGTTGTCTTGCACGTAGTCGCGCTCATAGCTCGATGTACCGGTCAACCACTCGAGCGTCATGTCGTTTTCGAAATCGTAGGCCAACTCGATATAGGTATTGAGCGTGTCGAGGTCCTCGTAGCCGAGGATGCCGTTGTTACCGCCTTCTTTCGCGGCACCGTCTCCCGCCGCACGCATGTCGACCGAACCGACGTTGGAGTTTTCCTCACGAATCGTCTGCGGCGGTTCGAAGTACGGTCCGCCCTCGCTGACGCCCTTGTTGGAACTGAAACAATCTGTATCGAGCGGCGTAAACGTCTGGTTCCAGGCCGAACCGCCATTCGCGGGAATATCCCAGACGCTGCGCTCGTCGCCCGGCGGATCGCCCGGATCGTCCAGCGGACCACCGCGGCCGAAGATCAGCGGCCCTGCCGTGCGACAGGTCGAAATCGTCTCGGAATCCTTGCGAATACGTGCAATATCAGCCTTGCCCGTGATCCGCAGCCTGTCGTTCGGATCGAACTGCAGCATCAGGCGAGCGCCGTTGTTCTCATAGGCACCATACGGCTCGCCCGTAACGACATAGTCGAGATAACCATCGCTCGATTCATGCATACCGGCGACGCGCATACCCCATCGATCGCTGAGCGGTCCGCCGGCAGCGAACGTCAGTTCCTTGGTGTCATCGCTGGAGACTTCGGCATTGATGTAGCCTTCCCAGGTCTCGGTCGGCCTGCGGCTGCGGATATTGAACGCACCCGCGGTCGCGTTCTGGCCAAAATAAACGGGCTGCGGGCCTTTCAGAACCTCGACGCTGTCCGCATCCAAAAAAGCGAGCTTGATTTGCGATGGGCGTCCGAAATGGATCCCGTCTACGAAAAATGGTGTAGCGGCGTCGAGTGTCAACGCGTTACCGGTCGTGCCGAAGCCGCGGATCGAAACGTCCTGGTCCTGTACGCGCGGTTCGATCAGCACGGTCGGCGAGAAGTTCGCGAGGTCATCGAGATCGCGAAAGCCCTGCCGTCTGAGTTCGTTGCCGGTGAATACCTCGATCGCGATCGGCACTTCCTGCAGCGACTGTGCACGACGCTGCGCCGTAACGACGATCTCTTCGAGCGCGAGAGTGTCCTGTTGCTGCGCCCGCAACGCTGTCGGGAAGACGAACACCGTTGTCACGAATGCGGCGACAAGTGCATAAACCGCGCGCTGCCCAAACATCTGGATCTTGTCCATCAGACTTCCCCCTGTTGCCAGTTCGATGACGTTGCTGAAATCCATCAACGTCTATTCGTGTTGCATGGTTGCTTACTGTTGATAGCGTCACACGCTATCGACTGCCCCATGCTACTGCAAATAGGACGCTGCGGGAAGATCATCTTTATTACTGTTAAATCAGCCAGTTGATTTCACGCGCATCTATCCGGACTGCTAATTGATCTGACGATCGTTCCCTGACGTCATCGACTTCCTGCAACCGTTGCGTCTCTGCAACAGGATTATTTTGATTTCAGATGAAACCGTATGACCGTCTTACAAAGGATCCGGCCGGATTGCCTTTCGAAAACTTACTGAAACCGGAACCGCACCGAGCCGTTTTGCTGCTCGAAAGTGGCGACCGTGGCCTCGGCCGGCATGATCGAACTCAGGTCGATGCCGAGCAGCTGCCCCTGGTACACCTCTCTTTGCACATCGGGGTCGTTCGGATCGATCGGCATGCCGTCGATGAAGATCGCTTCGATGCGATACTGAACGCTGGCCGGCCCGGTTCTTTCGAGCTGGCCGACCGTAAGCAGGTCGTACGTATCGCGCGCCGAGGTCAGGCGCGCCGAAAAATTGACATGGTCAGCGCGCAGATAAAAGCGCGCATCCTCGACGAACGGAAAACTGTCGCCACCGACGAGTGCATTGAGCACTTCCTCCTGCAGCTGCCAGGCCGTTTCACGGCCTTGCGGACTGATCAGCACGTCGCCGAGTCCTCGCTCCGTAATGCGCCGCGCCGCCCAGTGAAAATACAGCACGAACGTCGTGCCGCGTAATGCCTCCCAGTCTTCGGCAATTCGGTAGGCGATGTAGGGCTCGGCAAATGGCGATATGAGTCCCGCAGGCGCCTGCGCAAGGCGATCGTTCCTGGCTGTCGACGATTTATGAAACGGCACCAGCATGTCCGCATAGCGGCGCAGCGATGCTTCCTTGCCGACGAGCTGCTGATACGATCGGCTCAGGTCGGTCAGGGCCTCGAGATCCTCGCCGAGTCGCTTCTGTAACAACTCGGTGCTCGCGATGACATCGATCGGGTCTTGTGCGCCCGCCCACAGCGCACCCAGCGCGCTGCCCGCATAGACGTCATAGAATCGGATCCTGCGCACCGCGGAACCCGCCTGTCCGTCGTAAGTCTCCCGCGCCATCTGCACTTCGGGCTCGAGCGCGGCGATCCGCTCGGACACGCTATCCAGCTGCTGCTGCAGCATCCGCGTGCTTGCGGTGGGATCGTTGATGTCCTGCACGAAATACGCGAACACGCCGGTGAGATGCGCTGCCGCGGGCACCGCGAACAGACCGGCCATTACCGCCGCAAGGATCAAGGTGCCAGTTACAAAACGGCGCTTCATCGGTCGCCCGTCCCTATCGATCGCTGACTTGCGAGTCCGCCGCCGAGCAGGGCCAGCACGGGACCCGTAACCAGCACAACGCCGATGACCAGCATTGGCGACTTCAATTGACCCGACATGAACGGCACCAGCGACGCGATCGCATTCTGAATGACTTCGCCCATATAGAGAAACACGGCGCCGGCGAGAATGGACGAAAACAGGCCGAGTAGAAACGCCTCGATCAGAAACTGTGTCCGGATGCCCCACGGGCTGACACCGACCCAGCGCTGAATCTGAATCTCGACTTCCCGGTTCAATACCGCGAGCTGCATCGCCGTCAGGCTCATCAGCAACGCGGCAACGAAGAAGCCGATGATCAGCACGAAGCCGCCTTTCTGCAGCCCGTTCGAGATACGATACAGCACGGTCGCAAAACCCTGACCCCAGATCACCTCGCCGACGCCGGTTATCGTCCGAATCTGATCGACGACAGCCCCACCCTGTGTCGGATCGGCCAGCTCGACGGACAGGCTGTCGGCAAACGCGTCTGTCGGCAACGCGTTCATCAGGGTTTCCTCACCAAACACCGGTGCGAGTTCTGCGTAAACGGCCTCACCATCGAGTAGTTCGACGCTCCGCACTCCCGGCACGCGTGCAAGCGGTCCGGTCAGGGCGTCCGCTGCTTCCCCTTCTGCCGGGAACACGCGCACCTGAACCTGTCGCTCGAGCAAGGTTGCCACCTGCGTGAGATTTGCATTCAGCCAGAGGAAGCCGCCGAACAACAGCAGGGTAAGCGTCAGCAGCACCACGGTCGCAAGGCTTGCCCAGGTGTTGCGCGCAATGCCCTCGCGCGCATCGCGCAACCGATAGAAAACGTGCCACCAGCTCAGACTTTTCAACCTTCTGTCACCTCGTCGTTAACCCAGTAACCGCCTACGGCGTCACTGATGACCCGGCCCTCCCGCAATCGCACGACCCTTCTCGCGAGGCGATTCACGAGGTCCACGGCGTGCGTTGCAAACAGCACGGTCGCTTTTTGTTCACGGTGCACGGTATCGAGAATCTCGATCACCCGGTCGGCATTTTCCGGGTCGAGATCGCCCGTAGGCTCGTCCGCGAGTATCAGCTGTGGTCTGTTGATCAGGGCGCGTCCGACCGCGACCCGCTGCTGTTCACCGCCCGACAACTCGCTCGGCAAGCGATGGCCTTTGTCCGCGAGACCCACGAGTTCGAGAATCTCCTCGGTGCGACGACGCACTACAGCGGGCGGCACCGCGAGCACTTCGGCACCGTACGCGATGTTTTCGAACGCCGATTTCTTTTCCAGCAGCCGGAAAGTCTGAAAGATGATGCCCATCGATCGGCGCAGCAGACTGCCGCGCACGGTTGCGACATCCCGATCGCCGATGATAACGCGGCCCTCGTCGGCGAGTTCTTCGCGGTACAGCAGTTTCAGCAATGTCGTCTTGCCGGTCCCGGATGCACCTACGAGAAACACCCATTCCCCGGCCGGCACCGTTAGCGACACGTTGTCGAGCGCCACGTGTTGGGATAGCGGATAACGCTTGCAAACTTTTTCGAGAACGATGTCGATTCGTCAGTCTCCTGGTTGGCGGCGTCTTGTCAGCCGGTTCGCCGGCGCCGGAAAAACAACACGACACCCAAAATCAGTACTGCGGCAATCAGGCCATACAGCATCGTGCGATTAATCGGCGGCGGTGCACTCGTATCCGTTTCGCCCGACTTGACCGCCGCATCGGCGGCTGCCTGCACGATGGGAGCCGCTTCGAGAAACTTCCACATCGCCGCCTCACCCGCACCGACAACGAACGAACGCCTCACATCGCGGCCCCGCCACTGCACGAGATCCGTCGGCCCGTTCGCGACCCGCCCGTGCGTATCCATCGGCAACGTCGTGCCATTGATCGTAATGATGTAGGTGTGCGCGCCGGCGTGTCCTTCGCCGGCATCGACCGCGGTCACCTCGCCCTTGACGCCGGGGCTCAGATCGCGCTTCTTGATTAACGTGAGACCCGCATCGGTATTCAGCTGTGCCGCGACGAAACTCGCGGCCTCCGCCTTGGTCGGTGTAGCCTGCGGGTCGGTGACGGTTGCCTTGCCTTCGAAAAACAAGCGGTTCAGGTCCGCGTAGCTTGCCGCACCCTCAAGCGTATCGACAAGCCCTGCATCGAGCGCCGCTGCCGCGAGTGCGTCCGGATCAGGCGTCTCGCCGCCGGATCCGAGGCCTGTTGCCAGCGCTACCCACGTTGCCAGTTCCCGTTTCGATAACGGCTTGTCGGGCTCGAAGACCGGCGTTTCGGGAACGATTCCTGCCCCGACCAGCACGACGATGTCAAACCGTGCCTCGGAAAACTCGATATCGGGAAACTGGCTGGCCTCGTTCTTGATGTGGGCGAAAGCGGTGCTTATGAACAGGCAACATCCGAGCAAAGCCAAAGCGTATTTCGCTCTGCGCAGCGGTTTCCGCAAAGGCCACTTCGCAACCGTGGATATTCTCGAGATCGCTGCCAGCTTCATTGCAATTCCTCTTCCCGGCGATCCAGGATTCTTTCGATTGCTTCGCCGGCCGATGCCCTGACCGCCGGTTCCTGATCATTCTCGGCATCGCGGAGCAGCGTAATCGCGACGCGCGCCGGCGCGCCGATGTCTCCGAGTGCGCTTGCCGCCGCTTTGCGTACCGCCGCATTGTCGTCTCTCAACATTTGCGCCACCGCATCCACCGCCGCCGCGGGCACGCCGTCGCCATACTGACCAATTGCAAGCGTCGCAACGCCGCGTACCTGCCATTCGTCGTCACGCAGTGCTTCGGTCAGGGCCGGCAACGCCTGCGGGTTGCCCGCTCCGACTACCCCAAGCGCGCGAACCGATACCCACCGTACGGTCCAGCCGGTCTCCATCAGGACTTCCTGGGCGGCGGGGCCGACATCGATGACCTGGCAAATTTTGGTTTCGGCATCGGCGTTTGTGCCCGTCCGGGTTGCGGCCACGCTGAGTGCAGGCACTGCGCTCGCGGCAGCGCCGCCGATCTGCTCGAGCGCGAACGCCGCGGCCTCGCAAATCCGCGAATCCGGGTCGGCCAACGCCGTCGCCAGTGCATTGACCGTTTCATCCCGGTACGCGTCGCCAACGATTGCACCAAGCGCGCGCGCCGAAGCCCAGCGTACAACCCAGTCCTTGTCGCTCATTGCGTTAACGAGCGCCGGCGTCGCTACCGCAGCGGTCGGGCCGATCGCCCACAGCGATCTGGCCGCAGCCCATCGCACCTGCAGCGTTGCATCGGTCAATACACCGGCCAATGCCGGCGCGGCTTCGGCCGCATCCGGTCCGATCTGCCCCAGTGCCCGTGCCGCACCCCAGCGGACCGGCAGCGCGGGATCGCCGAGTGCCGTTACGAGCGTCGGTACCGCCGGCTTGCCGATCCTCGACAGCGATTCGACAACCTGCTCTGCGACTCCCCAGTCCCGATCGCGCAATGCGTTCGCAAGCGCGGGGAGCGCTTCCACAGCGTCGGTGCCGAGCGCGCCAATCGCGTGAGCCGCGGCAGCGCGCAGCTGCCACTCAGGAGCATTCAGTGCCGCCACGAGTTCGGGCAGCGCCTGCCGACTGTCAGGTGCGAGTCCGGATAGCGCAAGCGCCGCTGCCGTTCGGACTTCCGCCGATTCGCTGGACAACGCGCTGCGGATGGCCGGCACTGCCGCTACGACGGTCGGTCGCATGCCCTCGAGCGACAATGCTGCCTGCCGTCGCACAACCCAATCGTCGTCACCGAGCGCCACTACCAGCGCGTCCACAGCCGCCTCGGATCCGCGGCCGACGGCCGCCAGCGCGCGGACGGCTGCCCGCCGGACCTGCACTTCGACGTCGGATAAAGACTCGATGAGCGCGGGAATCGCAACACTGCCTGTTTCCGGAAGCTCCGCGATCCGCTCTGCGGCGTCTCGCCGCGCTGACCATAACGGATGTCTGAGTCCGTCAATGGCCGTGTCCAGCGTGTCGGCGCCGGCATACGATGTTACCAGCAGTAATGCAGCGCCAATCATTAGCCGCGTCATGATCGACCTTATGCGCATACGCGGCATTGCCTTACCCGGGCCTGACGAGCTTCTGCAAATGCCGTTCGAAAAAGTGCTCTGCACTCGAGTTGCCGTTCAAAGTCCCTTTGCCTTCAGAGCTCTATCGAGACGCGGATAGACACGCCGTGCATTACCCTCGAAAACCTTGTGGCGATCTGCGTCCGATAAATCCAGTGCATCGATATAGCGTTTGGTATCGTCAAAATTGTGGCCGGTCTCCGGATCGACTCCCTTTACCGCGCCGAACATCTCTGACGCGAAGAGTATGTTGTCGACCTCTATCACGCGAAACAACAGGTCGATCCCCGGCTGATGGTATACGCAGGTGTCGAAAAAAACGTTCCGCATAATGTGTTCATTCAGCGCCGGCTTCTTTAGCATGTCGGCCAGACCGCGATAGCGTCCCCAGTGATACGGCACCGCGCCGCCGCCGTGCGGGATGATGAGTCTCAGGTCCGGAAAATCCCTGAACAAATCGCCCTGCAGGAACTGCATGAACGCGGTCGTGTCTGCGTTGATGTAGTGCGCCCCGGTTGCATGGAAGTTCGGGTTGCAGGAACTCGACACGTGAATCATCGCCGGCACATCGAGCTCCACCATTTTCTCGAAGAACGGATACCAGGCCTTGTCGGTCAGTGGCGGGCCGGTCCAGTTGCCGCCGGACGCATCCGGATTCAGGTTGCAGCCGACGAAACCTAGCTCGGTCACGCAGCGCTCCAGTTCTTCCGTGGAGTTTTCAATCGGCACACCCACCGACTGCGGTAGCTGGCAGACGCCGATGAATTGATCCGGATACAGCTGCGTGACTCTATGGATCAGGTCGTTGCATATTCTCGTCCATATTTTTGACACCGCCTCATCGCCGACGTGGTGGGCCATCCCCGAGGCTCTTGGCGAGAATATCGTCATGTCCGCGCCACGCTCGCGCAGTGCCTTGAGCTGATTCTGTTCGATGCTCTCGCGAATTTCGTCGTCGCTAATCGTCGCGAGATCCGGCTTTGGCTGCGCCGGATTCTCGAAGTGGGCGATCTGCGCTTTGCGGAACTCAAATAGCTGCTGTGGTTCCGTCGTATAGTGCCCGTGGCAATCGATAATCATGTATTCACTCTCTGCTGCGACCGGTTATGCTTGTTTAGTCCTCGGCGGCCTCGTCCAGATACACGAGCCCCTTCTTCGCCAAAGACTCACGCATATTATAGAGATCGAGACCCAGCTCCCCGTTTTCGTAACGGACTCGATTCTTCGCCTCTTTCGCTTCGCGCGCCGCGGATTTTTCGGCAACCGCGCCCGCATCTTTTCGCCGCACGACTACAACACCGTCATCATCCGCCACGATGACGTCACCTGGATGAACCTGTTGGCCCGCACAGACGATGGGAATGTTTACGCTGCCGAGCGTTTCCTTGACGGTACCCTGAGCCGACACGCACTTGGACCAGACCGGAAAACCCATTTTCTCGAGATCCGCCACGTCGCGAACGCCCGCATCGATGACCAGCCCCCTGACGCCCCGGGACATCAGCGACGTGGCCAGCAGGTCACCGAAATAGCCGGCGTCGGAGAAAGACGTGGGTGCGACGACCATGATGTCGCCTTCCTGACATTGTTCGACGGCGACATGGATCATCCAGTTATCACAGGGCGGTACCGACACGGTAACAGCCGTGCCCGCTATGCGGGACCCGGGATAAATTGGCCGGATTCCGGGACTCAGGAGTCCTGTTCGGCCCTGCGCTTCATGGACAGTCGCGACCCCGAATTCGGCCAATTTCTCGACCTGCTTCGAATCGGCCCGCGAAATTTTTGTCACAACAACACCCATGTGAGGCCGCTCCTCTAGTTGCTGACTGGCTTATGGGGTGAGCCGACAGCCGGCCATACTGCCGCGGTCTTACACTTACCCGGCTGCACAAACCCGACTATCCGGACTGCTGCAAATCGTGTTGTATTCCGGTCGACAGTCACGATGAACGAGTAATCACCGCAATGCACCGACTTTTCTATCTTGGTAATTACTCCCAGGGCAAGAGGGACACGTGAATGACCTCTTTCGCTTCACCAACTGATTTGATCGCCCGGTCCGTATCCTGAAGTCCCATGCGGTGCGTCGTTATCAGATCCAGAGGGAATCTGGTCGAAGCAAGCTGCTTCAGCGCAAGCTCACATGACAGATAGTTGTGGCCGCGCGCACTTTTAACGGTGATGTATTTCGTCGTCACCTTGCCGATCGGGAAATCGGGGAACGTCGCAACTTCGCCCTGTACGAGAATCGTTCCGCCCTTGCGTCGCAATGCATCGATGCCGAGAAGCACCGGGGCGAGTCCGCCACCCGCAGTACAGTCGAGCGCAACATCCACGCCCTCTCCACCCGTCACTTCGCGGATGCGTGCAAGGGCGTCTTCTTCCTCGACATTAATCGCGTAATCTGCGCCCAGCTTCAACGCCACGTCGAGACGCACTTTGTCCTTCGAGGTTCCGGTAACGATGATCAGAGACGCGCCCGCCTGCCTGCAGGCAACAACCTGGGAAAGTCCCTGTTGCCCTGGACCCTGGATCAGTACGCTGGAATCGTAGCCGACGCCGCAATCGAACAGCGCCCACTGAATGCCGTTGGACATTGGCGTAACGACGCCGGCCAGTTCCGCACTGACGCCGTCCGGCACTTTGTGAACCACCGCGTTCCAAGGCAGATACATGTATTGCGCGAACCCGCCCCAGAGGTGCGGCGCGCGTTTCGCCGACGTATACCCATAGCGCAACGCATCGGGATTGTTTCGCCAGTCCGTGCCGGTGCACAAGCGATACTCGCCCTTGTGACACCACTCACAGGCAAAACACGGTACGTAGTGCTCGACGAAGACGAGATCACCGTCCTTGACCTTTTTTCGTTCCTTGAATTGACGACCTGCTTTGGCGATGTAGCCGATGTTCTCGTGCCCCATGATTACGGGGTCGGTGATCGGCGGCTTCGCGTAGAACTTCACGTCGGTGC
>Ga0224497_10000976_pt1 | contig 18902 bp, 17 predicted proteins | sample SF_Jul11_sed_USG_4_FD_167970 | JGI IMG/M metagenome (GOLD analysis project Ga0224497, IMG submission 167970) | Sediment microbial communities from San Francisco Bay, California, United States - SF_Jul11_sed_USGS_13 | ecosystem: Environmental > Aquatic > Marine > Sediment | place: USA... | reverse complement strand
GGCTCCTCCTGGAGGTGGCGGCCCTCCCGGTCGTCCTCCTGGTCCAGGTGGCCCAGGTATGAGTGCGGGGTCTGGAGTCATCATTGATTCGAGAGGCTATATCCTCACCAATAACCATGTCGTCGAAGATGCGAGTGATATAAAGGTGACCTTTCATGATGGTCGGGAAGTTCCCGCAACAATTGTGGGGACTGATCCAAAAACTGATTTAGCGGTGATTAAAGTCAAAGTTGAAAATGGACCACTTCCATCCATTGCCTGGGGAAACTATGACGTTCTTCGGGTTGGCGATGTGGTCTTAGCAGTGGGTAGTCCATTTGGATTGAAATCATCGGTCTCATTCGGGATTATCAGCGCATTGGGGCGTGGGAGCGTCGGGATCACGGAATACGAAGATTTCATTCAAACTGACGCCGCCATCAATCCAGGCAATTCCGGAGGCGCCTTAGTCAATATGAAAGGTGAATTGATTGGCATCAATACGGCGATTTTTTCCAGAACGGGTGGGTCGGAAGGTGTGGGATTTGCGATTGCGGTGAGCATTGCCAAAGATATTTCCAGTAGCCTGATTGAATCAGGAAAAGTGGTTCGCGGATGGATGGGCGTGGCCATTCAGGAATTGACTCCCGCGTTGGCCCAATCCTTTCAATTACCGGAAGGTCAACAAGGCGGAGTGCTCATCAGTGAAGTACATGAGGATGGTCCTTCGGCCAAGGCCGGACTGAAGCGTGGAGATGTCATTCTGAAATACGACAATGAATCAGTGAAGGATGTGAATCATCTTCGCAATATCGTCGCCCGTACCAAAGTCGGAAAACAAAAAGAAATCAAAGTGCTGCGCGAAGGGAAGGAAACCACGTTGATCCTGGTATTGGGGGAACGGCCATCTGATCAAGTGTTGGCGAAAGCTAGCCCTCCAGGAGAAACGCCCCCTGCCATCTCGAAGCTGGATAATGTGTTATCTGGTTTAACGGTGGAGGCCATCTCTGCGGACCATCGTAATCAATTTGGTATCTCTGAAGAAGCCAAAGGTGTGGTGGTGACGAAAGTGGAGTCTGGGAGTGCGGTTGAGGCAGCGGGTATTCAACCTGGCGACCTCATTCAAGAAGTCAGCCGGACTGCGGTTAAGAGTCTTGATGAATATCAACAAATTGCGACAAAGATTGCGAAGGAAGAATTAGTCGTCCTCTTAGTCAACCGACGTGGTAACAATCTTTTTGTGGCGGTGAATCCCAAATAATTTCACCATTCTCTAAAGAGGGAGGCCAGAGTGCCTCCCTCTTTATTTTGGCGTACAAGCGAACATTATGGCGAAGCAAAGTCAATGGGGTCAGTGGTTTGAAGAGAAAGTCTTTAAGCCATTGGAAGATAAGAAGATGCCCGTCATGGAGCATCTTCATGAATTTCAACATCGACTGACTCGCGCTGTCGTGGTGATGGCCTTAGTATTTGTCGGGACATTTTTTTATGCCGATACCTTAGTAACCTGGCTACGGGTCCCGCTTCAAAATTTCTTTATTTTAGATTCCTGGGAGTGGGTGCCATCAGATTTGCCAAAAATTCCTTTGGTGTTTCTCGCTCCAGCCGAAGCCCTCTGGCAAAATGTGAAAGTGGCTGGCCTTTGTGCCATCGTCCTCACCACGCCTTATTGGTTATGGGAAATTTGGCAATTTGTGGTTCCTGGATTGCACGCGCAAGAACGACGCTTTGTGGCCCCCTTTACGGCCATTAGTACTGTTGCGTTTTTTCTTGGGTTAACCTTTTGCTTCTTTTTTGTGCTCCCCTTTGCGCTGCATTTTCTGCTGTCTTACGGGTTGGCTTCCGGGTTTATCGCACAAATTTCCATTGCCCAATTTGTCGGATTTATTCTGTGGTTTCTCTTGGTGTTCGGACTCATTTTTGAAGTACCGTTAGCTCTGACGTTAATGGCCAAGCTGGGGTGGGTTGATGCTCCGCTTTTGAGGCGATATCGGAAGTGGGCCTTTCTTGGGTCATTTTTATTTGCCGCGATTCTGACCCCGACGCCCGATCCGTTTAATCAATGTATTATGGCGATTCCCATGTATTTCTTTTACGAAGTAGGAATTATCAGTGCCCAAATCTTTGGAAAAAAGAAGCCACAGGAATCGAGTGATAGTACGCCGGTGCCGTCTTCCGCTCCGGCGGTGGCACGTCCCGTTGTACAGCCAGCGGGGGCGGTGAATGCTGGAGATGATGATTATGTGAGCGTACCAGACTCCGGTCCCCGATAAGGTTGGAACGAGAAAGCGGGACTATCACGTGATCGGCGTCGCCGCTTTGATGATTAGCAGTAAAATTTTTTCAGGTCAGGAGCCCGATGCCTGTCGAAAAATACTAGAAGACACCTTGACGAACCACCAAATGACTCTTTTAACCTATGAAATTCTGCCTGATCAGCGAGAAATGATTGTCCAACGACTGCAAGCCCTTTGTGAGACGGGGCGTTCGCCAGTCGTCCTGACGCTTGGCGGAACGGGGGTGAGACCAACCGATTGGGTTCCGGAGGCTACCCGGGAGGTGATTGAAAAGGAAATTCCAGGGATTGCAGAAGCCATGCGTGCTGAAAGTTTGAAAAAAGTCCGCACCGCGATGCTTTCTCGAGGGATCGCGGGCATTAAAGACAAGACGGTCATTATTAATTTGCCTGGAAGTGCCAAGGGCGTCAAAGAAAATTGTGAGGTGGTCTTTCCCCTGTTAGATCATCTTGTTCAAAAAATGGGAGAGGCTGAGCCAAAGAAAGATTCTTGAAATTCACATCAATGAATAGACTGTCTGAAATTATGAAATTTTATTGGCTTTATTTTTTTGGAGGAATATATGGCAAGTGAACTTAAAATGGTTCAACCATCTCCGTCGTCAAGCGGGGATGTCTGTACCTATATGTGGGCCTGTGCGATTTGTGACGAAACGGAAACCTGTCAGAAGGATCGAGAAGGCCATAGCCGATGGTTAGTGAACAAGCGCATGGAACGGATTGAACATAAAATTCTCGTCATGAGTAATAAGGGTGGAGTCGGCAAGAGCACGATGACGACGAACTTGGCCATTAGCTTGGCCTTAAAGGGCTATGAAGTGGGAGTGTGTGACATGGACATCCATGGACCCAATATTCCCAAAATGATGGGAGTCGAAGGAGAAAAACTCAAGATCAGTACCGGTGGAGGCATTATTCCGCATCAAGTCTACAATCTGAAAATCGCCTCGATGTCGTTTCTCCTCCAGAATTCTGATGATCCTATTATTTGGCGAGATGCCTATAAATTTGAATTCATCAATCAATTGTTGGGTGGAGTGGAATGGCAAGATTTGAATTATTTATTCATTGATTTGCCACCTGGCACGGGCAATGAATCAGTCACCACCATGGACTTGATCGGAGATGTCACGGGCTGCGTGATTGTTTCGACTCCTCAAGAAGTGGCGCTGTTAGATTCTCGCAAGTCGGTGACATTTGTGAGGGATAGTGAATTGCCGATCATCGGTATTATCGAAAACATGAGCGGTATGGATTGTCCGCATTGTCATAAGTCTATTGAAGTCTTTCGAAAAGGTGGAGGTGAAGCCTCCGCTGCCGATATGGGGGTGCCGTTCCTTGGGCGTGTGCCGCTTGATCCAGAAATGGTTTTGCAATGTGATCGGGGCGAGCCCTATGCCCTGTTTCATTCTGACCTTCCGACGGCAGAGGCCATTCATGCTGTAGCCAATAAAATTGAGGAGTTTTGCAAAAAGAAAGGCTCGCTGGTAAACGTCTCAGCACGTCCTGCACCATTTAAAAAACCATAACCGTTTAGCTACGCCATTATTCACAAACAATTGTATTAAGAAGTTTGGTCATTTTATGTCTTTAACCTCCTTAACCACTGCCCAGCAAATTGTGTTAGACGCGACGAGCGTGTTGGGTTGTGAAAAAATCGGATTGCTGGATGCCTTGGGACGAGTGTTGGGAGAAGATATTATTGCTCCACGCTCAAATCCTCCTTGGGATAATTCAGCTATGGACGGGTTTGCCGTTCGATGGGCCGATATTAAACAGGAGCATGCGATTGCCAGAATTCCTGAATTGAAGGTTGTCGAGGATGTTGCCGCTGGAGCCGTGGCGACAAAGTCTGTGGGACCTGGCGAAGCCATTCGCATCATGACCGGTGCACCCATGCCGGCTGGAGCCGATACGGTTGTTCGCATTGAATATACCGAACCCTCAGAATCCACCGTTCGAATTATGCTCTCCGAATATGGCCAGGGTGCCAACATTCGGCCGAAGGGGGACGATGTTCAAGCAGGCGATTGTATTATTGCCAAAGGGACGCCACTCCGTTCCGGCGAAATTGGCATGCTGGCGATTCTTGCTAAATCTTTTGTACTGGTTTACCAACGGCCACGGGTAGGTATTCTCTCAACCGGTGATGAGTTAGCTGATCTGGATGAATCTTTCGATGAGAACAAAATTGTGAACTCCAATAGCTATGGGATTGCGGCTGGAGTGCAAGAGGCTGGTGGCATCCCTATATTATTGGGCATTGCCAAAGATAATCCTGACTCACTCAAAGACAAAATTCGGCAAGGATTAACCTGCGATATTCTGGTGTTATCCGGCGGCGTCTCGATGGGAGATTATGATTTCACCAAGCCAGTGTTTGCCGAACTTGGGGCTGATATGAATTTTTGGAAATTGGCCATTCGGCCGGGCCAGCCCGTGGCCTTTGGCAAAATTCAGGGGAAATTGGCATTTGGATTACCAGGGAATCCTGTGTCGTCCATGGTCACGTTTGATCAATTGGTACGACCCGCCATGCTAAAAATGGGTGGCAATGCCACCTGGGAACGTCCCATGGTGAAAGCTATTTTTCAAGAGAGTTTTTCGAAGCAACCCGACCGGCGACATTTTCTTCGAGGGGTTCTTACGTATGAAAACGGTGGCTTGGTGGTCAGGACCACGGGTAAACAAGGGTCTGGGATTTTAACGTCGATGGTCAAGGCCAATGGATTTATTGACGTGCCGGAAGAAGTGGAGACACTGAAACCGGGTGATGTCGTCAATGTGCAATTATTATCCAGAAATTTTTAAACAGCTTCATCGATTGATTATTTTTCCTATTCATAAAAGGACGTACAGGCTTCAAGATGACTTCTCCCATTGTGTGTTTCGTGGGCCGTTCCAACAGTGGCAAAACCACCCTCATCGAGCGATTAATCCTAGAATTGACCGGAGAAGGTTATAGAGTGGCCACGATCAAACATGCTGGGCATGGATTTGATCTTGATACCGAAGGCAAAGATAGTTGGCGGCATAAGCGGGCAGGGGCCAGCCAAGTGGTCATACTTTCTAAGGGAAGCCTGGCCATGTTTACCGATGTGGCTGAGGAGCTTCCTGTCGAAGAAATCCGTGCTCGTTTCATCAATAGGGACATTGATTTAATTATTGCGGAGGGGTGGAAAAGCCAGGGATTCCCTAAAGTCGTTGTGGTGCGGGAGGAACTGCAAGAAGTTGAAGTTTCACTTGAAGGGTTAATCGCTGTCGCTTCCATCAAGCCCATTAATGTCAATGTACCGTGGTTTGATCGAGATGATGCGCACGGGTTGGCCCAACTCCTTATCACACGATTCCCACTCCAAGTGGATACGTAAATCACATGGGTAAAAGTCTGACCCTCATTTTGGCCACGCTTCTTGTCCTGGCCTTAGGAGGGGCGGTCGCGATTCCTCTCACCAATCATCCGACCTTCTGCGCCAGTTGTCACACCATTAAGCCCGCTTATGATTCTTGGACTCGCTCCAGTCATAAAGAGGTCACCTGTGTGGATTGCCATGTGAGGCCTGGGGTTTCTGGGTTTCTCCACGATAAGGTAAACGCGGGCTTAGAAGATGTCGCGATCACCTTCTTTGGGACACCCACTGAACCTCATGATCTTCAATCGCATGTGTATTCATCCGTGTGTCTGGGATGTCATCGCGCCATCCTTCGAGTGAACGAGGTGCCAACCCGCGATTTGCCCGCACCGGTTAAAGAGGTGGGGCTCATCATGGACCATCGGGAACATATGGCCGCCTTTGAAAAACGAGGACAGGGAGAAGGCTGTACGACGTGTCATTCACGCGTGGTGCATGGGGCGCCGATTAAAGGGTATCCGATTGTCATTCCACGCGGGCACGTGAAATTTGATGATCAACCCCACACCCCTGATCTTCCTCCGGACTCCAAACTCTGGAAGACCACCATGGCGGATTGCCTACGCTGTCATGATGGGAAGCAAGCCCATGAAGGCGAAGTTCTCAGTAATAAATGTGAAACGTGTCACCTGCCAGATAAAATCGGCGGATTTTTGTTCTAAAAAGGTCCTCCGCTTCAATGTCTAAACCCATTGTCGAAGTTCGAAATTTGACCAAGCAGTTTGGCGATTTTACCGCCGTCGACAATATTTCCTTTGATATTCATGAAGGAGAAATCTTAGGCCTCTTGGGGCCCAATGGAGCTGGGAAAACCACCACCATTCATATGTTACTGGGTCTTATTACCCCGACGGCGGGCACGATTCATATGTTTGGGCTGGACCTTGCCCAGCATCGTGAAAGAATTCTTCAGCAAGTCAATTTCTCATCGACCTATATTTCCATGCCATATTCCTTGACGGTGGAAGAAAATCTCAAGGTGATTGCCCGGCTCTATAGCCTGCAGAACATTCAGCAGCGCATTGATGATATTATTGAAAACTTGGAAATGGGTGATATTCAGCACAAGCTCACTCGAAAATTGTCATCAGGCCAAATGTCCCGATTAACGTTAGCCAAGGCCCTCATGACGGAACCCAAGGTCCTCTTTTTAGACGAACCCACGGCTAGTTTAGATCCGGATATCGTCAATAAAATTAAGGCATTTTTGAAGGAATATCAGCGAAATGCTGGATTAAGCATTCTCTATACTTCGCATAACATGCGCGAAATGGAGGAGATGTCCAATCGCATCATCTTTTTGCAACATGGCCATATTGTGGCGGAAGGCACGTCGAACGAAATTGTTCAACGATATGGGCAGCGTGATTTAGAAGAAGTCTTTTTGAAATTAGCTCGGGAACCCAAAACACAATGAACCTGGGACGAATTGGCGGGTTGCTCTCTCGGCATATGTATCTCTACAAGCGCAGCTTTGCGCGCATGCTGGAGATTTTTTACTGGCCATTTTTAGATCTCGTGGTGTGGGGCTTCATTACCATATATTTGAAGGAGGCGGGAGTGTCCCTTCATGGAGCCGTCGCTTTTTTCTTGGGTGCCTTAATTCTGTGGGACGTCTTATTCCGCTCTCAACAAGGAGTGGCCGTATCCTTTCTGGAAGAAATGTGGTCTCGGAATCTCATGAACCTCTTTGCCAGTCCATTGACGGTCGGTGAATACTTGGCCTCGACTATGATCATGAGTATCTTAAAGGTCACCGCAGTGGCCAGTCTCATGATGGTGATTGCCTGGATGTTGTATTCCTATGATATGTTGAAAATAGGCCTATCGCTTCTCCCGTTTATTCTGAACTTGGTGCTATCTGGCTGGATTATTGGTGTCCTCACGACCTCGATCATTATGCGATTCGGGCAACAAGCCGAAGTCTTGGCCTGGGGCATGGTTTTTTTGTTTCAGCCGATCTCCTGTGTGTTCTATCCTCTTGAGGTTCTCCCACCCATCCTCCAATCCATTGCATGGATCATCCCTCCGGCCCATATTTTTGAAGGTATGCGCGCCGTGCTCGTCGATGGCGTCACCCCAATCAATCACATCCTTTGGGCTACGGGCTTAAACCTCTTCTTTTTTGTCGTGATTGTGTCCTGGTTTTATCACACGTTCAATATCTGCAAAAACAAAGGCATGCTTGTTCGTGTCGGCGAATAAGCTGTTTTACGCTAGAGTTTCCTGCCTGCTCTCCTGCCCAACAATCTGAAGTTGGGTGATGGTCAGCGTGACCGCTCCAAACTCTTCTTCGACTCTCCCATGGAGTAATAACGGGCGTTCGTTCGTGAGTAACGGCCCGTACTGCTGAAAGACGGCTGGAAACAAGATGGCATCGTAGAGTGCCGTGGTGTCTTCCAGGGTGAGGAAGATCATTGACTCGCCGTGTTTCGTGATGGCGGGCTTTTCGGTAATCAGCCATCCCACCATGGTGATTGACTTGCCGATATGCGCAGACATCTCTATGGCCTGAATAAGATTCAGATGAGACCAATATTGGGCATACAACGTTAATGGATGGCAATGAAGCGGAAATCCAAATAATTGAATTTCATGTTGGATCTTGCGTTCAATGGCATAGTCATTGGGAATTGGAAGAGTAGGGGAAGTGGGTAAGAGCGGTGTGGCGTGCCTCAAGGCCGATTGCTGTGAAGAGAGCCCGGAGATTGGATGATTGGCATAGAGACGCCAGAGCAGGCCGGGGCGAGTCACTTCACCGGCAATCGCGTCGAAGCAGCCTGCAAGAATGAGCAGGCGAGTCTGTGCCGGTTCGGGATTCAACCGAGTCAGAAAATCGTGAAATGATTGATAGTGGCCACGCCGCTGCCGTTCTTCCAGGAATCGATTCACGAATGCGCGTTCTAGCTCTTTTAGTTGCATAAAGCCAAGACCGAGCGTCATGCCGATTCCGCGATAGGCCCATTCACTGGTGTTGATATCTAAGGGAAGGATGGTCAATCCCATCCGTCGTGCTTCGGAGAGGTAGGCAAAGGTGGAATAAAATCCACCCTGATTGCTGATGACGGCTGCCATAAATTCTGCGGGGTAATGTGTGCGGAGATACGCCGATTTAAAGGACACCTGCGCATAACTGGCCGAATGCGGCTTACAAAAGCTATAGCCGATAAAACTCATAATCATATCCCAGACGGCTTGAAGGGTATGAAGCTCGACACCTCGGGCAAGGGCCCCGTCGAAAAATTGCTGCCGATAATCTTGCAACTGCCGGTGTTTGTGTTTCTTGCTTAAAATCTTCCGCAGTTGATCGCCCGCTTCTGCAGAAAAACCTGCCAGTCCCATCGCCACCTTTGTCACGTCTTCTTGATACACCATAATGCCGTGCGTTTCAGCGAGAACATCTTCGACTAAGGGATGAAGAGGGCGATAGGTCTGTCCGTGAGCGCGACGAATAAACTGTTGAATAAATCGATTGGCGGCGGGACGAATCAGCGAGGAGACAATGACCAGATACTCAAAGACATCAGCTTGTGCACGCCGATGAGCAGGCATGCCCGTCCAGAGTTTTTTGAGGAGCAAACGGGTGGCCGGTGATTCAATATAAAAGCAGCCGATGGTGTCCCCGCGCTGAATGAGCGTTTGTGTCTCAAGGTCAGACAGTGGATCCCACGTGGCATAGTCGATAGCGTGCCCGGTATGTTCCGCAATCGCAGCCAATGCGTCACGGATCACCGCTAAGGAACGATTGCCGAGAAGGTCGATTTTGACAAGTCCCGCCTCTTCGGTTTGATCTTTTTCCCATTGAATAACCGGGACACCTTTTGGAGCCACTTCAACGGGCACATACCGGCGAAGATCGTCCGGCACAATCACCATGCCGCCGCAATGGACGGAGAGATGTCGGAGTCGGCCTTGAAGTTGGCGGGCGCGAGAAAGAATGTCAGGCCATGGTTTTCGTAAGGTGCCAAGAGACAAAGGCTGGCGTGTCAAAAGCTGACTGACATGACGCATTTCTGCCGGAGGCATTCCATAGACTTTCGCGACTTCATGAATCGCAGCGCGTAGGGCCAAGGTATTGTGATTGGCCACCATGCCGGCTTGTCGACTGCCATAACGGGCAAAGACAAAATCGATGATGCGGTCGCGTTCATCCCAAGGAAAATCAATATCAATATCTGGCGGATCATGTCGGCCAGGATTGAGAAAGCGTTCGAAAAATAAATTGTGACGGATAGGGTCCACATGGGTGATGCCTAAGCAATACGACACAATCGAAGCCGCCGCCGAACCGCGCCCACAGGTGCGAGGCGCTTGGCGAACAATCTCATCAACAACAAGAAAGTAATGCGCATAGCCTTTATCTCGGATGACGGTTAATTCATGCTCGATGCGATCGGTGACAGCAGACGAAGGCTCACCATAACGCCATTGTGCTCCGGCATAGGTTTTTCCCCGAAGCCGTGTGATGGCATGCGTATCGGAGAGTTGGCGGAAATTGGGGAAAATGGTCTCACGAAAGGACCATTCCGTATAGCAGGCTTGTGCAATTTTCAAGGTATTGCTGATTGCATGAGGCACGTGCGGGAAATGCGCTTGTAGGGAGGCAAGTGGCATCAACCAGTGATGTGGAGCACAGCACGAGTTCTGCGGTAATTGAGAAAGCGTGGTGTTGAGGGCAATGGCTCTGAGCGTTTGATGCAATGGAAAGTCCTTCGGGCTCAAAAAATGAACCCGATTGGTTGCCACCGGTGGCAGGTTCGTGCGTCGGCTAAAGGCCAGGGCCTGGTGCATGAGCGTCCCAGGGGTCAGTTCAACGTAGAGGTCGGCAGGGGAGTGGCGTTTCCAGATCGTCAGAGCTGGAAGGTCGTCTGACAGAATAATCAGTCCGTGACGGTGTGATTGAACGCCGGCAATGCAGTCAAAGTCTGCGTCGCAATGACGTTGAGAGAGGAGACGACAGAGGTTCTCGTAGCCATACAGGTCTTTAACGAGGAGGATGGCACGATGCTGCTTGTGGGTCAGTTCGGCTCCAAGGATTGGGCGTAAACCGTGAGCCTGTGCGACCTCGATAAAGCGAATGGCGCCATAGAGTCCATTGGTGTCGGTGAGGGCAAGGGCATGAGATCCTTGCGAGCGGGCAGTCTGACAGAGGGCCTCGAGCGGGGAGACGCCTTGCATCGGGGAGTAGTCCGAATGAACGTGCAAATGGACAAATCCTGGCATGAACGAAGACCTCATCAAATGGCAATGTTGAAAAAAGCCGCCAGCGGCGTTCTCGCCATTTTGCCGTGCTTACGTACTGAGAGTACGCTCCGCGCGCCAAAAGGACTCTGGCCTTGCTGGACGAACTTTTTTGAACATTCCCCTTCCGACTGATGATCAGCTTCCTGTCTCGAGCACCTATTTGCCATTGACCTGAAATATTCAACAGTCCTCAAATATCAATTACGGATCAATTTTAGAGTTAAAGCGATACTTTACTTTACGGCTAATTTGATAACCTGTGGATAAATATTTGACTTTAATTTTCTTGCCTGTTAATAACCTGCATAGTTAAAGTCTTTGTTTCATTTTTATTTTCATGAAATGCTAAACACCCATTAATCATTGGCTATTGAGTCTGAATGAGTCGCCATATGCGAACGCCCCCATTGAATAATTTTCATACCGAATCGGGTATGTAGACGATCAAGGGCCAATGCCAATCGATGGGGGCGAGGTTGCACCTGAGGTCCTTCCGAGTCATGTGGTGGGAAGAGTGACAGTTGTTCCGGCGGAGGACAAAAGCTATTACTCCGAATGATGAGCGAGCGAATACGCACGCGACGTTGGAAGCAGCGACGGAATAAAGTCTGAGCTGATGGAAACATATCAACCTCCCAATGTGTGGGTGTGGATAAGACAGATGAGCGCTGAACCGTGAGCTGGTCACTATAGAGCAGCGTCAGCATGAGGCGATGACACAGGCGATGCTGACGCCGGAGATCATGACAGAGAGAATCCAAAAGACAGGACAAGCCTCCAATGAGGCGGTCGTGGTCAATCGTATCCGGCTCAAAAAGATAGGAATGGGTTAACGACAACGAGGCCTCAGGAGCAATGACCGGCAAGCAGTCAATCCCTCGTGCCCATTGGTAGAGCTGATAGCCCCATCGACCACAGACCGCTTCCAAGGCTTCCACGCTGACGTCGCTCAGGTCGCCGATGGTCTGCAGATTGAGATCGCCCAAGCGTGTTTGGAGTGCAGTCCCTCCAGGGCCTCGTAACCCAGGAAGGGTTGAGACGGGTAACGGCGACAAAAAGTCCTGTTCGGAGCCTGCGCGAACATCACATAATTGAGGTGGCGTGAGGAGAGAGCTGGCCATGTGGGCGACAAGCTTATTGGTGCCGATCCCGGCAACGGCTTGCAGCCCAAGCCGAGCTGAGACGTCGCGCTCTAAGCGCATCGTCGTGTCACAAGTTGCGCCAAAGAGACGGGTGGTGCCGGTCAAATCCAAATAAAAATGCCCTGGCCGAAACGACTCCCAAATGGGTGCAATCGGTGTGATGAACGGCACCAGGGCATGATGGGCTTGGGCGACACGAGTAGGGTTGGGCGGAACCAGTCTCAGCGAAGGACAGCGTCGTCGAGCCTGATCAGCCTGCAGGCCTGGGACAACTCCCGCTTCTTCGGCTTCAGGCGAGACTTCATGGATCATGGCGCGAGAGGTATGGGCAAAGGCGACGGCAACGGGGTGCGTGCGCAAGGTTGGATCGTCAAGGCGCGCAAGCGCCACGGCCAATCGCGGAATTCCAAAACACACAATCTGCCTCTCCATATTTCACCAACGATTAACCGTAATAAGCATTTCTTCTCTCTCTCTGTCATTCCAGCAAGTTGGCGGCTTTCTCCCAATCGTCATTCCAGCAGGCGTTTGGCTGGAATCCCTCGTTGCTTTTCTCGTACCCGTCATTCTGCAAGTTGGCGGCTTTCTCTCAGTCGTCATTCCAGCAAGTGTTTGGCTGGAATCTCTCGTTGCTTTTCTCTTATCCGTCATCCCTGCATGCTTGTGGCAGGGACCTATTGTTCAAAAATATCATTCCATAAATCTCGCCAAGTAGGGTTGTCCTTTTCGAGAAGCCGAATTTTCCATGCCCGTTTCCAGGTCTTCACTTGTTTCTCTCTGTAGATCGCCGATTCCATCGTAGCGTGAAGTTCATAATAGACAAGACAATGGATGTGATACGTTTTTGTGAATCCTTCCATTGCACTTGTCTTATGTTGCCAGCATCGCGCAAGGAGGTTGCTCGTCACGCCGACATATAGAACGCCATGCGGTTTGCTCGCTAAGAGATACATACATGGTTGTTTCATTATTATTTCTTCAACTGTCATCCCTGCAGGTCTGTGGCAGGGATCTTTTCTTTAGCTTTCCAGTGTCCTCAAAGAGAGATGCCTGCCAAATACTTGCAGGCATGACGAATAAAAAAGCCTCTCTCTCGGTCATTCCGGCAGGTTGGTGGCCGGAATCTATTCTTGTCTTCTTACCCAAAGAGAGATGCCTGCCAACTACTAGCAGGCATGACGAGAGAGTTTATCCGCAATGGCGAATCAGGCCAATGACGACCCCTTCAATCACAAACTCATCTGATGGCGTCACCACAATAGGGACCATCGTCGCATTTGCGGGATGCAATTCGACCTGCTTCTCTTTCTTGTAATATTTCTTAATCGTGGCGTCTTGGTTCACTAAGGCCACCACCGTCTGTCCGTTCCGGGCCGTGCGTTGTTTATGGACGATCACTAAATCACCAGGCAGAATCCCTTCATCTCGCATCGACTCGCCTTTCACCCGGAGCGCAAAATTCTCACCAGTTCGCAACATCGACGGTGGGACCTCTACCAGCTCAGCTTGGAGAATAGGTTCAATAGGATTCCCCGCTGCCACGACTCCAACCATCGGAATCTGGGAAGGGGAGTCCAGTTGCGAAAGAATGGCTTCCACCACGCCAGGAATGCGGCGCATCCCGCATTCATAACGAGTAATCGTCATGCGGGTCGTGCGGAGGCGTTCGGCTAATTGAGATTGGGTCAACCCTAGGCGTTGGCGAATTTGGCGGAAAGAATCAGGCGTCATGTAACCAATGGTTACATAGCGGGTTAGAGGGTGTCAAGGAGTGTTAGGAGGCAAGTGCAACATAGGCAGAATTGATGGTTAAGCCCATAACTCCTTGATTTTTTTACGGGTTTTATCAAGACTTTTGCCGCCGAAGCGCCGGAAGTATCATGGCATTGATTTACTCATTCAGTGGAATTTCTCGCCTAACTCCACAGGCCTAACGCGAAAGAGCAGATCTCTTCAGAGAAAGAGAGAGCCTGAGCTATCTATATTGAATGAATAATAATTGGTGTGGACTGTTTATGATCGTCAAAAGAACGAAAAGGAGCACTGGATGTTTGAATGGCTGACAAGTCCCGAAGCCTGGATCGCGTTAGGCACGTTAACCGCCTTAGAAATTGTCTTGGGGATCGACAACATTATCTTTATCTCAATTCTGGTGGGGCGTCTTCCCGAAAATCAGCGGGCATTTGCCAGAAGAATGGGGCTTGGCCTCGCTATGATCGCGCGCCTAGGTTTACTGTTTTCGATTTCCTGGGTCATGGGACTCACCGAACCGTTAATGACCGTGTTGGCCCATGCGATTTCGGGGCGCGATATCATTTTGGTCGGAGGTGGCCTGTTTCTGCTAGCCAAAGCCACCCATGAAATTCATAACAGCTTAGAAGGAATTCAAGAAAGCGGCTCCACGGTTGTTGCCGCCAGCTTGGGAATGGTCCTGCTTCAGATTGCGGTTCTGGATATTGTGTTTTCCTTGGATTCAGTCATTACGGCCGTTGGGCTGGTGGATCAGGTTTCGCTCATGGCCATCGCCATCATTCTGGCCGTGCTCGTGATGCTGATGGCGGCAAAAGCGATTGGAGATTTTGTCGATGCGCATCCGACAATCAAAATTCTAGCCCTCTCCTTTCTCATCCTCGTGGGTGTGACACTCATGGTCGAGGGGTTCGATGTCCATGTGCCGAAGGGTTATATCTATTTCGCGATGGCGTTTTCTGTCACGGTGGAAATGCTCAATATTCGCATGCGGAAAAAACGGATGGCGCCAGTCAAACTGTATAAGGCCATTTCGGAATAGAGAAAAACGAACGAAAGCCAAAAATCGTGGAAGGCATTGCTTGCCTCTGAGAAAGGTGTGTCTCGCAGGCTATCTGTGTAGAAATCTAGGGCCGAGGTGGCACACCAAGCTCTATTGCGGATATTGGTGCTCACGGCAGAGCAATTGAACGTCTTGTGTGCTCAACGGCTCATGGGTCAAGCCACAGACAGATCCTTGAGAATGTGGTTCGTTAAAACGGCAGGTATGGCAGGCCCCAAAGGCCTTGCGTCCATTCACGTGTTGGATTCCACGCAAAACCGAGCGGAGCGTCTGGGCCAGCTCGGTGGTGGTCACGGAATGTGTGATGGCCAGTGCGGGCTCCAGGCTTTTGGCTTGAGTGGCTTTCTTGGTCAGGTTACGGCCCTTGAGGGTGGGGGTGAGGTGGATCAGCCGCTTGTCCTGCTTATCGGGTTGCTTGGTCAGAAGTCCCTTCTGCTCGAGTGCCTTCAGCGATTGTGAAACGGTTCCCTTCGTCAATCCCAGATACTCTCCCACGGCTTGTGGTGTATCTGAATAGCGATTGCATTGCGTTAAATACTTCAGCGCCTCCATCTGCACGGGCTGCAGCCCATACTTGAGGCCAAAGGCCCGTGCCTCCATCCGCAGAAGATTGCCTATCCGCTCCAACACATCATTGGCTTCTTGCGCATTCATAGGGCAATTGTATCGCCTCGATACAGATTTGACAAATAGTGCAATATTCCGTATCCTAATTAAAGTATCGACTCGATACCATTAAATTAACTAACCAAACGAGGAGGCGAGTGATGAAGAAAGCGGTATTTTATCATGCAGGGTGCCCGGTGTGCGTAGCAGCAGAGGACATGGTGGCCCAAGCGGTTGATCGTCAGAAATATGACCTGGAAATTGTCCATTTTGCCCAAACACCGAATCGGGTCGGCGAGGCAGAAGCGGTCGGCGTGAAGTCAGTGCCAGCCTTGGTGTTAGACAGCCAGGTGTTCCACATTAATTTTGGTGCATCCATGGATGATGTGAAAGCCAGCGTGTGAAACACAAACGTTTTTCATGAAAGTGGGCAGTTTACCAGGGGTAGCCTGAATGTTGATTCCTAATATCAAATTCTTCGTGATCACTGAAAAAATGAAAGGAGAATGTCGTATGCGTGCATGGGTGAAGAAGGGGTATCTCGTGTGTGTAGTTGGGCTGCTAATAAGTGGAGTGGCCTGTTCGACGGTTCAGCCTCCGGCAGGAACCACAAGCATTTCGTTGTATGACCGGCTAGGAGGAAAGCCGGCGATTACGGCGGTGGTCGATGAATTCGTGGGCAATGTGGCCAAGGATGCTCGTATCAATGGCCGCTTTGCCACCACTGATATCCCGCGACTGAAGGGACATCTGGTGGATCAAGTCTGCGGAGCGACTGGCGGACCCTGCACCTATACCGGCAGGGATATGAAGACGACCCATACAGGAATGCGCATCTCCAATGCTGACTTTTCGGCCTTGGTAGAGGATCTGATGGCCGCCCTGAATAAATTTCAGGTTCCAGAAAAGGAACAGAATGAACTCTTGGGTCTGCTCGGTCCGATGAAATCAGATATCGTGGAGCTTCCATAGTCTATTTTCCTGTTCGGCGGGCTCAGTCTTGCGATAGATTTCTTGGGGGATGCTGAGCATCCCTCAAGAAGATTTTTCTTTCCACATGCATACGACATGGGTTGATGCAAAGGCCGCACTGCCCAAAAGCTGCAAGTAAGGATTTTTGCTGGTCGTTATTCAAGAAGGAGGGGTGGCCGTGTCGAATCCATCAGAATCCGAGATTGGGGCGGTTCAGTCGTTGTGGCGTTATCCCGTCAAGTCAATGATGGGGGAGGCGTTGTCTCTGGCTCAGGTTAATGCCCATGGACTTCATGGGGATCGGGTCTATGCCATCGTGGATGGTGCCGACGGTAAGGTGGCCACTGCCAAAAATCCTCACAAATGGCCCAACCTGTTTGCCTTTCACGCGACCTTTCTAAATCCATCTGCTGAGCAGACGCAGGTATCTTCTGTTCGTATAACCTTGCCCGATGGCAGAACAGTGACCAGTGAGCAGGGGGATCTGAACCAGGTGCTCTCTCAAGCGCTGAACCGTACAGTAACCCTGGCTGTCACCATGCGGGGACGGGTGTCCGGCGTTCAGTCTGGGATGCCAGCTTCCTGGACGGCGAAGGCTGAAGAATATTGGCCCGATATTGAAGGCCTCGATCAACGGGATACTGTGACCAATTTCTCTCTTCCTCCCGGTACGTTTTTCGATGGCGCGATGGTGCATCTGGTTACCACGGCCACACTCACTCGACTACAAAAGATGTATCCCGAAGGGCGTTTCGACGTGCAACGATTTCGTCCCAACCTTGTGGTGGAAACCGAAGGGGAGCAGAGGGGTTTTGTGGAAAATGGCTGGATCGGTCAGACGCTGAGCATCGGGGAAGAGGTGCAGTTGAAGATTACCGGTTTTAGCGGACGCTGTGTGATGACGACATTAGCGCAGAGAGACCTGCCGAAGGATCCGGGAATTTTGCGCGCGGCCATTCAACACAATCAGGGCCATGTTGGGGTGTATGCCGCAGTGGTACGAGGTGGCACCATTCGCTGCGGTGAGCGAATACGATTGGAAAACTAAATGCCTTGTAGGAGTGAGATTTCTGCCTGGATCAGCGTCGAGATATTCCTTTTAGAGTCTGCTTTCTGATTGAATTGTTTTCGGTTCAAAAGCACGCGTGAAAGGACCACCAGTCTTGGCTTTTATTCTTTGTCCGATCCCGACTTTTCTTTTTGAGCTTTCTCCAACCCTTTGAGGAATTCACCCACCATTTTCCCTGCTTCTTCAGGTTCCATGTTCTGAATTTTTTCCATGGCAGGTCCCATTTTTTCAAATTCTGTGGCCATTCGGCGGCTGGCCATCTCACTACTGATATTGGACAGAATCAGAATGACACCTAAGATGCCAAATACCATAGACGCCGTTTTTTCGTTTAATTGATGAACCTCTTTCGTCGCGATAAACATCAGGTACATACCCCAGCCCACCCCGACAATTGAACCAATATAAGGAACTAAGCCGATAAGAGCGACAACCGGATAAATGGCTGAGGCATAGGCCACGCACCGATAGGATACTTCGAAGGGTTCCTGAGTGCCCATCAATTTCCAAATGACAAACATGACTGCCCCACCAATAAAGCTTCCGATCACGGCCATGATCGGCATGAAAATGAGGCTTCCAATTCCAACACCAAGGGCACTCAACGCTCCCAACCCAAGGAAGCCAAAGACGATGAGGATGATAGCCCCCACGGCCGCCATCACAATCATGAATATTATGGGCTCAACGAACCCTCCAGACTTGGGCATTTGGCGGTAAAAATCCCCAGGAGCGGTCAATACAGTTCGAGCTTTTTCCAGAATGTTCGATAACATGGTCGTGACCTCCAGATTGTGAAGCGTGTACATTGAGACGGGAATGTTGGTTTCGTGCCGCACCGCTGACTCGCCAGTCCCGACAATGAGCAACGATTTTCAATTCTGTATTGTCTGTGCGGGATGGTACCTCAAGGGAAGACAAAAAACCAGCAATATTCTAGAAGTCGCTTCTCGTAGGATGATGAGATGGTTTAGAGATTAAGTCTGTTGTTGCATGATGTGTTTTTCAATTCGTTCGAGTGTGATCCTGAAGGTCTTCTCCTCGGCTTGCTTCTCCCGAATCTGCGCACAGGCCCAACTCACCCCTCCATAGCTGGTCAGCCCAAAATAGTCAGCCGTGGACTGAAGTGTCCAATCACACAGCCGCGTGACGAAGTACATGGCCACCTGGCGAACTTCGCCACGACTGCCCGCTCGACCCGTTCGCACCGAACCGGCCGTGACTCCGTAGCTCTGCGCCACAGTCTGCACCACCCGCGCCACTGACGGCCGCACCGCCACTCGTTCATAGCGGGCATGCTCCCGCGAGATCGTCCCCATCTTCCGAGTAAGCCCCGCCCGGAACTTCTCGCCGCCTAATACCGGCTGGT
>Ga0224497_10000974_pt1 | contig 18925 bp, 15 predicted proteins | sample SF_Jul11_sed_USG_4_FD_167970 | JGI IMG/M metagenome (GOLD analysis project Ga0224497, IMG submission 167970) | Sediment microbial communities from San Francisco Bay, California, United States - SF_Jul11_sed_USGS_13 | ecosystem: Environmental > Aquatic > Marine > Sediment | place: USA... | reverse complement strand
TTCGGATCATCGCGCCCCGGGGCCACTTGACCTCGCCACCGACGCGCACGCCCATCACCGAGATCGCAAGCTCGAATTCGTGCTTGCCGACGTCCTGCAGCCAGCACATGGCGTCGTACGAGTTCTCAATGAGCACCGAGGAGAGCTCCGGGTCGCTGCGCCCCTGCGTCACCCGCATGAGGTCTTCGCGAAAGCCCGCCACCGGATAGGGCTGCACCCCCTTGTGAAAGCCGGGGTAGTCACGCTCGGCGTTCGGCACGAACCGATCGAGCTGCGACACGTCGTCGTAGATAAAGCGGAAAACCGCTCCACTGAAGTGCGTGTTGCCGCCGCGCTTCTCCCGCGGTGCCTTTTCGAGCACGAGCACGCGCTTGGCGCCGTTCTCCTTGGCGGAGACGGCTGCGGCAAAAGCCGCGTTCCCCCCGCCGACAATGATGACGTCGTAATCCATGGGCTCTTCCGGGTGATGGGTGACGAGTGACAGGTGACGAGTGACGGCTGATGAGTCTAACACCCGTGAATCGTGGTTTGGTTTTCTCTGCGTACTATGTGGTTTCTACCAGCCGTTAAGCGTGATTCGTGAGTCCTAAGTCGTAAGTCGACCCGCCTATTGAATATTGCGGAAATGATTGACAAACCATTTCCGCACCGTACATTCCCCCTCTCCCTCTGGGAGAGGGGGTAGGGGTGAGGGTCGAGCAGCGTAAAACATTTATGAAAAGCTCGATAGTTTTCCCCTGCGCGGGGAAGGCCCGGCTGAATAGCGCGAAACAGAGCTCGCCGCTTCGGTCCGATAGTTGCGAGTATCCGGCGCGCCCAAAAATGCTGTCAACAGCCCGTGTGGACAGTCGACGGTAGAATACAATATGTGGACTGCGCACGGCCCCATGGGTGCTGCGCTAACATAGGTGCGAAGGAGAGACCCCCTCATGAACGATCCCCGCCCAGTCAATGCGCCCACGCGCCAGCTTGCCGCATGGGTTTCCCGACTGCGTTACGCAGACCTTCCGGCGCGTACCACTGAAACCGTGCGACTCGCCCTGCTCGACACGCTCGGCTGCGGCGTCTACGGCTACGTCACACCGTGGGCAAAGACCCTGCTCAAGTGGGCCCAGGCGGGCGCGGGCAAGGCCGAAGCCACCGTGTGGGGCAAAGCAGCGCCTTCCCTGCGCGCGGCCGATGCTGCGCTCGTCAACGGGACCGCCTCTCACGCCTTCGAGCTCGACGACTATCACAACGCCAAGCTCCACGCCGGCGCGGTCGTCGTCCCCGCAGCAATCGCCATGGCTGAAAAACTCGGCGCGACCGGAGAACGCCTCGTCACCGCGATCGCGGCCGGCTACGAGGTCATGATCCGCTCGAGCCTCGCGCTGAACCCGTCCGCTGCCCGTTTGCGCGGCTGGCACATCACCGGCATTTGCGGACCGTTCGGTGCGGCAGCAGCCGGCGCGTCGCTCCTCGGGCTCGATGACGAGCAGACTGCCTGGGCATTGGGGCTTGCAGGCACGCAGGGCGCCGGCACCTGGGCTTTCAATGCCGATGGGACCATGAGCAAGCGTTTCCACGCCGGCAAGGCGGCGCACTCCGGTGTCCTGGCGGCGGAGCTGGCAGCAATGGGCTTCACCGGACCGACCCAGATCTACGAATTCCATGACGGCGGCGTTCTGAAGGCGTACTCGGACGCCTCCGATCCTGCGCCGCTAACGGCAGACCTCGGCAAGGTGTTCCAGCTGGACGCCAACCGGATCAAGCCTTACTCCTGCTGCGGAAGCACGCACTCCTACGTCGATGCGGCATTCGAGCTGCGCCGGCGCCTCGGCACGCCCTGGAGCGCGAAGCGCCGCGTGCGCGTCGGGCTTGCGAAAGTGGTGGATGTGCAGTGCGGCTTCAAATATTTCCCGACGACAGCGCTGAACGCGCAAATGAGCCTGCGCTACGTGGTCGCCACCGCGCTGCTCGAAGGCCAGGTGCTGCCGCCGCAGTTCTCGGAACCCAAGCTCGCCGATCCGGCGATCAACGCCCTCGCCGCGCGCCTCGAGCTCGAGCACGACCCCGCGCTCGACCAGCTCTACCCGCAGCGCTTCGCCGCCTGGATCGCCGCGCAAGACGACAAGGGTGACTGGCAGCGCGTGGACGTCATGGACCCGCTCGGATCCCCGGCCAATCCGGTTGGCGCCCAGGGCATCATCGAGAAATTTCGCGGCATCAACCCGCAACTGCCGATCGACGCCATTGCCGAAATCGCCCTGAACATCGAGCGCCATTCGGTCAAGCAGCTGCTCGGCCTTCTGGCAGACACGAAGGCCAAGCAGCTGCAAACTGCCTGAATGGTGAATGAAGAGTGGTTAAAGCTTCACCGCCAAGGCCGCGAAGGACGCAAAGGAGAATCACAGCCTCACCGCTAAGGACGCGGAGGGCGCCAAGAGAACCTAATTAGTACAAACCCCAAGGACGCGAAGACTCCGCCAAGGGTGACATACAGGGAAAGCCAGTGGTCCGGAAACGACCCTTGCTGTGTTTTTGATTTCTTGTTTGTAATCCTCCGCGTCCTTGGCGACCTTCGCGGTAAAGCTTTTCTGTTCCTTTGCGACCTTGGCGGCCTCTGCGGTAAAGCTTTTTTCTTCCTTGGCGTGCTCGGCGCCCTTGGCGGTTCAGCTTTTGGGGTTTATCGGCGTTAATCGGCGTCTATCGGCGGCTAATTCTTGGTCTAAAACGGGGTTTCCAATTCACGATTTACGATTTACGATTCACGACAGTAATGCGAGGCGGAAGCCTCAGGAAGGATTGAGTTGGAGCAAACCATCAAGTTCTGCACAGCACCCGACGGTGTGCGAATCGCCTATGCCGTCGCGGGTAACGGGGCGCCGATCGTCAGGGTGGGGAATTGGTTCACCCATCTTGAGTTCGACTGGAATGCCCCACTGTTACGCCATATGCTTGAAGGTTTCGCCGAGAATCGCCAGCTTGTCCGTTACGATGTTCGCGGCACCGGCGTGTCCCAAAGAGAGGTCGGCGACATCGCCTTCGACGATTTCGTCAGCGATCTCGGTGCGGTGGTGGATGCAGCAGGTCTGGACCGCTTCCCGCTGCTGGCCGTATCCCAGGGAGGACCGGTCAGCATCGCCTACACGGTGAAGCATCCAGAGCGCGTCAGCCACCTCATTCTTCTAGGCTCTTACGCACGCGGTGCAACATACCGCCCCGACCGGGGTTCCGAATTCGTCGAAGCGCTCCGCGTTGTCATCCGTCAGGGTTGGGGCAGCGATGATCCCTCTTACCGGCAGCTTTTCAGCTCGCAGTTCCTGCCGGAGGGCACGCCCGAGCAGCTTCAGTGGTTCAGCGAACGGCAACGGCGCTCGGCCACTGCGGAAATCGCGGAACAAATCTTCGTGGCCACACAGAACATTGATGTCCGCCCGCTGTTGTCCCAGATCAGAGTGCCCACCTTGATCCTTCACTGCCGAGGGGATCGTCGGGTGCCCATCGAAATGGGTCAGGAGCTGGCAGCGGGCATTGCGAGTGCCCGCTTCGTTACGTTGGAGAGCAACAACCACCAGATCCTCGAGCACGAGCCTGCCGCAGAAGTGTTTCTGAATGAAGTGGCGGACTTTCTTGGTGACCCGAGGCCAAGGGCCTGGAAGCGCCGGACGCGCGTGAGGGAAGCCAGGCTGCAGACGATCGCCCAAAAGGTCGAAACCAGCACAACGTACCGCGTTCTCGTCATCGTCGGTGTGCTCGCGACGATCACTTCATTCTCTATCTGGCTGATCGCCTGAGCCGCGCATCCCGATTACTAGGATCCAAGAAGTGACGACTGACGACTGACGACTGACAAAGTGACGATATTGAATCTGCGTGTATCTGCGGCTAATCTCGTTTTTTTGGTTTGTTCTAGTCACTAGTCACGCATCGCAAGGAGACGAACTAACGTGAAGACAGGCCGAAACTCAGGTGCGCACGCGATCGTCCGGCTGATCGCCATCATGTTCCTTACCTGCGCCGCGCCGGCGTGGGCGGGCGAGGCCGACGTCATTGCGGCGAAAGTGGCTAAAGGACGCGACGGCACCTACGATTTCGACGTCACCATACGCAGCAACGACCGCGGCTGGGACTATTACTGCGACCGCTTCGAAGTGCTGGCGCCAAATGGCAAGGTTCTGGGGGTGCGCACCCTCTATCACCCACATGAAACCGAGCAGCCGTTCACACGCGAGCTCTATGGGGTCAAGGTTCCCGCCGGGCTCCGGCAAGTCCGCATCCGCGCCCGCCACAAGCCGCGAGGTTACGACGGCGAAACGCTCGCTGTCACCCTTCCGTGAGCCACAGTGCGTGCCGGGTGACGGGTGACGGGTGATGGGTGATGGGTGACGAGTGATAGGTGCGAAGTTACGATAACGAATCCGCGTTTATCTGCGGCTTCATTACGTTTTTGATCTTATCGGCGGATATCGGCGTTCATCGGCGGCTAAATGATCTTGGGGTTCCGATTCACGTTTCACGTTTCACGATTCACGATTCACGGCATCAAGCAGCCACCAACGTCCCCCGTCCTCCTCCACCCGCCCGTCGCGCTGCAGCTTTAGCAGATGCGCGTGCAACGACCGGCGCGCCACGGCGTGGATCCGCTCTGGCACGTCGTCGTAGACGAGCGGCAACAGGTCGTCAAGCGTCGCAGGATTCTTGCGCTCGAGCGCGTCGATCACCTTTTGCTCACGCTTGAGGCGATGCGCGATGAGGCGCAGCACTTCGTCGTGGGGCTTTTCGATTACGCGCCCATGCCCCGGCGCGAGCGCCGTCAGCTGCAGTGACAGCAGGCGGTCGAGGGAGGCGAGATAAGCCGTCATGTCACCGTCCGGCGGCGAGATCACCACCGTCGAGCCTTGCATGACGTGGTCGCCGGTGAATAGCAGTCCCGCCCCTTCGAGCAGATAGCACAGGTGGTTCGACGCATGACCCGGCGTGTGCACGGCGCGCAGCGTGAACTCAGGCGTCTCCAGCACGTCGCCCTCCGCGAGTGCTCGGTCCGGTCTGAATGCTGTGTCCTGCCGGCCGTCGTCCGGCACTGCTGCGAAGCCGAGAATCTCAGCGCCGGTCTCCCCCTTCAGCGCGTGCGCGCACGGCGAGTGGTCGCGATGCGTATGGGTGCACAGGATCCATTTGAGCCGCCCGCCGATTGCATCCAGCAGCACGGCGAGATGCGGCACGCTCTCCGGACCGGGATCGATGACAGCAAGATCCCTGCGCCCCACGAAGTAGGAGTTGGTTCCGGGGCCGGTCATCACGCCGGGATTGGGCGCCGTTACACGGCTCACCAGCTCACTCAACTGCGTGACCCTTCCCGGCACGATTTGTTCGAGCTGCTCGTCCATGCTTTGCCTTTTACACACCCAAATCGAAACGGCAAGAAACTGATATTAACCACCGATAAATACAGACATAACGAAATTCAAAATCCATACTAGCCGCCGATGAACGCCGATGAACGCCGATGCAAACACCAAATCAACAGGGGTTACAAAGCAACAGCAAAAACGGTTTAGAAAACGTCTCGCGAAAATCGTCTAAGAACCCGTTAGGCCGATCCGCTAACGCTGTTTGATTAGGATGTTATCGGCGTTCATCGGCGTTCATCGGCGGCAAGAAAAACCAAGGCAGAAGGATTCTTGAGTTGTATCCGCGTTTATCTGCGTTTATCTGCGGCTAAATGTTGGGGGTTTCCGATTCACGATTCACGTTTCACGGATTTTGAGCGTTTATCTGCGGCTAATTAGGTTTTCCACTGGCCGCGGCCCGCTGCCTCCCCCGCTTCATCGTAACCCGGATCGCCCGGCAAAAGATTCCGCCCGTCCTTGCTGATGCGCGGAAGCAGCGCAGGAATGAAATTCTGCGCGCGCAGCGCGGCCGTGAGCGAGTCGACAAGGGCGAACTGCGACAACAATTCCAGGCTTTTGATCGTCGGCGTGCGCAGCTTGATTTCTTTGCGCCGGTAGCGCTCCAGCGCTTCGGCCGGGCGCATCCACGCGTGGGCGATTGCCTCGCGGTTGTCGTGTTCAGCTTCCTGTTCGGGTGGGGCAGCCGCAAGAAAGAAGCGCGTGTCGTAACGGCGTGGCGCGCCGATCGGCGTGATCCAGTGGCTGAAATAGACGAGCCGGTCGGTCGCGAGCCGGAGATTCTCCGCGCAGGCAATTTCGCCGAGTCCGCTGCGACCCTGGTCGAGGGCGCGGCGATGCGTCCGGTAGCGCTCGGCCGCTTCCCCGTTCAAATCCACGATGCCGCCGTCGTCGCCATAGGCAAGCAGGATTCCCGCCTCCTCGTACGATTCGCGGATGGCCGCAATAAAGTAGGCCAGCCCACCGCACTCGATACCGAGCATGCGGCTCGCCTCGTCATCGGCGGGTCCTGCGGACCGTTCATGGGCCTCGGCGGATTCATCGCCGGGATCAAGGCCACCGCCGGGGAAAACGTGCACGCCCGGCATGAAGCCTGACTCAAAGCTCCGCTGGAGCAGCAGCACCTCGAGGCCTTCGCGCGCGTCGCGAACCAGCGCGATCGTCGCTGCCGGCAGCGGCTTCACTTCCGCTTTACCTGTCATCTCTCAACAAAAACCGACGATATAAAAACGTGATGAATAATGGTGATGAACAACGTGCGCAACTTCGTACATCACCCCTAATCATCACCATCTCTCATCACGAGTACCCATCACTATCTCCTGGTCACCGGTCACCGGTCACCGGTCACCAGCGCTAGACATGGCCGTACTTCGCTAGCACTTGCTCCAGCGTCGCCCCCGCGTCGAGCTCCGCGCGGATCTTCACTTCGGTCGCCGTCAGCCGCTCTGCCTCGTTCAACACCTTCTCGACCGTATCGGCTGGTATTACGATCACGCCGTCGACGTCCGCCAGCACGAAGTCGCCGGGATTGACGATGACATGCTGCTTGGTCGCGCCCGGGAGGTAGGCCGGCACTTGCCAGCCAGTGACTTTCCAGCGCCCAATCGACTGAATGGGAGTCCGGTAGCGCGCGTAGACCGGGAACTTCTGCTTCGCGATCCACTCGATGTCCCGGATGCCCCCGTCGATAAGCGCGCCGACGCAGCCGCGCGTTTTCATGCCAAGCGCAATCAGCTCGCCGAAGAAACACACGCCGTCGCCTGCCCCACTCCACACGGTCACGCAACCTCGCTTGACGCCGTCCACGGCCTTCATCTTGTCGGGATCCCCGGTGCCGGCATAGGGCCGCATCTCGCCGCAGATCGTGTACGCCCAGCCCGCGAGCCTGCCGGTATCGGCCGGGTACGGCAGGAACTGTGGAGCGAGCCCCTGGTGCAGGTAGCCGAGCGTATCGAGCACGTCGGCCACGGTTGCCGCGTCGATCTTCAAATACCGCTGGCGGACTGCTTCCGCGTCAGGATCATCATGCAGTAGACTCATGATTGCTCCCCGGCTTTGTCAATGGCCAATCGTATCGTATCCAGCACGGATTCAGTCTCACGCAGAACCTGCAGATTATTGACGCGCAGAATATTGAGTTTCAACCGCGAAAGAAACTCATCGCGTTCGGCGTCTGCTTTGATAGCGCGCAGCTCATGATGTTGTGATCCGTCAACCTCGATCACGATGTTTGCCCGTGGAGCATAAAAATCGACAATATAGTTCCCAATCGGCTTTTGACGATAAAACTGAACACCCCCAATTTGCTTTCTTCGCAAGTGCATCCAGAGAAGCTGCTCAGCATCCGTCATCTCTCGACGCTGGTTGCGAGCGCGAGGTTTGAGTATGCGGTTGTAGGGAAGCATTGTTTGTCTCCGCGGGATTAAATCCCCCCTTACCCCCCTTTGCTAAAGGGGGGAATCCTGCTCCCCCCTCACCCCCCTTTGCTAAAGGGGGGAATCCTGCCCCTCCCCACCCCCCCCTTGCTAAAGGGGATAGTCGCCCCCCTTTGACAAAGGGGGGTAAGGGGGGATTTGTCGCCCCCCCCTTTGACAAATGGTGGTTGCGGGCATTCGTCGCCCCCCCTTTGACAAATAGTGGTTGGGGGGATTTGTCGCCCCCCTTTGACAAAGGGGGGTTGGGGGGATTTTTTTCCCCTTTGACAAAGGGGGGTTGGGGGGGATTAAGTGCCATAGCGCACGGGCGCTTTCACCGCCTTTAAAGCCGCGAGCGCGCTGTAGCACGCCAGCCATGCCGTTCTCGGATTGTCGGGCGCCGGCACGTTCTCGAGCTTGACGCTGATGTTGCCGGTAGGGCCTTTGATCTCGATGAAGTGCGTATTATGTTTGAGGCCCGGCACCGCGACCACCTTCAGGCGCGTGCGGTCGAAACCGATACCGGCCATCGAGAGGACTGCGGCGATGTTCACGTTGGCGGGGAACAGCGGCACGCCCGCGCGCGCCGAGCCCTCGAACAGGGTCCGTGGCTCGCGCAGGGAGTCGAGGTCGATACCGAGCCGCTCGACGTACGGAATCCCCTTCCATGCCGGCGGCGGCTTGGTCACCGCGATCGTCACTTCATCCACGCCTGCAACGCAGGCGGCCTTCAGCGCATCGAGGCCGCCAATGCCGCCCGACGGCACGTAAAGCAATGCGCCGCTTTTCATGGCTGTTCGCTCAAGCCGCACCCGCAGCGCATCATCGCTGAACGCGCCGCCCGAGAGCACGATCAGCGCGATACGTTTTCGGAGAATTCCCCCGCCGTACTCGCGCACCGCGTCGTGTGACGCCGCCTCGACCACCACGTCGGGCTTCTTGGCGAGCAGTGCCTTGAGCTCGAGAACGAACGGAACGCGATATGCCTTCGCGAGCTGCCGGCCTTTCGATTGGTCGCTGCGTCCCACGATCGCGACCACACGCGCGCGGCCGAGATCACCGCGGCGGATATGATCGAGAAAAAGGCGCGCGATGGTGCCGCCGCCAATGATCGCTACGCGCATCGAAACCCTTCCGTCCTGAGATCGCCTAAAACCTAAGTTTTAGCCGCAGATAAACGCAGATAAACGCGGATACAACGAAAATCAAAACCTATATTAGCCGCCGATGAACGCCGATGGACGCCGATGAATACAGACCAATATCTTCAAAGAACAAAAACAGGAGCAAGACCGATCAGTTGAACACGGGCACGTCTCTAACATTCCTGAGCTGACACGCCGCGCCAGATTCTCGCACAAATTGTTTTTCTTTTTTATGATGGATGTTTGTTTCAGATCTTATCGGCGTGTATCGGCGTTCATCGGCGGCTAAAGGTTCTGCTCTTGGTTTTGGGTTTCTGCCTTTTGTATATATAGATCCGCGTTTATCTGCGGTTAATGTTTTTGGCGAATGGCGCGTCTTGCGCACGCCGGTGCGCTTTATAAGCTCGGGCCAAATGCGACTGGCGTCCTTCTCGAATACCATCGCCGCGTCCGCGGGCATGATGTGCCAGTCCCCGCGCTTGATCTCGCGCTGAAGCTGGCCCAGGCCCCAGCCGGAGTAGCCGGCGAAGACCTTGAGGCCTTGGGTCGGATGCGGGCGTTGCAGCAATTTCTCGATCAAGTCGGTGTCTCCGGTGAAATAGACATCCTTCAGTACGGAGATCCCGCGCGGCGGAGGCGTCGTCGCACGCACCAGGAACACGAGCCCGGCCGGTTTTACCGGCCCGCCAAAATAAACCACATCCTCGCGTTCCTTCAACGACTCGAATTCGCTCAACAGGTCGCTCAGGCGCTGTTCCAAGGGCCGATTGATGATGACGCCGAAAGGACCGCCCCGCCGCGGCTGCGTCACCAGGACGACCGTCTCCCGGAAATTGGGATCGGGCATGTCGCGCCGCGCCACGAGAAAAATGCTATTCGCCGGGGCCTCCGCCGCACTTACCGCCGGCGGAATCGCCAGCAGCAGCGACAGAACAAGAAATGAGAGGACGGACGGCATTGCGGTGCGGCCCGAAAGGGACGAAAAGATTCTACCACCCGCTGTGGCCTCCATGCCATGAGCGGAACGATCGATGATAACTGATCGGTGTGACGGGCTAAAGCTTCACTGCGGAGGACGCAAAGGAACAGAGAAGCTTTACCGCAGAGGACGCCAAGGACGCGAAGGAAGAGAAAAGCTTTACCGCAGAGGACGCAGAGGTCGCGAAGTATTACTAGTAAAACATTAAAAAACGCAATAAGTCTGTCCGGGGTGTCCGGACCGCTGGCTTTCCTGTATGCCACCCTTGGCGTTGTCTTAGTATCCTTGGGGTTCGATTGAAATTATTGTCCCCTTGGTGCCCTTCGCGTCCTTCGTGTCCTTCGTGTCCTTGGCGGTGAGGCTTTTCTTTTCCTTGGCCTCCTCCGCGCCCTTGGCGGTGAGGCTTTTCTTTTCCTTGGCCTCCTCCGCGTCCTCGGCGGTGAGGCTGTTACTTTCCTTGGCCTCCTCCGCGTCCTCGGCGGTTCAGTTTTGGGGGTTATCGGCGTCCATCGGCGGCTAATCAGTTCTGCTCTCGTTTTTGGTTTTGTGTCTTTTGTATATATCCATCTGCGTTTATCTGCGTTTATCCGCGGCTCAATTACGTTCTTGATCTTATCGGCGTATATCGGCGTCCATCGGCGGCTAAACGGTTCTGCTCTTGTTTTTTGGTTTTCCGTCTTTTGTATCTAGCAATCTGCGTTTATCTGCGTTTATCCGCGGCTAAATTCGTTTTTGGTTTCTTCTGGTCACTGGTCACGCCTTTCAGCTCACGCAGCCAGCCACCGTCGCCTTCGGCTGCTCCACGAACTCCGGCATTTTCACGCCGTTGCGGATCGCCGTCATCTCCGCCAGGATCGCGATCGCGATTTCCGGCGGCGTCTTGCTGCCGATCTTGAGCCCGACCGGACCATGCAAGCGCCCGATCTCCTCCTGCGAGAGGTCGAAGTCGGCCAGCCGCTTGCGGCGCGCGTCGTTATTCTTCCTCGAGCCAATCGCGCCAATGTAAAACGCCGGCGACTTGAGCGCCTCGAGCAGTGCCATGTCGTCGAGCTTGGGATCGTGGGTAAGCGTCACCACCGCGCAGTGGCCGTCGAGGTTCAACTCGATGACGACATCGTCCGGCATGCCGCGTTTCAACTCGGTCCCCGGGATGTTCCAGCCCTCCGCGTATTCTTCACGGGGATCGCAGAGGGTGACCTGATAGTCGAGCGCCTGTGCCATCTGCGCCAAGTAGATCGATAGCTGCCCTGCCCCGATGATCAGCAGGCGCCAGCGCGGCCCGTGCACAGTGGAAAGCGTTGCGCCGTCGAAGGCAAGCTGATCGGTTGACTTGGCGGGCCCGATCGTCGCGTGGCCCGTCTCCATGTCGAGGCGCCGCACGACGAGCTCATGGCGCTCCACGCGTGAGAGCAGCTCGTCGAGGCCGCTGTCCTTGCTCAGGGGCTCCAGCACGAGCTCGAGCGTGCCGCCACACGGCAGGCCGAAGCGTTTGGCCTCGTCGGCCGTGATGCCGTAGCGCGTGGTCTCGGGCTTGTCTTTCGCCAGCTCCCCGCTCTTTACCAGCGCGATCATGTCGTCCTCGATGCACCCGCCCGACACCGAGCCCACGACCATGCCGTCATCGCGGATCGCCGTGAGCGCGCCGATCGGCCGCGGCGCCGAGCCCCATGTCTTGATGATCGTCGCCATCACCACGCGGCGCCCGTCCTTCACCCAGTCACGGGCACTTCGCAAAACTTGCAGGTCTACACTGTCCATAAAGAATCTCCGAAGACCGTTATATTCAACGGAATATGACGTATCCGGCAAGGGTAGACCATCGCCCGTCGGGGGGTCAAGCGCGCGCGTCACGGGTGTTTTATGATGTTAGGGGCTCTCAGTTGCGCTGGGCTTGTCGGGAGGCTAGCATCGTGTTTGCCATGGACGGCCGGCGGTCGGCCGGCGTGGCGCAACAGAGCTGGCGGTCTTACTTACTTGGAAACCCCCTCTTTCATCCAGCGCCTGATTCGCTCGGTGGTGGGCGCGCACGAACGGGCAAGCCCGGATCGCCAGGCGCGCAACGCGATCGCTTTCTGCCACGCCCTGCTCTCGGAGCGCGGGGAGGTCTCCGAGGCAGCGCTCGCCCGCGAGGCCATTTCGGCTTATCGCGACTTGCCCGAGGCGGGACGCGCCCTCTTTTTCGATTTACTTGCTTCCGAGTTCGCGCCCGAACCGGATGCACTGATGGCGGCGTTCAACCGCTACCGCGAGCGTCCCACGCCCCAAAACCTGGTCGCCCTGCAGCGCGCAGTCGAGCCGCCGCGGCAGGAGATGCTCCGTCGGATCAACACGGCGCCCGGCGCGACAGCCATCCTCGTCGCCATGCGGAGCCACCTGCTTGAGGGCCTTAAGGCGCACCCGGACTGGCAGGTTATCGACGCCGATCTGATTCATCTCTTCACTTCGTGGTTCAACCGCGGTTTCCTGACGCTGCAGCGCATCGACTGGCACACCTCCGCGATGGTGCTGGAGAAGCTCGCCCGGTATGAAGCGGTGCATGCCTTTTCCGGCTGGCGGGATATGCACCGGCGCCTCGAAGCGGACCGCCGCTGTTTTGCCTTTTTCCATCCTTCATTGCCGGACGAGCCGCTGATTTTCATCGAGGTCGCTCTGACCAAAGGCATCAGCAGCAAGGTGCGACCCCTGCTCGATAAGACCTCCCCCGTGACCGATCCGCGAGAGGCCGATACGGCGGTCTTCTACTCGATTACCAACTGCCAGGAAGGCCTGCGCGGAATCCACTTCGGTAACCTCCTTATCAAACAGGTTGCGCAGCAGCTTGGGCAGGAGTTTCCGCGGCTGAAGAATTTTGCAACGCTCTCACCCGTGCCCGGGTTTCGCGCCTGGCTGGCTACCGTCAGCAAGGAGCTTGGCGCGCTGGAGGATGGCCGCGACCTTTCCAACGCGCTGAGTCGCCTCGAGGAGGCGAACTCGTACAAGAACGAGCGGCTCGCGCCGCAAATGGAGAGCGCGCTCGTACCCCTTTGCGCCTATTACCTGATTCATGCCAGGCACGATAGCGACGCGCTGGACCCGGTTGCGCGTTTCCATCTGGGCAATGGCGCCTCGCTCGAACGTATCAACTGGCTGGCCGACCCCTCAAAACGCGGCATACTGCATTCGGCGGGGCTGATGGTGAATTACCTCTACCGCCTCGAGGATGTGGAGGAGAATCACGAGATCTACGTCAAAGAGCACCGCGTGGCGGCGTCGCGCCAGGTAAGCAAGCTCGCGCGCGAATGCCCGCTCTACGCGCGCGCGGCGAAGAAAACGGCGGAAGCCTGAGCGGCCGCCAACAGCGAGGAACAAAACTAAGAAATTCGAGACGCAGATAAACGCGGATACAACTCAAAAACCCTTCCGCCTTCATACTTCTGCCTTCTGACTCAAGTTTGGTCCGCCGCCGATGGACGCCGATGAACGCCGATAAGATCAAAAACGTAATGACGCCACAGATAAACGCGGATAAATACAGATACGAAGGAATGCAAAACCGTCTATTCACGATTCACGAATCACGGCTGGTGGGAACCACGGAGACGCGGAGAGACACAAGAACGAAGAATTGAACCGCCGAGGCGCCAAGAGAAACTTAGAATACAAGGCAGCGGTCGGATTTCCGTTCACCCTTCACCCTTCACCGTTCACGGTAGTTAGGTATTAGGTTCTTGACGTTTCGATTCACGATTCACGAGTCACAAGTCACAGGTCACGGCTTTGATCGGCGGCTTAAGGGATATGCAGTCTTCCAGTTACCGTTTTTGAGAAAGAAGAACCCATGGAAATGAAGGGAGAGCAGTTAATCCCGCTTTCGCAGGATGCAACGTGGGCCGCTCTTAACGACCCCGCCATCTTGAAGGATTGCATCCCCGGCTGCGAGAGCATCGAGCAAGTAGCCGACGACGAGTACGAAATCCTGATGATGGCAAAGGTTGGCCCCGTGAGCGCCAAGTTTAAGGGCCGGATGACCCTGCGCGACGTCGAGCCGCCGCGCGCCTACACCCTGGTGTTCGAAGGCCAGGGCGGGGTAGCGGGTTTCGCCAAGGGCGAAGCGACCGTGGCGCTCAGCCCCCAGGACGCCGGCACGAAGCTCGACTACACCGCGAAGGCCATGATCGGCGGCAAGCTCGCGCAGGTCGGCGCCCGCTTGATCGACGGCGTGGCCAAGAAGATCGCGGGGCAGTTTTTCGAGGCATTCAACAAGCGCGTCAGCGCCAAGCCGTGAAACGTGAATCGGAAAACTAAAACACCTAGCCGAAGATAAACACAGATACACATATCAAAAAACGAAAGAACCACGATCAGAGCTAACGAGCCGCGGTTGTATCCGCATTGAATCGATTTTGTCCCTATTGTTTTGTTCTTTGATAAGAAATATCCGCGTTTATCCGCGTTTATCTGCGTTTATCTGCGTTTATCTGCGGCTAAATTGTAGTTTTTGAACGAGTGTCGATTCACGATTTACGGACGTTCTACCAGTAACCCGTCACCCGTCACGCATTAAGAGGCAGTCAAAATGCTGAAAATCTGGGGGCGCAAGAACTCCATTAACGTGCAGAAGGTCCTGTGGACCTGCGCTGAGCTCAACCTCGAGTTCGAGCGGATCGACGCGGGCGGGCAATTCGGGGTCAACAACACTCCCGAGTACCTGGCCATGAATCCCAACGGACGAGTCCCGACCATCAGCGACGACGGTTTCATTCTTTGGGAATCGCATGCCATTGTGCGCTATCTAGCGCGCATCCACGGCAAGGGTTCGCTTTGGCCCACCGATGACAAGGTCAACGCGGACGCCGATCGCTGGATGGAGTGGTACAGCACGACGCTTTGGCCCCACCTGCAGCCCCTGTTCTGGAACCTCGTGCGCACCCCGCCCGAGAAGCGCAACGCGAAGCTGATCGAGGATTCCCGCGTTAAGCTGATTGACTACTACAAGATGGTCGAGAACGCTTTGACGGGCCGCTCCTACCTTGCCGGAAGCGCGTTCACCATGTGCGACATCCCGATGGGCGTTTCGCTGCACCGCTGGTTCCTGCTGCCGATCGAGCGGCCGAACTATCCGAAGCTCAAAGCCTATTACGATCGCCTGAGCGAGCGGCCCGGGTTCAAGCAGCACTGCGGCGCGCCGCTCAGCTGAGAAATGCGAAATGGGTGACGGGTGATGAGTGACGACTGACGGGTGATAGGTGACGAGTGATGGGTAATGTCGGTGACGGGCTAAAGCTTCACCGCCAAGGCCGCGGAGGAACAGAAAAGCTTCACTGCAGAGGACGCGGAGGGCGCGAAGTATTACCAATAAGAATTCAAAAACACGGAAAGTCCGTCCCGGGTGCCCCGACTACCGGCTCCCCTGTATGCAGCCCTTGGCGCTGCCTTCGCGACCTTGGGGTTTGTGCTGATTATTGTTCCTTGGCGCCCTCGGCGTCCTTGGCGGTGAGGCTTTTTCCTTCCTCCGCGTCCTTGGCGACCTTGGCGGTTCAGCTTTGGGGGTTATCGGCGTCCATCGGCGGCTAATCAATTCTGCTCTTGTTTTTGGTTTTGTGTCTTTTGTATATATAAATCTGCGTTTATCTGCGGCTTAATTGCGTTTTTTATTTTATCGGCGTTCATCGGCGTCCATCGGCGGCTAAACGGTTCTGCTCTTGTTTTTTGGTTTTCCGTCTTTTGTATCTATCAATCTGCGTTTATCTGCGGCTAATTCAGGGACTTAAACATGGCAGAACAGCGCAGCTACCGTTACTACGAGTTTGTAATGGCGGCCTTCGTCACCGTCCTGATCTGCTCCAACTTGATCGGGCCCGCGAAGATCGCGCAGATCCACGTGCCGGTGCTCGGCGAGCTCAAGTTCGGCGCGGGCGTCCTGTTTTTCCCGATCTCGTACGTGTTTGGCGACATCCTTACCGAAGTCTACGGCTATGCGCGAGCGCGCCGTGTGATCTGGGCGGGCTTTGCGGGGCTTGGCTTTGCGTCGTTCATGGCCGTGGTGGTCGTCGCGTTGCCGCCGGCGCCATTCTGGCCGCACCAGGCAGCCTACGAAGTCGTCTTCGGCTCGACCTGGCGCATCGTGGCCGCCTCCATGATCGCCTACTTCTGCGGAGAGTTCGTCAATTCGTTCGTGCTGGCGAAGATGAAGATTCTGACGAGCGGCAAGTGGCTGTGGACGCGCACGATCGGCTCGACCATCGCCGGCGAGGCCGTGGACTCGGCCCTGTTCTACCCCCTCGCCTTCTATGGCAGCGGCATCATCCCGGACGACAAGCTGCCGCTCATCATGTTCGCCCAATTCGTCGGAAAGGTAGGCGTCGAAGTCGTGCTGACGCCAGTGACTTACAAGATCGTCGGATTCCTGAAGCGTGCCGAGCGCGAGGATCACTACGATCGGAGAACGGACTTCAATCCCTTCACGCTAAAAGCGTGACCGGTGACCAGCTAAAGCTTCACCGCCAAGGCCGTGAAGGTCACGGAGGAACAGAAAAAGCTTTACCGCGAAGGACGCCAAGAACGCGGAGGAAGGGAAAAGCCTTACCGCAAAGAACGCTAACGACGCAGAGGAAAAGAAAAGCTTCACCGCAAAGGCCGCCAAGGGCGCAGAGGAAGAGAAAAGCTTTACCGCGGAGAGCGCTGAGGTCGCGAAGTATTAATATTACAAACAATCAAGAACGCGATAAGTCTGTCGGGGGTGTCCAGACCACCGACGCCCCTGTATGCCACCCTTGGCGTCGCCTTCGCGTCCTTGGGGTCTTGATTAATGTTTGTTTTCTTGGCGTCCTCCGCGTCCTTGGCGGTGAGGCTGTTATTTTCCTTGGCGTCCTCCGCGCCCTTGGCGGTGAGGCTGTTATTTTCCTTGGCGCCCTCCGCGTCCTTGGCGGTGCGGCTGTTATTTTCCTTGGCGCCCTCCGCGTCCTCGGCGGTTCAGCTTTGATTTATATCTGCGTTTATCTGCGGCTAAATAGTCTTTTTGATCTTATCGGCGTCTAATATTGGTTTCTTGATTCTTGTTAGATCTGTGTTTATCTGCGGTTAAATTCATTCTTGGTTTGCTCCGGTCACTGGTCACTAGTCACCGACGTTAGTCTCCGGCAGGGGACATCCTGAACTCCTGCACCGCAACCGTCGTGCGCAGCGATTCCTGCAGCCGCCGTGCGTTAGCCGCCTCGCGCGTGCGGATCACCATCTTGTATTCGAAGGACTTCGCATCCACGCTGTAAAAATAGCTCAGGTTAGCGACCGAGAACCTGTGATCGGCCAGGAATTTCCGGAACTCGTCCTCGGGCATGACCGCTTCGCGCGGGAAACGTACCTGAAGCTGCGCGTAGAACTCGCCCGGCATTTTGATTTCGATCCAGCGGAAGACGCTGAGCGTCAGGACGGTCAGCAAGGTCGTAACCGCCAGCGGAAAATAAAATCCGATACCGGCGAGAATTCCGATCGCCGCCGTGACCCAGATCGACGCGGCCGTCGTGAGACCGCGCACCGTCAGCCCCTCCTTGAAGATCACCCCGGCGCCAAGAAAACCGATACCGGTCATGATTCCCTGCGCCATGCGGGTGGGATCCAGTACCACCCGCCCGGCAAACGCGTCGGGATACCACTGGCCCTGGTATATCGTGACCAGCATGAGCGCGCTCGAGGCCACGCACACCAGGGTGTGCGTGCGAAACCCTGCTGGCCGACCGTGAAAGCTGCGCTCGAATCCGATCACACCGCCTGCGGCCAGCGCGATCAGCAAGTGCTCGAGGATGAGGTAGTTGTCCGCTGCCATCGACGATGATGCGAAGAAGGTGATGAATATTGGTGATGGAAAATGGTGCTGCGAAATGGCGATGAAAAACACGAGAAACGCCGTAGATCACCATTAATCATCACTATCTTTCATCACCAGTACCCATCACCATTTCAGGAGAAAAGTGGTCAGGGTGGTGAGATTCGAACTCACGACCTCGTGCGCCCAAGGCACGTGCGCTACCAGGCTGCGCTACACCCTGAATGAATCCGGGGACGGTTCCCCGGATTCATTAATAATGATGATAATTGTACAGCAGGCGTAAGATTTCGTGCGGGGCAGAGGCCCCGCACGAAATCTTGGTAGGCCGCCGGGGACTTGAACCCCGAACCAACGGATTAAGAGTCCGCTGGATAGGTGCCATACGACCCCATATGTAAGCATTGTAGTCCGCAAATAATGGCGCGGAGCCTATTTCCGCCCGGTTGTTGGCTAACGATTACACGCCCGCCGGTGCAGTTGCGAGCGAATACTCGTGATGCAAGCCTCCCAGCACCGATTTCGCGAGCACGAGTGTGCCCACCGCCAATCGATGTCGTGATTCGGACTTCGGGACCACTGCCAGTTCCGCCGGCGGATCCGGCACGCCAGGTCCCAGCGCGCTATGAGGACGTCCTCTGTTGTAATGGACAACCCACTCTTTGAGAATGACGCGAAGGTGCGCTTCCGAGATCGGGATCATCCAGTCGAGGCATTCTCGACGTATCGTGCCGATCACTCTTTCGCATACCGAGTTCGCCTTCGGGCAGCGCAGTGGCGATTTCAGCACACTCAGGCCCAGCGCCTTGATCGATTCATCGAGGTGCTTCGCGAAGATGCTGTCCCGGTCGTGAATCAAATAGCGGTAGCGGTCCTCGTACCCGATCATCTCCCGCAATTGCTGCAAGGTCCATTCTGCGCTCGGGTGTGCAGTCACCTTCACGTGCTTCAGCCGCCGAGTGCCGTGCTCGATTACGACGAACACGTACAGCATCCGGAAAGTCGCAGTCACGGCCACGAAGAAGTCGCACGCCACAATCGCTTTCGCATGGTTCTTCAGGAACGTCGACCAGCGTTGATCGCCGCGAGGAGTGCCCGGCGGTCGCTTCGGCATGTACTTCCGCACGGTACGAGGCGAAACCTGAATGCCCAATTTCACCAACAGCTCGCTGGCGATGCGCTCCTCGCCCCAT
>Ga0224497_10000972_pt1 | contig 18946 bp, 14 predicted proteins | sample SF_Jul11_sed_USG_4_FD_167970 | JGI IMG/M metagenome (GOLD analysis project Ga0224497, IMG submission 167970) | Sediment microbial communities from San Francisco Bay, California, United States - SF_Jul11_sed_USGS_13 | ecosystem: Environmental > Aquatic > Marine > Sediment | place: USA... | reverse complement strand
CGGGACTCCCGAGAGCGGCGGCTGCGAGAGGGCGGATTTGGTCGACCGTGAGGTCTTCGACCGCCGTCTGGCCAAGCTGGAAGAGCTTCTGCGCCGGCTGCGCTCGATCGCGGACGAGGACTGGCAGACGTTTCGCTCCGACGCGACCCTGCAGGCTTCGGCCGAGCGCTGGCTGCACCTGGCGGCCGAGTGCACGCTGGACCTGGCCCACCACCTGATCGCGGATCGCGGGTGGCGAACGCCGACGACCTACCGCGAGGCGTTCGAGGTTCTGCGCGACGAGGGCGTTCTCACCGCAGAGCGCTGCCGCCAGATGCAGGCCTGGGCGGGGCTGCGCAACGTGCTCGTCCACGTCTACCTCGAGGTCGACCTCGAAGTCGTCCACCAGGTTCTGCGGAATGACCTCGGCCAGCTGGAGTCCTTCGCGGCGAGCCTCTCCAAGGCCGTCTGCGACGACTCCCGGCTCTGACGCCGAGCGGTCAGTAGCGCCGTCGCAGCCGCAGGCACTTCGGCTCGCGGGTGGTCGAGAACAGGGTGCGGAGGGTCTCGGCGTAGGGGCTGGTGGTGGCGGGCTCGGCGTTGATGCTCTCGACGTCGAGGGCCTTCTCGGGGCGGAAGTGGCGGGTGAGCATGACCTTCAGGAACTCGAGGTAGGCGGGCAGGCTCGGGTGGTCGGGGTCGGCGTCGATCTCGAGCTCGGCGGCGCGGCGGCGGGAGCGGACGACGCAGCGGTCGCCATGGAAGACGAGGTGGTTCGATGGGAGGCGGGCGGGCCACCGGCCGCGCCATGCTTCGAGGCCGAGGCCGCTGGGGGCGGCCGGGTCGATGGCGGCAAGCCAGTAGACGCGGTCGCTCGGCAGGCCTTCGGACAGGCGGCGCCAGGCGCTCTGGGAGAGGAACTGGGGGCCGGGGATTCCGGCGAAGAAGTGGCCGGCGACGACCTCGCCGGAGAGCTCCATCAGTCGGAGCGAGCGGAAGAGGCGCGACCACCCGAAGGCGGGGAGCTCGCGGTCGAGGAGCTCGCGGAAGAGGATGCCGTAGCGGGCCAGCAGCAGCCGGGCGCGGGCGCGCGCCTGCTCTTCGGTCTCGAGGGCGTCGCTCGGCGACTCGAGCTCGGGCAGCGCGTACCAGTCGCCGCCGAACGGGCGCGAGGAGCGCCAGCGGTCGAAGGCGCCGCGGCCGGCGGGCCGCCGGCGGGGGTCGCGCCGGGGGCCGGGTCTGGGGTCGGGCCGCGGCTCGGGGAGCGGGGTCTTGAACTGGGCGAGGGCGCCGCGGCGCACGACCGCGAAGTGCGAGCTCGTGACCCCGCCGTCCCAGACCGCTTGCCACAGGCGCTCCGCGAGCTCTCCGCTCGCCAGGCCGGCGGCCCGCGCGAGCTCCTCGAACGACCGCGGCCGGCCGCTGGCCAGCGCGGCGGCCAGCGGCGCGGGCAGGGGCGGCGGCGCGTCGCCGTCGGCCAGGAGCGCCCGCTCCTCCGGGAAGGCGAAGGTCAGGCGCTCGCGGCCGGCGCCCAGCCACTCGAGGTCGCTTTCCTGCAGCACCGAGTCGAGCCAGGCCGGGTAGTAGGGGTCGAGGCGGGCCGGCAGCAGGTCCGACTCCCAGGCCGCGGCGGGGGCGGGGAAGAGGAGCAGCTTCTCGAGCGCCGCCTGCAGGCCCTCGATGCCCTCGCCGCGCGCCAGCAGGCCCTGCTCGGCGGCCAGGAGCAGCGGCAGGCGCGCGAGCGGCAGGGTCTCGAACGACGGGCGGGCGGCGGCCCGCAGCAGGCGCAGCAGGCGCTCGAGGTTCTCGGCGTCGCACAGCTCCTCGCGATCGTCGTCGCGGCGGAAGCGGTCGAGGACCAGCTGCTCGTCGTCGACCAGAGTCTCGAGGGCGGCGGCGAGCGCCGGCGGGGCGAGGCCGAAGGCGGCGGCGACGCGCTCGGGGGCGATCGGGCCGTAGAAGCGGAGCCACTCGGAGAGCACGGCGGGCAGCGGGTCGTCCTGCGTCTCCGCGCCGGCCGCGGCCGGCACCGCGCCCGCGAGCGCCCCCAGGGCGGCGCGCAGCTCCTCCCCGGCGTCCTCCTCGGGGGCCGCGAGGCTCGCCAGCCGCACCTGCTCCGCCGCGAGCCCGAGGGCGCGCAGCAGCCGCGGCAGGCGCTCGACTGCCGACACCCAGCGCACCTCCGGGGAGCGCTCGACGACGCAGGCGCGGCCGGCCAGCGCGGCGAGCACCTCGGCCGTGTCATCCTCGGCCAGCTGCCGGCGGCGGGTGGCCAGCAGCTCCTCGAGCTCGGGCAGCGGCAGGGCCAGCCGCTCGTCGATCCAGGCCAGGAGGTCCTCGGCGGCGAGGGGGGCGTAGCCGGGATAGGTGCGCTGCAGCTTGCGCTCGAAGGTGTCGAGCAGCGCCGCCGGCAGCCGGGGCCGCAGCTGCGAGGAGAAGACGACCTCCTGCATGAGCGTCCGGCTCAAGCCGCCGCCGTCGCCCGGCGGCACGTCGTCCTCGTACATCAGCCGGTTGATCTGCTGCCAGACGAGGGCGGACGTGAACGGGGACGGCGCGCTCGTCGCCACATGGGTGACGGCGATCTCGCCGCGGGCGAGCTCGGCGAGCACCTGCTTGGCGGCCGGCAGGTCGAACTCGTCGGCGAGACAGCTGCGCCAGGTCTCGACGACGATGGGGAAGTCGTCATACTTCGCCACCGCCGCGAGCAGCCTCTTCGAGCGCTCGCGGGTGAGCCACAGCGGCACCCGGCGGCTGGCGTCCGAGCGCGGCAGGAGCAGCGCCCGCCCGGCGTTCTCGCGGAACCGCCCGCCGAAGATCCCGGTGCGCTCGAGGCGGCCGCGCAGGAGCGCCTCGAGGTTGTCCGGCCGCACCCGCTCGAGGAGGTCCTCGACGGCGAGCCCCGGCTGCTCGCCGATCAGGATGCAGTCGTTCTCGGCCTCGATGGCGAGCGGCACGTCGCTGCCCGCGCCCCAAGCCGCCGCCAGGGCGATCGCCAGCGGCCGGTTGACCCGCCCGCCCCAGCCGGTGTGGAGGATCGCCTGCCGTCCCTCGGCCCGCCCCGCCGGGTCGGCGCAGTGCTCGACGACGAGGTGCCGGCGGTGCGGCAGCGCCGCGCCCGTCGCCTCGCGCTGGCGGCGCAGGAGATCGGCCAGCGCGGCCGCCGCGCCCTCGCTCATCGCGCACTGCTCGGCGAGCAGCGCCAGGAGCGCCCGCCGTCCGTCCTCGCCGGCCAGGAGACCCTCGGCCGTCGCCAGCAGCTCGCCGATCCGCTCCGAGAGGAAGAAGCTGCGGTTGCGGGCGTCGGCGCGCCAGAAGGGGGCCATCGCGGCGCTGCGGCGGGCCGGCGAGACGAGGACGTCGCTCGCGGTGATGCGCCGCACCCGCCAGTTCTGGGCGCCGAGGGTGAAGGTGTCGCCGAGCTTGCGCTCCCACACGAACTCCTCGTCGAGCTCGCCGACCTTGGCCAGCGAGTCGGCGAGGCGCAGGGTGTAGTAGCCGCGGTCGGGAATCGTGCCGCCCGCCGTGTAGACCCTCCAGGCGGCGCCCCGGCCGGCCGTCACCCGGTTGGCGACGCGGTCGATCGCCAGCCGCGGCGCCAGCTCGCGGACCCGGCTGTCGGCGTAGCGCCCGGCGAGCATCTCGAGCACCAGGTCGAACTGGCGGCGGCTGAGCCGGTGGTAGGGATAGCTGGCGCGGAGGAACGCGTAGAGGGCGTCGAGGTCCCAGGGCTCCGCCACGGTCATCGAGAGGACGATCTGGGCCAGCACGTCGAGCGCCCCTTCGATGGGCTGGACGGCCTCGAGGTCGCCCGCCAGCACGCAGCGGCCGACGGCCGCGGCGCTCACCAGATCGCGCTCGAAGAGCGGGTAGAGCCGGCCGCGGCTGACCTCCCCGACCCCGTGGCCGGCGCGGCCGAGGCGCTGGATCGCCGCGGCCACGGTCGGCGGCGTCTGCACCAGGGCGACCTCGTCGAGGGCGCCGACGTCGATCCCCAGCTCGAGCGAGTTGGTGGCGACGATCGCCTTGAGCTCGCCGTCCTTGAGCCGCTGCTCGACGACGTTGCGCAGCTCGCGCGACAGCGAGCCGTGGTGGGAGTAGACGAGGTTGTGGCCGGCGGCGTCGTTGAGCAGCCGGGTCATGCGCTCGGTGGCGCGCCGGCTGTTGGCGAAGACGAGGGTCGAGCGGTTGCGCTCGATCCTGGCCAAGAGCGCCGCCGCCAGGCTCTCCCAGGAGCTCTGCTCGGGCTCGTTGGCGAGCGGGTCGCCGGCCCCGGAAAGGTGCGGCCCGGCCACGTCGATCGCGAAGTCGTAGGCCTTGGCCCGGCTCGCGGTCACGATCGCCACGGGCCGCTCGCGGTACTCGACCTCGGCGCCGCGCTCGTCGAGCGGCTGCAGCTCCCAGCCGCCGACGAAGCGGGCGATGGTCGGAAGCGGCCGCGCCGTGGCCGACAGCGCGAGGCGCTGGAACTCCCCCGACAGCGGCACCAGCCGGTCGACGGCGGTCACCCAGTGGGTGCCGCGCTTGGAGCCGGCGACGGCGTGGATCTCGTCGAAGACCACCGACCGGATGCCGTCGAGCATCGACCGGCCGCCCCCCGAGGTGAGCAGGATGTTGAGGCTCTCCGGAGTGGTGATGAGGATCTCCGGCGGCCGCCGCACCATGCGCTGGCGCTCGGCGCCCGGGGTGTCGCCGCTCCTGGTCATGACCCGCACCGGCTCGTGCGGCTCCCCCGCCGCGTCGAACGCCTGCTCGAGGTCCGCCAGGGGAGAGAGCAGATTGCGCCGGATGTCGTTGTTGAGCGCCCTGAGCGGCGAGACGTAGAGCACCCGCACCCGGCCCCCCGGCCACGCGCCGGTGAGCAGCTGGTGCAGGGACCACAAGAAGGCCGTCAGCGTCTTGCCGGTCCCCGTCGGCGCGCTGACCAGCACGTGCCGCCCGGCCGCGATCAGCGGCCAGGCCTCCGCCTGGACCTCGGTCGGGGCGCCCAACGTGGAGGTGAACCACTCCCGGATGAGAGGGTGGAAGACCTCCAGACCGCTGTCGTCGACGCCCATGCGAGACTGAGCAATCTATCGCAGGCTCGGGAGCGGTCCTGGGAGCTCCGCGTGCTCCTGCCCTGTCGACTGCCTGCGCTCGGTGTTCGAAGTGGTGTTCGTCGTGGTGTTCGACGGGCATTGCCCTGGGCATGGATCCCCCTCGGCTCCCACGCCCGTACGCCGCCCGTGGCCTGCGACGGTTGCTCTCCGGGCAGGGGAAGGTTGAGCACAGCCTGCCGCAAGAACAGGCAGGCTCATTGCTGCTGCTCTCGGTCTTCGCCAGTCCTACGATCGTGGAAGTCGTTCGCCGAGTCTGTCCAGCGGCTAGCCCTCGAGACGTGGCCAGGTGCCGGGATCGCGTGCCAGGTGGAGGATGCGGAGGACCTCGATCCTCCCGCGGCTCACGAGATAGAAGATGGCAAACGGGAAGCGCCGTGTCCGGATTCGACGAACGTTGCCGTAGACGACGGGAGCTGCCTCCGGAAAGGCCTCGATCAGGCTGAGGCTCCGCTCAACCGCGTCGACAAGCCGATCCCCAAGGCCGGACCGTTCGTCGTTGTAGTAGCGGGCCGAGCTGACGAGATCGCTCTTCGCTTGTTCTCGGAGCTGGAGCCTCACGTGCCCCGGGCCACGCGCGCGCGGACTTCCGCCAGAGCCTCGCGGACCGGCGTGCCTGCCTCCGGACGCTTCTCGAGCTCGTCGAGGGCCTCATCGAGGGCGCGCTCGTGCCAGTCATGGAGGGGTACCTCATCGACGAGGCTCTGCAAGAGAGACTCGGCCAGCGCCTGACGCTCGCCGGCGGGCAGCCCGAGGGCCATCTCTTCGATCTCGGTCTTCGTCATACGCCCCGAGTATAGGGCTGGCCGGGAGGTTTGAAAACTCGAGATCGGTCGAGGCGCTCAGGTCCGCTCGGCGACGGCAGCCACGACGAAGGCCAGCCACCGCGAGAGTGATTGGCGGGGGCGCAGTAAGGCCGTGCCGGGCGGGGTCGCGGGGGCGTTAGAGTCGCCTCGAGATGCCCGAGCTGCCCGACGTCGAGCTCTACCTCCACGCGCTCTCCACCCACGTGCAGGGGCGGGTGCTCGGGCGCGTGCGGCTGGCGAGCCCGTTTCTGCTGCGCTCGGTGGCGCCGCCGCTTGCCGCCGCCCACGGGCGCCGGGTCGTGGGGCTGCGGCGGCTCGGCAAGCGGATCGTCTTTGGGCTCGAGGGGGAGCTCTTCCTCGTTCTCCACTTGATGATCGCCGGGCGGCTGCGCTGGAAGCCGGCGGGGGTGAAGATCCCGCGGCGGCTGGGGCTCGCGGCGTTCGACTTTGCGGCCGGGTCGCTGCTGCTGACCGAGGCCGGGACCAAGAAGCGCGCCTCGCTCTACGTCGTGGCCGGCGAGGAGGGGCTGGCGGCGCACGACCCGGGCGGGCTCGAGGTGCTCGATTGCGGCGCCCCGGAGCTCGGGGCCGCGCTCCGTGCCGAGAGCCACACCCTGAAGCGGGCGCTGACCGACCCGCGGATCCTGTCGGGCATCGGCAACGCCTACTCGGACGAGATCCTGCACCGCGCCCGCCTGTCGCCCTTCAAGCGCACCGGGAAGCTCGGCGACGAGGAGGTCGCGCGGCTCCACGCCGCGGCCGTGGCGACCCTGACCGAGTGGCGGGACCGCCTCGTGGCCGAGGTCGGCGACGGCTTTCCGGACAAGGTGACGGCGTTCCGGCCGGGGATGGCCGTGCACGGCCGCTTCGGCGAGCCCTGCCCGGTCTGCGGCACCCGGGTGCAGCGCCTCGTCTACGCCGACCACGAGGCCAACTACTGCCCGCGGTGTCAGACCGGCGGCAGGCTGCTGGCCGACCGGGCGCTGTCGCGCCTGCTCAAGGAGGACTGGCCGAAGACCCTCGAGGAGCTCGAGGAGCGCCGCCGGCCGCCGGCCTGAGGACCTAGGTCCAGCCCTCCGGGTCGAGCTCCTGCGCCTCGGCCGCCGCCAGCGAGCGGCGCTGCAGCTCGCGGATCTTGATTCCGAGGGTGACGAGGACGAGGGCGATGACGAGCAGCGAGACGGTCAGCCCCTTGCGCCGGAACGCGAGCTCGTCGACGGCTCGGTAGCCGACGTCGATCGCCGCCTGGGCGTGCGCGACCCCCTCCTCGTGCTTGGCGACGAAGGGGCTGCCCGGGGCGATGGAGAAGCCGTGCACCAGGGCCTCGAGCTGGATCTGGTCGTTGACCGCCTGGTCGATCTCCGCCAGCCCGTCGCGCACCTCGACGCCGCCGCGGCGGGCCGCCAGCAGCACCCGCTCGGCGCTCGCCGTCAGCACGGTGAGCTCGCGCATGCTGTCGAGGAGCCCCTGGGCCGTCGGGGCCCCGACCGCTTCGTCGGCGTCGGCCCAGTGGCAATCGGTGCAGCGGCGGACGCGAACCGTGACCTGCTCGCCGGTCAGCGGGTCGGTGTAGGTCTCCATGGTGCGGCCGATGCGGAACTTCTCGAAGAGCCGCGAGAACTCGGGCCGCAACGGCGGCGCCTCCTCGTCCCCGCCGGCCGGGCGCAGGATGTGGAAGGGCAGCGCGAGGGCCTCCGAGACGAGCCAGTCGAAACGCGCGTCGCCTTCCAGGCCCTGCTGCTCGGCTTCGAGCAGCAGCTCGTCGCGCATCGCCTGGTAGTTGCCCTGGGTCGTGTCCATCACCAGGACCTGCTCGGTGACCTCGCCGAACGGCTCGTGGCAGAACTGGCACGGCGTCTCGGGAAGCGGCGCCAGCAGAGCGATCGTCGGCCGCAGCACGCCGTGGTTGCCGTGGCAGGTCGAGCACTCGATGAAGCGCGAGAGCTCCGTGAAGCTCGCCTGCGGCTCCTCGGAGTCGTGGCAGGCGGCGCACCCCTCGTCGCCGGCGTCCTCGAGGTACACGTTGTGCCGGGCGAACGCCTTCTCCTTGGGGCTCGAGCGGAACAGCTGGGCCTCGCGTCCGTGGCATTGGCCGCAGACGTAGGTCACGGACTCGACCCCGGGCGGCGCCGCGCCATGGTTGCCGTGGCAGTCGTTGCAGGTCGGCGCCGACAGGTCGTCGCGCTCGAACATGGAGCGGGCGTGCACGCTGTGGCGCCACAAGGCGTACTGATCGGTGGGCAGGGGCTGGCCGTTGTCCTGCGAGTAGGGGGCCATCCGCTCGGCGTCGGAGTGACAGTGGGCGCAGGTCTCGGCCACGCGGGTGGGGTAGACGCGGGAGCTGGGGTTGGTAATGGCGCGGATGTCGTGGGCGCCGTGGCAGTCGGTGCAGACGGCCACGTTGGTGTCGCCGGCCGCCAGTGCGATGCCGTGGCGACTGGTCCAGTACTGCTCCTCCTGGTCGATCCGCGCGTCCGGCCGGAAACGCCGGATGTAGGAGGGATCCGAGTGGCAGCGGCCGCAGAAGGCGGGCAGGTCCTTCTTGTCCGGCGCACCGACGTAGGGCGCTGGCCCGTAGTCCGGGTCCATCGCGGCCTCGTAGTCGTCGGCCAGACGCGGATCCGGGTTGCCGCCGTGGCAGTCGTGGCAGGAGAGGCCGTCGCTGGCGTGGGCGCTCTTGGCGAAATCGCCGAGGATGGCCACCTCCGCTTCCTCGAACAGGTCGGCGTCGCCGTGGCAGAGCACGCAAGAGGTGCGCGCCAGCTCCTGCGCCGCGAGCGCCGAGGCCGGCAGGAAGAGCGCCGCGAGCAACAGCCGGCGGATCATGGCTTGTCTCCCCGCCGGTAGACGCGGCGGGTGGCGAGCTCGAGGATCAACACGACGACGGCGGATGCCACCATGACCAATACGGGCGTCCACGAGCGATAGCCCCAGGCGGTCATGCCCACCATGTAGGTCACGGCGACGACGCCGAGCCGGGTAAACAGCGGGCTGCGCCCGGTGCGCTGCACCCCCTTGTCGAGGAAGGGCACCAGCACCAGCAGGACGCCGGCGAAGCCGAAGGCGAGGATCGGGATCGCCTCGTACTCGACGCCGAAGATCTCGCCGCCCGGCACCAGCTTGAGCGTCTCGAACATGAACATGAAGTACCACTCGGGCCGGATGTCCTTGAAGGCCGGGGCGAACGGGTCCGCCTTGTCGCCCAGCTCCCAGGGAAAGAGCGCCGCGACGGCGGCCAGGACGCCCAGCGCGAGAATCCAGCCAAACAGGTCGCGCAGCGCGAAGTTGGGAAAGAACTTCATCGCCCGCCGGCGCTTGGCCTCCTCCTCGGCGACCGGCGGCACGCTCATCCCCTGGATCTGCACCAGCAGCAGGTGGAAGGCCAGCACGCCGAGGCAGACCGCCGGCAGGATCGCCACGTGCCAGCCGTAGAAGCGCGACAGGGTGCCGCCGGTGACCCGGTCGCCGCCGCGGAAGAAGCGCAGCAGCCACTCGCCGAGCACCGGCATGGCGCCGAAGATGTCCGTGCCCACTTTCGTGGCGAAGAAAGCGAGCTGGTTCCAGGGCAGGAGGTAGCCCGAGAAGCCGAAGGCCAGGCTGACGAAGAGCAGCACGCAGCCGGTGATCCAGGTCATCTCCCGCGGCGGCCGGTAGGCCTTCGTGAAGTAGACCGTCACCAGGTGGAGGAAGGCGAAGAAGACCATCAGGTTGGCCGACCACGAGTGCATCGAGCGCACCAGCCAGCCGAACGGCACCCGGGTCATGATGAACTCCACCGACTCGAAGGCGACCTCGGCCGACGGCCGGTAATAGAGCATCAGCAGGATCCCGGAGGCCAGCTGGACGAGAAAGAAGAAGAGCGTCATCCCCCCCAGGTAGTAGACGACCGAGTAGCGGTGGGTCGGGACGGTCTTGTGCGACGCGAACTCCCTGGCCGCCGCCAGCGGCAGTCTCTCTTCCAGCCAGTCGATGATCTTCTTCATCGGTCGCTCGTCGCTAGACCCTCGAGACCACGATGGCGCTCGGCTGCCCCGGGCCCTTGTCGACGAGGTCGACCTTGAACGCCTGGAGCGGCCGCGGCGGCGGCCCGCCCACGACCTTGCCCTGGGTGTCGTACTCGCCGTTGTGGCAGTTGCACCAGATCACGTTCTCGGTCCGGTGGAACTCGACGATGCAGTCGAGATGGGTGCAGGTGCCGGCGAAGGCCCGGTACTCGTCGGCCTCGGTGCGCAGGAGGATGACCGGGTCGTTGCCGAAGCGGAGGATCTTGAACCCCTTCTCGACGAGCTCGGGGTCGTTCGACAGACCCGCCTCGACGAGGTTGGTGTCGGCTTCGGGGATCTCGGGCGGGCTGACGAAGCGCGCTACGGGGTAGAGCACGGTCGCGGCGAGGGCGCCGAACGAGGAGTTGAGAAGCCAGGTGAGAAGCTTGCGTCGGGCGGCGTCAGTCATCGGCAGTCGTTCCTTGTCGCGGTTCCGATCGCAGAATCCCTGGGAGTCTATTTGAGGACGGCAAGGCTTCCAACCCCCCGCGCGGGTGGCGCGCCGAGGGTCCGAATCGGCTAGGCGGCGGCCTACGGCGGCGGCGCGGCGGCGGCCGCCTGGCGGCCGAGGAACGCCCGCAGGTCCCGGAGGTCGGCCCCGGCGAGCTCGGGCCAGGGCAGCGCCTCGCCGAGGATCGCGGTCTTCATCATCGGCGCGTGGTTCCACATCGCCGCCATGAGCGCCGCGGGGCTGGCGGCGGCGGTCGAGCCGGCGAGGCGCGGCCCCTTCTCGGCGGCGCCGCCCGCGGCCAGCTCGCCGGCGGCGTGGCAGTCGGCGCAGGAGCGCGACGCGAAGACCTCGGCGCCGCGGGCCGGATCGCCGGGCAGATCGGCGAACGGCAGGAAGAAGAGGTAGGCGATGAGATCGGCGAGCTCGCTGTCCTCGAAGATCGGCCAGCCGACCCCGCGCTCCCGCATGAAGTCGCCCATGACGAGGCCGTGGTTCCACATCGTCGCGGCGATGCCCTCGGCCGAGCGGTGGAGGTCGACCTGGCTCAGGTCCGGAGCGTCCTCGCCGCCGCGGGCGTCGCGGCCGTGGCACTTCGAGCACCCCTTGGCGGCGAAGACCTCGTGGCCGCGGTTGGGGTCGCCGGGCGCGAGCAGCAGCCGTTCCTGGGCGCCGCCCTCCGCCTGCTGGCGCACGTAGGCGGCGAGGTCCGCAAGGTCGCCCTCGGCGAAGCTCGGCGCCCGCATCCCCAGCTCGCGCATGCTGGCGAGCATCCGCGGTCCGTGGTTCCAGATCTCCTGCGCCACGTAGAGAGGCGAGGCGAAGCGCTCGAGACCGGCGAGATCGGGGCCGATCCCCTCGCCGGCGCCGATCTCGTGGCAGAAGGCGCAGCCCTGGTCGGCGAACACCTCCTGGCCGGCCGCCGCGACCCCCGGCCGCCCGAGGTACTCGATGAAGTAGAGGAACGCCAGCAGCTCGGTCATCTCGCCCTCTTCGAGCTCCGGCCACGGCAGCCCCGCCACGTCGAAGGTCACGCTCATCCCCGGCACGTGGTTCCACAGCGAGGCCCCGAGCTCGAGGAAGCTGCCGCTGAAGTGCCCTTCGCCGAGATTCGGACCGATGCTGCGGCCGCGGCCGGCGATGCCGTGGCACTGCGCGCAGCCCTTGGCGGCGAAGAGGACGCGCCCGCCCAGCGGGTCCGGCGGCAGCTCGAGGCCGCTGCCGGCCTGGGCCGCGGCGCCCGTCGCGCCGAGGGCCCCGAGCGCGGCGAGCGCCAGCGCCGCGGCCGCCGCCGCGCGGACGGAGCGTGGCGGCGCGGTCATCGTTGCTCCTCCCCGCCGGCGTCGCGCCCGCGCCGCAGCCCGACGAAGACGTAGGTCAGGACCGAGGCGCCGGTCAGGAACACCGGAATGGCGACGATGGAGATGCCGATCGAGGCCGACGGCACGTCGTGCAGCTGGTGCGAGAGCCGCAGCAGGTGGAGGATCCAGCCGCTGATCCCGAGGACGAAGGCCCAGATCGCCACGACGGAGACGACCTGGAGGAGATAGATGCGGCGCGATCCCGGGGGTCGGGACGGTGGCTGCGAGCTCACGGGGAAGCCTCCTCGGCCGGCGCGGCGGCCGGTGGATCCGGCAGGTAGGTTTCGAGGCGCGCGGCGGTCTCGGCGACGGAGAGCTCGCGCCCTTCCTGGATCTCCCACAGCGAGATCAGGGGGAAGAAGCGCGCGAAGAGGACGAAGCCGAGGATGAACGTCGCGATGCCGCCGGCGAACATCCCCCACTCGACGACGCTCGGCAGGTAGTAGCCGGTCGGCAGCCCGCTGCGCGGGTTGGCCAGCGACGGGACGACGATGTTGAGCCGCTCGAGCCACATGCCGACGACGACCGTCAGCGAAGCGACGAAGATGCCGGGAATCGTGCGGGTGCGCCGGAAGGCGAGGATGAGCACCGGGACGAGGAAGTTGCAGACCACCATGCCCCAGAAGAAGGGCGCGTAGGGCCCCGAGACCTTGTAGTAGAAGACCCGCATCTCGGCCGGCTCGTGCCCGAAGAAGGCCGTCAGGTACTCGGAGAAGGTGAAGTAGAACCACAGCAGCGCCATGATCAGCAGCAGCCGCGAGAGGTAGTCGAAGTGGATCTGCTTGAGATAGCGCTCGAGCCGGAAGATCCGGCGCAGGACGATCATCACCATGAGCAGCGCGGCGATGCCCGAGAAGATGGCGCCGACCACGAAGTAGGGTCCGAAGATCGTCGAGTGCCAGCCCGGCTGCAGCGTCATGGCGAAGATGTAGGAGATGACCGTGTGCACCGAGACGGCGATGGGGATCACCAGCACCATCATGATGTTGACCGCCCGGCCGAGCACCGCTTGCTGGCGCGGCGTCCCCTGCCACCCCCAGGCCAGGAAGGAGTAGAGCCAGCGCGGGCGCACGCCGCGGTCGCGCAGGATCGCGATGTCGGGGATCATCGGGATGTAGAGGTAGACCGTCGAGGCCATGAAGTAGGCGCTGATCGAGCTCACGTCCCACAAGAGCGGCGACTGCAGCCGGCCGGCCGTGAAGATGTTGAGCGCCCGCTCGGGGCGCCCGAGATCGAGCACCGGATGGAAGGCGCCGATCGCCAGCACGACCACCGTGATGACCTCGGCCATGCGGGTGATCGGCCGCCGCCACTCGGCCTGCGAGAGGCGCAGGATCGCCGAGATCAGCGTGCCGGCGTGGCTGATGCCGATGAAGAAGACGAAGTTGACGATGTAGAACCCCCAGGCGACGGGCTGGTTGAGCCCCGTCACCCCGAGCCCTTCGAGGATCTGGCGGCTGAAGAGCACCCAGGCGGTGAGGACCGTCAGCCCCAGGACGGTCGTCGCGACCCGGAAGCCGACCCCGGACTGCTCGATCGAGCGCAGCAGGTCGCCGTCGACGAACTCGTGCTTGTCCGCGCTCATCTCCGCCTCACTCCTTCCGCGCCAGGTGGTAGACCTTGGGCTCGGTGCCGAGGTCCTCGTGGTGGCGCGAGGCCCGGGGGCTGCGCGCCAGCCGGCTGACCCGGCTCGCCGGGTCGTCGAGATCGCCGAAGACGATCGCCTTGGCGGGGCAGCTGTCCTCGCAGGCGGTCGAGACATCGCCGTCGCGCAGGCCGCGGCCCGCCAGCGCCGCGTCCTCGCGCGCCTTGAGCACCCGGTGGTGGCAGAACGTGCACTTCTCGACGACCCCCTTGTAGCGCAGGGAGACGTCGGGGTTGGCCTTGGCTTGCAGCTGCCCCGGCCATTGCGGCTCGTACCAGTTGAAGACCTTGGCGTTGTAGGGGCAGGCCGCCATGCAGTAGCGGCAGCCGATGCAGCGCGCGTAGATCTGGGCCACGATCCCCTCGTCGCTCAGATAGGTGGCGTGCACCGGGCAGACGCGGACGCACGGCGGCTTGTCGCACTGCACGCACAGCTGCGGCGTGTACGTGACGGTGACCTCCGCGTGCGCCTCCGAGACCTCGGGCAGGACGCGCAGCCAGTGGAAGACGCGGTCGAGCGCCGCCTCGGACGGCCCGACGGCCGTCAGGTTGTTCTCCTGGTGACAGGCGGCCATGCACGAGCCGCAGCCCGTGCAGCGGTCGAGGTCGATCGCCATGCCCCAGCGGCTCACGCCTCGGACCCTCCGTGGCGCGGCGGTGGGCCGCCGCGCGAGCGCCGTTTGACGAGCGCCAGGCGCACCCGCGTCGCGGTCCTTGACAGGCGACCCGACAGCGGATCGCGGGCCGCGAGCATGATGCCCACGGGATTGGCGCCGATGCCCGCGGCGAGGCTCCCCGGCGCCTCGTGGCCGAGGCCGAGCGGCACGTGCACGGTGCCGGCGGCGGCCGCCGGATGGATGCGGACGACCGCCGCGAAGTGCCCGCGGTCCGACTCGACCCGCACCTCGTCGCCGTCGCCGAGATCGAGCTCGTGCGCCGTCTCGGCGGCGAGCTCGGCCCAGGTCTGCCACGGCGAGAATGCCGTGTAGCCGAACATCTCGAGCACCATCGGCGAGGTGACCCCGAGGCTGCCGCGGGCCGTGATCGGGCGAAACGGCAGCAGCGTCAGCTCGCCCTCGCCCCGCGCCGCCTCCGGCTCGTGGTGCGGCATGCAGGCCTCGTCGCCTTCCGCTTCCAGGCCGAGCCGGGCGCTGCCCCGGGCCAGGGCCTCGGCGGCGCTCGCGCCCCCCTCGCCGGCGGCGCCGAGCTCGACGAGCCGCGCCTCGAGCCGGCGGGAGAAGAACTCGTAACGGCCGCTGGCGGTGGCGAAGAGCCGCCCCCAGTCGCCGCGCGAGCGCACGGGGTTCCACCACGAGGACTCCTGGGTGAGGGTGCGCCAGAAGCTCTCGATCTCCTTGCGGCCGAGGAAGCGCCAGCCGCGCTCCTCGAGGAACTGGATCCACGATTCCTCGAACGAGCCGGTGACGACCGAGCCCTGGCCGGAGAGGGCGAGCCCTTCGATGCGCTGCTTCAGGTACGCCGGGTAGTCGCTCCACGGCAGGGCCGCCGCGGCCTCCCCGCCGAGCCGCCGGCCGAGCTCGAGCAGGACGTCGCCCGGGTGGCGCGCGTCCGTGAGTGGCTCGACGACCGGGGGGGCGAGGCCGAGGGTGCTGAAGGCGACGCCGCGGGGGGTCGTCGCGCCCTGCCAGCGCTCGAGGAAGGTCGGGGTGGGCAGCACGAGCTCGGCGGCGGCGGCCGTCTCGTCCATGAAGGAGGCGAGCGCCACCACCGTGGGGATGCGGGCCAGCGCTTCGCGCAGGCGGTCGCCGGCGGGGCTCGAGAAGACCGGGTTGGTGTCGAGGACGATCAGGAGCTCGACGGGCCGCGTGCCGTCGAGCACGCCGGCCGCCAGCGCCTCGACCGGATCGACGCCGAACGCCGTCTCGTCCCCGGCGGCCGCGAAGAGCGACGGCGCCGGCGGGGCGGGCAGCGCCGCGAGCGGGGTCAGCGGGATCGGCGGCGGCATGACGACGCCGCCCGGCCGGTCGAAGGCGCCGGTCAGCGCGTTGAGAGCCTGCACGGCCATCTGCGTCCAGGTGGCGTTGGTGCCGCGGACGGCGTCGCCGCCGGCGACGGCTACCGGGGCGGCCGCCGCGGCGAGCCGCCGCGCCACCCGCACGATGAGCGCCGGGTCGCAGCCGCACAGCGCCGCGACGCGATCGGGGTAGTAGCGCTCGAGCAGCAGGCGGCGGAAGCCGAGACGCTCGCGCCCGTCCTCGTCCGTCCAGTCGTCGAAGCCGAAGGTGTGCTCGGCGACGAAGGCGCGGTCGTAGCCCCCCTCGCGCACCAGCGTGTGGGCGATGCCGAGCGCGAAGGCGCCCAGCGTGCCGGGCCGGACGAGAGCGAAGATCTCCGCCTTGCTGGCGCTCGGCGAGACGCGCGTGCCGACCTGGATGAGCGCGCCGAGCTGCTCCGTCGGCCGCGACCCGATCATCGCCGCGGTCGCGTGGATGGGCGTCGGACCGTCCTCGTAGAGGTCGAGCCCGAAGGAGACGACGAGGTCCGCCCCGCCGAGGTCGTAGCCCGGCGCGCGAGCGATCCCCTGGGTCAGCTCGTGGGCCAGGCCGGCGTCGTCGAGGCGGGAGAGGTTGGCGGAGCCGAGCCCGTGCAGGAAGCGCCGCGCCAGGTCGTGGAAGAGCTCGCTCGGCTCGCCGCTCAGGAAGGCCACGCGGTCGCCCTGGCCGGCCGCGGTGAGCGCGGTCAGGCGGGTGGCGATCTCGTCGAGCGCCTCCTCCCAGGTCGTGGCGCCGTGCTCGCCGCCCGCCTGGCGGCGCAGCGGGCCCTGCAGGCGGCCGGGGGCGTAGAGGACCTCGAGCCCGGCCAACCCGACCGGGCACAGGCCGCCGCGATTGAGCGGATGATGGGGATTGCCCCTGATCCCCACCGGCAGGCCGTCCACCAGCCGCACCGTGAGGCCGCAGCCGCCGGCGCACAGCCCGCAGATCGTCTGGACCTGACTCTCGAGGCCCGGCCCGCGCAACGCCAGCTCGACGAGGCGGTCGGGCACCGACCAGGCCTGGCGGCAACCGCCGAGCCCCACGGCTCCGGCGCCGACGCCGAGCATCTTCAGAAGATCGCGGCGCGGCAGGATCATCGGCTCGCGTCCTCGGGCTGCCGGTGTCCCACGGCCCGGCTAGCGATGGCAGAGCAGGCAGTCATTCGACACTCCGGAGTCCTGGTGGCAGCGCATGCAGTGCTCCATCGACAGGCGCACGAGGGGGCGGCCGACCGGCTCGACCTGCTCGCCGACGGCGCCGTGGCAGGTCTCGCATTCGATGCCGCCGAGCTGGGTGTGGCGGCGATGGGAGAAATAGACGTGCTCGGGCACCCGGTAGATCTTGCGCCACGGGACCCGCTCGCCGCTGGCGACGTATTCGACGAGCCGCGTCTCCTCGGCCGATTCGGAGGCCGCCTCGTCGTGGCAGTCGGCGCAGACCTCGATGTTGGGGATCGTGGCGCGCACGCCGTTGACGGCGTAGAGGTGGCAGTCGGTGCAGTCCATCTCGAGCTGCCCGACGTGCAGCGCGTGATTGAAGGCGATCGGCTGCTCGAGCGGCCGCCGGGCCGCCCACAGCACCGCCCCGCCGAGCACCAGCGCCAGGGCGACGAGCGCGGCGGCGACGAGCACTCCCTTCGCGGCGGCGCCGGAGGAGCGGAGCGCAACGCCGGCCCGCCGGGTGGCTGGCGGGGCGGGAGGGCTTGCGTCGCGGTTCGTCACGAAGGGGTCCGGTGCGCACGCGGCGCGGGACGGTCGTTCGGGCTCAGGATGCCGGTCCGGTCAGGCGCAAAGGTACAAACACGCCCCGCGGCGAAGAACACCCGTTGGGGTGGGGCCGGGCGGCCCGCGACCTACCACCCCGGGGGGTGGAGGCGGCTCACGCCGGCGCCCGCGGCCGCAGCCGGTGGAGGGCCAGCGCCAGTGCGAGAATGCGGCGCGGGCGAGATCTGTTCTCGGAGGTAGCGGGCCGTTCCCACCCCGCCGGGTATGGCAGCCGCGAGCGCCGGCCTTCTAGGTTATGCCGTAAACTCGCGGCCTCCCGATGGGAGCGGTGAAGCAACGGACCCGCGGAGAGCTGATTCGAAAGGAGCAGGAATGAAACGCGAAACCCTCTGGATCGTCGTCCTGGCCGTGGTCGCGGCGCTTTTTGCCGGCACGGCTGCCCGGGCCCAGGAAGGCCAGTTCGAGTACGTCGGCTCGAAGAGCTGCAAGAAGTGCCATCTCAAGGAGTTCAAGTCGTGGGAGGCCACGAAGATGGCGCAGACCTTCGAGACCTTGAAGCCCGGCGCCGCCGCCGAGGCCAAGACGGGCGCCGGCCTGGATCCCGAGAAGGACTACACGACCGACGAGGCCTGCGTGAAGTGCCACGTCACGGGCTACGGCCAGCCCGGCGGCTTCGTCGACATCGAGACGACTCCGGAGCTCGTCGGCGTCGGCTGCGAGATGTGCCACGGGCCGGGCGGGACCTACATCCAGGACGGCTACATGACCCTCGAGAACAAGGAGTACAAGAAGGCGGATCTCGTGGCCGTCGGCCTGGTCGACAAGGTCGGCGAGGCGCAGTGCGTCAACTGCCACAACAGCGAGAGCCCGTTCGTGGACGAGGGCTTCGTCTTCGACTTCGAGGCCCAGAAGAGCGAGGGGCTGCACGAGAACTTCGAGCTGAAGTACTCGCACTAGGAGCCTGCGGTCGCGCGCGGCGCGACCCACAGGGCCGCGATGGACGAGGGCGAACGCCAGCTGCTCAAGAGCCTTCTCGTCGAGCGCCGCCTGCTGGCGCTCGGCGTCGTCGTCGACGACGCCCCCTACGTCGGCCAGGTGCCGTTCGCGCTCGCCCCCGGCGGCGGCGCCTTGCTGATCCACGTGTCGCGGCTCGCCAAGCACTCCCGCGGGCTGGCTCCGGGAGCCCCCTGGAGCGGCCTCCTGCAGCTCGGCGACGACGGCACGGGCGACCCCTTCCAGCTCCCGCGCCTGACCCTCGAGGGGCGGGTCGCGGTACCGGAGCGAGGCGGCGAGCGCCACGCCGCGGCCCGCGCCGCCTACCTCGCCCGCCTGCCCTCGGGGGCGATGACCTTCCAGCTCGGCGACTTCACCCTCTACGAGCTCGCGGTCGCGAAGGGCCGGCTCGTGGCCGGCTTCGGGAGCACCTTCAACATCGGCCCTGATCACCTGCGTTTGCTCGGCGAGCGCGAGGCCGGGAGCTCAGAGTCCGTCTAGGGTGCGTTTCACCACCCAACGGGGCGGTGTTCGCAGCGCCGGTCTCCGGTACACAGCCAGGGTATTCCGTCGATGGTAGCGTTGATGCTCGACCCGCCGGCGATGCCACTGCGCGAACTCGGATCCGGAACGGCTACCGTATTGAAGATCGTCCTCTTCTTCCTGGGACTCGCCGCCGCGACCCTCGGCGCGTTTGCCGCGGAGCACCCGTCGCTGGTGAGCGTCGAGAGCGCCGACTGCAAGGAGTGTCACGATGAGCTCCTGGGCGGACGATCGTGGACTCACGCTCCGGCGGAGGAGGACTGCACGATCTGCCACGAGTTCTCGGTCGCCGAGGAGGGGACCACCGTCGGG
>Ga0224497_10000971_pt1 | contig 18947 bp, 14 predicted proteins | sample SF_Jul11_sed_USG_4_FD_167970 | JGI IMG/M metagenome (GOLD analysis project Ga0224497, IMG submission 167970) | Sediment microbial communities from San Francisco Bay, California, United States - SF_Jul11_sed_USGS_13 | ecosystem: Environmental > Aquatic > Marine > Sediment | place: USA... | reverse complement strand
TGTCAGGGTCGAGTTCCAGCACGATGTCACCAATGGAGGTGACAAGACGGACTCTCGGCGCTTCCGCGGCGTCGGCTTTTCCGGCGAGCAAGCCGAAGACGATGAAGAGGATGGGAAAAAAACGGATCATTTTAGGTTGACGTCCTTCAAAGAGCGGGAATGATAGTGAATTTGCCGCTCTGAAGCAGCATTTTCCGCGGCTTTCGTTGATTATAGACAGGCTGCGACGTATCATCCCGCCGCTTACCCGCGGGCCGGCCCGCACCGCCGCGCGAGCGGCGTAGGAAAGGCAGAAACCGCTGGAAAACGTTGATCTCGGGGTATGGCGCAGTCTGGTAGCGCACCTGCTTTGGGAGCAGGGGGTCGGGGGTTCGAATCCCTCTACCCCGACCAGATCGAGCCTGCGGTCGAGGCCGGATCGTCGCTCCAGGGACGGATGCCAAAGTGTACGGCGGAAGTGCCATGCGCCCGTAGCTCAGTTGGGCGAGGCGGAAAAAGCAAAAGGTCCAGTGAACCTTTTGCCCGCCGAGCGCCGAGCCAGGGAAGGCGAGGCTGGATCGTCGCTCCAGGGATGGATGCAAAAGTGTACGGCGGAAGTGCCATGCGCCCGTAGCTCAGTTGGATAGAGCATCGGCCTTCTAAGCCGAGGGTCGCAGGTTCGAATCCTGCCGGGCGCGCCATTTTAGGAAAGGTCTGAAAAAGTCCCTCCCGGACTTTGTCAGATGCGACGAGCTCGGTACCTGTCCGAGGTCGTCTTCGCCGGACCAGGCACAAACGTGCCTGATTCGCGAGCGGCACATACATGTGCCGCGGAAGCTCTGAATACTTCGGAGCTTCCTATGGGAGCCCCCGGTGTCATAAGGGGGATGTATGTAGTGTTTTATGGTGGGCGTAGCTCAGTTGGTAGAGCTCTGGATTGTGGATCCAGTGGTCGTGGGTTCGATCCCCATCGCTCACCCCACTCTTTCGCTGATTGGAATATCGATAGGAAATCGATTTCCGGAATGATTGTTTGGGCCGTTAGCTCAGTTGGTAGAGCAGCTGACTCTTAATCAGCGGGTCGAAGGTTCGAATCCTTCACGGCCCACCAAAAAAAGGCGTTGCGGTAATCTGCAACGCCTTTTTAGTCTTGATGCCCGGCAAGTGCAGCTACCGAGCGTGCCTCAGTGCACGATGGTCTCAAACCTGGCTTAACTCATTCCGTCGTAGCGCACCTCTAGCAAGAACTGTGAGTTTCCCGTTTCAGGATTAGGCACGATGAGCACGTAGGAGTGCGGACTCTCCCACTTGCCGTCTTCGCACTGCACCCTAAAGGTCCATTTGCTTTGTCCAGGACGCATGATCCATTTGGCCTTTTTTTCGACGAAAAAACTTTCATTGGTGATAATGGCAGCGCGCTTGCCGTGGTCTTTCCTTGCCGCAACGGGTAGGAAAAGGAGCCGGCCTTCTTCTATTGTGGCCACGGTGACCGCGTTGCTGGAGTCGTTGGTCCGCCAGCGCATCCTGAGCGGCGATCCGGTGCCGTCATAGGGTGCCATAAAGGCAACGCATTTCTCGAGCCGCTTCTGCTGCAACCCTGTGGGCTGAATGAATATGGGAACATGCCACCAGGATAGGGACGGGTCAGCACCCATTTGGCGCGGCGAGCCGAATATCACGGACGGCAGCTTGAGCATCGCCTTGCCGCGTGACGCCAGGCCCATCATCTTCGCGGACATGTCGCCAAACTTAGTTGAAATCGCCATGCGTGGCTCCCGAAGCAGTTAACCGTTCAGTCAGCCGGCCGTTTCCAATACCGGGCGCGTGGTCTTGTTGAAGTCGCGCTCCCCGCCGCTCGGCGTAACTTGAGCCGTAGACCGTGCCGCCGGCTCAGGCCGGTGTTGTCACAAATTCTTTTGTCAGGGGGACGCACACGTGCACATTCCCCAATGATTTATCATAGCCGCCGATCGCCAAGGTTTCTGCGTTGACACGCACACTCTCCACGATCTCAAGCGCCATCGGCCGTCAAAAGCACCGCTGGTCCCCGGTCTATTGATTCATTCCTAGCGCGTTCGCTCACGGCGGGCGCGGCCCTCAGGGGTGGTCAGAAAGAGATTTCCGTAGTAGTGCGAAACACATCACCGTGACGTTGTTTCCAGTCTGAATCTTGCCGGGACCTGGAAACACGCCCCGGCCGGTTGGACGGTGGTGGTGACCAGCCGGGGCGCTAACCACCCCCTGGGGTGCGGTGGCGTCAGGTAGTGGCTAAAGAATCAGTATAGCCGCTGGTATCCGCGCCATTTGGGGCATCGGCGTCGCCATCAGAGGCGCCCGAGGCGGCTCTGATTTCGGACTCGGAGGGAGCGCGAGAAAAGAGTTTCGCCAGGTCCAGCACCGGCACCGGCCGGCCTTCGAGCTCGAAGCAGGAGACGATTAATGGCCGCCAGTGTTGGAGCGAATCCGGCAGATCGCAAGCCATCTCGTCGTCCACGGGAACACGCTTCGGCATGTCGCTCATTTTCAATGCACCGAATCGCTGCGGAGTCGAAGCGTTCGACCTGTACCGCACGATGCCGAAATAAATCGTGTCGGCGATTTTTTCAATTCCCTCGCTGAATTTCCCGGCATCGAATATCGCCACCTCGCCATGGCCCCAGGAGATGGCTTCTTTGAAGCACGCCGGAGCCTCCGAAAGGCGGATCCGCCCCGGCGTATCCGGGAGAACATGAACGAGTTCCACGGCGCCCACGGCAACGCGCACATCACCGGGCAGGGTGATAATCCAGGCTATGGCGGAGGGCATCAGTGCAAAGCCTCGCAGTTCATCCGCTCGGAGCCAGTGGTCTCAGTCGACAAACCGCCGGCATCGCCAGGACGGGCCGAACAAGCTTCCGGGATCCGGTTTCTACCGTATTCATTTGTATAGGCGACTCGCGAGGTATATAGATGGCCCGTTAATTTCATTCTGCACCTGGGCGGGTTCATTGCTCGTCCCGGCACAGCGACTCTACGCAGCCTATGAGCTCCTCCTCGGCGAAGGGCTTGGTGAAGTATCGATTTACCCCGGCCGCGATAGCCTGACGGCGGTGCTTTTCGGTCGAACGCGAAGTGATCATGACAATGGGCAGCCGTTTGGTCCCGCTGTTGGCGCGAATGTGGTTGGTGAGTTCGAGGCCGTTCATTCTTGGCATTTCCATGTCCACCAGGATGATATCGGGCCGCTTGGCGTTGATAAGATCGATGGCTTCGAGGCCGTCTCGGGCCGTGTTGACTTCAAAACCGGAGTCGCCAATGAATTGGGCAAGCGCGCGTCTGGCGCTCAATGAGTCGTCCACCACCAGGGCATAGGGCAATCCGCGGCCAACCGGCTGCGCAATTTCCTCCTGCTCCGATAACGGATCCAAATCGAAAGCGGCCGAGCCTGGTACTCTGAGCAGCTCCGGGAGGTCGAGGACGGGGGTGACGCTGCCGTCGCCGAGGATAGTTGCCCCGGCGATTCCGCGAAGCTTGGGGACATATTGGCCGAGGCCTTTAATCACCAGGTCCCGGCTGTCGAGGACTGAGTCCACGAACACAGCCTGTGAGCCGCTGTCAGACTGGACGATCAGTACCGTCGAGGCCTTGCTCCCGTTCTTCTGCTGGTTTCGTCTCAGGCCGATCAGCGACGCCAGGGTCGTGGCGGAATATACTTCTTCGCCCAGCTTGAACGTGTGTCCGTTGCCCGCGTGGTTCTCTTCACCGCTGCCCGGGTGCAGGATCTGCTCGAGGCCGCGATTGGAAATCGCCAGCAAGCGGTCCTTCTCTCGAACCAGAAGCGCGTGGGTCGAGACCAGCGTCAGCGGTAAGCGCATCTCGATTCGACAGCCTTTGCCGGTTTCCGACTTCACCGACATGGATCCGCTAAGGCGGGTGATGCTGGTCCGAACCGCATCCAGTCCGATGCCCCGACCGGACAGCTGGGTGGCGGCAGCACGGGTGGAGAAATTGGGCCGGAAGATAATCTGACACAGCTCCGCTTTGGTGAGCGCCTGGCCTTCGCTCACCAGGCCGCGAGACGCCGCGACCTCGCGGATCCTCGCCCAGTCCAGCCCGGCACCGTCGTCGTTGCAGCGAACAAGGACCTGGTTGCCCTCGCGATGAAACTCGAGCCGGATTCGGCCCTCTGGATTCTTTCCGGCCCTGACCCGTTCGTCTTCGGCCTCAATGCCGTGGTCGACGGAATTGCGCAACAGGTGCATGAGCGGATCCACCAGATCGCTGATCACGTTGCTGTCCATCATGGTGTCGGTTCCAAGACACTCGAGCACCACACGCTTTCCGGAGGCCCGGCTCGCCTGACGCACGTTGCGCTGCAGACGGGGGACGATGGTTTTCACCGCAATCATGCGCGTGCGCATGACTGCTTCCTGGGTCTCTCGGTTGAGTCGCCCCTGGTCGGTGAGCATGTCGTTCAGCGTCAAAAGGTGGGCCTCGACTGCCCGCCCGAACTCCTTGGAGTCGGTGGCCGCTTCCACCAAACGCCGGCTCACCGTGTGCAGCTCGTTAAACTGATCCATCTCCAGGGGATCGAAATCCACGGGGCCGGCTGCTTGCTGGCGGGGTAGGGCGATGTCCCTCAGGTCGATAGTCTGCTCGAGCTCGGCCCCCAGCTGTTGCAGCAGCGCGTTCTGTTCCTGCAGGGACTTACTCTGCTCGATGGCGCGCTGCACCCGTTCATGCACCTGGCCGGTGAGAATGAGCGTCTCGCCCACCAGTCGAAGCAGCTCGTCCACTAGTTTGGCCGGAACGCGCACAATGGGACCCGTAGTTCCCGCGGCGGGAGATTGGCTTATGCTCGCGACAGCCTGGTCCGGCGCCCCGGCTTCTAAATGCGCTGGCGCAGAAACAGGGGTGTTTGTTTTGGCGGGCGCGTTGGCGGTGGCTGCTTCGGCGCCTTCCCGGTCTATACGGTTCGCCCAGTCGAGGACCGACTGCAGCACGCCTTCGGCGTCCGCTGGCGCAGGGCCCTGACTCAGTAGGGCTTCACACATCATCTCCAGGCAATCCGACGCACTCTGCAATACATCGCCTAGCGCCGGCCCCGGAAGCACTTCATGCTTGGTGAGGGCAAACAAAACGTCTTCTAGTTGATGGGTGAGGTTAGCGATTCCGGTGACGCCGACGGTGTTGGCCGCGCCTTTCAGTGTGTGCGCGATCCGCTGAGCCACCCGAAGTTCCGCCTCACCGCCTTGACCAGAGTTGAGTCGCAGCACGGCGCGAGAAAACTCCGCCGTCTGGGAGGGAAGCTCCTGCAAGAGTCCGTCTAGCAGCTCGGGGTCGACATCTTCGGGGAGCAAAAGCGAAACGTCCTCCGCCGCCGCGGTGGTCTGGCGCGGCTCCATGTCTTGCATGAGCGCATCGGTGACCGGAGCGGATAGCAGATCACCGATGGCTGCGGCGTGGTCGTCGCCAAGGGGCACGGGCCAGGACGGATCCCGCAACATCTGCAGCAGTTCCCGGCAGGCAGGCTCTGCTCCCAGGTCGTGCAGATAGGTATGAACCCGGCCGATCCAAACGGAGAGTACGCGGCGCGATCGCTCTTCCAGCGCCGTGTCCTGACTGCAGTATGCCTCGAGATTCTCGTTGAGTAGGCTGCACACCCGACTGAGCCCCTCGAGCCCGCCCACGTCGGCGGCCATGCCGAGCCGCTCCACCTGGTCACCGAAGTGTTTCAGCGACTCGTTACGCGCGTCGGCCGATGACTCGGCGCTGCAGGCAACGGTAAGCGCGTCGGCGAGAGACCCACGCATGAGGTCGAGCTCGCCTACGAGAAGCTCGACCATCTCTCGCACCGCAGGGTCCAGGTCTTTTGAAGCTACCGGCGTCGGTGTCGAAACCGCTGATGCGGCGATGAGTGTATCGGGCTGCGAACCTTCGTTCGCAATGTGCAGATGCGCTGCGGCGGGTGTGTCGTCAGCACAGGGAGCAAGCTCTTCCATCCCCGTGTCATCGGCACGCTCGAATTCTGGCGCTGACGCATCGAGGAAGCTCTGCATCATCTTTGCATCTTCATCGGCCAGAGGATTGACCCAGCGCGGATCCTGAAGGTGGGCGATCAGTAAGGTTCCGGTTTCGGCATCCTGGGGAAACTCGCAAAACGCTGCCGCCAGCGTCGGCCAGCACTGCAGCAGATCACGGTGCGCCTCGTCAGGCCGGTCGAAGCGTTCGCTGAGCTCTTCTACGAAAGTCTTGAGCAGAACGCAGACGTCCTGAAACACCGGGCTGGAGAAATCAGCGGTTGTCTCCTCCACCCGCGCAATGTGCGCGAGGTAGACGTCCCAGGATTCTGTTTCTCCCCACGCCGACGCGCATTTCATGAGCGCCTCAAGGAGGGCGGCGTTCCCGTCGCCCACCCCAGTGGACTCCGTGGGGGCGACGAAGAAGTCAGGCATTTATCGCCGCCACCTTTTTTCCAGGGAATACGGAGATGGTCTCGCTGGTGCGCGTTGCGGTCTGATCCTCCTTGGCAGAGGCCTGCGCCGGCAAGGTGAACACATTCACCGCCTGGAGCAGCTTCTCTGAGTAGCGCACCAGGTTGTCCGTATACTTGGTCTGCTCTTTGAGCTTTGCGTTGGTTTCCCGGGAACTCTTCTGAATTCCCTGGGCCCGGACCCGCAACTGATTGCTCGCTTTCGCCTGATGCACGGATCGCTTGGCGATCTGCTGCACCATTGCCACCAGCTCGGCGGTGGTTTTCTGGGTGACCTGCATCTCGGTACCGGCGCGCTCTGCGAGCCGGCTACCCTCCACCACCTGGCTGATGGCATCGTTCATCGTGGTCACCGTGTCGTTGGTCTCCACCTGGATGTTGTTCACCAGACTGGCGATCTCGTTGGTCGCGTTGCGCGCGTTTTCTGCCAGGCGCTGAACCTCGTCCGCAACCACCGCGAATCCGCGGCCTGCTTCACCGGCCGAGGCCGCGTGCATGGATGCGTTAAGCGCGAGAATGTGGGTACGCTCGGCGATGCTGTTGATGAGGTTGACCGCGCCGCTAATTTCCTGGGATCGCTCGCCCAGGCGCTTGATGCGTTTTTCCGTTTCGCGGATGGTGTTACGAATGGCGTTGATTCCGTTTACCGTGTCGGACACGGTACCGTGCGCGCTCTGGGTGGACTTGATGGCTTTGTCCGCGGCTTCGCTGCACGCCTGGGCCAGCCTTGCGATGCGGATCATGGAATCCGAGGCGGCGGCAAGCTCAGCGGCGGTCTTTTCCACTTCATTCTGCTCGAGCGTCGCCGCGGAAATGACGTTGTCCGAGCGGGATTTCACCTCTTCAGAAACCTTGGCCACGCCGATGGAAATATTCAGCACACCCTTCAACACCTTTGCCGTTTCGTCGGTGAGCAGGTTGAGGGAGTCGGCCACCGGTCCGGTCACGTCCTCGGTGACCGGAACGCGCGCAGTAAGGTCTCTCTGACTCAGCTTGTACACGGCCTGGAGCAGACCCATAACCGAGTTGTTGAGCTTTTCGTTTTCCTGCTGGGCCTTTGCCAGGTGCGCAACACGTTCGTCCAGCATCTTGTCGAACTCCGCGCCCAGCGTGGCGAGCTCGTCGCCTTCCTTCATTCCGGTGCGGGCGGAGAAATCGCCTTCGGCGATTTTCTGTACGGTTTGAGAAACCTGGCGCACCGGGGACGCAATCGAGTAGTAGGTCGCGAGACCGAGGAGCATGGCGATGACCACACCGCCGACGAGAGCGCCGATGGTGATGTAGAAATATTGCTGGTTGGTTTCGTGGGCTACGGCAAGCGCTTCGTTGGACTCAATCTGGTCCAGTGCCGTGCTGGCGACAATTGCGTCCAGGAACGGGTCCGTGAGTGCCGGGAGGTCGTTACTCACGAAAAGGGTGAGGCGACTGCGGTCCTGGGACTCGAGAATTGGTTTGAGTTCGTTGAACATTTCGTTGAGGTCGGAAAAGTAGGGGTTGATGACGTCGTCAACAAGCTCCCTATCTTCTGCACTCAGGCCAGAAACGAAGTTCGTCCATGCCGCCCTGAAGTCGCGTTCGCCCCGGTTGATGAGTTCGCGGGCATCGGCCCAGGGGGTGGTGCCCTGATTGACCTTGTGGACCTCGTCCATGACGTCGTTACGGAAGGTTTCCGCCAGCTGCACCAGCTTTGAGGTTCCTTCGAACTTGCTGGAAAGCAGATTTTCGGTATTGCTCGAGTTGATCAGCAGCAGCAAGGCGACGAAACCGACGCCGAGCAGAACCGCGCCCTGCACGGCTATCAGAAACAGCAAGCGAGCGCCGATTCTGAGTCCACCGAATGACAGTAGCTTGTTCATGGTTTTCTCCTGAGAATCCTTAAGCCTGATGACGACTTATCTGACCGAATGCTCTTTGCCGTGCATCAGTTTTGCATGACACGCCGCCAGTCTGCGCGCGCCATGTTTCTGTAACCAGCCTGGTCAAGATAGGTGAGGGCGACGTAATCCGACGCCTGGTTGTCATCGGTAAAATCAAGTACCAGCCCGCCGACATCGAAGGTGTGGCCGCGCACAGCGTTGAGAAAGCTTTCGCGGGTAAGTGGCCCCCGGATCTGCTCCATGGCAGCGATGAAAAGCTTGCCGACGATATAGCCTTCTAACGACACGTAGCCGAATTCATTTCCCAGCGCTTGACGAGCCTCTTGCACTATCGGCAGATCGGAGTCGATAGTCGGCACGACCTGGGTCATGATGACGCCGTCAATTACTCCGAATTGTTTGAGTTCATCGCGAAAATTGTCCGCTCCTGTGAACGAAACCGCACTTATGATCCAGTTCTCTCCCTTGTTTCGCGCGTAAGCTGCAAAACGGGCGATATTTGCGTAGGCGCCAACGGTTACCACAATGCGGCATTTAGTGGCCGAGTTTTCCTCCCATGCCTTGAGCGACTGGTATCCGTCGCGGGCGTAGAGCGTGTTGCGTTTGTAAACACCCACCGGGCCCATGTTGTTTCGCGGAGGGTTTTCCCCTTCCATCCTCACCATGTCGTCAAGAATATTTACCACCTCTTCGGTACCCGATAGTCCGGAAAGTGCCCGCTGGATTCCCGTGACTCCCGCCATGCCGTAGGCGTCGTTCTGCACGTAGGCGCATACGCCAGAAGGCGAAATCCCGGCATCAATTGCGGCCTGGATCACGCTGGCGGTCTCCTGCACGTAGCTCGCGCGGAAGTTCACGATGTCGCCGATACCGGGACGCAGGATTCCGGCTCCGGTGAAGAATCCGACAGCAGGAACCTTGTGCTGGGCAAGGATCGGCAGGGAAACTTTTGCTGTCGGCGTGCCGACGTTGCCGATCATGGCAAAAATGTCCTGACCTACAAGCTGTTCAGTGGCTTCAACGGTCTTGGGCGGCGAATAGTTGTCGTTCAAAGCGATGAATTCGAGTCTGCGTCCGTGGACTTGCTTATTGCGAATTGCCGCTTCTATTCCCGCTTTCATCCCCAAACCGAGCCCGCGCGAATCGCCTTTCAGATCCATGACGCCGCCGATTCGGATAGTGCTGGAAGTTATGCCCTCTGCGGCAAGCGCGTTTGCTGTAGCGAAAAGGGTCAACGCTGCCAGCGTGCCCCGGACGGTACGAATCAAGCTGCGGCTTCCACCGCGCCGACTCGTTGCTGGTAAGGAGTGGCTCGTTTGTGTATTCATGACTCGGATCTCTAATGTGTTCAGTTTTAAGACCGGAAAGCGATCACTTGAGAGCTTGTTTCGCTTTCAGGTAATCCAGCGTGACGCCAACCACCAGTACGCCGATGGTCGCGCCCCGGTCATACAAAGGTGCTGAGATCTGCACTGCATAGGTTTTGCTGCTGTCGTCATACTCAAGTGGACCGAGAAAAACCCGGCCAGCGCCTTTGTTGTACGAGGCCGTCCATTTTTCTTCATCGCCCTGCCAGTAGTCACTTGTGGCCGGGAACGCAGCCACGTTGGCGCCTTTATTGTCGGTGACGAACGCTTCATTGAATGATTTGTTGAGACCAATCACACGTTTCAGAAATCGGCCGGCGTCGTTTTCCTGCAGCGATCGCTTGAAGTGGGTAAGTTCTTTCGTCGACTTCCACTCGTTGTCACGCTTCTTGATCTCATCCAGACTTACTTTCTCCGAATTCTGGCGGCGAGTGGCACGAATTACCGTGGGGTTCAGAGCCATATGCTGGACGGAACGAATTTTCGTCCCGAGCAGCTCCTTGAGTTCCTCCTGGCTCGGCGCGCTCTGTTCCTGAGCTAACAAGCTCGCTGGGAGCATCGCCAGAGTGATTAATAGTGTGAAAAGTCTCATGACGTACCTCCCGATACGTTTTCCAGTTCCGACGGCGTCGCTTCAGTATTGGCGTCGATCACGTTTTCATGACGAGTTGGCGCGAATGAGCGACCCGCCAGTAATTCAATCCCGCCGTTCACGCCGCCATCTCCCGCGACAGCGATTTAATTAATCCGCGTATGTCTACTTCGAGCCAGACCTGCCCACCATGCTCGAACGCAGAATCGGTGAACTTATTGAGCACCTCCGGCAGCGGAGGCCGCTGGTCCATTTCAACACTGTCAGGGGCGAGCGCTGGCAGGCCGTCGATTGCTATGCCGAGCGCGTTCTCGCCTTTATCTATAATCAGCAGCATTTGCCGCGCGCCGACGACTGGATCTGTCCCAAATAGCGCGTGTAAGCTGAATACCGGCACAACGTTGCCGCGCAAGTTGATGAGCCCTTCGACCCAAGATGCGGTATTTGGCAGCGAAAATATTTCTGATCGGTCGAGTACCTCGCTTACCGTGCTCTCTGGAATCAGGATCCCGATGCCGCCGACGTGAACGGCGTAGCGCACGTGTTCCACGATTTGGGCGCCCCCCAAAGCCAGGACCGTGTCACCCTGCTTAAAGCGGGTGAGGGCGGCGCTCGGCGGCAGCCACTCAGGGGTATGGGCGTCGTTAGCAGGTTCACTCATAACTCATATCCGTGCGTTGAGTTCCCGGGTGATTTAGTCACTTTCAGAAGCCCGGGCGCCTGGTTTAAAATGCCTTGATCTGATCGATGATCTGATCCGGCGTGAACGGCTTGGATACCAGATCTCTTCCGCCCTGCATCTGTGCCCACATGCGGTCGGCCTTCTGCCCCTTGCTGGTGACGAAGACCACTGGAATGTCCTTCGTAGCGCCGTCGCTTCCCAGCTTTCGGCATGCCTCGAACCCGTCCATGTCCGGCATAAGGATGTCGAGAAATATGAGCTCAGGTTTTTCCGACTTGGCTTTTTCGATGGCTTCCGCTCCCGTCGTGGCGGTAACCACGGTGAATCCTGCATCGGAGACGATTCCTTTAATGTTTGCCAAATCCGTCGGGGAATCATCCACAACGAGCACTTTGTTAACTGCCATCTCAGTCGTCCTCTGTTGCGTATCGCTTTGGTCCAAGCCGTGGTGCAATTTTTTAAGTGAGCCCGGCTATGGAGTCGAAAGCTATGGGTTCCTTCAGGCACTTGTTGAGAGTGCGGTTGAACTCTCTGATGCCGACGGGCTTGGTCAGGTAGGTGTCACAGCCCGAAAGCTTGCCTTTGACCTTGTCAAAGGGTGAGGATTTTCCCGTTAACATGACTATGGGTATGTTCTTTTTCCGCTTGTCTCGCTTAATGGCCTTGCATACTTCGTAGCCATCCACTCCGGGCATCATCACGTCGAGAAAAATAATTTCGTAGTCGTTCTTGGCGACCAGCGTTAGAGCCGTCTCGCCGTCCTCCGCGAAGTCGGCGGAGATGCCGGACCGCTCGAGCGCAATCGACACCTGCTTGCGCACTGGCAGACTGTCGTCCACCACCAGAGCGCGGTAACCGGAACTGAGAAAGGTTTTCTGGAACTCGCCGGAATCCGCCGGATTCACCTGTCGCCGCGCCGGCGGACTGGCCCCGCTTTGCGCCGCCGTCGAATTCGCCGCCGGCGGTGTCACGGAATTTTTCGCGCGAGGATTTCCACCCGGCGCCGGCGAATGTGGCGTGGCCGCGGAAGCTGGAGCCGGCGACGCTGCGCTTGCCGATGCGCGGTTTCGAATTTCATACTCGACTACCCGGTCCAGCACCCCTAAGGTGCGGGTAGCCGTGAACGGACGGCGGATGAAATAAGGCTCGTTAGACTCCTTCTCGCGGATGACGCTGACTACGGGTATTCGGTTGCTGGCGAACGCCTCTGCTTTGCCCGCGGCTGCGGTGCTGAGCCTGTCGACGAGGAGAATGTCCACGGATTGACCGTCTGGATCGACCAGCATCCGGTATACGTTGGCCCGGGACGCCGAAAGGGAAAAAATGCGCTCGAGCACCTGCCTCTCCAGCTCAGGAACCCCAAAAATCCCTACCAAAAAATGCTTGCTTGCGCTCATCAGCCTCGCGTGAGTCTGCTCGGTTCAGGTGCTGTCCGCGCCGCGGAAGCCGCTCGGCGCCCGGTATACCACTCGGTTCCCACAGCCACGGGCCGAGCGCGCCGTTAGCGGTTTTTCAAGTTATCGTCCGTGAACTGTGTCGCCTGAATGGGAAAAATTCCTATTCTGGGCAAAAGACCCGGCGGGGGTGTTGACTAGAGGCTCGCCACCCCGAGCCGAAAGGCGAGACGGGTGAGCTCCGCGGTATTGCGCAGGCTCAGCTTTTTCATGATATGAGTGCGGTGATTGTTGACGGTTTTTGGGCTGCGGCTCAGACGCGCGGCAATGTCGCTGACGGAAAGGCCCTGGGCCAGCGCGGCAAAAATCTCGTGCTCCCTTGGGGAAAGCGTGCCGAAAGCGCGGCGCGCCTCGGCAGGCACTGGCTGTCCACCTGCGCCGATGCTGGACGCAAGCCGGTCACACAGCCCCACCAGTTCCGCCGCCAGCGCTTCGCATCGTCGCGGCCCGGTTATAGGGTGGCGAAGAGCGCGGGCGATATGACGGATCTCATCCACAATCGCCGCCGCGCGAGGCGTGCTGGACCCCGCGGGGGAGTCCTCCTGGGCGCGGGCCGTCCGGGGTGTGAAGGGTCGGAGATCGTGTACGCCGTTGGCCATGGGTCAGTCTCCGCTGGCGGCCCGGGCCGCCCTCGGCGCCACCGGACGATTGGAGGATTCAACGTTCAGTGCCGCCAGGCTCGCGCCGGAGGTTTGCGCCAGGCGGCCGATCAGGTTTCGCAGGAAAGTCTTGTGAAAACGCAGCTGACAGGAATCCGAAGCGTGCGCCATTTGCTCTTCGTTGATTCGAAGCAGTGAAACGTCTCTACTCGCCTCGATGCTATGGATCTGCTTGACGCCGGAGACGTAGCTAAATTCACCGAAGCAGTCCCCGCTGGATAGAGTGGTCAGGACCTTGCCTCTCTGGGTGACCTTCACGTCTCCTTTAATCAGTATGTATAGGCAGACGTCGGCATTGCCCTCACTGACGATGGTCTGGCCGGCTGGGAACGAACGCCAGCTACCCGCCCGAAGTGCCTCCCATACCTCGTTGTCCGAGAAGTCACTGAAGAACGGCAGTCTGCGCAGGGCGCCGAATCGGTCGAGCTCATCCAGCCGTTGGTCCTGGCATACGAGCTCAGTGAACAAGCCGGCCAGATCGGAGGCGAACTCGATCCCCGAGCGATAACGCTGCGAGGGGTCCTTCGCCAGCGCACACATCAGGATGTCATCCAATGCAGCCGGAAGTTCGGGCCTGAGCTCCAGCACGCTGGGTGGGGGCTCATTGATTATCTGGTGAATGAGGCTGCTCAAGTTCGTGCCCAAGAACGGCCCTCGCCCAGTGAGCAGCTCGAACATCACCACTCCCAAAGAGTAAAGATCAGTCTGGCCGGAAACCTTGTCCTCCTGAACCTGCTCCGGCGACATATACCGCGGTGAACCGACGATTCCGAGGACATGGGTGGTGTCGGCAAGGGTACGGTGGGCGATGCCGAAGTCGCCGATCTTCAGGTCCCCGTCGACGGTCTGCATGATGTTGCTGGGTTTGATGTCGCGGTGGATCACACCCTGCCGGTGGGCGTAATCGATGGCCCGAGCGCAGATGGCGATGATTTCCGCCACCTTGGGAACCGGCAGCATTTCTTTGGGCTGGCAGTAGGGCAACAGCGTGTGACTTCCCTCGACGTACTCCATGACTATGTACGGCTCGCCATTCTCGTCGCCGGCGTCGAAAATTTTCAGAATATTGGGATGATCCAGCAGACCCGCCATATGGGCCTCGTTGAAGAACAGCTTTCTCGCCTGCCGTGCGGTGGTGTCCTCGAGGTTTTCCTTCACTGTGGACACCTTGATGGCCACGTCCCGATCGGCGAACGGGTCGTATCCGAGATAAACGACGCCCATGTTGCCGCGGCCAGCCAGGCCGACGACGTGATACTTTCCGAACTTCTCCGGCAACTCCGGCATGGGCGGGCCGCTCTTCTCTGGAACTCGAAGCGTATCGGCCGGAACTGGTCGAACTTTAACGGGCAATAGGCGGCAAGAGACGTAGGTTTAACTTCAAGCGTTTTAGAGGTTAAATGAGTTAACCGGTTGACCAAATGAGATTTTCGCCTTCGTACTTTTCAAACTACTTTAACTTTGGTGAGCAGGTCGACGGAAAAAGGATTGTCCCGGATCCGGGGCACCCGCGAGGCGACTTGCGAAAACCGGGGCGACTGCAGGGTCTCAGCCGCTATCGCTCAAGCGTTTACAGGCGTCGGTTCGCGCATCGAGTGACGACCAAATCAGAGTTCTGCCGCCCTCAGGGAAACGGTAGAATGCTCAGCCGAATGGCGAAAGTGGCGGAACTGGTAGACGCGCTGGCTTTAGGTGCCAGTGGGGAATTCCCCTTGAGAGTTCGAGTCTCTCCTTTCGCACCAGGTCACCGGGCTCCCAATCAGTGGCAGAACGGACGTCCCATGGGACGACCGCGAGGGCAGTATTGATGCAGGTTACGCTTGAAGACACGTCCACTCTGGAGCGGCGGATGCGCGTCCAGATCCCGGAGGACCGGGTTAAAGGCGAAATCGTTCGACGCTTGAACTCCCTGGCGGCGCGCGTACGCGTGCCCGGCTTTCGACCCGGGAAGGCCCCGCTCAAGGTGCTGGAAAAACGCTTTGGGGAACAGGTGCGAAGCGAGGTCGTCGGCGAGATGGTTCAGTCCAGCTTTTACGAGGCTATCTCACAGCAGAAGCTTCGCCCGGCCGGGGCCCCCACCATCGACCCGCTGCAAGCCGAACCGGGCAACGGCATCGACTATACGGCCGTTTTCGACGTCTACCCTGATTTGCAGACGCCGCCGGTCGAATCCCTGAAAATCGCGCGCCCGGTCGCTGAGGTCACCGATGGTGACGTGAACAAAATGCTGGAAATCTTGAGACGCCAACGCAGAACCTGGCAACCCGCCGAGCGGGCCGCGACGTCCGCCGACCGGGTGGTGATTGACTTCCAGGGAAGTATCGACGGGGCGCCGCTAGACAAAGCCAGTGGAAAAGAGGTTCCCGTGGAGCTGGACGGATCGCGCATGATCCAGGGTTTCGAAGAAGGACTTGTCGGGCTGCAGGCGGGGGAAGAAAAGACTCTGGAACTGACATTCCCAAAGGAATACCCCGATGAGGCGGTCGCCGGCAAACCGGTTACCTTCGCCGTCAAGGTGCATCGGGTGGAGGAACCGTTGCTTCCTTCGCTTGACGACAACCTGGCCGAGAGCTTCGGGGTCAAGGAAGGTGGCCTGGTCAAGCTGCGCGAAGAGGTTACCAACAACATGACCCGTGAGCTTGATGACGCCCTGCGCGCGATGACCAAGCGCCGCGTTATGGAGGCGCTGCTGCAGGGCCAGGAGATTACCCTGCCGGATTCCCTGGTGGCCGAGGAGGTGGGGCGTGCTATCCGCCAGCGTAAGATGGAGCTGAGCCACTCGGGCGTAGACCCCGAAACCGCCGGCCTCGAGCCCGCCATCTTCGAGGAGCCGGCCCGCACCCGCGTGGCGCTCGGTCTGCTGCTGGCGGAAATTATCCGCAGCAATGAAATCAAACCCGACCCGGACAGGGTCAGGGGGCGAATCGAGAGTATCGCCTCGACCTATGAAGATCCGAGCGAGGTTATAAACTGGTATTACGGCGACCGTTCTCGTTTGGCGGATATCGAGACCTCCGTACTTGAAGAACAAGTGGTGGAATGGATTTTGGAGCGGGCGCAGGTGAGTGAGGAGGCATCGTCGTTTGACGAGCTTTTAAATCCGGGGCAGACTAGCTCCTAACCTCGTTCGGACACCCAGATTGGCATAGAACACCGTTGGTAGTACGTGTCCAAGCCATACAGGATCCGCGGATTGTCCGACCGGCATTCGCCAACCTCGATGCCATCGTCCCCTATTCGTGCTCCTGGCGTTCCGCCACCGTCGGGGAATTTTGTGGCCCAAATTTGTCAGATTAAGGATTGAGACCAAGTGACCGATAACCACGTCATGAAGGGAGCCATGGACACGCGAGCGCTCAATCTCGTACCCATCGTAGTGGAGCAGTCGGCCCGGGGCGAGCGCTCGTATGACATTTATTCCCGACTCCTTAAAGAACGTGTTGTGTTTCTTTGCGGGCCGGTGGAGGACTATGTGGCCAACCTGGTCATCGCCCAGCTCTTGTTTCTAGAGTCGGAAAATCCAGACAAGGACATTCATCTCTATATTAATTCGCCCGGCGGGATAGTTTCGGCCGGACTCGCCATCTACGACACGATGCAGTTCATCAAGTCGGACGTCAGCACTATGTGCGTCGGGCAGGCGGCCAGCATGGGCGCCCTGCTGCTTGCAGGAGGCGCTAAGGGCAAGCGTTTCTGCCTGCCGCACTCCCGAATCTTGATTCATCAGCCGCTGGGTGGATTTCAGGGCCAGGCGTCCGATATCGACATTCATGCGAAGGAAATCCTCAAGACCCGTGAGCGATTGAACGAAATTCTCGCTCACCACGCGGGCCAGCCCCTGGAACGCATCCAGACCGACACCGACAGAGATCGATTCATGGGCGGACAGGAAGCCGTCGAGTATGGGCTTATTGATCAGGTGCTCGTCAGCAGGAGCGTGCCTGCGGCGGTGACCGCCTGACGCACAGCTGAGACGAGGTAGGCGAATGGCCAATGACAGGCAAGGCAAGGGCGGGGACGGCGACCGTCTTTTGTACTGCTCCTTTTGCGGCAAGAGCCAGCACGAGGTGCGCAAGCTTATTGCGGGCCCGTCTGTCTTCATCTGTGACGAGTGCGTCGATCTCTGCAACGACATCATCCGCGAGGAGATCCAGGAAAAGACTGGCACGGGTACCGGAAGCAAGCTGCCTACGCCGCGGGAAATTAGCCAGATACTCGACGACTACGTGGTCGGCCAGCAGCACGCCAAGAAAGTGCTTTCCGTCGCCGTTTACAACCACTACAAGCGCCTGGACTCCGGGGTCAAGGTGGACGAAGTGGAGCTTTCCAAGAGCAACGTGATGCTCATTGGACCCACTGGCTGCGGCAAGACTCTGCTTGCGGAGACCCTGGCCCGACTGCTCAACGTGCCGTTCACCATTGCCGACGCCACCACGCTGACGGAAGCGGGGTACGTGGGCGAGGACGTGGAAAACATCATTCAGAAGCTGCTGCAGAAGTGTGACTATGACGTCGAGAAGGCGCAGACCGGCATTGTCTACATCGATGAAATCGACAAGATTTCCCGAAAATCGGACAACCCTTCGATTACGCGGGACGTTTCTGGCGAAGGCGTGCAGCAGGCTCTGCTCAAGCTCATCGAAGGCACCATTGCCTCGGTTCCGCCCCAGGGCGGACGAAAACACCCGCAGCAGGAGTTTCTCCAGGTCAACACCGCCAATATTCTGTTTATTTGTGGCGGCGCCTTCGACGGCCTTGCCAAGATTATCGAGAACCGGTCTTCCAAGCAGGGCGGCATTGGCTTTGGAGCCGAGGTCAAGCGCAAGGAGGAAAAAAAGCGGGTCGGTGAAATCCTGAGGGACGTGGAGCCTGAAGATTTGATTCATTACGGGCTGATTCCGGAATTTGTCGGGCGCCTACCTATTCTCGCCACGCTGGATGAGCTGGACGAGACCCAGCTGGTGCAAATCCTCACCGAGCCCAAGAACGCGCTTACCAAGCAGTATAAGCGGCTGTTTGGAATGGAGGGGGTCGAGATAGAGTTCCGAGTGGACGCCCTAACCGCGGTGGCGCGCCGCGCCATGGAGCGCAAGACGGGGGCCCGTGGCTTGCGTTCCATCGTTGAAAACGTGCTTCTCGACACCATGTACGATCTGCCGTCCATGGACAATGTCGTCAAAGTGGTGATCGACGAGGGAGTCATCAAAGGCGACTCCGAGCCGCTCGTTATCTACGAAGGCGACCGCCAGCGGGCGGCGTTGGATTGACCCGACTTCGACGTCTTTTCGGCCTTCGGGCGCTCACCCGATTCTTTCCTGTTACCCTTGATCCGCGGCGGTTGCCCGTGATCATCCGCTCCTAGGCGCTTCTAAGTGATATTTGCGCCTTTAAATCATTGAGATTCCCTTGCGCCGCCACCACATGAGGTAAAATACAGATTACGCCAGCCTGCGCGTGGCGGGCTCCCGAAACCTTCCAGTAGAGGTGAACGTGGACGAACTCAAAACTCCCGAAGCCAGCCATTCCGAAGAACCGAACGTTCTGCCGGTATTGCCGCTACGTGACGTCGTTGTCTACCCGCACACGGTGATCCCGCTGTTCGTGGGTCGAGACAAGTCCATCAAGGCGCTAGAGCGTGCCATGGAGACTGACAAGCGCATTCTCCTGGTGGCGCAGAAAGACGCTGCCAAGGATGACCCGGGCGTCGAAGACATCTACATGGTCGGGACCGTTTCCAATATTCTGCAGCTGCTCAAGCTCCCTGACGGAACTGTCAAAGTTCTCGTGGAGGGCGGACAGCGCGCCCGCGTTGAGCGATTCGTTGAACTCGACGATTTCTTCGCCGCGGAGATGTCGCCCATGGGC
>Ga0224497_10000970_pt1 | contig 18954 bp, 15 predicted proteins | sample SF_Jul11_sed_USG_4_FD_167970 | JGI IMG/M metagenome (GOLD analysis project Ga0224497, IMG submission 167970) | Sediment microbial communities from San Francisco Bay, California, United States - SF_Jul11_sed_USGS_13 | ecosystem: Environmental > Aquatic > Marine > Sediment | place: USA... | reverse complement strand
GACGTCGACGCCGACCCGTTTAGTTCTGCCCTGGTGAGCGACGCGGGTAGCTATTTGGGCTGGGACGTCCTCACGCCGCCGCGCAACTGGAGCGATGTCACCCGCAACCCTTGGCTCTACTTCAGGCTCGATCGTCCGGCGCAGGCGGCCATCGTGTGGCGTTCGGACAAGGCCAAGCCGGGTTGGCTCAGCTCGTGGGCCCGCTCCGGCAGCGTGGCCGTCGATGGTCGCACCTATCCGGTCTACAAGAAGGCACTGGCCAGAGGCGTCACCACGCTCGGAGGGCCGGCGACCGGCACCGACGGAGTGCGTAACTATCTGGTGCTCCTGGCGGAGCAAAACGGTTCGGCGACACCGGACCCACTGGTTCCGACGAACAAGCCGGCGATCGAGCCAAACACTCTCTGCCCACAGTGGCTCCACGACTCGTACACCACTACCGGGCCAGACGGCGCCACCTACGGCACCTGGCATCCCCAGATCGATCCGACCTACTGGTGCTACTTCGGCCATGACCACGGTTCGAGCCCCGACCTGATCCCGGGGAGCCCCAAGGTGCCCTATCAGTACGTGGCGGCCAAGGTGCCCCAGACAGAACCAGACGTCGGCTTCAAGGAATTCAACTTCGCGTACAACGGCCACTACGTGCGCTTGGTGGAACATGCGAGCACATCAGGGGGTCGCCGCATCTGCGCCCGATTCCACACCATGTATGTGATGGTTTACGACGCAGACGGCAACGAGAAGTTCCGCACCTCCTTCAAGGCCGACTTCGGTGCCGCAATCAGCGCAGCCGATCAATCGACGCTCACCGGATCCAGCTGTGGCTACAGCATGGACGCGGTGCGGGTCGCCACGAATGCCTTTCGCCGATTCCGGCGCCTTGCCGACAGCGGGCACTACGAAGTGTGGCGAACCGTGCCGACAAGCAACACAACCAATCTCGGGCTGGTGCTCAACCACACGCTCGACATCCGCGATCCCTACTCGTTCTGCCCGACTCAAGCCTGCGCGGACATCCAAATCCACGACGCGGACAGACGGCAGACCGAAACCAGACGCACTCTGCAGCTCCGCGGCCTCGAGATGCGAGCGTCATATGCGCTTGATACGGGAACCTTCTACACCGACCCGTTCGGAGCAGCAATCGTCGACTCGGGCGCGCCGAATGCGGTTGAGCACTACATCGCTCCGGGCTTCAATCTGGTCTTTCCATCTGACGACTTCCGGTGCGAGGTGGTCGATCCATGGACGATGAAGTACGCCTGTGACAAGGACAACACCCGTGTTCCCCGCAGCAATCTGGAGCGGGGGACGCGTCCAATGAGCGACGGCGACCTGCCGGATGTGACCATCAACCACCCGACCTGCAACGGGCACTTGGCGACCATTATCGGTACGGAGGGCAATGACACGCTCACCGGCACCCCGCTCGCCGACGTGATCGTCGGACTGGGTGGCCACGACCGCATCGAGGGTCTGGCGGGCGACGACATTATCTGCGGCGGCGACGGCAACGATCGTATCCTGGGCAACCTCGGCCACGACGTCATTTTCGGTGGCGCCGGGAGAGACAGATTGTTCGGACTGAAAGGTCGCGACGCCATCTTCGGGGGTGACCACGGCGACATAATCTACGGCGGTGACCATCGAGATGTCCTGATGGGTCAGCGCGGCCATGACACGATCAACGGGCGGCTCGGTGGCGATCTACTGCTCGGCGGCCCTCACGACGACACTTTGAACGGCGATGAGGGGGCGGATGTGGTCAGAGGTCAGGCCGGCACCGACGCCTGCGGTGACGCCGGCGACACTCTGCATTCATGCGAATGAGCCGAATTCTTGTTGTCGGCTGGCGCGGCTTACGGAGCGGCTGGACGGCTCGGGTATCTAGCCGAGAGCTTCGGAAACCCCGTGGATGATGATTCCGATCAACGCACCGACGACGGTGCCGTTGATCCGGATGTACTGCAGATCCTTGCCGACGAGCAATTCGATTCGGGACGCAGTCTCCTTGGCATCCCATCGCTCCACGGTTCCGGCGACCAGTTGAACGATTTCGTCTCCCGACTCTGAGAGTGTCCTTTCGGTTGTTTCGGCGAGCCAGCGATCGACGGTGAACTGCAAGTCTTCGTCGCTCTGTAGTCGCTGAGCGAGCTCGACGATCGTCTGTTCAATCCGCTGCCGGGCGCTGCTTTCCGGACGTTCCAGTGCATGAACGAGGTCAGCTTTGAGGCGAGTCCACAGTCCGGAGGCCCATGCCCGAAACTCCGGGTGTTCGATTAGCTCTTCCTTCAAGTTGTCGACGCGCTTCTGCATCTCGGGTGACTCCCGCAGGCGTGAGGCCATGTCGGCAGCGCGGGCGTCTAGGTCACGGCGCAGCTCATGGTCGGGATCTGCCCTGAGGTCGGATATGAACGACTGGATGCCTGCAATGATTCTCCGGAACACGGCATCGTCGACCGCCTCCGGCACCCACCACGGAGACTCAGTGGCCAGCCTCTCCCGCAAGAGCTCACGGTTGTCGACCACTGCCTTGTCGATGCCACTGAGGACGCCGTCCACCAGAACGTGGTGCCTGCCGTCGGCCATGACGTTGTCGATAGTGCCGCCTATCAGCGGGGCTATCGGGATGTCGCGAATTCGGGAAGCGACTACCGCTTCAATCGAGTGTTGCGCTTCGTCGTCCTTCAACATCTCGACGGTGGCCCTGGTCAGCGCCGCCACCTGTCCGGCCATTGCGGTGGCGTTGGCCGGCTCGCCCAGCCAATGCCCGAAACGAGCCGCAGGGTGTGCCTCGCGGATCCGCTGGGCGACCTCGCCCGGAGCGAGGAAATTCCCCTGGATGAACTCTCCCAAACCCCGTCCAATGGCGTCTTTGCCGCGAGGAATCAGTGCGGTGTGCGGGATCGGTATGCCAAGAGGGTGTTTGAAGATCGCAGTGACCGCGAACCAGTCGGCGATGGCCCCCACCATTGCGGCTTCAGCCGCGGCGCGCACGTAACCGACCCAGGTGGCCTCTGGGGCGGCCGTGAGGGTCCAGAGGAAAACCGCGGCGGCCAACACAAGCATGCCAGTGGCGATCGACCGCATGACTCGTAAGCCACGACGCCGTCGTTCGTCCGGTGGCGGCAACGCCGCTTGAGATGTAGCCATCGGGTTCATCGTAAGCCGGTGGCGACGGGTGCCCAATGATCGGCATTCGAGGTGCGATACTCGGCCGGCTTGCGGCGGCGAAGGTGGAGATCCTGGAAATCGAGCTCATCGAATTTGCGGCTGCGGCAGTGATCGTGTTCGTGGCAGCCGCCGCTCAGGGCACCGTGGGACTGGGATTCAACATCGTGGCGGTGCCTGCCATGTCGCTGATCAACCCGCTGCTCGCTCCGGTCCCGCAGTTGATCCTGTCACTCCCGCAGGTGATTGCGTTGGTGGTGCGAGAACATACTGAGGTTGATCGGACGGGGGTGCTCTGGATACTGCTCGGCAGGTTGCCCGGCGCCGCACTCGGCGTGTGGCTCCTCAGCGTCGCCACCCAGGGAATGCTCGACATGATCATCGGACTGCTCGTGCTCGCAGCCGTGATCGTTCTGGCGAGCGGAGTCCACTTGACCCGCAACCGCAGTATCGAATTCGGAGCCGGTGTATTCGCAGGCGTGGCCTCCTACGTGTCGACGATCGGGGGACCGCCGGTTGCGCTGCTGTACAGCCGGGAGGAGGGGCCGACAATCCGGGCGACGCTCGGGCTGGTCTTCCTGATGGGAATGAGCGTCACGCTGACGGTCCGCATCGTGGCCGGCGACATCACCAGGATGGACGTTGTATACGGCTTGAGCTTGATGCCGGCCGCAGCGATGGGATTCGCTCTCAGTTCCTGGATCAAGGAGCGAATCGCGCCGTCACATCTGCGTCTCGGCGTGTTTGTGCTGTCGAGTCTCGCCGCCGTCGCGCTTCTGGGTCGAGCAGCCTTCGGATGATCCTCAGTCTGGGCGGGTAGCGTGAGGGTTCCAACCTCCGCAGCACGGTGACAGATGACGACCGACCCACTGCTCCAACCCCTCCAGCTCAGCTGTCTCGTGTCGGCGACGCCGTCGCCAGTCGCAACAAACACGCGGCGATTTATGACAGCCTCCGCCTCTGCATGACGTTCTAGGCCACACGGCCGGATCAACGATTCACTCCGGCTCTGGCCTGCGACGCAGCGTCTTGGTCTCGCCCCGGCGCCGCTTGCCGTCCATCCGGCGGGTCCGGGCGGCACGCGATGGCTTGGTGGGACGCCGCGGAGTCTGCTGGACCAAGGCCGCCCTCACGAGTTCGGCCAGCCTGGTCCGCGCCAGGCTGCGGTTGCGCCACTGGGACCGACTCTTGTCGGCAACGACGCGGACCGCACCTCCTTCGCCGCGCGGCCCCAGGCCGGTGGTCAGCCGGGAGCGCTGGCTGTCCGACAGGACGCTGCTCGAGGCGTAGGGCCAGATAAGCGTGACCCCGGTCGCCGAGCGGTTGGCATGTTGGCCGCCAGGCCCTCCTGAGGTTTGGAAGGACAGCTGCAGCTCGTCGGCCGGTATGGTGAGCTGACTCGTCACCCGCAGGTCACCGGTTGGCGAGGCGTCGCTATCGATCATTATCGTCCCCACCGCTTCGGGGCGGGCAGTCGTCGTAGATGGATTCGGGTGGGGTTGAGTGCGTCACCGGCTTGCCTTCGGTTGGGACCGACGTTACAGCACACGCGAGAGCACGCAGGGGTGCCGGCGCTACGCTGGAAGCGTGCCCACCACGCTGATTGCAGAGGCTGAGATTGACGGCCGGGTGTCAGAGCTCGCAGCCGAAATCGACCACGACTACGCAGCGACCGATGAGCTAGTGCTGGTCGGTGTCCTCAAGGGCTCGTTCATATTTCTCGCCGATCTGGCCCGCCGTCTCGCCGTGACGCATCGTGTCGAGTTCATTGCCGTCTCCAGCTACGGCGAATCCGAGTCGACCGAGCATTCCGGTGCAGTGCGGTTGCTCATGGACGTCAGACTCGACATTCGAGATCGGGATGTCTTGATCATCGAAGACATCGTGGACTCAGGAAACACCCTGGAATATCTGATGCGGGTGCTCAACGCTCGCGGTCCCCGGTCGCTGCGCGCCTGCACCCTGCTGCGTAAACCGGATCGGCTCGCGGTCGAAGTCGAGGTGTCGTACGTCGGCTTCGACATCCCGGATGTCTGGGTTGTGGGTTATGGACTCGACTGGGCCGAGCGCTATCGAACGTTGCCCTATATCGGCCAGGTAGACCCTGAAGCGTGACTGCGGCGGCATGACGCTAGAGGGCGCGCGACGGAGCTAACCTGATCGGCGGAGGAGCTGCAAGATGGGCTCCGCAGATCGGCGGCCGAGGCTTCGGCTGGCCAGAAAGTGATCGGACGAACTTGAATATTTTCGTAGGCAATTTGCCATTCTCAATGGACGGCTCGCAACTCGAGCAGGTGTTCGCGGCGCATGGCGCAGTCAGCTCCGCCACCGTCATTACCGACCGGGAGACCGGCCGCTCGCGCGGGTTTGGATTCGTTGAGATGGATGACGATGCCGCCCGTACGGCCATCGAGGCCCTCAACGGGTCGGACTATGACGGCCGTCAGCTCACAGTAAACGAGGCCCGGCCCCGCAGCTCCCGTTAGGGATCATCGAACTCGAGTAAAAGTGACAGACCGGTATGACCACGTCGTAATTGGCGGAGGCTCTGCCGGTTCTGTTATTGCGGCTCGCTTGAGCGAGGACCCGAACAATCGGGTCCTCGTTCTCGAAGCCGGTCGGCCGGATTACAAGTGGGATGTCTTCATCCACATGCCTGGGGCGTTCTCGATCCCGATTGGCAAGGCGCGCTATGACTGGATGTATGAGTCAGAGCCCGAGCCCCACATGGGGGGCCGTCGCATCTACCACGCCCGTGGCAAAGTTCTTGGCGGATCGAGCAGCATCAACGGGATGATCTTCCAGCGGGGCAACCCGTTGGATTACTCACGATGGGCGGCCGACCCTGGCATGGCAGGTTGGGACTATCCCTCGTGCCTCCCGTATTTCAAACGGATTGAAGACTGCCTCGCCGGCGGCGACGCGTATCGGGGAGACCACGGTCCGCTCAAACTCGAACGAGGTCCCGCGGCAAGCCCGCTCTACGACGCCTTCTTTGCAGCCGTGCAGCAGGCCGGTTATCCACTGACGGACGATGTCAACGGTTACCGCCAGGAAGGGTTCGCCCGATTTGATCGCAACATCTATCGGGGGCGCCGGCTGAGCGCGTCTGGTGCCTATTTGCACCCGGCGATGAAACGGCCCAACCTCGATGTGGTCACCAGAGCCATGGTCTCGGCCGTTCGATTCGAAGGTAGCAAGGCGGTGGGCGTGACGTATCGCCGTCGAGGACGTCGAGTTGACGTCGACGCCGGTGAGGTCATTCTGTGCGGCGGTTCGATCAACACTCCGCAACTGCTTCAGGTTTCCGGCATTGGGCCCGCCGCTCACCTCGAGTCCGCTGGGGTCGACGTTGTCCACGATCTTCCCGGAGTGGGCGCCAACCTGCAGGACCACTTGGAGGTGTACATCCAATACGCCTGCACCCAGCCGGTCTCGATGTACCCGGCTCTGCAGTGGCGCCGTCGTCCGCTGATCGGCCTGCAGTGGCTGCTACAACGTAGAGGGCCGGCGGCCACCAACCATTTTGAAGCCGGCGGGTTCATCAGGAGCAACGACGAAGTTTCCTACCCCAACCTCATGTTTCATTTCCTGCCGCTCGCCGTTCGCTACGACGGGACCGTGCCCGGTGCCGGTGGCCACGGCTACCAGGTTCATGTGGGCCCGATGTACTCCAACAGCACCGGTTCCGTGATGATCAAGTCGCCGGACGTGGCAGTGAAGCCGGCGCTGCGTTTCAACTACCTGTCCACCGAGCAGGATCGTCGGGAATGGGTCGAAGCTGTGCGTCACGCTCGCAATCTGCTGAGCCAACATGCGTTCGACGAATTCAACGGAGGTGAGCTGTCTCCCGGGCCCGACATCCGGACGGACGAGGAGATCCTCGAGTGGGTTGGTCGCGATGCCGAGACGGCCCTGCACCCATGCGGCACGGCTCGGATGGGTATCGATGGGCTTTCCGTTGTCGATCCGAAGACGTTTGAGGTCCACGGTGTCTCGGGCCTTCGTGTCGTTGACGCCTCGGTAATGCCGTACGTGACGAACGGCAATATCTACGCCCCGGTGATGATGTTGGCGGAAAGAGCCGCAGACTCCATCCGCGGCACCACCCCGCTGACTCCGGAGCCGCTGGAGTTCTATCGCCACGGAGACTCAGTCGAGTGAATCCGCCAGACCACGTCGAGGAGCAAATCGACTATTACCGGGCCCGGGCGCCTCACTACGAGGACTGGTGGTTTCGCCGCGGCGTCCATGACTTCGGCCCCGAATTTGAAAAGGCATGGTCGGCGGAGGTTGCTGGGCTGGATGAGTGGTTCGACTCCTTGCCTCTCGAAGGCGCGACGATCCTCGAACTGGCCGGTGGAACGGGGGTGTGGACCTCGAAGCTCGCCCGGGTGGCCAGCCATCTCACCGTGGTCGACTCATCCCCAGAAGCGCTGGACATCAATCGAAGGCGCCGCGGCTCCGCAAGGGTCGGGTTCGTCGAGGCCAACATTTTCGAATGGGAGCCGGGTCGCACGTTCGATCGGGTCTTCTTCTCGTTCTGGCTCAGCCACGTGCCCGAGAGTCGCTTCGCCGAATTCTGGGACCTAGTTCGTCGATGTCTGAACCCCGGCGGCATGGCAGTCCTGATTGACAACGCCCACCCTGAATTCGCAGCCGGCTCCGGTCCTCCCGAGGTGAGCGACCCATCGGCGGTGACGCGTCCCACGGGAACCGTGGCCGACCTCGACGGGGGACTGTCGCTGCGTGCGGTCGAAGATGGCCGATCCTTCACCATCGTCAAGAGGTACTGGCTGATCGACGACCTGACCGCGCGATTGGCCAACCTCGGGTGGGCTGCGCAGCTGGGCCATACCCGTTGGGCCTTCATTAGGGGAACAGCTCAGTTCCACGACGATCAAACGGAGGATGAGACATGAAGACGCCACACCCGGCGCGGCGCCGGGCGGGATTTGCTCTGTTCGACCTGGTGGTGGTTGCGTCGTTTGTCATCATCGGGCGCGACACTCACAACGAATCGCAGGGCATTGGCGAGGTGGTGCAGACTGCCGCGCCGTTTCTGCTGGCCCTCGCCGGGGCGTGGATCACTCCACTGGTCCATCGGACGCCGTGGCGGCTCGGCTCGGGTTTGGCCGTCGGTGTCACCACAACGGCGGCGGGTCTGTTCTTTCGCTCCGTCGTGTTCGGCGAGGGGATCAGCGGGGCCTTCCCGATAGTTGCCGCCGCATATCTAATCGGGTTGATGGCGGCCGGCCGGGTCGCAGGTGCGCTCCGGCGGCGCCACGCGACAGGCTGACACGCCTCGGGTACGCTGCGGCCATGGCCCCTTCATTGCGCGATCATTGGCTACTCAATCCCGAGATTCACTTCCTCAATCACGGGTCGTTCGGAGCTTGCCCGCGTCCCGTCCTCGAGCACCAGCAGAGGCTGCGCGATCAGATGGAACGCCAGCCGGTGGCATTCATGCAGCGGGAGCTGCCGGAGATCCTCGACGACGTCCGCGGGGTTCTAGGCGGGTTCGTCGGCGCGGACCCCGCCGATCTGGCGTTTGTTACCAACGCAACGTCTGGGGTCAATGCGGTGCTCCGCTCATTGCAGTTCGAGCCGGGCGACGAGCTTCTTGTCACCGACCATGCGTATCCCGCTTGTCGCAATGCGGTCGAGTTCGTTGCCCGTCGCACTGGGGCAACGATCAAGGTGGCGCATATCCCACTCCAGTCAACGAGCGAAGAGATCGCCGACAGGTTGATCGAGTCGGTCGGCGACAGGACGCGGTTGACACTTATCGACCACGTCTCGAGTGCAACCGCAGTCGTGTTTCCGGTCGAGCGCATCGTTCGCGAGTTGGCTGCTCGCGATGTCGACGCCCTGGTCGACGGGGCCCATGCTCCGGGGATGGTCCCTGTCCACCTCGAAGAGCTCGGGGCTGCGTACTACACCGGTAACTGCCACAAGTGGATGTGCGCTCCCAAGGGAGCAGCATTTCTTCACGTCAGGCCGGATCGTCAGGACCGAGTGGTGCCTCCGGTGATAAGTCACGGCTACGACCCGAACGCAACGGCTGCGTCAGATTTCCAGCAGATGTTCGCATGGACCGGCACAACCGACCCGACGGCGGCCATGTCGATCGGCGTGGCCATCGAGACCATCGCCGGTTACCACCCCGGCGGCTGGCCCGGCGTAATGAAGGCCAATCGCAACTTGGTTAGCGCCGGGGCGAGCCTGGTCGCAGAGGCGCTCGGCAACCCTGGTCGCACGCCCGCCGCGATCTCAGGCTCGATGGTGTCGTTCGAGCTACCACCGGGCTATCCAGAGAAGGCTGCCTGGGATCCGCTACAGGATCGGCTGCTCTTCGAATATCAGGTCGAAGTGCCGATTATCCCCTGGCCGCACCCGCCGCGACGGCTGCTGCGCATTTCTGCCCAGCTCTACAACGACTTCGACGACTACCGGGCGCTGGCCGCGGCTTTGCAGTCAGTTCTTTAGAGGGAAGTTCGTCGGTAGGGCAGCTAGGGGAGTGGTGGCATCGAGACACCGGGTTCGAGCCCGGCTAACTCGATGATCTGCAGAACAGCGTCAGGCACGTCGGAGAAATCGAAAACCTTGGCTCTGTCGATCCCGACCTTTCTGGTGTCCGTCGGCACCGAGGCGCCATTGTCGGTCCAATTACGGGCGCCGAGGTAGGCAAGTCCATCGGCCCATCCGGGTACGTTGCGATTGGTCGGCCACTCCGTCACCTGAAGCCAGACCGTGGCTCCCGTGAACACGTTATCGGAGATCACAACGTTGCGAGACCCTTCATCGATTTGGACCCCGGGCCGCTTGGCGTAGGACGGGTCGGCAGCCTCGCTCGGTGCCTTGAACTGCGGCCCGGCTCCGGCGTTGTTGGCGAAATTGCCACGCACTTCGACATAGTCGTCGCGACCGGCTCCCGGCTCAGCGACCGGACCCAGCAGGTAGATGGGGGCTCCGTCGTACAGGACGTTGACGACGTTTTCGAAGTAGTTGTTCTCGATACGAATGGCGCGATGGACCGTTGAGTTTGGATTGTTGTCCCAGCCCCAGCCGGCACTGATCGCGGTGTATGGAAGATTTCGAAAGAGATTGTGGCTGACTTCAGCCCCACTCGCCTTGGTGACCTGAACGCCCACCGAGGCGTAGAACTCAGCTCCGGCGCGATCAACGATGTTGTTGGTGAAGGCAAGGCTGGCAATGGGGCCCTCCATCGGTTCGTCGATTTCGTCGTGCTCCGGGTGACCGGCAACGAGGGCGGCCGCCGAGATATCGACGAACAGGTTGCCGTCGAATACTGCCCGCCCCACGTCGTTCTGGAGCAACACACCGATGGCACCGAGCTCGGTGAACGTGTTTGCCGAGAAAGTGATCCGCCGTGCCGAATCGACCTCGACAGCGGCACCCGGTATTCCCGCCGGGCGAGGACGATCGAGGTAGGGATGCCGTGCCCCGTCATCCTCCATCCAGTCGGGCGGCTCCCAGCCCGTGAACCAGTAGGAGGCCTGCGACACTACGTATCCCGCATCGTTGGGCACGGTGTATGCGGCGTGACGGAAGGCGAGCCCCTCGATCCGAATATTGCGGACCGGTCGTTTGGGGGTGCCGTCGAGGTCGAGCAACGTCTGCGTTACGGGGATCCAGGCGTCGGCCAAGGCGGCCTGAGTAGGCGGCCACCAGTACAGCAACCGCCGGCGGGGATCGAAGTACCACTCACCCGACTCGTCCAGAAGTTCGAGTGCGTTCTCGATGAAGAATGGATCACTCGGCAGGATCTCCAGGGGTGCATAGCCGCGCTCTGACGCGTGATAAAGAGCTCCGTTGCTGATATCGAGCCTCGTGGTGCCGTTCCCCAAGTATGTCGCGGAATCGACTGGAAGGCGGTGGGCTTTCCATGACGGCCGGACGTCTTCGGTGCCATCGGGCTCTAGCTGTCCATGACCGGATATCGCGGTGCCGATGTATACGAGCTCGAGGTCCTCGGGGTTCGAAAGGTCCTCGATCAAATCGGTGTCGACAATCATCGCCACGTTGCGTTGGCGATCGAGCAACGGGCCGACCACGAACTCGCTGGCAACTCCAGTCGCCCCCGATGTGCGGGCGCGCTGCTGGCGTTCACCTGCCGCAAAGAACTGCCGCATGTCAGCGACTCCTGCTGGTACTTCGGCGACCACCACGGAACCGAATGCCGGCTCCCATGACTGAACTGGGAGGCCGCCTTCGACGATTGCCTGTTCGCCGGGAAAGCTGCGGTAGATCATGACATCGTTGCCACGGCCGCTGTCACGGAAGTCCAACGTGAAGGCTTCATCGCGCAAGTGGACTCCATCGCGCAGATACACCACAACGTCGCCACGGTCAGCCTGCAGCTCTTGGCGGGCGATGCGGCGGGCCGCCTCCAGCGTGGCCACCGGTTCTGTCACGGTGCCGGGCGCCCTGTCGTTCCCACTCTGCGGATCTACATAGATAGATGCGGCTGCATCGTCGTGGGGAGGGTTTTCCGGAATGGCGCTGGTGCGCGAAACGAGCTCCTCCCGTTCAAAGGGGCTGAATTCAGCGGTAAACGCGGAGACGGTCGTTGGTGGCACCGGTGTCTGGGTGACGGCAGAGGTAGTTACCGTCGTGGTCGTCGACGGCGCGACGATTGTCGAACCCGGTGGCGCAGGCTCCTGCCTTGTAATGATGGTGCCGACGCCGACGGCACCGGCCCCGATCAGAACGGCGCCGGCAATCACGCTCCGGGCGCGCCGACGATGTTTGGCCGCCTGATCGTCTTCTGTTGCGTCGGACATACTGAGGCCCCCGAGTGCCGCCTCGTGAGTGTACGAAGGAGTGCACGGCTAGCGATATTGCGGATATCGGCGGGAAGCCGCCCGGCGTCCAGTGCTTTGTGAGACCGGCGATTCCGAATGCATTCGACCGGAGGATCGCAACGACGGTCCGGAAGAACTTGGCTACAGTCGGCGTCGATCGGCAGTCCTCACATTCGCCGGCCAGACGGAAGTGCAGAGAGGCAAGGGGGAGACAGACCGACATGGCGCGATGGTGGCAAGGTGCAGTGGGCTACGAGATCTATCCGCGCTCGTTTGCCGATTCCAACAATGACGGCATCGGCGATCTGGAGGGCATCCGGCAGCGGCTGCCATATCTGGAGCAGCTCGGCGTCGACGCCATCTGGATCGCCCCGTTCTATGACTCTCCTGGTTTCGACCACGGCTATGACGTGGCCGACTACAAGGCCGTCAACGCAATCCACGGGGATCTGGCCGATTTCGACGATCTGGTTGGAGACGCCCATCGGCGGGGCGTCAAAGTGATCGTCGACATCGTGCCCAACCATTCGTCGTCACATCACGTGTGGTTCCGGGAGGCACTCAAAGGCCGAGACAACCACTACCGGAACTACTACATCTGGAAGGACCCAGCTCGAGATGGCGGCCCGCCCAACAACTGGGTGAGTCACTTCGGAGGTCCCGCCTGGACACTCGACGAGGCCTCAGGCCAGTACTGGTGCCACCTTTTCCTCCCGGAGCAGCCCGACCTCAACTGGACGAATCCTGCGGTAGCCGACGAATTTGACGGCATCCTCCGGTTTTGGTGCGAGCGAGGTGCCGACGGATTTCGAATCGACGTGGCCCACGGTGTGATGAAGGACTCCCTATTTCGGGACAACCCGCTACGGATTCCAATCGAAGATCCCGACGACCCATCAGAGGTCTTCAACGCCTATGACCACATTTACGACTTGGACCAAGACGCCACGGTCGATGTCTACAAGCGGTGGAACAAGGTGGTAGCACCGTACGACGCCATCCTGATTGGGGAAACGAGCCCGCGCAGTCTCGACCGGGTCGCCCGGTACGTGCAGGGTCAGAGCCTCCATACCGTCTTCTACCTGGAACCCGGCTGGATGGAGTGGAACCCTTCCGATTTGCTCGACAAACTCGAAACGGTGCACCGCAGCACAGACACTGGTGTCTCGTGGGTGATCGACAATCACGATTGCTCCCGATCGCCGACACGATTCGGCGGCGGGGATGTCGGCCGCAGTCGCTCGTTGGCGGTGATGACCTTCATGATGGCCCTCGGTGGCTTCCCGTTTCTCTGGGAGGGTCAAGAGCTGGGACTCGTCGACGCTCACGTCGCGGCTGCCAACCTCGAGGATCCGATTTCGACACGTAATGAACACGGAGTCGGCCGGGACGGCACCCGCACCGTCATGCCGTGGGACACCTCCCATTCCAACGGGTTTGCCGAGAGCGCCGAGCCCTGGTTGGCGGCACCACCGCGGAGCGCCGGTGAGACCGTCGCTGCCCAACTCGAGGACAACTCCTCCTGGCTCCACCGTCATCGGCGACTTCTCGAGGTTCGCAAAGCCAACCCCGACCTGTGGAGCGCCGAACCGGAATGGCTAGCAGCGCCGCCGGGCGCGATTCGGATGCTGCGCCGCGGAACCGCCCTGGCTGTCACCAACCTCGAGCCGACGAGTGCCCAGATTGAGCTGCCGGCGGGTGAGTGGGATGTGGTCTACGGCTCGACTCCGCCACTAACGCAGCAGCCAGCTGACATTCTTGTAGCGGCACCGGAGTCGTCGTATTTGTTGGTGACGAGGACGTAACGACTACCTTCCGGCGCCGGTCGAAATTGCCCGAAAATCCCTGCCTGCTAGCCTTTTGAACACGCCCGCAAGGCAGGCGCAAAGGTGCTCGAGCCTCGTGTTCGAAGACGCCGATCATGGAATGTGCACACATTTGCACCTCTATTTCCAATACTCATCAATACGGAAGAGGTTCCAAAGAATGAGGATCCGATCAAGATTGAGTTGGTTTGTCGTGCTCGTGGTATTCGCCCTCGTGGCGGCCGCGTGCGGCAGCGACGACGAAGGCGGCGGAGACACGGTGAGCATATTCGGTGCGCCGACCGGTATCGAAGCAGCCGGCATGCAGCAGGTGATCGACGAAGAGATCAACGCCGTCAAGGACTATACGGCAACGTATGAGGGCTCCGACAGCTTTGAAGAGCAGATCAAGATTCGAGTCGAGGGCGGCAACCCTCCGGATGTCGCCTTCTACCCACAACCCGGCTCGGTCGTTGAGCAGGCAGAGGCAGGCAACATCGTTGCGCTCGAAGACCTCGGCTATTCGAGGGCAGAGCTCGAGGCCACGTTCGGGGCGTATTTGTTGTCACTCGGTGAGGTCGACGGCAAATACTACGGGTTGCCCACGAATGTCAACCTGAAGAGCACGGTTTGGTACCCCGAGCCGGCGTTCACGGATGCGGGCTACGTTCCTCCAACAACATGGGATGAGCTGGTGGCTCTGAGCGACCAGATAGTGGCCGACGGCAACACGCCGTGGTGCATAGGCACCGGGTCCGACGCCAACACCGGTTGGCCGGCGACCGACTGGATGGAAGACATCATGTTGCGCACCGCCGGCGCTGCGGCCTACGACAAGTGGGTGACCAACGAGTTGAAGTTCTCGAGCCCGGAGGTCACCAGAGCGGCGGAGCTGCTCGGTGACATCGCGTTCGCCGATGGGTACGTGCTGGGTGGCTTTGTGAACATCCCGGACATCGATTTCCGCGACGCGCCGGACCCGATGTTCCAGGACCCACCGGCGTGCTACATGCACCGCCAGGCATCCTTCATCACAACCTTCTTCGATGCGGCCGATGGGCGGACGCTCGAGCCCCTCGTTGACTACAACGTCTTCGCCTTCCCAGACATCGACCCCGGTGTCAAGGGAGCGCTTGGTGGTGGTTCCATGGGCGCGGTCTTCAACGACACGCCAGCGGTTCGCGACTTCCTCCGTGCCTACACCGCCTCGGAGGTGCAGTGCGCGCAGGGTGCCATCGAAGGTGTGGGGCGTATCTCGCCGAACCTCGGCGTAGGCGCCGACTGCTACAGCAACTCGATTCTGGCCACGATGGCGGGAAGCATCAATGACGCTCTGAAAACTGAGGGCTTCCGGTTTGATGCGTCGGACCTCATGCCGTCGTCCGTCGGATCGGGAACCTTCTGGACGGCAATGAACGAATACATGCGGGGCGGCCCGGATGCTCTTGCCGGAGTGCTGGCAGACGTTGATGCCAGCTGGCCCGATAGCTAGACCGAACACTCAATGAGCTAACGCAAAAAGGAGGCGGCCTGCGAAGGCCGCCTCCTTTTGCGTAAAGTGCAGCCGAGCAGAAGCAGAAGGAGGGTTGGAGCGGATGGTCGAAGATGGTGGCCGCCAAGTTCTGCAGGTGTCCGCGGGCGGTGACGACTCTGAAGAACCACGCGGAGTTGGCAACGCCCTGCTCGGCGGTGCGCTCCGCGTAGGGGCCGCGCTCGGTGTGCCTGTCGTCGCCTTCACCTTGTTGTGGGTGACGTTCAAGTTCTTGCAGGACAGCGATGCCAACCGCGGACTTATTGTTCTTGTTGCTGTTGTCGTGGGAGTGGTCGGCGTCTGGGCGCTCTACTGGGGCATGGACATCGTCATCAACCAACTTCCCGCGAGATGGCAGGAGCGAATCAGGCCCTTCGCCTTCGTCGGACCGGCTGTGGTGATTCTGCTGGTGTACCTGGTCTATCCCGCCATCAATACGATCATCATTAGCTTCTTCGACGGAACCTCCGACGAATTTGTAGGACTCGAGAACTACGGCTTCGTGTTCACGGACGACGCAATGCTCCGTTCGATACGAAACACGCTTGGCTGGATCATCATCGTTCCGGCGGTGGCGGTGAGCACGGGTTTGGTGTTTGCAACTCTTGTCGACCGGCTACGCCGTGGTGAAGCTCTGGCTAAGTCGCTGATCTTTCTCCCCATGGCAGTCTCGTTTGTCGGCGCCGCCATTGTGTGGCGATTCATATATAGCTTCCGGCCAGAGGGCTTCGGCACTCAGATTGGTCTTCTCAATGGGCTGAAGGTAGGCCTCAACCAGGCGCCAACGGCTTGGCTCTCGAATGATCCCTGGAACAATCTGTTCCTCATGGTGATCATGGTCTGGCTACAGACCGGCTTCGCAATGGTGATTCTGTCTGCGGCCATCAAATCGGTTCCAGAAAGCATCATCGAGGCGGCGCGAATCGATGGCGCCAGTGAGATTCAGATCTTCTGGAAAGTGATCATCCCAACGATCATGTCGTCGATTGTTGTTGTCACCACAACAATGGTCATAACGGTGATGAAGGTGTTCGACATCGTCTGGGTCATGACCAGCGGCGAGAGCGGCACGGAGGTGGTTGCCGAACGCATGATTCGGTGGTTCTTCAGAAACGGGCACTTCGGCAGAGGTGCCGCCATTGCCGTTGTACTTTTCCTGGCAATAATTCCGATCATGCTCTTGAACGTCCGCCGCTTCCGAGCTGAGGAGGCGCTGCGATGACGACGACAACTCCGAAGCAAGCGGCTGTGCAGACCCCCGCTAAGAAGGGGACCATAAGGCGCCTGTTCGAGCAGTGGCCTGTGAAGTTGGCGATCATCGTGATCGTTTTGCTCTGGGTGATCCCCACGGTCGGCCTGCTGGTGAGCTCATTTCGCGATGCCACCCGAGTCAATACTTCGGGCTGGTGGACCGCCGTGGGTCACATCTTCGACCCGGCAGAGTGGACCCTCCAGAACTATTCGGACGTCCTATCATCCGAGGGCTTCGGCAACGCATTCCTGAACAGCCTGGCGGTGACGATTCCGGCAACCGTCATCCCCATCACGATCGCGGCTTTTGCCTCGTACGCCTTCGCTTGGATGGAGTTCAGGGGACGCCAGTTCCTGTTTGTCGCGGTTGTGGCGCTGCTGGTAGTGCCGCTGCAGATGGCTTTGATACCGATTCTCCGGCTGTACACGGGAGGCGGGCACTTCCTGGGATTGACGATCTTCCCTGATCTTGATCTGAACGGCACCTATATGGCCGTATGGCTGGCCCACACCGGATTTGGCCTGCCTCTCGCGATATACCTGTTGCGTAACTACATCGGATCGCTGCCGACATCGATCATCGAGTCAGCCAAGATCGATGGTGCGACCCATTTCCAGATCTTTTACAAGCTGATTATCCCGCTCTCGGTTCCGGCGCTGGCGTCGTTTGCGATATTCCAGTTCCTCTGGGTTTGGAACGACTTCCTGGTGGCGCTCGTCTTCCTCGGTGGAACCCCTGATGTAAGAGTTCTCACCCAAGCACTGGCCGAACTCAACGGTTCGCGTGGCGAAGCGTGGCATCTTTTGACGGCCGGTGCCTTTATCACGATGGTATTGCCGCTGTCCGTGTTCTTCGCGCTCCAGCGGTATTTTGTGCGCGGCCTGACTGCGGGTTCGGTGAAGGGCTGACGCGTCTGTTGGTTCCGCGTCGCCTCGGCGAGCTGTGACCGAACCGGCCAGGCCGATGGTCGAGCCGGTTTCGCCGCGCCGTAAGTGGCTGGCGATCGGCGTCGCCACCGTGCTGCTCGTCGTCAGCTATGCGGCGATTCTGGTGTCGCTGGTTGCAGCCGAAACAGACGGTGGTCCCGATCCAGGCCCCGCTTTTGCCTTCGGCCTCGGGGTGACGCCCTTCGTTTTCGTGACCCTGGCCTTTCTCTCACGCCACCGCCGGGCACCAGGCGCTGTGCTCAAAGCCATGGGCCTAGCCGTGTTGGTGGCGCTGCCGGTGTCGGTTGTCATGCAGGATGCGATCACAGGGCTGGTGGCCGGTTACGGCGCCGGTGGTGTCGTGGCGCTCCGCGCCGAGGCCGTCCATTCGTGGAAGGCGCGGGCGGTGGCGGTAGCGCTCACGTCTCTCTACGTGGCGATCCTGGTGAGGGTCATCATCGAAGCCGGGCTGATCGCCGGCGCAACGTTGCCGCTCGTGAGCATCGGTGTCGCCGACTCATTCGTCGAGTTCCGGGCGGCGCGGGCAACCTCAACTTGAAAAACAGTTCGGTTGCGAAGCAACGGCTAGGACCGGATGGCCAGGCCCGTTTCCAGGTCGAAGAAGTGGGTCTCGTCGGCGGAGACGGCTATCTCGATCTCGTCGCCGACCTTGGCTGTCGAAGCCGGGTCGAACCGCCCGGCCACCCGGGTGCCTTCAGTATGGATCAACACTTCCGTGTCTTCGTCGAGATCCAGGGCATCCGCCTGAATAACCGGAGTCGCGTCGACGTCGAAGTAGACGATGCGCTCATAGCCGAGAGCTTCGACGTTCTCGATCTTGGCACGAATTCTCTGGCCGGCTGGATGGTTAGGTGTGACTGCGGCGTCCTCGAAATCCTTGGGCCTGATGCCGGCAACGACCATCTTGCCGACGTAGGCGCGCAAGGCGGGACGGGCTGCCAGGGTCGATGAGGGAAGTTCGAGCTTGTGGCTGCCGAGCTGAAGGCTGAAGACGCCGGCCGACTCGTTGACCGTTCCCTCCATGAGATTCATCGACGGCGAGCCGATGAATGCGGCGACGAAAAGATTGCTTGGCTCGTCAAAGAGAGTCTGCGGGGCCGCAACCTGCTGGAGTATTCCGTTGTTGATTACCGCTACACGATCAGCCATCGTCATAGCTTCGACCTGGTCGTGGGTGACGTAGAAGGTGGTGACTCCGACGCTGCGCTGCAGCTCGGTGATTTCGGCGCGCATCTGCACGCGCAGCTTCGCGTCGAGGTTGGAGAGCGGCTCGTCGAGAAGGAAAACCTGTGGTGAGCGGACAATCGCCCGACCCATCGCGACTCGCTGCCGCTGTCCGCCGGAGAGTTGACCCGGTTTCTTGTCGAGCTGTTCAGTCAGCTCGAGGAGGCGGGCGGCGTCCCCGACACGTTCTTTG
>Ga0224497_10000968_pt1 | contig 18973 bp, 17 predicted proteins | sample SF_Jul11_sed_USG_4_FD_167970 | JGI IMG/M metagenome (GOLD analysis project Ga0224497, IMG submission 167970) | Sediment microbial communities from San Francisco Bay, California, United States - SF_Jul11_sed_USGS_13 | ecosystem: Environmental > Aquatic > Marine > Sediment | place: USA... | reverse complement strand
TCCGGTGGCCGATCTGGAGTACTATAAGGTCTCGTACAAGTACCAGCGCTACTTTCCGCTGACGCGGACCTTTACACTGATGTTGAACGGTGAATTCGGCTACGGCCAGGGTTACAGCGGGACTCCGTTGCCCTTTTTCAAGAACTTTTACACTGGCGGCGTCACCTCGGTGCGCGGCTTCAAGGCATTTACGATCGGTCCGAAGGACGCCAATACTGACCCCCGCGGCGGATCCCGCAAGCTGGTCGGGAATTTCGAAGTCCTGTTCCCCATTCCGGGGTTGGAAAAGGACCGTGCGTGGCGATTGAGCGCGTTCATCGACGCGGGGATGGTTAGCGACAAATGGGACACGGAATTCCTGCGTTATTCGACTGGGTTGGCCGCGTTGTGGGTATCGCCTTTCGGTCCTTTAAAGGTCAGCGCAGCGGTGCCGTTCCGCGCGGGTCCACTCGACCGCGAGCAGCCGTTCCAGTTTACGTTTGGCGGAGTATTTTGATGAGGTAACGCACCGTATTTGAGTGCGCAAACCATCAGCTAACTGCAAGGAGCTAGCCTTGAAACACGGTTATTGGGTATTGGGCGCCGCCGTGATGTTGTGTAGCATCGCCGCGAGCCAGGCTGCCGACATCAAGATCGGCTTTGTGGACGTTGAGCGCATCCGCCGCGAATCGGCGCCGGCGGCGCGCGCCAGCAAGCAACTGGAGAATGAATTTGCGCCAAGGGCGCAGGAGCTTCAACGCCGCGAGGCGGAGATAAAATCGGCGCAAAGCGGACTGGAGAAAGACGCGATGACCATGAGCGAGAGCGATCGCCGCGCGCGGGAGCAGGAACTCGCCCGCATGAGCATTGATTTCCAGCGCCTGCAGCGCGAATATCGCGAAGACCTGAACCTTCGGCGAAATCAGGAGATTGCCTCGCTGTTCGAGCGCGCAGACCAGGTGATCAAGAAGATTGCCAATGCGGAAAAGTATGACCTTATCCTGCAGGAGGCGGTATTTCGCAGCTCGCGTATCGACCTTACGGACAGGGTGCTCAAGGCGCTGGCCGAGAGCAATTAGCGGCGCACGGGGTTCCCGGAGACGCAGTCATGGCCGGCGAGCTCCGTGTCTACAGCCTGTGCGAGATCGTGGAGCGTCTGGGTGGGGAAATTGTCGGCGACCCCCAAACGACGGTGCGGCGGGTCGCCGCCCTGGAGAGCGCAACCCCGGATTCAATAACCTTTCTCGCCAACGAGCGCTACGTATCCCAGCTCGGTAGCAGTCGTGCGGGTGCGGTGATCGTGAGCGAATCAACGCGTGGGGCCACTGGTATTCCCCGCCTGGTGTGCTCCAATCCGTACGTGTATTTCGCCCGCGTATCGGGCCTGTTCAATCCCCCGGTTGACGCTCGGCCGGGAAGGCACCCAACAGCGGTGATCGACCCGTCGGCGGTGATTGCGCCCGATGCGGAAATCGGACCTTTTGTCGTGGCCGGACGCAATGTGCGGATCGGGGAGGGCAGTGTGATCGGTGCAGGTTGCTGTCTGGGCGATGACACCCGGGTAGGCAATCATGCGCGCTTGTTCGCAAATGTCACCGTCTATCACGGCTGCACGATCGGTGATCGCGTCATCCTGCACTCCGGTGTTGTCATCGGCGCCGACGGGTTCGGCATGGCCATGGATCGTGGCCGTTGGGTCAAGATGCCACAGATCGGCAGGGTCGTGATCGGCGACGACGTCGAGATCGGCGCCAACACGACCGTTGACCGGGGTGCTCTCGAGGACACGGTTATCGAGGAAGGCGTCAGGCTCGACAATCAGATCCAGATCGGTCACAACGTGCGCATCGGCGCCCACACGGCAATTGCCGCCTGCACCGGTGTTGCGGGGAGCACCAGGATCGGGCGCCACTGCAGGATCGGAGGCGCGGCGGGCATCGCTGGCCATATCGTGATCGCGGACAATGTGGAGATCTCGGCATACACAGCGGTCACGAAGTCGATCAAGCGGCCCGGCAGATATACCGCGGTCTACGCCTTCGAGCCACATGCCCAATGGCGCAAGAACGCTGTACAGTTGCGGCACCTGGGCGAACTTGCCGAGCGCGTGCGCGCACTGGAGAAAATGCTGGCGCAGCCCAAGAGGAGCAGGTCTTGACCAATATGGAAATCCGCGAAGTTCTCGAATACCTGCCGCACCGATATCCGTTCCTACTGATCGACCGTGTGCTGCTGTGCGAGCCCGGCAAGCGTGTAGCGGCGCTCAAGAATGTCACCATCAACGAACCTTTTTTTCAGGGTCACTTCCCCTATTACCCGGTCATGCCTGGCGTGCTAATCGTGGAAGCCATGGCCCAGGCAGCCGCGATCCTGACGTTCCACACAGAGAAGGCGAAGGCGGACGAGCGCTCGGTTTATTATTTTGTAGGGATCGACAACGCGCGCTTCAAGAAGCCGGTGGTGCCAGGCGATTCGATGCGCCTGGAAGTGACCCTGGCCCGCCAAGTGCGCGGCATCTGGAAATTCGACGCGCAGGCTCTGGTCGGTGATGCGCTCGTCGCCGAGGCCCGGCTCATGTGCACGGTACGGAAAATCAGCGAGAACGCCTGACCCGGCCGGAAAACCGCTGGTCCCTGGCTCGCACCCCGCCGACGTGAAGGTCCATCCCACCGCCATCATTGATCCGCGCGCCCAACTCGCGTCGGATGTGGCAATCGAACCGTATTGTGTCATTGGACCGCACGTTCAAATCGGCCCGGGGTGTTGGATCGGGCCGCACGTCGTCATCACGGGACACACCCGCATCGGCGCCCGTAACCGGGTCTTCCAGCATGCCTCGCTGGGGGAGATACCCCAGGACAAGAAATACACCGGCGAAGCAACGCGCCTCGAAATCGGGGATGACAACACGATCCGCGAGTTTTGCACGTTCAATTGCGGAACCGCCCAGGACGTTGGCGTAACGCGCGTCGGCAGCAGCAACTGGGTCATGGCTTACGTTCACGTGGCTCACGACTGTCAGGTAGGCAACCATGCGATTCTCGCCAATGGTGTACAACTGGGCGGTCATGTTCACGTGAGTGATTATGCGATTCTTGGCGGCTTGACCGGCGTGCACCAGTTTTGTCGCGTCGGCGCGCACAGCATCACCGGTGCAGGCACCGTAGTGCTGAAGGACATCCCGCCGTTTGTCACGGTCTCCGGAAATCCGGGCAAGCCCTACGGGTTGAACGCTGAGGGGCTCAAGCGCCGGGGCTTTACGTCATCCACCATTACCAGGCTCAAGCGCGCCTACAAGACCCTTTACCGGTCCGGGTTAACGCTAGAGCAGGCCAGGAAAGAACTCGAGCGCCAGGCGCGCGGGTGTCCCGAAGTGCGCCTGACGCTGGACTTCCTCGCCGTTGCAACGCGCGGGGTCGTCCGCTAGTGTCTCCGGCGGAACCGCTGATCATCGGCATGGTCGCCGGTGAGCCGTCCGGCGATACGTTGGGGGCTCATCTCATTAAAGCCCTGCGTGCGCATCTTCCGCACGCAAGGTTCACCGGCATCGGCGGGCCCAAGATGCAGGCCGCCGGCTTCGAGACGCTGTTTCCCATGGAAAAGTTGGCTGTTCTCGGCATCGTCGAAGTGCTGCGGCACTTTCCCGAGTTGCTGAGTATCCGACGACGGCTGGCGGCGCACTTCCTGCACGAACGCCCGCGAGTGTTTGTCGGTATCGATTCGCCCGACTTCAATCTTGACCTCGAGGTCAAGCTCAAGAGCGCCGGCATTCCCACCGTGCACTACGTCGGCCCGACGATCTGGGCGTGGCGACGCGGGCGCATCGACAAGATCAGGCGGGCAGTCTCAAAGGTTCTTGTGCTTTTTCCGTTCGAGCCGCCGCTGTATGAGCGGGCGGCCGTGCCCGTTGCGTTCGTGGGTCATCCCTTGGCTGATGTACTGGCAAACTTTCCCGCCGCCGCGATCGTGCGCGAGCAGTTGCGCCTACCGGCAACAGCGAAGGTTGTGACGTTGCTTCCCGGCAGCCGGGTAAGCGAACTCGATAAGATGGCGGATCTGTTCGTGGCAACAGCTGACAAAATCGCGGAGACGGTGCCCGAGGTTTTGTTTCTGGTACCGTTCGTTAGCCGGGAAACCCGGGAACTGTTCGAACAGGCACTCTATCGCGCCGAGTCGCGAGGGCGTAACGTCCAAGTGCTGTTCGGACATGCCCACGAGGCCATGGCGGCCGCTGATGTGGTGCTTGTGGCCTCGGGCACCGCCTCACTCGAGGCGGCGCTCCTCAAGCGCCCGATGGTCATCACTTACAAGGCTGCGCCGTTTACCGTGTTCATCGGCCGCACACAAACCTATCTGCGCTATTTCGGGATGCCCAATATTCTGGCGGGTGAATTCGTCGTCCCAGAGTTTCTGCAAGAGGAGGCCACAGCCGAGAACCTCGCACAGGCTGTAACAAATCTGCTTTTCGACGCGACCGTGCGCGAGCGTCTCGAAGGCCGGTTCGCTGGCATGCTGGTGGAACTGCGCCAGGATACCGCAACCAAGGCCGCACAGGAGATCCTGCCCCTGGTGGCAGGCGCAGCAACGTGACGGACGGGGAGACGCTGCTCTGTGGCGTCGACGAGGCGGGACGCGGCCCGCTCGCCGGACCGGTGGTAGCGGCAGCGGTCATGCTAGATCCAACGCACACGATCACGGGACTTGCCGATTCGAAGCGACTTAGCGCGCGCAGGCGCGAAGAGATTGCTGTAGCCATCCGATCTCGAGCTCGAGCATGGGCTGTGGCCAGCGCGAGCGTTGAGGAGATCGACGCGCTCAATATTCTTCAGGCAACGCTTCTTGCAATGCGCCGGGCTGTCGCAGGCCTGGCGGTTGCGCCGGAGCTCGTTCTCGTCGACGGGTTGCACTGCCCCGCACTCGACGCGCCCACGCGCGCGATTGTCAACGGGGACGCAACGGTTGCCGAAATTTCCGCCGCCTCGATCCTCGCCAAGGTGACACGAGATGCGGAAATGCAGTTGCTGCACGGCCTTCACCCACAATACGGCTTCGACCGCCACAAGGGATACCCGACCGCCGCGCATGTGGCAGCCTTGCAGTCGCATGGCGTCTCTGCAGCGCACCGCCGAAGCTTCGCCCCGGTACGCATGGTGATCGAAGGCGAGAAGCAATCGCGAACCTTGCCATCGCCACGGTAGGGCGCATGTGAAGGGAATCGTTTCGCGCGAGAACGCCAACTTCAAGGCGCTTCGGCGCCTGGTCGAATCGTCACGGGAACGCAAGAAGTCGGGGCTGTCGCTTCTTGACGGACCCCACCTCGTGAGCGCCTACCGGGACCACGTGGGCCTGCCCGAGCAGCTCGTTGTGAGCGCGGCAGGCCTGGAGAATCCGGAGATCAGGGCCATCATGGACCGCCTGTCCGTCTGTGATGCCCTGGTGCTGAGCGACGTCCTCTTCAAGGATATTTCGCCGGTCACGAACCCGACGGGCATTGTGGCAGTGGTGAGGACCCCGTCGCCCCGTCCGCTACCGGCAAAGCTCGACGCCTGCATCATGCTCGAGGACTTGCAAGACCCCGGCAATCTGGGCTCCATCCTGCGATCGGCAGCCGCAGCGGGCGTACAGCATGTGTTGCTTTCAGACAAATCCGTTCATGCCTGGTCCCCACGCGTCCTGAGGGCAGGGATGGGCGCGCATTTCATGCTGCAGGTCTACGAGCGGGCAGACCTGATTGCCGCAGCCGGCGCATTTCCGGGAACCGTGATCGCGACGCGCGCCGGCGCCCCGCGTGCGCTCTTTGAAACCGATTTGTCCGGCACGATCGCGTTGCTGTTCGGAAATGAAGGCGCCGGTGTCTCAGCGGCCCTGAGGACGACAGCCCATGCCGAAGTTGCTATTCCCATGCCGGGCAAGACCGAGTCGCTCAACGTTGCGGCAGCGGTTGCAGTATGCCTGTTCGAGCGCGTGAGACAGCTTTCAGCGACCAGCGACCACGTTCGATCCAAGCCCGTGGGCCGCTGAAAGCTGAGTATCGGTAACTCCCTGCGGCCCTGGTAGGTGGTCCTAGGTAAGGAGTTTGTCGACGAGGGACCGACAAACTCCTAGTAGATCCGGCGCAAGAGCTTGGCTTCCTGCACGATCGTGGTGGCCAGCTCTTCCACGGATTTGGTCGTGGCGTCCAGGTAGGGAATGCTTTCCTGCCGCATCAGCGCCTCGGCCTCGCGCACTTCGAATTCGCAGTTCGCGAGTGTTGCATACTTGCTTCCTGGGCGCCGTTCGGTACGAATCCGTTGCAGACGCTCCGGGCGGATCGTCAGGCCATAGAGCTTCGCGCGCAAAGGCCGCACCTGCCCAGGCAGCTGCATGCTTTCAAAATCCTCGGGAATGAGGGGATAGTTGGCGGCACGGATCCCGAACTGCATTGCCAGGTAGAGGCAGGTCGGCGTCTTGCCAGACCGCGACACGCCGACCAGGATGATATCGGCGTCGGCGAGATCGCTCGAGGAGACGCCATCGTCATGCGAGAGCGTGTAATTCACTGATTCGATGCGATGGTGGTAGTTCACGAAATCGGAAACATTGTGCGTGCGCCCAATCACGTGGGACGCCCCTTTTCCCAGCTCACGCTCAAGCGGCGAGATGAAGATCTCGAAGCAGTCCAGGAACAGGGCGTTCGCCGTGCCGATCACCCGAGCGATCTCCGTGCGGGCGAGCGTGCTGATCACGATCGAGCGCGCCCCGTCGTCCGCCGCCTGCTCATTGATCCGCTTGACGCCTTCGTGTGCCTTTTCGACGGAATCCACGAATGGCAGCGTCACCTCGTTAAACGGCACCTCGTCGAACTGTGTCAGCAGGCTGTGCCCGAGCATTTCTGCGGTAATGCCGGTGCGGTCTGACACGAAGAACGCAGTGCGCTGCAGCGCCATAAATGCTGCCTGCCGTATGGTTTGCCGCTAAAATATCCTGTTTTCATACAAACCTCAATTCAATTGGACGCGGGGCGGTTTTTAGATAAAATAGCGCGACGCTGGCTTATGCGATGACCAAATACATCTTTGTCACGGGTGGTGTAGTTTCCTCTCTGGGCAAAGGTATCTCTGCCGCTTCTCTGGCCGCCATTCTCGAGTCCCGCGGCCTCAAGATTTCGATGATCAAGCTGGATCCGTACCTCAACGTGGATCCGGGGACCATGAGCCCGTTCCAGCATGGGGAGGTTTTCGTCACCGAAGACGGTGCCGAAACCGATCTCGATCTTGGCCATTACGAGCGCTTTCTGCACGCCAAGATGTCGAAGCGCAATAACTTCACCACTGGCCAGATTTACGAAAGTGTCATCAAGAAAGAACGGCGCGGCGACTACCTCGGTGGCACGGTGCAGGTGATCCCGCACATCACGGACGAGATCAAGCTCTTCATCCGTCGCGGGGCGGGCAATGCCGAGGTGGCGATCGTGGAGATCGGCGGCACGGTCGGCGACATCGAGTCACTGCCGTTCCTGGAAGCGATCCGGCAGATGGGAATCGAGCTCGGGCGCGACAACTGCTGCTACATCCACCTGACGTTGGTTCCCTACATCGCGTCGGCCGGGGAAATCAAGACCAAGCCCACCCAGCATTCCGTCAAGGAGTTGCGCGAGATCGGCATCCAGCCTGACGTGTTGCTGTGCCGAGCGGACCGTCCCGTCCCGGACGACGAGCGCAGAAAGATAGCATTGTTTACCAACGTAAGCGTGGAGGCGGTGATCTCAGCGACCGACGTAGACAGCATCTACAAGATCCCGTCGATGCTCCATGTGCAGAAACTCGACGACATCGTATGCCGCAAGTTTGGCCTTAGCCCGCCACCGGCGAATCTGTCGAGTTGGGAGAAGCTGGTCTACGCTCTCGAGCACCCGCAACGGACGGTCAATATCGCGCTGGTCGGGAAGTATGTCGACCTGACCGAATCCTACAAGTCACTCACGGAAGCCCTGATCCACGCCGGCATTCACACCGGTGCCAGGATGAAGATCCATTATGTGGATTCCGAAAGCATCGAGAAGAGCGGAACGGCCTGCCTGCAGGGCTCGGACGCGATCCTGGTTCCCGGCGGCTTTGGCAAACGCGGCGTGGAAGGCAAGATCAAGGCCATACGATACGCGCGTGAAAACAGGATCCCCTATCTCGGCATCTGCCTAGGTATGCAGCTCGCGGTGATCGAATTTGCTCGCAACGTCGCCGGACTCGCAAATGCCCACAGCACTGAGTTCGACCCCGATACGCCTCACCCGGTCGTGGCGCTCATAACGGAATGGCAGGGCCGGGACGGCAAAGTCGAGCAACGCGATCCGCAGTCGGATTTGGGCGGAACCATGCGGTTGGGCGGGCAGGAAGCGGTGCTCGAGCATGACTCGATCGTTTTCCGCGTCTATGGCCAGGAGCGGATCATCGAGCGTCACCGCCACCGCTACGAGGTCAACGACCATTATCTCCCGCGCCTGAAACAGGCCGGGGTGAGGGTGAGCGGCGTCTCGACCAAGGAGGGGCTTTGCGAGATGATCGAGCTGCCCGGCCAGCCTTGGTTCGTCGGCTGTCAGTTCCATCCAGAGTTTACCTCCACACCTCGCGACGGCCATCCGTTGTTCAAGGCATTCGTTCTTGCAGCGCTCGCCAACGCGCGCTGCGACCAGGGGGAAAGGGCGGGCGATTCGGGGCGGCTGAAGAGCATCGCCTGATGGACCTCTGTGGCTTCAAGGCAGGGTTGGACCAGCCGTTGTTTCTGATAGCGGGGCGTGGCGGACTCGGCGGGCGCGCAGCGCCGGGGGCGGGAAGTTGCGCACGGCCCGCGGATTCAGAAAGGTAGCGGTGATGGACCTCTGCGGCTTCAAGGCGGGGTTGGATCACCCGTTCTTTCTGATAGCGGGCCCCTGCGTTGTCGAATCCCGCCAACTCGCGTTCGACACGGCGGGCGAGTTGAAAGAAATTTGCGGGGCGCTCGGTGTGCCCTTCATCTATAAGTCATCCTACGATAAGGCGAACAGGACATCTATAAAATCGTTTCGTGGTATTGGCTTAGAGAAAGGACTTCAGATTCTAGATGAAGTTCGGAAAACACTCCACGTGCCCGTCTTGACCGACGTACACGAACTCGACGAGATCGAGGCCGTGGCCGCTGCAGTCGATGTGCTGCAGACCCCCGCATTCCTGTGCCGACAGACCGATTTCATCTGCGCGGTCGCCGCGACCGGCAAGCCCGTCAACATCAAGAAAGGCCAGTTTCTCGCCCCGGGCGACATGAAGAATGTCGTCGAAAAGGCGAAGTCGGCGAGCCGGCGCGACAGCATTCTCGTTTGCGAGCGCGGCGTGTCATTCGGCTACAACAATCTCGTCTCGGATATGCGCTCGCTCATGATCATGCGGGAGACCGGCTGCCCCGTCGTGTTCGATGCGACGCATTCGGTGCAGCTGCCCGGCGGACAAGGTTCGGCCAGCGGCGGCCAGCGCGAATTCGTTCCGGTTCTGGCGCGGGCAGCCGTTGCTAGCGGAGTTTCCGGGGTGTTCATGGAGACCCACCCCAATCCGGAAAAAGCACTGTCAGATGGCCCCAATGCGTGGCCGTTGAGACTCATGAAGCCGCTGCTCGAGACGCTGAGAACGCTCGATGCCTTGGTCAAGAGCAAGGGATTTGCAGAGAACTTGCTGTAGCGACGCTGACGTTACGAATTATCGATTAGGACGGGAACAACAAATGAGTGCGATTGTTGATGTCATTGCAAGAGAAATTCTGGATTCTCGCGGCCAACCAACGATCGAAGTGGATGTGCTCCTCGAGTCGGGTGTGCTCGGGCGGGCGGCAGTGCCGTCGGGAGCCTCAACCGGAAGTCGTGAGGCAATCGAGTTGCGTGACGGTGACGCCGCTCGTTATGGCGGCAAAGGCGTGCTAAAAGCCGTGGAAAACGTCAACACTGAAATCTGTGAAGGAGTTATCGGCGTCGATGCCGCCGAGCAGAGCTTCGTGGACAAGACTCTGATCGATCTCGATGGCACCGAGAACAAGTCGAGGCTCGGCGCGAACGCGATTCTGGCCGTATCCCTGGCGGTAGCCAAGGCCGCGGCGGAGGAATCGGGTCTGCCGCTGCATCGCTACCTGGGCGGGGCAGGGCCAATGGCGATGCCGGTGCCCATGATGAACGTGATCAATGGCGGTGCCCATTCCGACAACAACCTCGATATGCAGGAATTTATGATCGTTCCTGTCGGGGCGCCTTCCTTCCGGGAAGCGTTGCGCTATGGTGCCGAGGTTTTTCAGACCCTCAAGAAGCTGCTCGGCAGCCGTGGCCTCGCGACTGCGGTGGGCGACGAGGGGGGCTTCGCGCCCCGGCTGCCCAAGCATGAGCAAGCGATCAAGGTCGTGCTGGAAGCGATCGCGGAGGCCGGCTACGAGCCAGGAAAACAGATCGCGCTGGCCCTGGATTGCGCGAGCTCCGAGTTCTTCGAGGATGGTGATTACACGTTGAGTGCCGAAGGGCTGTCGATGAATTCGGAACAGTTTGTTGACTACCTGGCGGGGTGGGTGGAGAAGTATCCCATCATCAGTATCGAGGACGGCATGGCGGAGGATGACTGGAAAGGTTGGGAGCTGCTCACCAGCCGGCTGGGCAAAAAGGTGCAACTAGTGGGCGACGACCTTTTCGTGACCAATACCCGGTTCCTGAAACAGGGTATCGACATGGGCATCGCCAACTCGGTATTGATCAAGGTCAACCAGATCGGGACGCTCACCGAGACCTTCGCTACCATCGAAATGGCAAAACGAGCGGGTTACTCCGTGGTCGTCTCGCATCGTTCCGGTGAGACGGAGGACACGACCATCGCCGACATTGCCGTGGCGACCAATGCGCTCCAGATCAAGACCGGTTCGCTGTCGCGATCCGACCGGCTCGCGAAGTACAATCAGCTGCTGCGCATTGAGGAAGACCTCGGGGACACGGCGAGCTACCCTGGGCGTAGCGCTTTCCATCAGCTGCGTTAGAACGGACAGTGAAACTGCTCGCATTGGTGCTTGCAACGCTCATTCTGCTCATCCAGTATCCACTGTGGCTCGGCAAAGGCAGTTGGTTCCGGGTGCGCGAGGTCGACCAGCAGATTCATGCCCAGCGCGAGATCAATCGCCGCCTCCAGGCACGTAATGCAGCGTTGGAAGCCGAAGTGCGGAACCTGAAAGTCGGCCTCGAAGCCATCGAGGAGAGAGCCCGTAGCGAGCTTGGCATGGTCAAGCGCGACGAAATTTTCTTCCAGGTGCTGGAACAGACACCGCACCGATGACAGCGCTCGTAGCACTATGCGATACTGCGCCGGCCGTGTGCCGTCATGAGGTGGACAGCATGCCCGCTCACTGCCGAGAGATCCGCTCGGCCCGGCGCGTTTGATCTATGGCGGCGATCGTGCTCGACGGCACCGCCGCGGCCCGTGAGGTGTACGCCGGGCTCAAGGAACGCGTAGCGGGGCTGGCCCGCGCGAATCTGCGTCCTGGTTTGGCCGCGGTCCTGGTGGGCGACAACCCTGCCTCAAAGATCTATATCCGCAACAAGGTCAGGGCCTGCGCGGAGGCGGGAATTCATTCGGAAGTGCATGCACTCCCAGCCGCGAGTTCCTCAAGCGAACTCGTTGCGACGCTGGCACGCTTGAACGATGACCCCGACGTTCACGGGATCCTGGTACAACTGCCGCTGCCGGGTCACCTGGATGAGACGCTAGTGGCCCGTACGGTAGCGGCGCAGAAAGATGTCGACGGGCTGACGTGGCAAAACCTCGGCGCCTTGATGGCGGGGCATCCCGGGTTCGAACCCTGCACGCCGCGCGGCGTCATGATGCTGCTCGACCGCACCGGCGTACCCGTCGAGGGTCAGCAAGCGGTCGTGGTCGGGCGAAGCACGATTGTCGGTAAACCGATGGCGCTGATGCTCACGGCGCGTAGCGCCACGGTGACTGTGTGTCACAGCCGGACGGCTGACCTCGGACGCCACACGCGGCGCGCCGACATCCTCGTGGCCGCAACCGGTCGCGCCGGTCTCATCACCGCCGACATGGTCAAACCGGGTGCAGCGGTATTCGACGTCGGCATCAACCGTAGCGCGGGCGGAATCACCGGAGACGTTGATTTTGCCGCGGCGAAGGATGTTGCCGGGTGGATCACACCCGTGCCAGGAGGCGTGGGACCGATGACCATCGCAATGGTGATCGCGAACACCGTGCAGGCCGCGGAACGGAATGCGGCGGGGCCGGGGGCGTGATAGCCCGCAACACCGTCCGATCAACAGTGAAAGGCATTCGAAAAGTTGAGCAGAAGCTCGGGGGACAGGTAGCCGCGAAAGGCAACATAGCTCAGAAACGCGGCGAGCGCTCCCAGCATCAACCACAGCACGATGCGCTTGGCCTGACTCACGCGCACGCTCAGCATGTCGATTGCCGCTCCGCGAGACTCGGTTTCCCGAATTATTGCATACGACGGCCCCAGGCGAGCGCCGGGAGTGCAACCGTCACGCCGCTTCCGGCAGGAATGCGCTCCCGTTCTCCGTCGCGTTACCGTGATGCATATGTAAAGAACGGGCCGGTATGAGCGCGGCCGGAACCGATTGATATAATTATTTTTTTATCAACATCGGCATTGTCTCACCGTGGCGGAACAGACCATCCCTGCGCCTGAATTCGGCTTCACGTTCGCGGATCTCTACCGTCGCGAAGGTCTGGCGCGCCTCGACGAGCGCTTCCTGGTTGGGCTCGCGCAAGATGACGCGGACCTGCACGAGCAATTGTTGCGCGCACGCGCTCAGCCTGACGCCCTGCCCGTCAAGGAGGAGTCGGCCCTGTTACTGGCGCTCGCACCCCACGTCGAGCGCTTCATTGCATGCCTGTTCGGAATCGAATCGGAGGCGGAGGCATTGGCGCAACAGCATCATGCCCTGGCGCCGCTTTATGCCGTCAAGCGGTTGTTTGTGCAACGCAAGGCCATGCACAAATTCAAGGCCGCGGAAGCCGAAGGCTTCGATGGGCCGGGCCTGGAGCGGGCGCTGGAGCGCACGCTCGGCGAGCCATTCACAGAACTTGCCTTCGCGCAGCGCGTGAGCGCATGGCAGAAAAACGAGCAAACGCACGCAAGCGAACTCGATACAGCGCTGCGTTATGCGGCCTGGGCGGCCCATTCCGCGGCGGGGCGTAAACGGCATTTTAACGGGATTTTGTTCAAGGCACCCGGGAAGCTGGACTACCAACGGCTGGTTCCGGTTGCAACTGACGAGGCGCAAGGCTACAAGATACATCGCCTCGACGCCGTGCACTTGCGCCGGCGCCGGGGCTTCAAGCTGACCGACCCGGGCGCGGACCTCACCCGGGCACTGGACGAGGCGAACTATTGCATCTGGTGCCACGAACAGGGCAAGGACTCGTGTTCCAAGGGCCTCAAGGAGAAGAACGCTTCAGGCAGTGGAGCCGCGAGCTTCAAGAAAAGTCCCTTCGGCGTGACTCTTGCCGGCTGCCCACTCGAGGAAAAGATCTCCGAGTTTCACCAGGCCAAGGCGGAGGGCATGCCAATCGCCGCCCTTGCCATCATTGCGGTTGACAACCCGATGGTGGCCGCGACCGGCCATCGCATCTGCAACGACTGCATGAAGTCGTGCATCTATCAGAAGCAGGAACCGGTCGACATCCCGCAGGCCGAGACGCGCACGCTCAAGGACGTGCTCGAGCTGGCGTGGGGCTTCGAGATCTACTCGTTGCTGACGCGCTGGAATCCGCTCAACCTTCGTCTGCCGTACCCAGCGCCAGCGAGCGGAAAGCGCGTACTGGTGGCGGGCATGGGGCCCGCGGGGTGCGCGCTGGCGCATTACTTGATGAACGACGGCCATACCGTGGTCGGCATCGACGGGCTGAAAATCGAGCCGCTGCCGCCCGAAATCTCCGGGGTCGATGTGATCGGCGCACGGGTTGCGTTCCGGCCCATTCGCCATGTGGCCGAGCTCTACGAAGAGCTCGACGAGCGTGTGATGGCAGGGTTTGGCGGCGTAGCCGAATACGGGATCACCGTGCGCTGGGACAAGAACTTCCTCAAGGTATTGCGGCTGCTGCTCGAACGGCGGGAAGAGTTCGCGCTGTTCGGCGGGGTGCGCTTCGGGGGAACGATTACGGCCGAGGATGCATTTGCGCTCGGTTTCGACCACGTGGCGCTCGCCATCGGTGCCGGACGCCCGACGGTGCTCGATCTGCCCAACGGCCTTGCGTGCGGTGTCCGCACCGCATCGGATTTCCTCATGGCGCTGCAGCTGACCGGCGCCGCCAAGACCGACTCCGTGGCCAACATGCAGGTGAGACTGCCGATCGTCGTGGTAGGGGGTGGTCTGACCGCCATTGACACCGCGACCGAAGCGCTCGCCTACTACCCGCTGCAGGTGGAAAAGTTCCTGCAGCGCTACGAGCGGCTGGCCCGGGAGCATGGCGAAGCGGCCGCCCGCATCGCCTGGACGGACGAGGAAAGCCAAATCGCGGACGAGTTCCTCGCGCACGCGCGCGCCCTCCGCGAGGAACGGCGGCGGGCCGAGGCCGAGGGGCGGGTGGCTCGAATACTCGAGCTGTTGCGGTCCTGGGGCGGCGTCACGATCGCGTATCGCAAGCGGCTCATCGACAGTCCCTCATACACCCTCAACCACGAGGAAGTGCACAAGGCGCTCGAGGAGGGTATCGCATTCGCGGAAGGATTGACGCCGCTAGCCATCGAGGTAGACGAGCGCGGCCGGGCGCGCGCGTTGCGTGTGTCGGTGAAAGAACTCGCGCCCGACAGCAGATGGGTCGAGCGGAAGCAACACGAGCTCCCGGCACGGACCGTCCTGATCGCTGCCGGCACGCAACCCAACACTGTGCTCGCTCGGGAGGATCCGGCGAATTTCAGGCTTGACGGGGGTTACTTCCAGACCTGCGACGAGAAGGGCGAACCGGTGACAGCCGAGAAGGCAATCTCGAAGCCCAGCCAGGTCCGGGTTCTGCTGGCGCGGCGTCCCGACGGGCGTTTCATGAGTTATTTCGGCGACGTGCACCCGTCGTATTTCGGCAACGTCGTAAAGGCCATCGGAAGCGCCAAGCAGGGATACCCCTCGGTCAGCCGCGTGCTGGACCAGATCAGTCCGGCTTCAAGGGACAGCGATCGGGAGTTTTTCGCACGGCTCAATGATCAGTTGCGCGCCATCGTGCATGAAGTGGTGCGACTGACCCCGCTCATCGTGGAAATCGTGGTGCGCGCGCCTCTGGCCGCGCGGCGTTTCCGGCCGGGACAGTTCTATCGGTTGCAGAATTACGAGACCCACGCCGCGCGCGTGGAGGACACGCGCCTGGCAATGGAGGGGCTGGCTCTGACCGGCGCCTGGGTCGACCCGGAACGCGGCCTGATCTCAACGATCGTCCTGGAGATGGGCGGCTCGTCTGATCTGTGCGCGCTGCTCAAGCCGGGCGAGCCGGTTGTGTTGATGGGCCCGACCGGCTCCCCGACCGAAATCCCATCAGGCGAGACAGTGGCGCTCGTCGGCGGCGGGTTGGGAAACGCCGTCCTGTTGTCCATCGGTCAGGCCATGCGCCGGGCGGGAAACCGGGTGCTGTACTTCGCCGGCTACAAGCACATGGCAGATCGTTACAAGTTGACCGAGATCGAAGCGGCGGCCGATGTCGTTGTCTGGTGCTGCGATGAGGAGCCGGGTTTTACGCCGGACCGCCCCCAGGACCGGACCTTCGTTGGCAACATTGTGCAGGGCATGCACGCGTATGCGAGCGGCGAACTGGGCGAGCAGCTCATCCGGTTTGAAGACGCCGACCGAATCATCGCCATCGGTTCCGACCGGATGATGGCGGCGGTCGCGCGCGCCCGGCATGACGGACTGAACTCCTTCCTCAAGCTCCATCACTTCGCCATCGGCTCGATCAATTCGCCGATGCAATGCATGATGAAGGAGATCTGCGCCCAGTGCCTGCAGCGGCACGTTGACCCGGCGACAGGCAAGGTTAGCTACGTATTCTCCTGTTTCAACCAGGACCAGCCTATGGACGAGGTGGATTGGGCGGCGCTGGATGCGCGCTTGCGCCAGAACTCAATGCAAGAGAAGCTGACCGCGGAATGGATCGACCACTGCCTGGTCAACCTCGGCCGGCGAACGATGCAGCGCGTCTAGATTTCGCGCAGCGCGGCGCCGAGCGTTCCGACAAGCTCGTCGATCTGGCCCTCGCTGATAATTAGCGGAGGCGAGAGCACGATAATGTCGCCGGTCCCCCGGGCCAGTACTCCTTTCTCGTAGCAGCGGAGGAAGGTCTGAAAACCGCGCTTTCCGGGGTGACCGGACGCGGGCTCCAACTCGACCGCTGCCATGAGGCCAAAATTCCGCACGTCGATGACGTGGGGCAGGCCTTTCAGGCTGTGCACGGCTTCCTCGAAGCGAGGGGTGATATCGCGTGCACGATCGAATAACTTCTCTTCGTGATACAGAGCCAGCGTTGCCTCGGCAGCAGCCGTCGCCAGGGGATGCCCAGAATACGTGTAGCCGTGGAACAGCTCGACCGTGTCAGGAGGCGCCTGCTCGACGATCGTATCGTAGATCTCGCGGCGCGCGATGACGCCGGCAAGCGGCACGGTCGCATTGGTCACCCCTTTGGCGAAGGTGATTAGGTCTGGAACCACGCCGAACGTCTCGGCGGCGAAAGCCCGGCCGGTGCGACCGAACCCGGTGATAACCTCGTCGAAAATCAGCAGCAGTCCGTGCTTGTCACAGATCGCGCGCAACCGCTCGAGGTAGCCTTTGGGCGGCACCAGAACACCGGTCGAGCCGGCGACCGGTTCAACGATGACCGCCGCGATGTTCGATGCATCGTGCAGGGCGATAATCCGGGTCTCAAGATCGTCGGCAAGATGCGCGCCCCAATCGGGTTGACCGCGGCTGAAGGCGTTGCGCTCGAGGTTGTGCGTATGGGGCAGATGGTCCACCCGCGTGAGCATGTTGCCGAACACCTTGCGGTTAGCCGGAATACCCCCGACCGAAATTCCGCCAAAACCGACACCGTGATAGCCCCGTTCACGTCCGATCAACACGTTGCGATGGCCCTCGCCACGCGCGCGCTGATAGGCCAGTGCAATCTTGAGCGCCGTATCCACTGCCTCCGAGCCCGAGTTGGCGAAGAACACGCGGTCCAGACCGTCAGGCGCCAGCTCGGCAATCAGTCCGGCCGCCCGAAACTCACCAGGATGGCCCATCTGGAATAGCGGCGAGTAATCCAGCGTCTCTGCCTGGCGCTGGATTGCCTGGACGATGCGCGGCCGACAGTGTCCGGCATTGACGCACCAGAGCCCCGCCGTCCCGTCAAGTATCTTGCGCCCGTCCTCGGCGGTGTAATGCATGTCCTTCGCGGAAACCAGAATCCGCGGCGCCGCCTTGAACTGGCGATTGGCGGTAAACGGCATCCAGAACGGCTCGAGGGGGAAGTCGCGTGGCGGCATGAGTCGGGAGCCTCAGGGTAATGGCTGTATTTTGCCAGCTAGCGCGATAATCGGCCATACTGCGTGGCAGCGCTCGCACCCTCCACGATAGACCGAATCGCCGATGTCGCAGCACATTGCCTGCCTGACCTTTGATTTTGATGCCCTGTCCGGGTTCATCGCCCGCGGCATGACTTCGCCATCCCCGATTTCGCGCGGCGAGTTCGGGGCCGACGTCGCCGCCCCGCGCCTGTTCGCCCTGTTGGGCAAGTATCGCGTCCCGACGAGCTGGTACGTGCCGGGACACACCCTCGAAACCTATCCGGATCCGTGCCGGCGCGTGTTCGATGCCGGGCACGAGATCGGGCACCACGGCTGGGCCCATGTGCCGCCCGCGGCCATGACGCGCGAGCAGGAAGAGCAGGCCCTGGTCCGCGCCAATGATCAGATTCGCAAGCTGACCGGGCAGGGCGCGCGCGGCTACCGCTCACCGTCATGGGACTTGAGTGCACACTCTGTCGAGCTGCTTCTGAAGCACGGATTTCGCTACGACAGCAGCATGATGGGCAACGACTACACGCCCTACCGGGTGCGGCAAGGAGACGTCATCGCTCCCGATGCGCCGGCGCGGTTCGGCGCTGCGACCAGACTCATCGAAATGCCGGTGAGCTGGACGCTCGATGACTATCCTCATTTCGAGTTCGTCCGCACTCCCTCGAGCGTGCTCCAGGGGCTCATGAACGCCAACTCGGTGCTCGAGAACTGGGTGAACGACTTTCTTTATATGAAGGACCATTTCGAGTGGGGCGTGATCACCTACACTTTCCACCCGTTTGTCATCGGGCGCGGACACCGGATGATCGCGCTCGAGAAGCTGATTCGCACGCTCACCGAGAATGGCGCAACGTTCATGAAGCTGGAGGATGCCGCCGCCGAGTTCGAGCGTCGGGCGCCGCTCGCGGCGCGACCATCGCAACCGGGCCTCTGAGGTCGGGCGCGTGCGTGCGACATGGCTCCTGCTGGTCCTCGTGCCGCTCGCCTGCTGGGGGCAGGATTCGATCCAGATTGGATCGAAGCGCTTCACGGAATCCTACATACTGGGGGAAATTGCCGCGCAAACGGTGACCGCGACCGGTGTCGCGACAGCGGTGCACCAGCGAGGTCTCGGCAACACCGGTATTCTGTTTGCGGCATTGGAGAGCGGTGCCATCGACGTCTATCCGGATTACACCGGGACGATCGCCTTTGAACTTTTGGGTCTGACGCGCCCGCACAGCATCGACGAACTCAATCGCCGCCTCTACGCCCGGGGGCTGGAAGTCGGCGTGCCCCTGGGGTTCAGCAATTCCTACGCCCTCGCCATGACCGAGCGGCGCGCTGCAGACCTAGGGATCCAACGCGTCTCCGACCTTGCGCGTCTTCCGCAGCTGCGGTTCGGCCTGTCCCAGGAATTCTTCAATCGCCGCGACGGCTGGCAGGCGCTCAAGAAAGCATACGGGCTGCCAAAAGAAAA
>Ga0224497_10000967_pt1 | contig 18979 bp, 14 predicted proteins | sample SF_Jul11_sed_USG_4_FD_167970 | JGI IMG/M metagenome (GOLD analysis project Ga0224497, IMG submission 167970) | Sediment microbial communities from San Francisco Bay, California, United States - SF_Jul11_sed_USGS_13 | ecosystem: Environmental > Aquatic > Marine > Sediment | place: USA... | reverse complement strand
TAAATTTATGGTCTGCATCCTCAATTTGATCGCCTTCTTTGGGCAGGTGTCCAAGACGGTCCATAACCCAGCCACCAAGTGTTGTTACGCCTGATTGCGGGGCCAGATTCCGCTTCAATACCGACTCAACCTGTTTAAGTGACACTTGACCACTCACGTTCCAGCCAGTCGCAGTCTCCACAATGGGCGCCTCGACCTGTTCTGTATCCCACTCGTCCTCTATTTCTCCGACGATCTCCTCTAACATATCTTCCAGAGATACGATTCCGATGTAGTTACCGTGTTCATCAATGACGATCGCCAGCCGCGTTCGTGTGGAACGTATCATTTCGAGCAATGAGGAAATTAACAACGATTTTGGTACGACTAGCGGCGGTCGGACCCGACTCTCCATAGATTTCCATATGTCTTTTTCCTCACCAAGCAACGCAGCTATCAAATCCTTGGTCGCGAGAATACCGACGACGTCGCCGACCGCATCAATGACGGGGAATCGACTATGCTGCGTTTCGAGAATGATTGTCTTGGTGGCCGATTGATCCGCAGACAGATTCAGCGTCGCGACGTTTGTCCACGGGACCATAACTTCATGTACGGTCTGGTCGTCAAATCGAAAAGCCTTGCGGATAATGTCAGCTGTTTGCTCTTCAATTTCACCATGTGCTTCCGAATTATCGACGATTGAGCTGATTTCGTCCTCTGAAATTATTTCATGGTGTGGGGCTTCTGCCACGCCGATGAGTTTCAGGATGCCAGCGTTCGCGCGGTCCAATAACCAGTTGAGCGGAAACACCAACCAGTAAAACCAAAGCAATGGATAGGCGAGATAGAGCGTAACCGGCTGCGCCTTACGGATGGCATAGGTCTTGGGAACCTGTTCGCCGATTACGATATGCAACGATGAGAACAGCAGAAAACCAGCGAGAAACGAGATCGTATGCAGAGATTGTTCAGACACACCGAATCTTGACAGGGTTGGTTCGAGCAGTGCGGCCACCGCCGGTTCCCCAACCCAGCCAAGGCCCAGCGACGCCATGGTAATGCCGAGTTGGCAAGCAGCCAGATACGCGTCGAGGTTGCGGTGCATGCGAATGCTCAATGCTGCCGCATGTCGTCCATCTGCAAGAGCCTCATTCAGCTGGAAGCGACGCACCTTCACCAGTGCGAATTCAGCGGCCACAAAAAAGGCGTTTGCCGCCAGCAAGAACAGGACTGCAACGAGTGAATATCCGATGGTATGCATGTCTAGTTCCTGCGGTCTGAGTCTTTGTTAGCTGTTTCTTCGCCCGTCGGCATAAGTTGAATTCGTAGCGGATCCCTGGCATCCAAATGTACGTCGCGTTGAGGGAAGGCAACTACGATGCCGTTCTTTTCAAAGAGATCAGCAATACGAAACCGAATCTCACTGCGAAATTGGCGCAGGACCCGATCGCCTGATACATCACACCAGAAGTACGCATCGAAGACCAAGGCGTTGTCACCAAAGTCTTCAAAAATGACGCTTGGAGCCGGATTTGATTTGACTTCCGGTTGCTTCGTAATCGCTTCCATAATCAGGTCGGCAACTTTTCGCACAGGTGAGCCGTAGGCGACGCCGACAGTTACGGTGGTGCGAATCTCCTGATCAACCAGCGTCCAGTTAACGACGGTATTCTCCAGGAGGAAACTGTTCGGAACGAGCAAATGCACTCCGTCAGTACGCCGTATGCGCGTCGATCGATTGCCGATGCGTTCGACGGTACCCTGCGCTGTATCAAGTTCAATGTAATCGTCAATGCGGATAGGGCGCTCAGCCATGAGGATCCAACCGCTGATGAAATTATTAATGATGTTTTGCGCGCCAAAGCCGACGCCAATGGCAATCGCGCCGGTCGCGAATGCAAACGCTGCCAGTGGAATTCCAAGTAATCCCAGCGCCGTGATGACGACCAACACCAAAATAACGAAAAACACGAGTCGTTTGACAATGTGAACAACGTCGGGTCGTAGCTTGGTCGTCGTGAGCCGCCGAGCGATCAAAAAACCGACAAAGCGACTGCCGAAATAACCGAAAACCAGCAGCAACACAACGCTGGCCAGCTGCCCTACGGTAATCGTCTGGCCACTCGGCGCAGTCACTAATACGTAGCCCCAGATTTCTCTCACCATTTCAATCATTCTTGAATACTCGACGTATGTAATCTTGGAAGGTTAAGGACTAACCTCTGCCACGCGTCCGCGTCCCGCCTTTTCGCGCGTTCTTCTCGATGAACTCGATAATCATGCCAGCCACATCCTTGCCGGTTGCGTTTTCAATGCCTTCGAGCCCGGGGCTGGAGTTCACTTCCATTACAACTGGGCCGTGATTGGAGCGGAGTAAATCGACTCCAGCGACATTCAGCCCCATCACTTTGGCGGAGCGTACTGCGGTCGAACGCTCTTCGGGCGTGAGCTTGATCAGGGTAGCGGACCCGCCGCGATGCAGGTTGGAACGAAACTCACCCTCTTTGCCCTGTCGCTTCATTGCAGCAACGACCTTGTCACCGATCACGAGACAGCGTATATCGGCACCGCCAGCTTCGGCGATAAACTCCTGCACCATAAAGTTGGCCTTCAGGCCGCGAAATGCCTCGACGACACTTTCAGCAGCTTTCTTCGTCTCAGCGAGGACGACTCCTACACCCTGCGTACCCTCCAACAGCTTTATGACAACAGGCGCACCTCCGGCAATCTTTAACAGGTCTTGCGTATCATCAGGCGAGTTGGCAAATCCGGTAACCGGCAGGCCGATACCTTTTCGCGCCAAGAGTTGCGACGCGCGCAACTTGTCACGGGATCGCGTGATGGCAACTGACTCGTTTACCGAGTAGACCTCCATCATCTCGAACTGCCGGACGACTGCCGTGCCGTAAAATGAAATCGATGCACCGATACGGGGGATGATCGCGTCAAGGCCCGTGATTGATTCACCTTTCAAATGAACACTTGGGTTGTGGCTGGTGATATTCATGTAACAATGCTTGTGATTGATCACCGGCATGTCATGACCACGTTCACTGCCGGCCTCGACCAACCGCTTGGTAGAATATAATTTCTTGTTGGTTGAAAGAATTCCGATTTTCATAATTTTTTCCCGTGAAGCCAGTCATTGGCAGGCTTAATGCTGTTCAAACCGTTCCGATATCATCGTCATGTGTTGCGACGAATGTCTCCAAAATGTCCTCTGCCCTGGGCATGCTCTTGAATCCACCCAAATGAAACAGCGCGTCTCCCTCATGCGAAAGTGGCGAGTTGCTACAGCCGATTACGATACCGTCAAATGGTGCAACAACACTTATTTCTTCGTTACCGAGCGGATCGCCAACGATTGCAAGCCGTTGCCCGGCGGTTACGCTACTGCCAATTTTGACCCTCGCACTGACGATGCCGCTTCGTGGTGCGCGTACCCAGCTTGTGGACCTCGCGATCACTGCTCCGGCAACCGTCTTCTCCTTCTTCAGGCGCGGCAACATGCCGATCAGGCGCATCGCGTTCAGTATGCCGCGCAAGCCGGCCCGTATACTGACTTCGTCAAAGCGCAATGCTTCACCGGCTTCGTAAGTAAGAACCGGCATACCGAGATTGGCCGCACAAGCTCGGAGTGACCCGTCGCGAGTATTCGAATTGATGATGACCGGAGCACCGAACGCGTTCGCGAACTCCAGAGTTTTCTCATCGTCGAGATTTGCCCGTATCTGTGGGAGATTGGATCGGTTTAGAGCACCAGTGTGCAGATCGATTCCGTAGTCTGCTTTCGAAACAATTTGCGTGATAAATAAATTAGCCAGCCGTGCCGCGATTGATCCTTTGGAACTACCCGGAAAAGTCCGATTCAGGTCGCGTCTGTCGGGCAGGTACCGCGACTGGTTCAGAAAGCCGTGAACATTGACGATGGGGACGGCAAGCAGTGTTCCGCGAATAGAGCGGAGCGATTTTCGTTTCAATAGTCGCCGAATGATCTCGACACCATTTAGTTCGTCTCCATGAATTGCGGCAGAAATAAACAACACGGGACCGGCACTGCGGCCACAGATTATCTGCACTGGCATATGCAGTGATTCCGACGTGTACAAGTCGGCGACGGGAAGGTCGACGTTGACTCTTTCACCAGGGGAAATCGTAATCCCGCCGATTTCTATCGAGTTGTTTCGTGCCATTAGCTACTAAGTTCCTTTTTTCCGCCGCCTCTTGCCGACGATATACGAACGCGCCGGATTCACCTGGGCATGTCCCTTTAATGCAGTTCGGCCCAGCAACATGCGGAATAACATGTCATCTCGCGATGTGAGCGTGGCGTCTATCGGCCATGAATGTGCGCCGATTGACAGCGTTGTGCGGATGGCGAAGCGTTCTTCTTTGTGCCCGCCGGAATCAGTAACTGTGCGGATGTCCAGGACATCAGCGACGCAGGTGACGATGGTTTCATTGTCTTTTTGCAAAGGGTGCATGCGGAATTCAACGCGGTCGCGGCCGTTTTCGGAGTATGGCCGCACTTCAAACGCATGCAATGCAGATGTGCGTGCGCCGGTATCGATTTTCGCCTTTATCATTGGTATTCCAAGGTCGGGCAGGCTGACCCATTCGCGCCAGCCAAACGTTAGTAATTTGTCAGATTGCTTCATCGGATTGTCTCTGCTGGCTCAAAATGCCCAGTGGAATCTTACGCCCGCTACGACCGCGGAGGAACTCGCAGTTGATCCTGATGCGTCGAATCCGGGGTTTTCAACGTACTGAAAAGACGGGGTGATGTGGCCATTATCCTGCCCAAGCGGGATACGATAAAAAACCTCAGCGGCAGACGTATTCTCCAGGTCGCCCTGACGAAAGTTATTGGCAATGACCGTCCTGGCCACACCTATGCCCAACAAACCGGAGCGAATTTCGCGCTGGTAGGCGATCGCAGCGAATCGCGTGGCCACCGACACATCTTCATTGGCCAGACCCAGGCGAATATTCACGGCATTCGCGGCCCTTTGCCAACCAAGCACACCATAAACACCGTAGTTTTTTTCGCTGTCGTCAGGATTTCCGGCGACGGCGTGATCATCGCTTCGCAGCCACGCGCCAACGCGCAGAGAGGTACTGTCACGCAACCAACTGGCGCCGATGCCTAGAAATGCTCCGCGCTCGTCGGCGGTGAGCTTCAGTAAATCCTGGTACGAACGATCGGGCAGGTCGGCCTTACCATCGGAGCTTGATATCACCAGGGAAACTTCGGGTCGCGATTTTGATCCGGGCCATCGGAAAACACTGCCGAATGTGTAGTCGGGAAAATCGATGGTTGCATTGTTTTTGAAGCTTCCATTCAGATAGTAATTGTTTTCATCGTTTGCGATTCTACTTCTGTCCAGCCACGCAGACGGGTTGATTAGCCCCACCATCAAACTGCGATCATCCTTTAGCCGGAATGTGTAGTTGAGCTCTGATATTTGAATGCCACCGTCATCATCTTCGTTCAGCACAGAGCCCGCGTCGGCATTGGCTGTCGGGTAGACCGCAGAAACACCATTTTTGTCAGGGGAAGTGCTGCCCTCGATGTAGATGAGCCACTCTCCCGCCGTTCTCGGGATAGTGATAAACAGGTCCGCCGATGCCGTGAGTTCCGGGTCAACCCGATCGTCGTCGGCAACTTGATAGACTGCCGTAACGCCACCAGCCCATGCAATCCCATTGTTCCCATCGATCTCCTGCGCACATAGCGATAATGCCGCGAATGGCAGCAATGCCAAGAGCAGGATTGAGCCGATCCTATTCATGTCAAAACTTCACGTTGAAGTTAGTAACGGCCACATGATTTCTGCGGTCTTCGCCACTGTCGTTCCATAAAAACTGATTCATGTATCCGGTTTCCAGGTTCAGGCGCTCCGAGGCACGCCAGCCAATTCTAATATACGCGCGGTTCTGGCCGAGCCCGGATTCGCCGCCCCAGTCAGTATCTCGAAGGTCGACAAATGGTTCTACAGCCAGAACAAGACTGGTCTTTCCGGCATCCCCAATTGGCCGCGCATACTTGACGTTGAAACGCAAAACGAGACCAAGATCATCGCCCGCGCTGACCGACCGTTGCTCGAGCCTTGCCCGCATCGTAATTTTGCCGCCGTTCCAACGGCCCGCGGTCCACGACAGTTGCTGCCAGAAGCGATCTTCAGTGTTTACATTTCCCGAACGGCCACGTGTCCACAGGCGTGCATAACCTGCCCACGCTGTCAGATTGTCATTGACTTTATAGCCGATCCCCGGTCGCAGCAGGTACTGGTTAATTCCGGCTCCAACGTCAATGTAGCGCGCTTGGGCATCGAACCAGTAGTGCCAGCGACTCGATTTGTCTGCATCTTGAAACGTATCTGTAGTGGTGAATATAGCTCGGACGGCGTTGTTGTCTTCGGTTGCCGACACGCTCATAGACATGCCAAGTCCTACGATGCCAATAATGCAACAGCTTAGCCATATAAGCCTACGCTTCGCACACGTCCAGATCTGAAATCGTTCACGCAGTGCGCTGATGTTGCCGGGCAATATTTCTCTCCAGTGTGTTTACTTTGCCATGTCCGAAAACCTGGCTACGAGTCTCTTAACTGATTGCGATAGATCTTCCCAGGCGCTGTCAACGTCATCCGCACACGCTGTCCATTCATGCTCGCCAGACTTCCTCAATTCTTCGATGCGTTGCTCTGCCGACAAAAGAATGAGGTCAACAGCGTGCTGTGCCCGCTTGAGTTGCTCGGTCGCATCAATTTGTCCCATTGAAACCGCGCTCCCAATTTTCGCGTTGACACCGTCGAGTTTCCTTTTAGTTTCTGCCAGCTTCTGGTTTGCAGCTTTCGAGTACGCTGCTTTCGCTGACAGTGTTTTCATGCGATCCGCGCTTTTCTGAGCTTTTGCCCACATCAGATTGTTGTCGTCCTCAAAGTAGCTATTTCTGACCGAATACCGGCAGGCTGAAGGCACTGTAAGTAGCCGAAGCTGATAAAACAAACTAAAAAAACTTGCTAAGTTAATAAAAAAAATTTATAAAGCAAAAATGGACCTGGAGCTCCTAAGAACCTTTCTCGAACTCAACCGTACCCGTCATTTCGGTCGTGCGGCGGAGGCGCTGTTCGTTACACAGGCGGCGGTGAGCAGTCGCCTGAAGAACCTCGAGGAGCAACTTGGGGTCACGCTATTTGAGCGCAGCCGACGGGAAATGCGTCTGACACCGGAAGGCGGCCGGCTGGTACGACATTCTGAAAAACTCATTGCCGGATGGCGGGCAGCCCGTCAAGATGTGTCGCTTGCCGAGGCAAGCGAGCAATTGGTTATTGGTGGCAGCTTGCGACTGTGGGATGTCCTGCTGCAGCGCTGGCTGCACGATCTACGTCGCGCCCATACCGATTGGGCGATAATTGCTGAGTCACAATCTCCGGACTTTCTGACGCGAAAGCTCATTGACGGCACGCTCGACGTTGCGATTATGCTGGAGCCCGCGCAGCTCGACATCATGCAGATCCGTGAGATTGCGACGGTCGAGTTTATTTTCGTTTCCAGCAATCAGGGACTTGACTTGGAGTCTGCCCTTGCGCAGAACTACGTGTTTGTTGATTGGGGTCTGTCATTTGGGCTTGACCATCGACGCACATTTCCTGATGCACCAGAAGCAATGACCCGCGTCTCCCACCCCAAAATGGCACTCGAATACATCAGTCTGATTGGCGGCAGTGCTTACCTACCCAGGCGCATGGTCGACAAGGATATTGAGTTAGGCCTGTTACACGAGGTTGTCGATGCGCCGGTTTTCACGCGCCAGGCTTACGCGACCTTTCCTGTGAGGTCGCCCAGACAGGAGCTCATTGAGCAGAGCTTGCTGCTCATTCGTGCGGATTAGTTAGACACCTGCCATTAGTTTCAGACCGAGACTCCCGAGCGACTGAATGGTAATTCTCGTATCCGCGTGCCGGTAGCGGCAAAGATCGCGTTGGTAATCGCCGGCGTTGCTGCAGCGAATGGTGGTTCGCCAAGACCGGTGGGGGAATTATCACTCTGTATGAAATGGCATTCGACTTCGGGCGCCTGATCAATGCGCAACAGCATGTAGTCACTGAAGTTACTTTGCGCCGCCGCGCCATTCCCGAAAGTGATTTCCAGCTGAGCAGTACTAAGAGCGTCTGTGACGGCGCCCTCGACCTGGTTCCGGGCACCGCTCAAATTGATGATCGGACCCACATCGATTGCGGAGTGAACCTTTTCCACACTGATACTCGAACCATCGGCGACAACTTCGGCCACGTGCGAAACAAAACCGCCGTGATCGAAATGAAAAGCCATGCCCATACCACGATTCGCAGCCAGGGCGCGACGCCCCCAACCGGCCTTTTCAGCGGCCAGCGCCAGCGTGGCGCTGGTTCGCTCCAGGTCCAGAGGCGGTTTCCCGTAGGATCTTGAAAGCAGGTCAAGGCGAAACTCCAACTGGTCGCGCTCCGCAGCCAAAGCGACTTCGTCGAAAAAGCTTTGGTAAGCCCAGCAATATGCCGAGTGGCCCGGAGAACGCCATGGCCCGGTCGGAACGTTGGTTTCTAGGAGCGACTGCCGCAAACGGAAATTGGGCACGAGACCCGCCGGGTAGTGGTCGGGTGACAGGCCGGCTCCGGACACCGTCTCGCCGTTGTTGCTGAAGGTCACGAAATGGTGGTCAAAGGCGGTCAACTTGCCGTTTTTGTCGACGCCTGCCGTGAAATGATGCCATGCCGCAGGACGGTAGAAGTCGTGCCGCATATCATCTTCGCGCGACCACTGCAGTTGCACGGGCTGGCGTGTCTCGCGGGCAATCCACGCGGCTTCGACCATAAAATCGTGTCTCAACCGGCGACCGAATCCTCCGCCGATGCGGGTCAGATTGACGTGAATTCTGTCCTCGGGAATGTCCATGGTTGCGGAGATCAGCTGCCTGCCTCCCTTTGGGTTTTGCGAAGGCGCCCAAAGCTCAAGTTGCCCCGACTCGTGATACAGGGCGGTGCAATTTTGCGGTTCCATGTTCGCGTGTGAAACAAACGGATAGTAATAACTGGCTTTGACTACTTTAGAGGCAGAATCGAGCGCGCGTCCCAAATCGCCATCGCTTCGCAAGGTTTCGCCTGCTTCTTTTCTCAGTGCTGCTGCCTGACGATCGTAGTCTGGCGTCGAGTCGGAGTGACCGGTATCCCAATCGACCCGCAGCTGTTTGCGGGCGGACTGCGCCTCCCACCAGGTCTTCGCTACGACGGCGACACCGGGCAGAAGGCCCGTCAGGTCGCTACCGCCGTCCACTACGAACGCGTGTGTCACGCCGGGCAACTTGCGAAGCTGTTCTACATTCGCCTTGCGAACATTACCGCCGTAGGTCGGGCACTTTTCGTAGATTGCATACAGCATGCCTTCAAGACGGGTGTCACAGCCAAACAACGCTTGTCCTGTAACGATCTTCGGGTTATCCACGCCCGGAACGAATGTGCCAAGCAGTTCGAAATCTTCGGGGCGGCTCTTAAGCTTGAGCTCCGAAACATCCGGAACCGGCAAGGTAGCGGCGATCTCCAGGAGACTCTCATAGCGTCTGGACCTGCCGGAGGCCTGGTGAATGACAAAACCTTTCACGGCCGTGCAATCCGCAAGCGGCACGCCCCACTCGTTGGCGGCCGCAGCCGTCAACAGGTAGCGTGCACCTGTTCCCGCTATGCGCAGGTCATCCCAGCCATCGGGTGTGCCGCGGCTGCCGCCTACGGCCTGCCGGCCATAGCGATCGTCGAGGGGAGCCTGTTCGACCGACACGTTTTTCCAATCAACATTCAGGCATTCGGCAACCACCATCGGGAAAGCCGTCTTTACACCTTGTCCGGCCTCGGGATTCTTGCTGACGATCGTGACCGTGCCGTCCGTGTTGATTCGAACGTATAAATTGGGCTGCCAGGTGTCTTGCGCCATTGCATTGGCCGGCGACGGCCGTTCGCACCCAACGCCGACTACGAGTGCGCCGGAGGCAAGAAGGGACACTTTCAGGAAGGAGCGGCGGTTCATGCTTTTCTGATTCTCAGAAATTTTCATGACGTGCCTCCTTCTCGCGCCGCGTATTCTGCGGCGAGCTTGATGGCTTTGCGAATCCGAGAGTAGGTGCCGCAACGACAAAGGACGCCGGCCATCGCGGCATCGATGTCCTGATCGCTGGGATTCGGGGTTTGCTTGAGCAAGGCGCTGGCGGCGAGGATTTGTCCGCCCTGGCAATAACCGCATTGCGGAACGTCCTCGTCATTCCAGGCTTTCTGAACTGGATGATTACCGCTGGGATCCAGACCTTCAATTGTGGTTATCTCAGCGTCGACCACACTGATCGCCGGCATGACACAAGACCGCATGGGAGTGCCATTGATTAGCACGGTGCACGTGCCGCAGACGCCGATTCCGCAACTGTACTTAGTGCCCGTCAAATTCAACGTATCTCTAAGGGCCCACAGAAGCGGCATATCGGACGGCACGTCAACCGTATGGGCCTGTCCATTTATGTTTAAGGTTATCTGGCTCATGCTGATCCCCAAATTTGCAACGGAACGCCGTTAACAAACTACGCCTGTGCCGAGACTGATTGAATAGCGGATTGCCGAAATCAATCAGGAAGCCGCCATTGGGAGGGCAGACGCTGCGGACGATACGGATTGTGCCGGTTAGGCATCGTCGCAAGTATTCATGCATGGGACTGGTATCGGAACGCAGGCGTCACGATGGCTTTGCCAAGGCGGTGCTGTACTCATTGGCTGCGGCGCTCTTTTCTATCTCACCGTATGCTGCGGCGCAGGATGATCCTGAAGCAGGTCAGGCAGTTGCACCCCTGTTTGCCAGTCATTCGCCATTGCTGGTAACCATCGAGGCGCCGCTGACTACATTGATGGAAGACCGACCGAGAGAAGAATATCTCGACGGGACATTCAGCTTTTCCGGGGTCGATGGAACAAAGCACACCTTCGACCTGAAAATTCGTACCCGCGGGAAATTTCGTAACAAAAAGAAGCACTGCGATTTCGCACCGATTCGCTTGAACTTGCGCAAGAAACAGGTCGTCGACACGGAATTTGCCGGGCAGGACAAGCTCAAGCTGGTCACCCATTGCAGGAGCAGGAACTCCTATTATGAGCAACTCGTGTTACGCGAGTTCCTTGCCTATCGCTTCTTAAATGTGATGACGGATTCTAGTTTTGGCGTGCGACTTTTGCAGGTCAACTACGTTGATACCGAGGGCGCGGCTCCGATGACAAAACTGGGATTTATCATTGAAGACGACGACGATGTTGCCGAGCGTAATGGCATGCACTCTATAAGGACCGGTGATATATCGAGCGATGACATCGACCCTGTAGCGCAAAATTTCATCAATGTTTTCCAGTATCTCGTCGGCAATACCGAGTTCTCATTGGTCAGGGCCGAGCCTGGCGAGTTTTGCTGTCACAATGTCGACCTGATGTCGGCAACGAAGGGGGCTCCGTACACACCGGTCGCATACGACTTTGACTTTGCCGGTTTGGTCAACGCCCCCTACGCGGCACCGAATCCACGATTCAAGATCAAAAAGGTGCGGCAGCGACTGTTCAGGGGGTTGTGCGCGAACAATGAACTGCTGCCCGACACATTTCAGCGGTTCATTGAGAGCAGAGAAGCTATTTACGGCGTCGTTGACGACCTCCAATTGCTCAGTTCGAAAAGTAGGCGGGATGTCACCCGCTACCTGAACGAGTTTTACGAGCGCATCTCGCAGCCGGATTTGGTTAACGCCTCGTTTATCAAAACGTGCAACGACGTTCTATGAGTCCCTTTCAAACTTTAGATCATGCGCACATTCATACAAATTCATCATCAATTTTTCGATACTATTACTGGGTAAGGTGATGATATTCGGAGGGTCAAACATGGTTACGTGGCAGGACGAATTTATAAGGCTATCGGAATTGCACCGGCACGAGGTGGAAGGGTGGCTTGAAGGTAAGCGCAACACTGAATTAGTCATCGAAGCGGGCGAAGCAGAACGCGACTTCTTGCGTCAATGGATGTCTGCAGGTGAACCGGGGCGGAATCAGAAAATGCCGGACTGAATTTTGTGCGGTGTCTTATGTTAAGTACTCTGCAAAACGAGCAGGCCGACGCGACTGTAAGAGGCTCACAACGATAGTATTGAAAGCGCCGAAAAATAAAACTCGATATACATCTTTGTTTATAATGACACGGTTCCGAAGTACGTAAGCGCTACTGTTTTTCTTCCATGAAAAATTCGGACCTACAATAATCAAAAGAGGCGCCGTCATGATTCGCAAACTGCACGTATCGCTCGCTCGCAAACTTACCGTCTTCCCGATCTTTTCTCTGCTGCTAATGGCGGCATCGCCTGCGGTTACGGCGTCGGATCTTGTGATCACCGGAGTCATCGACGGCCCGCTGAGCGGCGGGCTTCCGAAGGCGGTCGAGATCTACGTCGTCAACAACGTTGTCGACCTGAGCGACTACGGCCTCGGCTCCGCCAATAACGGTGGCGGTACTGATGGGCAAGAGTTCACCTTTCCTGGGGGCGGTGCAGTTGCGGGCAGCTTTATCTATGTGGCTACTGAATCGACCGGATTCGATTCATTCTTTGGATTCACTCCCGATTACACGTCCGGCGCGATGGCCATCAACGGCGACGACGCGGTCGAGTTGTTTCAAAACGGTGCGGTGGTTGATGTCTTTGGCGATATTAATACCGACGGCACCGGCCAGCCATGGGAGCACCTGGACGGCTGGGCCTACCGCATCAATGGTACCGGTCCCGACGGCACGGTTTTTATGATCGGCAACTGGTCCTTCAGCGGCATCAACGCGCTCGATGGCGAGACAAGCAACGCGACGGCTGCCACCCCGTTCCCAATCGGCAGCTATACCGGTGGCGTCATCCCTGAAAGCGCTCCATTCGTCGTCAGCACGACGCCAAGCAATGGCTCGGGCGGCGTCGCGGTGGATGCCAACATCGTCGTCAATTTCAGTGAGGACGTGAATTTGACCGGCAGCGCGCTCACGATCTCGTGCGCTGCAAGCGGGGCACACACCGTCGCGATTACCGGCGGACCCCAGGCATACACTTTCAACCCGGATACGGATTTCGACAACAGCGAGTCCTGCACGGTTTCGGTTGTAGCCAGCGAGGTTAGTGACGCCGATACCGATGACCCACCCGACACTATGGCAGCGGACTTCGTGTTCAGCTTCGATACTGCGAGCCCACCGATTGCCGATACCGTCGTCATCAACGAGATCATGCAAAACCCGGGTGCCGTCAGTGACGGCAATGGCGAGTGGTTCGAGTTGTTCAATACCACCGCCGAGGATATTGACATCGACTTATGGACAGTCAATGACAACGGCTCCAATGTGTTCGTGATAAACAATGGCGCGCCACTGATTGTCCCCGCGGGCGGGTTCTTGGTACTTGGCCGTAATGCCGACGAAAGCACCAACGGCGGCGTTAGCGTTGATTATGAGTACTCAAACTTTTTCCTGGGCAACGGCAGTGACGAAATTGTATTGCTGGACGGCGCGTTAGCCGAAGTCGACCGGGTGGAATGGGATAATGGCTCTACCTTTCCTGATCCAACTGGAGCGTCGATGGCCTTGATTGACACGGCGCTGGATAATAACGCTGGCGCCAACTGGTGTACCTCGGCAAGTCCGTTCGGTGTCGGCGATTTCGGAACGCCTGGTCAGGTCAATGATTGCGGCTTCAGGCCGGTCATTAACGAGATCGATTATGACCAACCCGGTAGCGATACCGCTGAATTTATCGAGATTAAGAATCGCGGCACGGAAGCTGGCGACTTGTCGAGCGTCACACTGTTATTAATTAACGGTAGAAATAACGGGGCTTCAACCTACGGTTCGTTTGTCTTACCGCCTGTCATTCTCGGTCCGGGTGAATACTTTGTAATGTGCAAGGACGCGTTGACCGTCGCGGTCTGCGATCTGGACGTGTTGTCATCAATTCAGAACGGCGCCCCGGATGCAGTCGCCCTCAGCGTTGGTGGCGTTGTCGTCGATGCCGTGAGCTATGAAGGCGATGCGGGTGCACCGTATACCGAGGGTTCTGGCAGTGGACTGTTCGATTCCGGTTCTTCCGGACAGGATTTCAAAGGCATATCGCGTTTGCCCGATGGGCGCGACAGCAACCAGAACAACGTCGACCTGGCGGCGTCCTGCGTCACGCCCGGCTTGGCGAATACGTCGATAGCGAACGGCTGTACGCTCAACGGGCCAGTACTGGAGATTTTCGAAATCCAGGGCAATGGCGACGCGTCTCCGTTTGCGGGCGAGACTCTGGGCAGCAATGACAATGTCGTTACGGCCGTCGGCCCTGACGGCTTCGTGATGCAGACACCCTCAAGTCGCAGCGACGGCGATGTCGATACATCAGATGGCATATTCGTATTCACGGGGTTTGAGCCTGCGGTCGCGGTCGGAGATCTGGTGGATGTCAGGGGGCAGGTACAGGAATTCTTCGGCTTCACCGAATTCAGTTTCGGTAGCACAGTGACGGCGGATGGTTTTGAAACTCCGCCGCCACCCGTGCAACTGGGTGCCAGTGTTCCTTCACCGCTTCCGGGCGCGCCGAGCTGTGCGATGGAGTTCGAGTGTTACGAAGGTATGCTCGTACAGATCGAGAACGGCACTGTCACGGGTCCGAACCAGAGCTTTGGTGGGTCAAACCCGGATCTAGTCGCCGAGGTGCACATTACGGCCGCACCGGCCCGAACTTTCCGCGAGCCCGGCATAGAGTTTCCGGGTCTGCCAGGTCTGCCGGTTTGGGATGGCAATCCGGAAGTGTTCGAGCTCGATCCGGACAGGCTCGGATTGGCGAACCAGACTATTCGGGCCGGCTCGTCATTCTCGGCGACGGGCATCATCGGCTTCGAATTCGGTGGCTATGAATTGTGGCCGACCGAGCTGACCGTTACTCCTGCGGCGATTCCTCAAAGCGTGCGTGAACGACAACGTGCCGAATTAACGATCGGCAGTCTGAACATGTTCCGGCCTTCCGAGAGTTCGTACGAGCTGCGCCGTGCGAAGCTCGTGGACTACATTATGAACGTCCTGGTCACGCCCGATATTCTGGGTGTACAGGAAGTCGAAAGTCTCGCCGTACTGGAAACGCTGGCAAACGACATCGCTATTGCCGATCCGGGCGTGGTTTACACGGCGTATCTCGTTGAAGGCAATGACGTTGGTGGTATCGACGTCGGTTTCCTCGTACGCGATACCGTGGAGGTTGATGCCATCACGCAACTTGGCAAAGACGAGTTGTTTGACTTTGATTCGCCGCCATCGTCGCTACACGACCGACCGCCCTTGCTACTCGAGGGACGTTCGGTTAACGAGGGTGCCGACTATCCGGTCGCGGTGATGGTCGTGCACAACCGCTCGCTGGGCGGCATCACTGGAGATCGAACTCGTCAGAAGCGTCTTGCGCAGGCCCAGTCGATCGCCGCGAAAGTGCAGGCGATGCAAACGGCTGACCCGGATGTGCGCCTGGTCATCGTTGGTGATTTCAATGCATACGAGTTTTCGGATGGTTACGTCGATGCGGTCGGTCAGATAGCGGGCAATTTCGTGCCGGAAGAAAATCTGCTGTCGGGCGTGGACCTCGTCGACCCGAACCTGATCAACCAGGTACTCTCCATCTCACCGGCTGAGCGTTATTCGTTCATATTCCGAGGTAATGCACAGGCTCTTGATCACGCCCTGACCAGTGTGGCGCTCGATGATTCCGTGCGAGGCCTCGAGTTTGGACGTGGTAATGCGGATGCTGCTGTTGATCTCATAAACGAACCCGGTGCGCTGAGAGCTTCGGACCACGATGGATTCGTGCTGTTCCTGACCAAGGACAAGGATAATGACGGCGTCAACGACGATGCCGACGTTTGTCCGGGCACGGCGATTCCGGACACTCTCAGTAGAGAGTTGGGCGTGAACCGTTTCGCGTTGATAGATGGCGATTTCGATTTCGACACGATAGCACCCAGAGGCATAGGAACGGGTCCGGGTCGCAGCTATACGACCGAAGATACGGCTGGCTGTTCGTGTACGCAGATTATTGATGCTCAAGGACTTGGCGATGGACACACCAAGTATGGCTGCAGCATCGAGGCGATGGACAACTGGATTTTTCTTGTGCACCCATAATCCAAATTGAAGTGACGAGAAGCCCCGCCTTGAGCGGGGTTTTTCTTTTTAACAGGATTCCCCCAGTACTCGCAGTGGTTCGAACGGCCGCTTCCAGTGAGCCCTTTGCCTGAATGCGCATGGCGAAAACGTAGCACGATGTTATACAATAACCGGCTGCTTTTCTTTTCCGGCAGCCGCCGTCAATCGATGTTCGGGCGCGAAATATACATCGATTTTATAGGATATTATCAGAGAAATATTCGTTCGCTTCGATAACACATATGCGCTGTAATGCGTCAATGAAACGTCATGTGTTGCCCAAAGGGAGTAAATCAATGCTTAAGAAAACGATACCTTTACTTGTCGCTTCGGCGGTAGCAATGATGCTATCAGGCCAGGTATTTGCTCAGGGTCAGCCAAAGTCGAACCAATTTTGGTGGCCCGAGAACCTCAACCTTAATGCTCTTCGCGATCACGGCGCTGAGTCGAATCCGATGGGAGACGACTTTAGCTACGCCGAGGCGTTCGCAAGTCTCGACCTCGATGCAGTGAAAAAGGACATCGAGTCCGTGCTGAAGACATCGCAGCCCTGGTGGCCAGCAGACTATGGTCATTACGGCCCGTTCTTTATCCGCATGGCCTGGCACAGCGCGGGAACCTACCGAGTGTCTGACGGTCGCGGTGGTGCCGGTGGCGGTCAACAACGTTTCGAGCCTCTGAACAGCTGGCCTGACAATGCCAATCTGGATAAGGCACGGCGCTTGCTTTGGCCGGTCAAGCAGAAGTACGGTCGCAGCATTTCGTGGGCCGACCTGATGGTCCTTGCGGGTAATGTCTCGCTCGAATCCATGGGCTTCGAAACATTTGGCTTCGCTGGCGGTCGTGAAGACGACTGGGAGGCCGAGATGGTCTATTGGGGGCCCGAGAACAAGTTTCTTGCAGATGAGCGCTACGAAGGCGACCGCAAACTGGAGAGACCGCTCGCTGCTGTTCAGATGGGCCTGATCTATGTGAACCCGGAAGGTCCTAACGGCAACCCGGATCCACTGCTAGCCGCCAAGGACATCCGCGACACTTTCGGTCGCATGGCGATGAACGATGAGGAGACCGCCGCACTCATTGCTGGTGGACATACGTTCGGTAAAGCCCATGGAGCAGCTCCTCCGGCCGATTGTGTGGGTGTTGAGCCCGCAGCCGAAGGCCTCGAGAAGCAGGGTTTCGGTTGGGAAAACAAGTGTGGTAGCGGCAATGCTGGCGATACGATCACCAGTGGCCTGGAAGGCGCATGGTCGGCCAATCCAATTGCCTGGACCAACAGCTATCTCGTGAACCTCTATACCTACGATTGGGTAAAAACCAAAAGCCCGGCAGGTGCCACCCAGTGGATTCCCGCCAATGGCGCCGCAGCCACACTCGTGCCGGATGCTCATGATCCGTCGAAGCGACATGCGCCGATCATGTTCACGACCGACCTGTCGCTCAAGTTCGACCCGGAGTATCGCCGCATTACCGAGGGTTGGTTAAAGAATCCTGAAGAATTCGGGGTCGCGTTTTCCAAAGCATGGTTCAAGCTGACGCATCGTGACATGGGCCCGCGTGCTCGTTACATCGGCGCCGACGCTCCGACTGAGGAACTGCTTTGGCAGGATCCCGTCCCGGCTGTCGATCATGAGCTGATTGATGCAGGCGACATAGTGAAGCTGAAGTCCGAAATCCTCGAATCGAAGCTGACCGTGTCCGAGCTGGTTGGAACCGCCTGGGCATCAGCCTCAACCTTCCGTGGCACCGACATGCGCGGTGGAGCGAACGGCGCGCGTATTAGCCTCGCTCCGCAAAAGGACTGGAAAGTCAACAATCCGAAGGAACTGGCGAAGGTGCTGAAGCGACTGAAGGGCATCCGGAAGGACTTCAATGGCGCGCAGTCCGGTGGCAAGAAAGTATCGCTCGCTGACCTGATCGTTCTCGGCGGAGCCGCAGCCATCGAGAAGGCCGCTAAGGCGGCGGGGCAAGATGTTGAGGTTCCGTTCATGCCGGGACGCACCGATGCCAGCCAGGCGCAGACCGATGTTGAGTCTTTTGCCGTGCTTAAGCCGACGGCAGACGGGTTCCGCAATTACTTTGGCGAAGGCAACCGCCGATCACCGGCGGAGATGTTGGTCGAAAAGGCCGACTTGCTCACCCTTACTGCTCCCGAGATGACCGTTTTGGTCGGCGGCATGCGGGCGTTGGACGCAAACGCGGGAAGTGACACGCACGGTGTGTTTACGGATCAACCCGGCACGCTTAGCAACGACTTCTTCGTGAATTTGCTCGATATGTCGACGAAGTGGACGAAGTCATCGGACGCCGCAGGCATATACGAGGGACATGATCGCGTTAGCGGCGAGTTGAAATGGAAGGCTACTCCTGTTGACCTTGTGTTCGGATCTCACGCAGAGCTTCGTGCTATCGCGGAAGTCTATGCAGAGAACGGCGGAGAAAAGAAGTTCGTGCGTGATTTTGTTGATGCATGGACCAAGGTGATGACACTCGACCGCTTTGATTGACTCTGATTACGGTCCTGAAATGAGCTGCGAAAATATCTCGTAACTCATGAAAACACGAACGGCGGCGTTAGATACGCCGCCGTTCTGCCTTTAGGCCGATGTACCAGCCGATTGATATATAATCGCAGGCCCCGAGTGTCAGCGGAACTTATGAAGAGGTTTAATTATGAAGTTCAGAATTTCAATACTTATCAGCATTTTCCTGTTGCTTGGATCAACTGCACATGCGGCTGTAACTCTGG
>Ga0224497_10000966_pt1 | contig 18986 bp, 15 predicted proteins | sample SF_Jul11_sed_USG_4_FD_167970 | JGI IMG/M metagenome (GOLD analysis project Ga0224497, IMG submission 167970) | Sediment microbial communities from San Francisco Bay, California, United States - SF_Jul11_sed_USGS_13 | ecosystem: Environmental > Aquatic > Marine > Sediment | place: USA... | reverse complement strand
CCGGCGACGGCAGCGCGAGGCGTGAACTTATGCCGTACTCGCGGTCTATCCCTGGGGAAAAGCCGAAAAGACTCTGGCAGCAACAGCGACATGCAGTCTAGCGGACGAAAATCTTCAAGCATCGGCCGGCGCCGGGCCCTCACCGCCTTGGCTCTCGGCGTTTCCGGGCTTGTCGGGGCGAAGGGCGCAGCCGCGGCATTGCTGGCGACCCCGGCCCAGACCCGCGGACCCTTTTACCCCATGGAGCTGCCGCTGGATTCGGACAACGACCTGGTCCGGGTGAAGGGTCGTTCCGCCCTGGCCAAAGGGGAAATCACCGACCTCCGCGGCCGGGTGCTGGACCCGGATGGCCGGGCCGTGCCCGGCGCCCGGGTGGAAATCTGGCAGTGTGATGCCTTCGGCCGATACCACCACCCATGGGATCGACGCCACGCGCCGCTGGACGAGAACTTCCAGGGCTACGGCAGCTTCACCACCAGCAGGCAAGGCGCCTACCGCTTTCGCACCATCAGGCCCGTGCCCTATCCCGGGCGCGCCCCCCACATCCACTTCGCCGTGAGCGCGCCGGGCGCTGAACCATTTATCACCCAGATGTACGTGGCCGGCGCGCCGGAAAACCCGCGTGACTACCTGCTGAACCGGGTCGGCGACGAGCGGCTCCGGGCCCGGCTGATAGTGGATTTCACGCCTGCCGGCGGCAATCCCCCCGCCCTCGAAGCCCGCTTCGACATCGTCCTGGGTGAAAGCGTCGGCAGCGGCTGACGCCGGGGGCCGGCAATCGCAATAGCTTGAGCGAGGCGGCCGCTCCGTCTAGGATGCGTCCACTTGGGCCTATTGGCTTGAGAGCCGGCCAAAGACGGCAAGAAAATAAGGCGGGGAGAACATGCGGGGAGAGGACCCAGGCCCGATAGGGGCAGAAGCCGACCCTTCGGGTGCTGTGCCAGCGCAATCCATTTCTAAGACGCACGTGGTGTTCATGCTTGTGGTTCACGCAGGCGCGGTGGCTGCGTTCGCCTGGTTCAGCTGGGGCGCGTTTTTCACCGGGCTGGCCCTCTACGTCATTTCCGGCCTCGGGATCACCGTCGGCTATCACCGCCTGCTGTCGCACCGGGCGTTTCGCGCCAGAACCATCGTTACCCGTATCCTGGCGACAATGGGTTCGCTGGCGCTGCAGGGCGGCCCGTTGCGTTGGGTCGCCGATCACCGCCAGCACCATTTCCATTCCGATTCCGACGGCGACCCCCACGACATCGCCCGCGGCCTGTTCTTCGCTCACGTGGGCTGGGTTTTTTACGTTTTTCCAAAGGACTACGACCAACGGCGCATCCGCCAGCAGACCAAGGACCTGTGCCGCGATCCTTATCTCGTGTGGCTGGAGAAGTACGACTTCCTACCGGGTTTAATGCTTGGCGGACTGCTGCTCCTGACGGGAGGTCTTTCCTATTTTCTTTGGGGCTTTTGTGCTCGGCTGGTGCTGCTTTATCACTCCACCTGGCTGGTCAACTCGGCCTGCCATAGCTGGGGCTACCGCAACTTTGGCGACGCGCACGGCACCAACAACTGGCTGGTGGCGATGCTTGCCTTCGGCGAGGGCTGGCACAACAACCACCACGCCTGGCCTGCATCGGCAAGACAAGGACTCAAGCCGTGGGAGGTGGACCTGTCCTGGGCACTGATTACCGTGCTGAAAAAGCTCCGCCTGGTGTGGGACGTGTCCCTGGTGAAATTAGACGCGACCGCCAAGCGCGGTGGCGTGCTGGTGCGAACTTAAGACCGCTTAGCGCGGCTCTTCGCTCCGGCTATGACCAGCGCCCAAAGCGGCGCATCTCGCCGCATTGCCAACCCGGCCTACCGGGGATGTCGCAACCGGCATCAGTCTCAGTGACAGAACTCTCAATTGGAGCCAATTGCGTGGTTGGCGCGTTTTAACTGTCCTATAGTTTTTGCGGCCCATGGCTCCGCCGCGCCGAACGGTCCTTCGACAATTTCGCTTCCCAGATCCCCGTACCGCGCGCATCCGCCGCGGCTAGCCGCGCTAAGGAACAGCTGCTGCGGCGAAAAAGGTACGCGACCACGAGATGGCAATTTTGGCCCAACAAAACATCGGCAAGTACGAAATCATCTGCGAGCTCGGGCGCGGCGCCATGGGGATCGTCTACCTGGGTCACGACCCGTTCGCCGGGCGCGACGTTGCCATAAAAGTTGCCTTGCCCGAAGTCTTAAGGGACGAAAGGCAGGGCGCCAGATACCGGAAGATGTTCTTCAACGAGGCAAAGGTGGCTGGGATGCTCAAGCATCCTAATGTCATTCAGGTCTACGACGCCGGGGTCGAAGACGAAATCGCTTTTATCGTAATGGAATACATCAGCGGCAATCGTTCCCTGTACGACCACACCAAGGCTGGAAGCCTGCTGCCCATGGAGGACGTCGTACGATTTATCTTTAAAAGTGTTCGCGCTCTCGACTACGCCCATCGTCAAGGCGTGGTGCACCGGGACGTCAAGCCGAAAAATATTCTGCTGACGAAGGATCACGACGTAAAGATCGGCGATTTCAGCGTCGCTCTGATGACTCGGCCGGATACCGCGGAAACCCAGATTTATGGCTACGTCGGCTCACCGTTGTATATGTCTCCTGAGCAGATACGCGAAGATAATATCAGCAATCAGTCCGACATCTTTTCTATCGGCACCGTGTTGTATGAGCTGCTGACCGGCAGACATCCTTTCCACGCCGATTCCCTGCCCGGAATCATTCACCAGATTCAAAACAAGACTCATGCTCCGCTTCGGGAGGTACGCAGAGACGCACCCAAAGTTCTCGATCAAATCATCAACAGAGCGTTGAAGAAAAACCCCAAAGATCGGTACAAGAATGGGCTCGACCTGGCCGCTGACCTCAGTCTGGTGTTTGATCACATTAACTTATTTGAAGAAGGACCCAGCGGGCAGGAAAAGTACGACCTGGTCAAGTGCCTCGGATTCTTCAATGACTTCTCAGACTCGGAGACGTGGGAAGTCATCAACGCAAGCAATTTTTTCGAGTTCGGCGACGGGGACGAGATCATTACAGAGGGCGACATCGACAATTCTTTCTACGTTATCGTCTCGGGCACCGTCCGAGTTCTCAAAGGCGGCCAGGAGCTGGACGAGCTTCGCCCCGGGGACTGCTTCGGAGAGATGGGATTCATTGCGGGGAAAGAGCGCACCGCAAGCATTGTTGCCAAATCCAGCGTCACGGTATTGAAAGTTCGCGCCACCCTCATCGAGCGGGTATCGCTGCGCTGTCAGCTTCGCTTTCACAAGGCGTTCCTGAACACGCTGGTCGAGCGCCTTTCGTTAACCACGACGCGCATGTCACACAGTCCCGCCTGAGGACAAAGTTTCACCGGGTCGCATTCACCCGAACGCAAAATAATCGCGCCCGCGCTTAAAGCGCAGTGATTCGAGGTGTGCGGCTTAGGATCTTTGGCTGCCTTGTCGCTCAGGATCTCAGCGCGAGGCTTTTACCCCCGCCAGATCGCGGGCGACTCCCGCCAGGCCGTGCACCACGCGCGCCATGCGCTCCACGTCGACGACCTGCGGAGTGTCTGCCGCCGTGTGATACTCGGTGTAACGAAAAGGTGCCGTGTCGGTGACCATGACGGCCGGATACCCGGCTTTCCAGAATGCCCAGTGATCGGACCAGCCGATTCCGGTCATCCAGCCCGGCGCCGCCACCGCCTCGGAAGGAAAAGCGGTGTGACGGCGAAAGCTACCCACGACTTCCCTCACCAGGTTTACGGATCGTAGATTGCCGACGAAGCCGATGAAGTTGCCGCAGCTCGGGTAGAAGAGCCCGAATGGGAAAGGGTAGTGCTGACTTTCCGGCACGTCGGAATAATAGCCGATGGTTTCCAGTGAAAGCATCGCGGTTATGGTCTCACCCCGCGAGACGGATCGCTTGGCGTACCGCCAGCTGCCCATCCCTTCGGTGGCGAAAAACGGCTGTTCCTCGTTGACGAAAGCGACGAAACGAATATCTCGTTTCGGGTTGATGCCTTTTAACAAACGCGCAAGCTCCAACACCGCGGCGACGCCGGTGGCATTGTCGTTAGCGCCTGGAGAGCCGCGCACCGTGTCGTAATGCGCGCCGATGACCACGGCGGAACCCTGGTCCACGCCGGACACGACCGCCTCGATGTTTTTCACCGTCTTGCCGTTAACGTTGAAAGCTTGCTCAAGCGGCGAGTATCCCAGCGACTGAAAGGTATCAGAGATATGGTTGGCCGCGTTCTCGAGGGCCTGATGGCGCCACAGATTGCGCTCACCGATGACTTCGGCGAGCGTCCGGACGTGTTTCTTCAGGTTGATGCTGGTGGCCGACTCTCCCTTGCTCAGCGGCAGAAGCGGGCCGGTGAAGCTTTTGCCTGGCATCGGAATCATGACGTCATTCCCGCCGAGTTTCCGAAGCGCCGCGATGGCGGGGTGAAAATGCCGCCGAAACTTGGTTCACCCCGGCGGTCGATTTACTTGAACTCGCGCACCACCCGGAAGCCCACGTTGTCGTAACCGTTGTTCCCACGCAGCTTGGCGCGTTTTCGCGAACGCAGCGAAGTGGCGGGGTTGCTAAAGGATCCACCCCGTGCGACGCGGAAGGTGCAGTCACCGCCTTCCCATACGCTGGCGTCAGCCGGCGCTCCCCGGTAGTCGGGGTGATAGCAGTCCTGCACCCATTCGGCGACGTTGCCAGCAGTATCGTTCAGACCGAACGGATTGGGGGCGAAGCTTCCCACGCGGGTTGGCTGACGAGGATTCAAGCCGGTATTGCAGTCGAAGCAATGGGCGTTGCTCTCGCCGACGTCGAACCCCCACCAGAACGGCGTGGTGGTCCCCGCAGCCGCCGCGTACTCCCATTCCGCCTCCGACGGCAGCCGATAGTATTGCCCCGTTTGGCTGTTCAGCCACGCGGTGTAGGCGTTGGCGTCGTCCCAGGAAACTTTAACCACCGGGTGTGTCTTGCGGTCAAGCCCGCCGCTGTCGGGCCGCGCTCTCCCGGTCGCCGTGGCAAACCGATCGTACTCGGCAAATGTGATTTCGTGGGTGCTGATGGCAAACGGTCTCACCGTCACCTCTCGCTGGGGCCGCTCGTCCGCGACAATGGAGTGCGGACTGCCGCCCATGAGGAAGGTGCCGGCGGGTATGGGCACCATCTGCGGTCCGCTGCCGCCGGACCTCAGTCGATCGCGGAAGGTCTCCACCACCACTTCCCCGGGAGCGGGCTCCGGCGCGGGAGCGGGTACAGGCGCCGGTGTGGGTGCAGGTGCAGGAACCGGCGCCGGCTCGGGCACCGGCGCAGGCGCGGGCTCCGGTATCGGTACAGGCACGGGCTCCGGTATCGGTACAGGCACGGGCTCCGGTATCGGTACAGGCGCGGGCTCCGGTATCGGCGCCGGTGCAGGCTCCGGTATCGGCGCCGGGGCAGGCTCCGGTGCGGGCACAGGCGCCGGTACCGGTTCTGGTTGGGGCGTCGGCACGGTCTCGGGGACCGGGAGGGGCGGGATCGAGAGTTTCTTGCCGTAATGAACGAAATAGGCGCCGGCGGCCAAGGCCAGCAGCACAATCGCAACGATGATTATCGGCCCCTTGCCGCGCTTCTCCGTCGCCAACCTTGCTTTTTTGTCCGTGCGCGGCTCCGCCGCCAGCATCGGAATTTCGTCAAACCCCGGCTCGCCTCCTTTGGCCCCGCGCTTAGCGGCCTGGGCTGCCGGCCCGCCCGCTTCGCGATCGCCCACATCGATGACGATGACCGTTGTGTTGTCCTGACGCGGCTTACCGGCGTTCTCTACCTCATTGAGCAGCGCGCTGACGCACTCCTTGGCCGTGGGCGACCAGGCGGAAATTTCCAGAATATTGGGTCCCGGCAGCGTGTCCAGGCCGTCGCTGCAGACGATGACACGATCCCCTGGCAGCAACTGAAATCCCTTGCTCGGGCAGTCGACGTCGGCGATCTCGTCCCCGGTCACCGCGCTCATGAGCATATTTCGCGACAGGCCTGGCTCGGGCTCGATGTCCATGCCTTGTGACTTCATTCGGTCGAGATAGCCGCCGTAGCTGTGGTCCTCGTTTTTCTTTTTGAGCTCGCCGTCGCGGACCAGATACATGTGGCTGTCGCCGACGCTCAGCCAGAACACTTTGCTCTTGGTCAGCACCGCCGTGACCATGGTGCACCCCATGCCGTCCAGAGCGGGGGTTTCCTTGATGGATTCAGCGATGGCCGTGTTGGACTTCTGCAGCGCTTCGCGGAGAATTTTTGGCGGGTCTTGGCGGCCGAAGCCGCCGGTGAAGCTCTTGTTGAAGGTAGAAACAACCAGATTGCTGGCAATGTTTCCGGCAGCGTGCCCCCCCATGCCGTCCGCCATGACGACGAGGGCCGACGAGTTCGATTGGCCCGCGTCGTCATCAAGATAGGTGATCAGAAACGCGTCTTCCTGATAGTCGCGCGCGCCGTCGATCTGATCCCCGGCGATCTCGTAAACAAGCTCCACAGGTAGTCCTTATGAAGGTACGGGCAGGCCGTCGCGTTGCTTTGGAATATGTCGCCCCCGAAGCTAAGTGTAGGGCAATCGTGAAATTTTACCCAACCGGGCCGCCATGAAATGGGCCCTCCCGAGGTGCTTGGGCGCAGCCCCTGCACTCAAAAATGTGAGCTTCCTCTCATTCTTGGCCCGGCGCTGGAAATCAGAGCAAATGTGCGAATTATCGCCCTGCCGAACGCCGCCTCCGGAGTCACAACCGCACCGGAATACCCCGTGCGGCCATGGCGCGCTTAGCCTCCTCCACGGTGTGTTCGCCGAAATGGAAGATGCTGGCGGCCAACACGGCGTCAGCGCCGCCCTCGGTAACGCCCTGGGCAAGATGCTCCAGGGTGCCCACCCCGCCCGAGGCGATCACCGGGACCGATACCGCGTCGCTCACGCTGCGGGTCAGCTCAAGGTCGAAGCCTTCGCGCGTGCCGTCCCGATCCATGCTCGTAAGCAGAATTTCTCCAGCTCCGGCCTCGACCATTCTTCTCGACCACTCGATGACGTCTTTACCCGTGGGCCGGCGCCCACCGTGGGTATACACCTCGAATCCGTTCGAATCGCCGCTTTTTCGCTTGGCATCGATGGCGACCACGATGCACTGGGAGCCAAAGCGGGCGGCGGCGTCCGCCACCAGGTGGGGATGAAGAACCGCCGCGGTATTGATGGAAACCTTGTCGGCACCGGCGTTGAGCAGACGGCGGATGTCCTCGATGCTTCGGATACCGCCGCCCACGGTGAGGGGAATGAAAACTTCTGAGGCCACCGCCTCGACTACGCTGACCATGGTGTCGCGTTCGTCCGAGGAAGCGGTAATGTCCAAGAAGGTCAGCTCGTCGGCGCCCTGCTCGTCGTAACGCTTGGCCGCCGCCAGCGGGTCGCCGGCGTCGCGTATGCCGACAAATTTGACCCCCTTGACCACCCGTCCCCGGTCGACGTCCAGGCAGGGAATGATGCGTTTAGTGAGACTCAATCGGTGGCACTCGAACTGCCCGTCAGCTCGTCGGCCAGCTTCTGACCTTCGGCAAAGTCCAGGGTGCCATCATAGAGCGAGCGCCCTACGACGACGCCCGATATGCCTTCGTCGGCGCGGGCGCAAAGGGCGCGGATGTCGTCGAGTCCGCGAACACCCCCGGACGCCACCACGGGAATGCTTATGGCGCGGGCAAGATCCACGGTGGCGTCGACGTTTACACCGCTGAGCATTCCGTCCCGGCCGATGTCCGTGAACACAATGGTCTCGACCCCGTCTCGCTCGAATTTTTGCGCCAGGTCGTGCACATCATGATTGGAAAGTTTCGACCAGCCGTCGATAGCCACTTTGCCATCACGGGCGTCCAGAGCGACCACGATGTGGCCGGGAAATTCGACGCAGGTATCGGCGACAAAATGCGGCGCCGACACCGCCTTGGTGCCGAGAATCACGTACTGCACCCCGGCGTTGATATAGGCCTCGATGGTTTCATCGTCTCGGATTCCGCCGCCTACCTGAATCGGAATCTCGGGGTGCGCTTCAGCAATGCGGTGGATGATATCGACGTTGACCGGCTCACCCGCCGTGGCACCGTCCAGGTCGATGATATGGAGCCTGCGAGCACCCGCCTCGATCCAGCGAGCGGCCACCGCCAGGGGGTCGTCGGAGTAGACGGTCTCCTCGTCCATTCGGCCCTGCCGGAGGCGAACACAGCGTCCGCCCTTCAAGTCGATTGCAGGGATGAGAAGCATGGAAGAACTCTAGAAGGTACGCGAGGATGGAAATCCGCGCCGCTTAATCAGAGAGATAAAAGTAATGTTAGCACAGCGATCCGGGATGTTTTCGCGTTTCGGCAGATTTTTCTTCGGACCAATTAGCCAGCTGTTGAAAAACTCTGGTTTCAGGCAGCCTGGTCCCGGCACGAGCAGGCGCCGGCATCAATCAAGCAGTTTAAGTGCCTGGTCAAATGGAGCAGGGCGGAGTCCGCGCCTACGTCGCTGGCTAAGCTGAAAATCTATAGGGAGTCGGTTTTCAATACCTATCAGTGCGCCTCGTCCCAATTGTTGCCGACTCCAGCGTCCACCACCAGGGGCACGGAGAGCTTTGCTGCGCCGGACATGAGCTCAACTACTTTTTCCTGCACCCCTTTGAGGTCGTTTTCGTCCACCTCGAACACCAGCTCGTCGTGCACTTGCATGATCATGCGAGCGTCCGCCTTTTCCTTTTCCAGCCAGCCATGGATCCGCACCATGGCGCGCTTGATTATGTCCGCGGCGGTGCCCTGCATGGGCGCGTTAATGGCGGTGCGCTCGGCGTACTGTCGCCTCTGGGCGTTGCGGGATTTTATCTCCGGCAGATAAAGCCGGCGCCCAAAAACGGTTTCCACGTAGCCGCAGCCTCTGGCCCGCTCCCGGGTATCTTCCATGAAAGACCTGACCCCAGGGTAACGCTCGAAGTAGGTGTCCACGTATACCTGTGCTTCACTGCGGCTGATCGCGAGCTGGCGCGCGAGACCGAATGCCGACATGCCGTAGATGAGGCCGAAGTTGACGGCCTTGGCCCGGCGCCGCTGCTCGTCGGATACCTCGCCGGCCTTCACGCCAAAGACCTCCGCGGCGGTGGCGCGGTGAATATCCTCGCCGGCTTCAAAGGCGCCGATCAGGCGCTCGTCTTGCGACAAGTGCGCCATAATGCGCAGCTCGATTTGCGAATAGTCTGCGGCCAAAAGCTTGAAGCCAGACTCGGCCACGAAAGCCTGGCGGATCCTTCGTCCGGCCTCTGTTCGGATGGGAATGTTTTGCAGGTTCGGCTCCGTGGAGGACAGTCGGCCGGTGGAGGCCACCGCCTGGTGGTAACTGGTGTGCACCCTCCCGGTCTTAGGGTTTATCCGCCCGGGCAGAGCGTCGGTGTAGGTGGACTTCAGCTTGCTCATGGCCCGATGTTCCAAGATGAGCCGCGGCAGCGCGTACTCAGCGGCCAGGTCCGTGAGTACTGACTCCGCCGTCGACGGCTGCCCCTTGGGCGTCTTCGACCGCACCGGCAAATCAAGCTTGTCGAACAGTATCGTTTGTATCTGTTTCGGTGAGCCGAGATTGAACTCCTCGCCGGCCTCCGTAATTGCCTCTTTCTCGATGGCATGGATACGACGCTCGAGTTCCTTGCTCTGCTTGCCTAGCATCTTCGCGTCCACCCGCACGCCGTTTCGCTCCATGGCAGAGAGCACGGCGATCAGCGGCATCTCAATTTCCTGAAACAAAGTCTGGAGTGATTTTTCGGCGCTGAGCTTCGGCCAAAGAACTAAGTGCAATCTTAAGGTAACCTCTGCGTCTTCGGCCGCGTAAGGGCCCGCTTCGTCGACCTGCACCTCGTCGAATCGCTTCTGCTTGGCGCCTTTGCCCGCCACGTCCTCATAGGTGATGGTTTTGTGAGCAAGGTACTTTAGCGCCAGGGAATCCATGTCGTGCCGGGTGGCGGTGCTGTCCAGAACGTAAGACTCCAGCATGGTGTCAAAGCGCACCCCGTGCAGCCGTATACCGTATCTCGCCAATACGCTCATGTCGTACTTAAGATTCTGGCCAATCTTTCCTTTGGCCTCGGATTCCAGCAGCGGCTTCAACGCGGCGAGCACGCGACTCTCGTCGAGCTGTTTCGGCACACCCTCATAGCGATGGCCGAACGGAACATATGCCGCGCTCCCGGGCTCTACGGCAAAAGATACCCCGACCAGCTCCGCCGACATGTAGTCCAGGCTGGTGGTCTCGGTGTCGAACGCGAAATCTTTGGCGGCGGAAAGACGCTCGATCCAGGCATCGAAACGCTTCTCATCGAGGATGATTTCGTACTCCGGTGCATCGCCTGTAGCAGCGCTTTTTTCGGCTTCTCCTTCGAGAATTTCCGAAAGCCAGGTTTTGAACTCCAGCCGCGAGTACCACTCCCGCAGCGCCGCCAGGTCCGGAGCTAGTACGGCAAGATCGTCGGGCTCGATTTCCAAATCAACGTCGCGATTGATAGTGACGAGCTCTTTGGACATCGGCAGCTGCTCAAGACTCGCACGCAGGTTTTCGCCCACCTTGCCTTTTATCTCGCCAGCGTTGGCGACGATCTCATCCAACGTTCGGTAGCTTTCGAGCCACTTTGCGGCGGTCTTCGGCCCCACCTTTGGCACGCCCGGGATGTTATCCACGCTATCCCCGACCAGAGTCAGGTAATCCACCATCTGCGAGGGGGCAACGCCAAATTTCTTCTTCACGCCCTCGGGATCGAGAGTACCGCCGTCCATGGTGTTCTCAATGCGGACCTTTTTGTCCACGAGCTGCGCCATGTCCTTGTCACCGGTGGATATCACCACTTCGAAGCCGGCGTCGCGCGCTCGTTCCGCGAGCGTTCCGATGACGTCGTCCGCTTCGACTCCCTGTACCTGGAGCAGCGGAATGCCCAGCGCCCTGACGATCTCGTGAATCGGTTCAATCTGGGCCACCAGCTCATCGGGCATCGGCGGGCGATTCGCCTTGTACTCGGGATAGATGTCGTCGCGGAAAGTCTTTCCAGGGGCGTCGAAGACTACCGCCATGTGATGGCCGCTGTACTCGCGGAGTAAACGCCTGAGCATATTGGTCATGCCGTACACGGCTCCGGTTTGCTCTCCCTTGGAATTGTTAAGCGACGGCATGGCGTGAAACGCTCGGTAAAGGTACGAGGAGCCGTCTACGAGAAGCAGTTTTTCAGTGGCGGATGGCATTGATCTTTTAGCTTATGAGCGCCTAATGTGAAGTATGAGGTACACGGTATGAAAACCGTCTAGCAGGAGAAATTCATAACAATGGCCGATCCCATCAAGCAGCTCAAGCGCCCTCCGTTGAGGCCAATCGACAAGGAACTCTTGACGCGCGAGTCGTGGAAGGTGTTTCGAATTATGGCGGAATTCGTCGAAGGATTTGAACGCCTGGCCAGTATCAGGCCGTCGGTGAGTATCTTTGGCTCCGCCCGGACACCTCAAGACCACGAGTGGTACAAATTGGCCGAAGACGTCGCGCGCAAGCTTTCGGATGCGGGTTTTTCCGTGGTCAGCGGCGGCGGACCCGGAATCATGGAGGCCGCCAACAAAGGGGCGTTTGCCGGTAAGTCGTTGAGCATCGGGCTGAACATCATGCTGCCCCACGAAGAGGCGTCCAATCCTTACCAGGACCTTTCGCTGAATTTTCGCCACTTTTTCGCGCGCAAGGTCATGTTCGTGAAGCACGCGTCGGCCTACGTCGTGCTGCCCGGCGGATTCGGAACCCTGGACGAGCTCGCCGAAATCCTCACGCTGGTACAGACGGGCAAAACCCGCAAGATCCCCATCATCCTGGTGAATTCATCCTTTTGGAAAGGCCTTCTGGACTGGTTCAGGCAATCTCTCGTTGCCGAAGGCACGATAGACTCGGAGGATTTGTCACTAATGACGGTCGTCGACAAGTCCGATGACGCCGTCGAAGCCATATTTTCTCATTATGAAAACCGGGGCTTCGAGCCTTCGCCGGAGGAACGAGAGATTCTTTTGGAACTCTAATTGTTGTGAAGCTCAAGTATTCCACCAGCTGTTTAGCCAGCCGAGTTATTTCTTCATTAAGGCACCAGATGGTCAAGACTCCAAGTGTCGCTGCGTTTATTCTCAACGCGTTTTTCATTCAGAAGCTCGGCGCGCAGTCCCCGCCGCCGGACCTGGTGCCCGTACCAGACCCGCCAACGATCCCGGACCAGGTGCGCAGCGGAGAGACGCTTGAACCCGAAGTGACCATCATCCGGCGCGCCAGGGAAACGATCACCGAGTATCGTCTCAATGGCCGGCTTCAAGCGATCAGAGTGGAACCTGAAAACGCGCCGGCTTATTACCTGGTGGACACAGACGGCGACGGTGACCTGGAAACTCGTAGAAACGCCTATGGCCCCGACTTTCTCATTCCCCAGTGGGTTATTTTCAGCTGGTGACGCGGATACGGTAGACCGTAGGCTGGAGGCCGAAGATCGTAATTGGGAAAAGCAGTCTCTGTATCTCCGTTTCCAGTCCTGACCTCCTCAGTCTTTTGGCGTCAGTCCTGATCGTCGGCGGCCGTAATGCTGTAGCCATATGCCGCTGACGATGAGAACCAAGCCTGCCAAAGTGCTGCCGAATATCTGCTCGCCGACCGCGAAATGCACGACGATAAGAGATAAGAAAGGCGTCAGATAAATGAGATTGCTCACCTGGGCGGTGGTGCGGGACAAGCGCAGAGCGTAAAGCCAGACGACATAGGTGATTCCCATCTCGAATGCCCCCACGTAGAGACTACCCATCAGCCCTTCGGCACCGACAAGACTCGGAATCGAGAACGTGAGCACGTAGACGGCAACGAAGACAAAGCCGAATACGAAGTTCATGCATAATCGCGAAATCGCGTCCCGGGTATCTTTAGTCCCGTACACCCAGTAGAGCGCCCAGACTGCGCTACTTCCCAGAGCAAGCCCGGCACCCAGCGGATGAGTCACTCGGAATCCGAGCACATCTCCTCGCGTTGATATCACCAGCGCGCCTGAGAAGCTGATAACCATGGCGAGCAGGGTCTTTGAAGTTATCCGCTGGTGCAGGATGACTATGGAAAACAGAACCAGCACGATAGGCCAGATGAAGTTGAGCGTCAGCGCCTCCTGCGCCGGCAGCAGAGAGTACGCCTTTAAAACGACCAGGTAGTAAAGAAAGGGATTGAGAAACCCCAACAGCGCCGATCGGGCAAACTCTGACGCCGGCCAGTGTCGGATCTGCGCAAGCCTTCCGCTGACCGCGACTATCGTTCCGAGTATAACCACGGAGAAAAGCGTGGAATAAAACAAAAGCTCCTCAAAGCTGATGTAACCCAGAGTCAGCTTGAACGCGGACGCCACCGTCGACCAAAAGAATATGGTGGCCCCTGCAAACAGATACGCACGAGTCTGCTGCTCCACGCCGCGGTATTCCTTCAGTTGAGCAGAAAGAGGGTGCCGAGGCCTAAGAAAGAGACGAAACCCACCACGTCGGTAACCGTCGTGAGGATCACCCCGCCGGCAAGCGCGGGGTCAATGGAGAGGCTGCGCAGAACCAGCGGAAGACCGGCCCCGGCGAGCGCCGCGGCGACCAGATTGATTACCAGCGCGACGCCGACGATGACGCCCAGAAGACCGTTGCCGAACCAGAGCACGGCGACCGCGCCCACTACCAGCGCCCAGGCAAGGCTGTTCAGGATCCCCACCATCAGCTCCTTGAACATCAGCCAGCGCACGTTTCTCCAGCCAATCTGTCCCAGCGCCATGCCCCGGATGACCACCGTGAGCGCCTGGGTTCCGGCGATGCCTCCCATGCTCGCCACCACCGGCATGAGAATGGCCAGCGCCACAACCTGCTGCAGGGTGGCTTCGAACCAGCCGATTACCCAGGAGGCGAACAGCGCCGTTGCCAGGTTCACGCCCAGCCAAAGGGCCCGCCCTCTCGCCGTCCGCATTACAGGGGCAAAGGTGTCTTCCTCCTCGTGCAGACCCGCCATGCTCATCAAAGATCGCTCACCTTCGTCACGAATGACATCCACCACGTCGTCGATGGTAATGCGTCCCAGAAGTTTTCCCTCTTCGTCCACCACAGGCGCCGAAATGAGGTCCCGCTGCTCAAACAGCTTCGCTACCTCGCTTTCTGGCGTGGAAGCGGGAATGCCCGGAAAATCCGTCTCCATAACCGTTTGCACTTCGCGCTCCGGATCATTGATCAGCAATGCGGCGAGTCTGAGCGCGCCGAGGTAGCGGTTTTCGCGGTCGACCACCATAAGGCGGTTGGTCTTTTCCGGAATTTCGCTGAGGCGGCGCAGATAACGCATAACGGTTTCGAGCGTCACATCCGCCCGCACCGTAATGACGTCGGTATTCAAAAGCCCGCCGGCGGTGTCTTCCGGGTACCGCAATACGGATTCCAGCCGCGCGCGGTTCTGCTGGTCCATGGCCAGAAGTACTTCGTCAACAAGGTCTTCCGGCAGGTCCTGGAGAATATCCGCCGCGTCGTCCAGATCCACGTCTTGCGCCACCGCGGCAAGCTCTTCTGCATTCATCTGCGCCATCCGGGATGCCCGAACCGCGTCTTCAGCTTCTGCCAGCACGTCGGTGTGCTGCTCCGCGTCCAGCTGCTCCCATACCCGATCGCGTTCCTTCTGTGGCAACGACTCCAGCAGAGAAGCGATTTCTGCGGGGTGCAGACTTTCGATCAGCGTTCTTATACCGTCGAGATCGTTCCGCTCGACGGCTTCGCTCAAGTCGTGCACGGTTTCTTGATGACGATCTTCTTCAGCGGGCTGATTCATGGGTCCTGTCTATTTTTGCCTTGTCTCGAAGCAGCTAAGTGCTCGCACCCAGAAGCCGACAGCGCGTGGGGCGTCTCTCAGCCCGTCACCGCGCGACTGAACGGGAGTGTCGTAATAGCGCTTGATGGTTCCGGAATCAGGCTGCGCCCGGCTGATTAATCTCGTCAATCAGACTGTCTCGCGTCGCGGTACGCACGGCGCGCATGATGCGCTGCGCGAGCTTGCGGGCGTCACCAATGTGGGTCTCGTTTATCGCCTGCTTGACTTCCAGCAATGCGTTGGGGTGCACGCTGAATTCTTTCAGACCTAGACCGAGAAGAAGTCTCGTGTAAAGGGCGTCGCCTGCCATCTCTCCGCACATGGCGACCGGAATGCCGACTTTTTTTCCGGCGTTTATGGTCATTTGTATGAGCCGCAGTACCGCCGGGTGAAGCGGATCATAGAGGTAGCTCACCTCATCGTCGATGCGGTCGATTGCGATGGTGTACTGAATGAGATCGTTAGTCCCGATGGATAGAAAATCCAGCCGCCGTGCGAACAAGTCTGCGCATACGGCAGCGGCGGGAACTTCGATCATGGCACCCACCGGCATATTGGGATCGAAGGCTTTCCCGTCTGTTTTCAATTCCCGCTCGCATTCCTTAATCAGCTGCAGCACCTGCAAAAGCTCCTGCATGTTGGAAAGCATCGGGATCATCATGCGTACCGGGTTACGCGCGGAAACGCGAAGGATCGCGCGAAGCTGCGGCCGGAAGAGACTATGCTCCTTGAGACACAGGCGCACGGCGCGTAATCCAAGCGCCGGGTTCGAGGACCCCGGTGCCCCGGGCCTGCTGCCGTCCACTTGCTTATCGGCTCCGAGATCAAGCGTTCGAATAGTCACCGGAGCGCCCTTCAAGGCATTCACCATCTTGAGGTATGCACGGTACTGCTCTTCCTCTCCGGGCGGCTCTTTCCGGTTCATGAAAAGATATTCGGTGCGATAAAGCCCGATACCCGCCGCGCCGACCTGGGCTGCGGCATGCATGTCTGAGGGCAGCTCTACGTTGGCCTGCAATACTATGGACTCTCCATCTGAGGTGACGACCGGCGACTTGCGCAGCCGCTTGCGGGCAATCGTCTGGCGATCGATCTCCCGTCGCCGCCTCTCGAAATGGCGAATCGTCGTCCGGTCCGGATCGACGATGATCACACCCCGCTGTCCATCGACAATGACCAGCTCGTCGTCGCGCAGGTACGCCCGCGCGCTATGCAGACCCACCACCGCGGGAATGCGAAAACTTCGGGCGAGAATTGCGGTGTGAGAATTGGGGCCGCCAAACTCAGTGAGAAATGCCGAGATTCCCTGGTGCTGCATGAGAACAGTATCGGCTGGAGTCAGGTCGTCGGCAAAAACGATCCGATCCGAAAGCGGATTCGCGCTTCGGCCTCGCGCCGGTTTGTTGCGCTTGAGCAGAATCCGCTGAATTCGGTTTACAACATGGTCGATGTCATCCTTGCGCGTTCGAAGATAAGGATCGTCCATGGCTTCGAATACGGCGACCAAGGCGTCGCGCTGAACCTTTAACGCCCACTCCGCGTTGCAAAGCTTTTCACTTATAAATTTGACTGGTGCGTTGGTGAGCGCGGAGTCCTCCAGCATCAGCAGATGAGTGTCGATGAACGCGCCGACGTCGGTGGCGGTGTCGGGCGGGATCTTATCCTTGACTGCACTGAGCTCGTTGCGCGCGGATCTGAGTGCACGGTGGAATCGGGCGATTTCATTCTTTACTCGTGCGGGCTTAATGCTGCGCTCACTGACCTCGAACTGCCCGTGATCGACGATGTGCACCCTGCCGATGGCAATGCCTTTGGATGCGCTGACTCCGTGTATCGTGAACATGACAGATGAATGCATTGACTCCAGACGGCGCGGCTATTCGGATTCCCCGAAGCGATCTTCGATGAGCGATACCAGCTCGTTGACGGCAGCAGCCGCGTCCTCGCCCTCGGCGCACACTTCGATAGACGTTCCCTTGCCCGCCACCAGCATCATCACTCCCATGATGCTCTTGCCATTGACCTCGCGATCTCCGCGCTTGAGAGTGATCTGACTGGCGAATCCGGAAGCCAGCGTGACGAACTTAGCTGCCGCTCGGGCGTGCAGCCCCAGTTTGTTGATAATGGTCACTTCACGGCACTCAGGCATCTTTAGCTTCACCGTCGTGACAAATGAAAACCCCGTCTTTGCCACCACTAACGGCTTTGTCGGCAAGCTCCGGCAGTGCGAGCGAAGGGTAGTTGAAGATTCTGACCAGCATCGGAAGGTTTAACCCGGAGATCACACGTACCCGATCTTGGTCCACAACGCTGCAGACGACATTGCTGGGAGTACTACCATAAATATCCAACAGAACCAGTACGCCGTCACCTTGATCCAGGTCGTCAACTTTTTTCTTTACTCGCTTTCTCAACGCATCGGTATCACAGTCCCGGGCCGCGGGCAGCACCTCCACGGGGAGCGGGCACCGGCCGAGAATATTGACGGCGGTTTCCAGGATCGTCGAAGCGATTCCTTCATGTGTGATGATGAGCACGCCTACGCTCATGTGAGACTCAGCTCCATATTTCAATTGCTACTTTGATTTCTCTGCCAGCGTTCCCCGCCAGCTCTCGACGGCACTAACGAGTGCTTCGTCTTCCGGTCCCGCAGCCACAAATGGGGCCCGCTGCGCGCCCCGCTTGCGGGCGATGCGCGCGATCCGATCGCTCGATACCACCATCGGCATACCAAGGATCTGTCGCCTTTCCGTTTCGCTTGCAAGTTCGAGCAAGTGTTCGATGGCGGTGCCGCTGGTGAGCACGATGAGGTCAAATTCACTCAGGGACGCACCCAGAAGCTCCAGAATTCTAACCTCCGGCCGCGACCGCCGGTAAACGTCCACCGAGGTGACCTCAGCGCCGGCGGCTTCCAGCGAGTTCGCGAGCAAGGCACGACCTCCGGCGCCTTTGACGATAAGCACCTGCTTGCCGCGCACCATCGACGGTTGCAGGCGAGGGTGGCGCAGCAGGCCCTCGCTGCTGAACTCTTCAGTGGGGACTATGGATACAGCAATTCCGACCTCTTCCAGGGCACGCCGCGTGGCCGGCCCCACCGCCGCCAAAGCCGGCACTTCGGCGACGCCGGCTAAATCCGCGTTAAGCATGAGGGCGCCGCGGACCGCGTTGGTGCTGGTGAAAACTGCGATATCAAAGCGGCAAAAATCTTCCAGCGCCGCGATGGCAGGCCCGGCATTCAGCGGCGCCTCGATTTCAATCACCGGCAAACAGCGAGCGTGGGCGCCGCGATCTGAAAGCATGACCATCAACGCGTCGCACTGGTGTCTTGGGCGGGTGAGTATCACGCGGCTGCCGGCAAGGCTCGGCTTGGCGACGTTTCGGACGCCTTCAGACATCAGCGTAAACCGCCTCGAGGATCCGCCTTGCGCCGCGCCCATTGAGCATCTCCGCCACCCGCCGCCCCAGGGTCTCGGCTTCCGAGTCCGGGGCAGAGTCGGAAGCGCGGATGACCTCCGAACCGTCGATGCTGGCTACCACGCCCACCAACGTGAGGGTATTTCCCTCAAGCTTGGCGTGTCCTGCGATAGGCACCTGGCATCCTCCGCCCAGCGCTTCGTTCATGGCCCGTTCCGCGCGAACGCAAAGCGAAGATTCCCGGTGATCCAGTGGCACGACCAGCGGCGCCACCGCGTCGTCACCTTCTCGGAGCTCGATCCCGATGGCCCCCTGCCCGATGGCGGGTACGAAGCGATCCGGATCCAGGCTTTCCGCAATGCGTGGCTCCATTCCAAGCCGTTTGAGCCCGGCACAGGCGAGAAGCAGGGCGTCGAATTCCCCTTCGTCCAGCTTCTTCAATCGCGTGTGCACCCCGCCCCTCAGGTCGATCACCTCGAGGCCCGGCCGCAGCGCTTTCAACTGGCAGCGTCGCCTCAGACTCGATGTGCCGATACGTGCCCCATTGGGAAGCGCATCAAGGGAAGCATAATGATTGGATATCAGCGCATCCCGGGGATCTTCCCGCGAGGTGATCACCGGCATACAAAGCCCCTCCGGCAGCGACACCGTCACGTCTTTCACC
>Ga0224497_10000964_pt1 | contig 19037 bp, 25 predicted proteins | sample SF_Jul11_sed_USG_4_FD_167970 | JGI IMG/M metagenome (GOLD analysis project Ga0224497, IMG submission 167970) | Sediment microbial communities from San Francisco Bay, California, United States - SF_Jul11_sed_USGS_13 | ecosystem: Environmental > Aquatic > Marine > Sediment | place: USA... | reverse complement strand
TCAATTGGTCGCGCTGCATGCCACGTCGGCGTACCGTAATGTTGGACAGGCGCAACAACACCCGGCCAGCCGGAGTTGCCACCCGCTTAGGCGGCTCGATCTCGCGACCGCACATAAGTTGTGCGAGATGAACGGGTGTGAGCGTATCGTCATTGGCGAGGTTTGCCACCACGCTGCCGCGCCGCATCACCATTATCCGCTGAGTAATGGTGAGCACTTCTTTGAGCTTGTGACTGATAAAGACGACACCCACTCCGTTATTCGCCATGGTTCGCACCGCCTCGAACAGTCCCTCACTCTGTTGCGGAGTCAGCACCGATGTGGGTTCGTCCAAGATGAGGACTTGCGCCTGGTGATACAGCGCTTTAATGATTTCGAGGCGTTGCTGTTCACCGACGGTGAGTTCTTCGACTCGCTGTGCGGAATCGATGCTGAGTCCATAGCGACTGCTGATTTCGTCGAGCCGCCCCTGCGCCCGGCGGGTGTCGAGCAATCCGTATCGGCCCGGCGAACCCACCATAATATTTTCCAGTACGGTATGGCGGGGCACCAGATGAAAATGTTGGTGCACCATGCCGATGCCTGTGGCCAGCGCGTCCGCCGGATTGCCCAGAGCGACTGCGCGATCGTGTACGTGAATGGACCCGGCGTCCGGCGTATAAATGCCGAACAGCACATTCATGAGGGTTGTTTTGCCCGCGCCGTTTTCTCCCAGCAATCCGAGTACCTCACCCCGACTCAGGGTGAGATCGACGTCTCGAATCGCATAGACCCCGGCAAATTGCTTCGCAATGCCGCGCATCTTCAGTAACGGCACGGTACCGTCCACAGCATTGTTAGCGGCTTGTGAAGCCTTTGCTGCCAAGTTGTTGGTCACACCGACGCGGTCAGTATGCTGCGCGACGGCCCGGGACCGGCGTCGCAGCACAGGTTGCGGGGAAATTGAGCGTCCCCGTGCAACCTGTGCAAAACTAGCGCGTCAACGGGAGGCGCTGGATTGGATGCACCGTCCGTTATTCATTCGGACTTAGGTGCGCTCTCGTCGATCGGCGCACGAAATGTGCCATCGAGGATTTCTTGTCTGCGGGCAGCCACCATGTCCTTAATTTCAGCGGACAAGGTCGCGTCCCACTCATGATACGGCGCGAGAAACGAACCGCCTTTGCCCATGAACGAAAACTGACCGAAATCCTGAGATGTGAAAACGCCGGCCTGCACCTGATTGATCACCTGTTTGACCGTCGGCCACATGTCCCAAACCACACTCGTAACCACGGATTTCGGGCCTAGCTCCCATTGGTCCGACATATTGCCGATAGCGGCAATATTGCGCTCGGCAGCGGCCTCAATCACCCCGAAACGCTCCGCATATATGACGTCCACGCCTTGTTCGATTTGGGCTAGCGCCGCCTCCTTGGCTTTCGGCGGATCGAAGAACGAACCGATAAATGAAAACTTACATTTCACGGCTTCATTGACCTCTTTGGCACCGGCGCAAAACGCGTTGCAGAGCCGGTTAACTTCAGGGATCGTCATCGCAGCCACCGCGCCGACGGTGTTGCTCTTGGTAAGTTTCCCGGCAATCATCCCCGCTAAATAGGCGGGCTCATGTATCCAGTTGTCGAACACCGCAAAGTTAGGTTCGGCGGGGCCAATACCCGAACCAAATGTAAACGCAACGTTGGGATAGTCTCGCGCCACGCGTCTGGCAATGCGTTCCGCGCCAAACGAATCGCCCATGATGAGATCGTACCCGCCCTCGGCATACTCACGCATTACCCGCGCAAAGTCGGCCGATTTAACGCTCTCGGACCATTGATACTCGATACCGAGTTCCTGTTCGGCCTTTTTTAACGCAACGTGAATCTGATTGACCCAAGGTTCTTCGATCGGTGTCTCGAATACCGCAGCCACTTTGAGTTTCTTCTGCGCTAACGCATCGACTGGTGCCATCCATGCCAAGACCGGCAGCAACATCGACAATGCACTAACCCAGAATTTTCGTATTGTAGTTACCGTCATTAATTCATCCTCCAAGAATCAAGTTATCGTCTTGCGCCGGCGCGCAGCCAAACGGCTCGTCAGTATAGAGACAAAGTTACTCGGGTATCAATCACCAGGACGTCGGTCCCGGACGAAGGTATTTTCGATTTCCAGCCGAGCAAGCCGCCCGGTTATGTTGCGCATAAACGGCTCATTCTGCAGATCAGTCCGCGAGTTGGCCGCTTACCCGAAACACAGGAACTGCCGGCATGGGATATCGAGAACGCGGGCCTCACCCTGGAGTCGACCGACGATTCGGCCATAGGCCACACGCGATAGACGATAAGCGATCTGCTTTCGAATTATCGGAATAGCTACGTCAAACCTGTCCAGTACATTGATCTGGAGAAATTCTGTTCCGCCAATACGACGCCATGTCCGGCAACGCTGCCTATTTTGGCCTTGATGTGTGACGGGTGGTCCGCGTCGGAGCGGCGGATTGACCCCGGACTGTCCGGATAGAGATTAAATCAGCCGATCCAGACGCAGCCGCTGGCGCTCATCGAATAACCGTCGCGACCCAAGCCATACCGCGCTCACAGTGCCGAAGATAGTCCCGGCGGCAATAAGAAACATGACCAGAATTTGATATTTGACCGCCTCTACCGGATCGCTACCCGCCAAAATCTGCCCCGTCATCATACCGGGCAGGCTCACGAGGCCGGCCGCGGCCATGGCATTAATAATGGGAATCATACCAACCCGGATACTGTCGGTACGGATACTCGCGATGGCATCCTGCGCGCGATGGCCAAGCATCAATTGGGCCTCGATGATCTCGCGCTTGTCCGATGCGCTTTGGGTAAGACGGTCGAGGCCAAGCGACACGCCGTTCATGGTATTACCTAGAATCATGCCGAGCAGCGGTATGGCATATTGCGGCGTGTACCAGGGCGATGCATCGATCACGACCGTTAACGCGAGCACCGTTACGCTGAAGACGGACACGAACATCGACGTCGAACCCATTGCCAACGACCAGCCGCCGCTGAATCGCCGCGACTGCCGCACCGTCACTTCCCGCCCGGCGACGATCAGCATCACCAAAGCCAACAGCGTGACCCATAACCAATGCACATTGCCGAAAACGGCCTTAAGCACATAGCCAATCAGTAGCAACTGCACAACCGTGCGCAGTGCCGCGATGAGTAACGGCCGGGTTTCTCCTACCCGCATCCAGTGGGTCAACGCAGCGGCCAGTAAAACCAGGATCGCTGCCAATGCCAAATCCAGAGGACTCAACAAGATCACGAGCTGTCTCCGTCCAAGCGACCGTTCGCCATCGTTAAACTCCGGTCCGCCACCCTTTCAAGCTGCGCGCGGTCGTGGGTCACCCAAATTACACAACAACGATGTTGATTCCGGTAAGCCGCGATCAACGCCTCTACCCGCATAATATTGTCCTGATCCAGATTGGCTGTGGGCTCGTCCAGCAACAGGACTTTCGGTTGGTTCGCCAACAACCGCAACAGCGCGAGCCGTTGCCGTTGCCCGCTCGATAGCTGGCGCAATGGTTGCTCAAACACGACGGGCGATAGATCCAAGCTATCCAGTTCGGGTTTTTGCTTGTATGGGAAATGATCTAATACCCGCTCCGACCACCAAAAACTTTCCGCCGGCAACAAGCCCACCTGCGTACGCCACTCGGGAGGAGTAAACGACTCGCGCGACGCGCCGTTTAACGAAACGTCGCCTTCATGGCAATCGAGATCGGCAAGGCAACGCAGCAAACGGGTCTTGCCGCTGCCGGAAGGCCCGGTCAGACCCGTGCAACTCCCGCTGTCGATCGCAAGAGTGACAGGACCGAGCCCCGCGGACTGGATATCTTTAGCTTCTACGCAAACCACTTCGATCATACCGAAACAGCAAGCAACCACCATCGCACAAAAAAACGGATGGCGCCAACCGCTGTATTTGGATATGCCCCAAATCTGCTGCTCACGTCAGCAATGCGAAGAATTCCGAATCTGCCGCGATCGGGCGGGGATGGTGATTGGCAATCTTACTGTCGTTCGTTTTCAGATATTTAGCAATGTCGCGGAGATGGAGTTCACTACGGCACCGCTCCAAATGGCGCTGATGTGCGCCTCGATGGGTCGTATTTACATACGGCTGGCAAGCCCGGAGAGCTTGTACGCAATGTAATTGAAGGCGATTTAATCTAGGGCCAGAACCCAGAGTTCGGCGGGACAAGTGACCCTCACAGGACTAGAATCATTGATACGGAAGGCGTCGAAATTGCGATGAACCAGGAACGACCATCAGAGGATATACGGAATTCTGTAATATCTGATATTCCAACTTTCTGTCTAGTTAAACGTTATGTTTCAAAGATGAGCTATGGGTAATCATACGGAACTGTTAATAAATTATGACTCTGGTGAGGCTTCAAACCAAAATTTGGTTGATTGGGCAATCAGTCAAATCCAAAAGAATAAAGAATCAGAAAGCTTAAACGAATTAGCTTGGCTAACTAGTCCTGGCGGATCCGAAACAAGGAAATTATTTCTAAAAGCTATTGAAGAGTTAAACTACATTCTCCCGTCGTACACTGATAGAAAGATACTCCTTGCGAAGAAAATTGCAGAGAAAATGCTAGAAGGTAAAAAAATGTAAATGAGGGGTGTTCCGAGCTTTGCGAAATAAGCAGGGAGCTGTTTAGTCCTGATAAGTTGTCTGTTTTTGAGTTACTAGCGCACGAACAATATGATCATGAAGAAATAGGCATTAATGCAGAGAATATTAAGCCAGCAATACTTGAAGAGGCCGGTAGGTTAGTAAATGAAACATAACAAGCGCAGTCGAGTCGGACAGGCCTCCGCGGCGTTTCGTTTGTGCTTAAATAGCACAAGCCTCACGCCGCTACGGCCTGCCGCTCACTGCGAACGTTAGGCGGCACTTCTAGAATTGAGGAGGTTCTATTGGGAGATAACGAGACAGGCCAGGTATCAGAAGACGCCGCAAGGATTTATGAAGCAGTATATCTCCCTGCATTGTTTCAGCGGTGGTGCCCTCGGGTATCGGAAGAGGCCAATGTCAAGCCAGGAGATTATGTTATTGATATTGCTTGTGGCACCGGAGCCCTCGCTGTAGCCGTTTCTGGAATCGTAGGCCCTAGTGGAAAGACTGTCGGGATCGATATAAATGAAGGGATGCTAGATATCGCTAAATCAAAATCATCTTCCGTTGAGTGGATTAATGCGCCCGCGGAAGCGTTGCCATTTAAAGATGATCATTTCGATTGTGTTTTGAGTCAGTTTGGCCTGATGTATTTCAAAAATCAGGAAAATGCGATACGGGAGATGATAAGAGTACTAAAACAAGGTGGATCACTTGCAGTGGCTGTCTGGGACAAGCTCGATAATAACCCTGGTCTCGCCGCCGAGGAGTATTTGTGGCAGCAAGTGTTTGATGGTGAAGTGGACGAAACTCCTTATAGACTAGGCGACAGAGGAACTCTTGACAATTTGTTTAAGCGTTCAGGCGTAACCGATATTCAAATTGCTACCCATGAAGGAACTGCTCGTTTTGATTCAATCGAGAGTTGGATACATACTGGGGCAAAAGGATGGACAGAGGACGATGCTCTTGGTGATGATCAGCTAAAACTTTTGCTGAAGACTGCGGAAGAACAACTCACCAGCTTTAGAACATCACACGGCACGGTCGCCTTCCCAACGTCTGCACATATAGTTACAGCGAGGAAATAGTGCAGTGAAAAATCAGTGCGAAAACCCGGGTCAGAGAACAGTTCTCTCTAATATAAGAAACAACGAAAAAGGGGACTGGTTTATTTACCGCTAGGCGTTCGATGGCCCCTCAGCATCTAGGCACAAAAGCCTTAGTTGGCTGCCGACACACAGAATCCACCGCACGCGTGGTGGCGATAGTCCGTTATCAGAATGCTTACGGGTCATGAAGCCTCGGCGAATAGGTCACCGATTTCATGTTGCGATGCAACCGGGAGAAGCCCGGGCGCGTCGATCCAGACGCGCAGCAGATGACGGCGTCGGTTAAGTTCTGGCCAGTCTTCGTAGTCTGTACGGGCATGCAGCACTGTGCGATTGTGGAGAACCATGGACTGACCCGCGCCCAACGGAAATCGGAGCCCAAGTTAGGGCGAATTCGCACACTCATCGAAAAGATCGAGAGCTGCGACCTGTGTAGCGGTAGGTGTCTCGCCCAGAGACTTCGCACTTTTCTCAATAAATGGCCGATAGTGAACGCAGCTCACTACTCCGCCGCGCATAGCGAACATTGCGCGTTGATTCGCGGCTGGACCCGATTCCGGATCGCCATGCTGGGCCTCGACCCTCCACTGAGGAAATTTCTGGTACAGCTATGTAAGAAGATCAGGGTTGGTGCGGCCGATCCGATCGTGGATAGCACGCACCTTTACGGTGTGGCTCTCACCGCCAGACTTAGCCGGTGTCAGGCAATGGAGAACAATCAGAGTGGACGGGTCGGAGTGTGGTGACAGCTCATCTCGTAATCGGTAACCTCGATTGTCCTTGTCCTCAATGTCAGAAAATCCCGTACGTCTTCCACCTCCTCATCCTGTGGCGACTGTTGGACAACGGTGCCCAATGGGCGAGCGAATTTGAGCAACTGGAAGAACATTAGCTCCCGTTCACGCTGGTCACAGAGACCATCGAGTAGCGCGAAGCCATAGCACCGCAGCGACGTTATGGTTTTCTTTGTGGTGTTGCGTATGTCAGCAGTAGTTTCAATTTTCAGATCGTCGATACGCGAAGCGAACCGTGCATCCCATACTTCATGGTCAATGGTCATGTCTACATTATGGCATACAGACGATGGACATAAACGATGTGTAATAATGGACACCTCGTTCAATCCCGATCCAGCAACCGTCGAACAATGCACCGTAGCCAACACAAAACCGCTTCGCGCTTTTTCGCGTCTGAGCTTAGTCGCTAGCTTTCCAAAGTTTAAGCTGGAAAATACGAATGTTAATTGGGTTGTTATTGTTACTTTTGCCAAGTATCGTTTTCTTGGCCACGCTTCCAATTTCCCGAAAATTTAAACCTAAATTGTGCATGCTTTATCGAATTGTTGGCGGAATTATTGTGATCGCTGGTAGTGCTTTTTCGTATTATCTGGCAGCGCACACTGGAGACCAAGGCGGTATAGGGGCATATTATTTTCAATTAACTGTAATTATTGTTTATGTAGTATTTTCAGTATTGTTAATAGCCTTGGACTTGTTCTTGCACAAGAGAGCGTCGAAATAGCATGAAGGCTACCAAGCCGCCCGAACCGACGCGGAAAAGTTACGTGGTGCTTCGCGGTGCGTTTCTAGGCCGCGCGGCTCGACGAATTCGAATTACTGAACCCAATTGCCCCGTTACTTATCGCAATATTAAATGACGGAGATATGATCACTCTCGATAATTGGCACAATGTTGCATTTGGTTATGTGGTCGTAATTTATAAGAGGAATGGAGAAGTTGTTAATAAATACAAAAGTTTTAACACGTAGCCCAAAATCACTCACTTTGTTCCTGGGCAACTAAACCGCTATCGCGGCGCGCGCCGCTTTCCTAAACGTTAGGCGTTAGCATAGGGGCAGTCGACTTCAAATTGGCTACGAGTTTCAAGCAAATTACCATTGCGGTGGCCGTGGTCCTTGCTTTAGGGGCGGCCACGTTACTGCTGTATCGCGAGTGCGCCTTTGGCGGTGGAATGCCGGGGTGGTATCGAGAATGCTCTTGCATGGGCATCGAGCGTCTGGACTATGATCAGACCGCCGCCGACGGACGTCGTCGCACGATGTGCATCGGCTTGGTAACATCGCACACTTGCTATCAGTATCAGGGCGGGCCCATCGTTGCATGTGAATCTCTTCCGCAATGATGACGCCTAACCCTTCCTTCCGGTGAACTGCCTCGGGCGGACGCCGAAGTCGAACATTAGGTGACACGTCATGGTCATTTCCAAGCTCAAGATTGCAGCGTTAGCGAGCATCGTCGTCGCACTACCCTCGATTGCGCAGAACCCAGCGGAGCTCCAGGGCGAGTTTGAGCTGGGCGGACCTCTCGATCACAACGGCTCCATTCAGCAAGGTGATTCTCACTTGTACATCTCGTTATCAAACGATGCTGCTAAGGGACTCTATTTCTCGTTACCCGGGGATCCATTCGAAGATCCATGCACCGGATATAACGTAAAGGGCCGTGGCAACGTGGTCTGTTACGAGATCGCGCCAGACGGGCACTTTTGCAGCTTCTCGGTTAATCTTGAACGCAATGCAGTCGAGGCCGGACTTGGAGGGTGCTTCTAGGTGACGCCTGTCAAATCGCTGAAGTGGACCCCAAAAGTGGCGGCCTTTTTGATTTCGCAAAAAAGCCGCCACTTTTCGCAGCCGCTTAGGTCTGGATGCTAGGACGACAATTTAATGAGGAAGAAGCTGAACACCGGAAGAGATCCCGGCGACAAAGAATCGAGAGAGGCTGCCCGCGAGCTCCATCGTTATGAGGTCATATAAAAATGCAAGCTAAAATGGATAACCTATCTTTATTCTTGTATACCCTCCTTGTCTTGACAGGCTGTGTTAGCTTGCCAAATGTTAAGGTTGACAATGTTCAGGATAGACAAGTCGCTTACACAAGCAAAGGTGTCGGCACCCCTGTGATAGTGCTCGAATCCGGACTGGGTCCTTCGATGACTACCTGGGCGCCTATCTTTGAGAGCCTTGCCGAAATCACAAGAGTATTTGCTTACGACCGACCTGGATACGGCCATAGTAGCCTGCATCAATACCCAGAAACAGCTAGAGAGTTAGCAGAGCAGCTACGGCAGAATTTGATCACGACTGGCCATTCTCCTCCCTACTTGCTTGCAGGACATTCTGCGGGTGGATTATATGTCAACGTTTTTGCAAGACTGTACCCTAACGACGTGGCGGGGGTAGTCTTAATAGACGCGACTCACCCATCTCAATTTGAGTATTTTAGAGAAGAACAGCCGATATTATATTCAACATTTATAACTACATCCGCCATGGGAAAGACGAGATACGAGGCTACAATCTTAAAGAATATGCATACTGAATTCGCTAGTATTGGACGATTTCCCGATGTTCCCCTGGTCGTATTAACAGCTGAGAAATCCTCGATATTTGAAACCCAAAAAATGCGTAACAAGTGGTTGGAGTTTCAACAAGATCTTGCAAGCATGTCGACAAAGGCAACACATAAAGTTGTAGCGGGTAGTGGTCACTTTATCCATAAAGATAAGCCAAATATTGTCATTAACGAGATAAAGGAAATTGTTGCTGCATCAAGAAAAATACAATGACCGCGTAACAGCCGCATTCAGTCGGCCCAACAAGACGTCACGCGCTTTGTTGGCGGCTTATGCGAATCGTTAAATGCCAAAGAAGGAAACGTGGCAATCCAAGATAATAGAAGATTAGTAATCGTTCTCAGCTTGTTAATATTTCCTGGGCTTGCTCAGGCAAATGCGGGAGTACCAATGATATTTTTGGTTATGCCCGCATTTGCACTATCCATAATACCGATCATCCTTATCGAGGCTATTTATATATCCAAGACTTTAGAAATCTCTCGTAAAGAGGCAGCAAAAATAGTAGCCGTCTCAAATCTAGTATCAACGATAGTCGGCATTCCGCTTACATGGGTTATTCTAGCAGCAATTCAAATAATTACGGGTGGCGGGTCTGCTTATGGCCTAAGTTCTGCGTTGACTAAGGCCTTGGCCGTAACATGGCAGGCCCCTTGGTTAATACCCTATGAATCAGAACTTCATTGGATGATCCCGGTAGCGGGCTTTGTTTTGCTGATTCCATTCTTTTTCGCTTCATGGTGGACTGAATACTTTGTCACAAAACAATTATCAAGAACTCTAGAAGCTGCCTTAATTAAGAAGACAACTCGTAATGCTAATTTAATCACTTACAGTCTTCTCACTTTATGGCCGATTGGAATGTTGATGATTCCAAATGCTTAATCTGACATTTAACGATTGGTTCAACGACGACGTGCAAAAAGCGCGCGGCCGTTAACCAAGATGTTAAGGCTATTGACATGAACGAATGAAGGCTGAATATACTCAACATATCAATATAGGGGGAGGGTTGATCCGATGTTTATCGTACTACTAATGTTTTCTGACAATAAAGGACAAGCAAGTGATTTTATGGATGGGCACAACGAATGGATAAAACGCGGTTTTGATGACGGCGTGTTTTTGTTAGCCGGCAGTCTTCAGCCACGCTTGGGTGGCGCAATTGTGGCTCACAATACGTCGCTCACAGATCTTCAAACGAGAGTAAATGGGGATCCGTTTGTGGCTCAAAACGTCGTAAGCGCGGAAATCCTTGAGATCACGACAGCAAGATCCGATGAAAGACTACAATTTCTAGTTGATTAACTAACTTTCATTATTTCACGCGCCCAGCATGAAAACGTCTGAACTAGATACCCGTGCTGAAATCGCCGAGAATATTTGTCCTAGCAATCGCACGGACACGGATAGCATAAAGCAACGCTCGTTTTTCACTTTAATTTTTGCTGCCGGTGATGAGTGACGTTATGCGGTATGAATGAAACCGATCCGAGGTTATTAGTTACTGGAAGCGAACTCATTTTGGATGAACGGGACGGTTGGCCCAATTTTCACGATGCAGAAATAGATGAATTGAAAATTTGGCGAGGTGACGTACGCCCCGACGATGGTGTCTACATCGGGCCTCAAATTACGCTCCAGATGTATTTATGTGCGCTTCAGCATCCATTCGCTGTACTTTTTCGTTTTGACGACTGTGAAAATATCAAGATGGCGGGATTTAGCAACCAAAACCCCATCATGGATTTGGTATTTGGTGTCGGGGAACGAGGGCTTTTGAACGACGGAACGCCGATTACACCTTACATTACTGTTCATTTTCTTCCGGTTTGGCACTTTGAGCTTTCTTTCAAGTGTTTCCGGGCCTCAGTAGAAAGGATTACGGATCATGAAGGTGCCGCATAGCCATTCGTTGAACCGGACACACTTACCTGTGAGGTTTGTTGTCGGCGCACAAATCGCGCCAGGAATTCGGCGCACCGGTTATTGAGACTTTATGCGAAATCGAATAATCGTGAGTAACTGGCCAAATGTGAAATAAGCATTCAGCACCAGCTATGGAGGTTCATAATATGCAAGAATTTGTGCTAGTAGCCCGATACGAAGTTAAAGACGGATCTCCGGAGGAGGTAGTTGACGCCGCTCTAATCGAATCGGAAGCTGCGCTACGAGATGAACAAGGGTGCCGTGCGTTCGATATAATGGCGAGTAGCGGGGATGATAGTGAGGGTCTCTTTTACGAGATGTATGACGATGAAGCGGCATTTGAGGAACACCGCGAGACTCCTCATTTTTCAGCATTTTTCTCTGCGATCGAAGATTCAACTGTTGAGTGGACGGGGCCTCGGTACTTGCGACTTTCCCGGTAGATTTAAAGATTTAGTTAGATCGCTGCTACGAGTGATAACTAATGAGCTACGTCATATTAATTTTTGGCATTCTAATCATGCTTATAGGGGCGATCATCCTTGTCAAGCCTGAAACTGTTCTTGGCATCTTACGTGACCATTTCGATGTATTAACTATCCATGTTTTGGCAGTTGTTGTAAGAATAATTTTAGGGGTGGCACTCATTTCCTATGCCGGCCAATCTAAATATCCAATCGTCTTAGAAGTGCTCGGATGGATTTCATTGGCGGCGGCACTCGTATTGGGAGTGATCGGCCGCTCAAATTTCAAACGCTTGATGAAATGGACGTTGGATCTGGCGTCATCATATAGCCGTGTTGGTGGTTTTTTTGCGGTCTTGTTCGGGAGTTTTCTTGTTTATGCCGTGTAGTAAATCGGTCGTGTCGCAACATAGCCAGGAACAGCATGCTATGCGCTAGACCGTGCCTGCCTCGGCGTTGGATGGGAGGGCAAGACTATGAAATATCAAGCACTGAACTTTGAGAAGAAACTAACCCTGTTTGATGAACACTGGGCACCGAAGGTCATCGCTGAGATGAACGACTATCAATTCAAGGTCGTTAAGATCAAGGGCGACTTCGTATGGCACAATCATGAAGATACGGATGAGACCTTAATCGTATTGGAAGGAAACCTACGGATAGATTTCAGGGATGGATACGTTGATTTGAGCCAAGGAGAAATGTTTGTCGTTCCGAAGGGCGTGGAGCACAAACCGTTCGCCGAGAATGAAGTCAAAATCCTTCTGATAGAACCGCGCGGTGTTCTGAACACCGGCCACGAGGGTGGCGAGCGCACTGCTCAAAATGATGTGTGGATCTAGAAAAGCCAACCGTTCACTGCGCCCAATTAAGACTGGTTACTTTCTTTTTCCCGATGGCATAACGGATCGGCACAAGGCGTTGCATAAGTATGTGAAGGAAAGCATAGAGTATGTTCTCACAATACCGGCGCCAGCAAGAAAGCCAAGCTGACAAGAAAGATGGCGGGTTAGCGGCGGTTGCTCAGTCTCGGCGCATGGGCGGGCGGCAATGTCATCGTACGCTAGATATCGGTATCGCGAGTGGCGGGCAGCGTTTCGGGGCACCGTAACGCCGGAGAGCACCCCCGACGTCACCCACTGTTACACCCTGTTACAAATCGTAGCGCCAGCGATATGATGTCATCGTGGTGATGGTCGAAACTACTCCTGCACATTAACCAAACCAAACAGGAGTACTATCAATGAAACGTTCTACGAAAATTATTACTGCGGTTGTTTTGACTCTGGGTGTGGCCGGTGGCGCGGCCGCCTACGGCAAGCACAGATTTGGCAGCCCGGAATCCCGCGCCAACTATATGGTTGGCTATGTCAGTGAGGAGTTGAGCTTAAGTTCAACCCAGGAACAATCCCTTAACGCGCTCAAGGACGAAATCATGACCGCCCGGCGTACGATGCGGAGGCAAATGAAATCGGCCAGGGACGAAGTTCAGTCGCTGATTTCTTCCGAGCGCTTCGACCGGGAAAGAGCCCTTGAGCTGATCGATGGGAAAGCCGCGGCGATCACCGAAGCCGCGCCGACAGTGGTGGCGGCACTTGGTAATTTCCTGGACGGACTCAACGTCGAGCAAAAGGAAGAGATCATGGAGTTTGTCCAACACCGGGCCGAACACCACCGACATTACAAGCACAATGGTGAATAACCTTGTGTGATAAACCGGCCGGCGCCCCGCGATCGGGCGCCGCCTGGCCGGCCTCGCTGAAATTGATCGCACAGTGTTTGAATTGCGCGTCATCGCGGTGCCAGGGCCGCGGTGGCGGCGATCCGCGTTTATAATTCAGGAACCTCTGTAATCCCCGACTGACAAAGCAGATTATGCTCGACGTACTGCTTATCGACGACGACGACAAGCTCGCAACAGTACTGATCGAGTACTGCGAGAAATTCGGTATTCGCATACGATCTGAAACGCTGCCGTCAAAAGGGCTTGAACGACTGGGCCGTAATCACTTCGACGCGGTGATACTCGATGTGATGTTGCCAGAAATGGACGGCTTTGAAGTATGCAGGACAATCCGCCGCAGCAATCCGATACCGATCATCATGCTGACGGCCCGCGGCGAGGTCACCGATCGCGTAGTGGGATTGGAGATCGGTGCGGACGATTATCTACCCAAACCCTTCGACCCGCGCGAACTCGTCGCCCGCATCAATACGATTGTCAAGCGCAAGCGGGCCACGCCGAACGATACCGATGCGTTGATCTTCGAGAAGCTTACGATCGATCGCGCCCAACGTGAGGTAACGGTTGAAGGAAAATCCGTGGACCTGACCACGATGGAATACCAGTTGCTGATCCTGCTCGCCAGCTCTCCGGGTAAGGACTTTAGCCGGGACGATATATTAAATCGTCTGAAGGGCACGGAAACCGAGCTCTTCAGTCGGTCCGTGGACATACTGGTCAGCCGGCTGCGCAGCAAGCTGGCACCCGCTACGCCGATAAAGACCGTGTATGGCTCCGGCTATGCGTTTGTCGGTAAGCCCCGATGAGGGGATTGGTTTCACGTTTAAAACGTTCGCTGTCGAACCGCCTGCTTTTGATTTTCGCGGCAACGAGTCTTTGCATCGTTGCGCTGATTATCTCCCTGCTGATTCACGGGCTGGGTGCGCAGTGGCGTGCCAATATTCACCCGCATCTGCTGCAGTATCTCGACTACGTCAACGCCGATATCGGCGATCCGCCGAGCGTGGAAAGAGCAACCGAACTCGCAAGACGCCTGCCTATCAACATTTATATCCAGGGCAATGGTATCGACTTCTCATCGACGGGGCTGCCGTTGGATATCGACGACCTCGAGTTTTACGAAGATCGTCCTTGGGCCCGGAAGAAAAGAGACCGGCTTCGCAAGCGATTCGACTTTGCAAACGGAAATATCACGTTTGGCGAGCATCGCGATCGCACCGTGTTACGCAATGAGTTCGGCGATTACACCGTGTATTACGAATTGCGGCACCGTCGACCGAAACCGCTTCGTGACGGCGTGATCGGCTGGGCGTTGTTCGGAATCGTCGCGATTCTCGGCCTATGTTACTTGCTAATTCGCACAATGCTAAGGCCGGTCCACGACATCGGGGCCGCGGTCCGGCGCATGGGTCAGGGAGAACTTAATTACCGCGTCCCGGTTCGGGCCGATAACGATCTTGGAGAACTCGCAGGCAGCATCAACACCATGGCGTCGGATATCGAACGAATGCTCGACGCCAAAAGACAACTGCTGCTCGGCGTGAGCCATGAACTCCGATCGCCACTGACGCGGGCGACGGTCGCTGCGGAATTGCTCGACGAATCGGTCAACCAAATTCGGATTCGGGAAGACCTGCAAGAAATGGAGAACCTCATCACAGAGATCCTTGAAACCGAACGCATGAACACCGGACATGCGGTTATCAATCGTACCCCGGTCAACCTCAACAGTCTCGTGGTCTCCGTACTGAAGGAGCTTTCGGCAGATACCGTAACCACCGACATTAATTCGCAGCTACCTGTGGTCGAACTCGATGAAGCCCGTATTCGCCTGCTGATCCGAAATCTGATTAGCAACGCGATCCAACACGGTGGTGAGTCAGAGCCTGCGCCTCGCGTTAGTGTGTCCGCAGCCGACGCTCAACTAAAAATAAGCGTGAGCGACAGCGGACCGGGCATCCCACCGGAGCATCTATTCAGACTGACCGAACCGTTTTACCGTGTAGATCCATCCAGAACCCGATCCACCGGCGGCTTCGGTATCGGCTTGTATCTGTGCCGGCTGATTGCGGAAGCGCACGGCGGCGAATTAAGAATTAGCAGCGACCCCGGCACCGGCACGGTCGTTGATGTGCTGCTGCCATGTTGAACAGCCGCGCATGGCAGCTGTTGCGACGACGTTCGCAGTCGGCATCAGCGACTAACCCGGATAATTCATGAAGGCAGGGCAATAACCCAAAGTAACCTCAGCCGATCGGCGGTTTTCGGCTTCGCCTCTAACGGCCCTACGCTCGATTCCGCTTAAGGTCCGAACTCTTCGTGAGATATCCGGGTTAATCCCTGGCGCAGTTCCTCGATTTCCAGGCACATGCGATGGAAATGCGATCCTTTCCAGTAGATCTTGCGACACTGGCCACAGCGAAAGAACTCGTCGTAGTAGCGCCGCGTTAGTGGCTCCAGGTCCGCTTCGACCTGCTCTTTCGGCACCTCTTGAACAACGCCGTTGCACTCCAGGCAACGATGGAATGGTGTGATCTGCCGATAAAGATCGAAGCGCGCGAGCACCTCTCGCAGTTGTCTAGGTGGATCGACGGCACGTACCCAATAGCCATGGGTAACAGCCTTATGAAACAGCAACCGCCGGTCGCGGGTTAAGATAATCCGATGCTGCTTGACGGATAGTTCGACGACCTCACGGTCGTTATACGAATTGGCATAATCGGCATCGAAGCCCAGCATACGCAAGCGCCTCGCCAGTTTGCCGAGATTGACGTCGAGTATGAATGCAGTGCGGCGCAGCGGTCGATCGCGGAGCTTTACGAGTGGCGTGATATCGAAGCATTCGAACATCGGATAAACCGCGACGCGATCACCATCGCAAAGCGGGTGCGCAAAGTCCACGGACTGGCCGTTTACGATAATAAGATCGACTTCCGTATGTGGAATGCCGAGTGCCTCGATGGGATCTTTGATGGCGGGCGCCCCGCCGAAACGATAGTCGATGACGCGTTTGCGCTGTATGGACGGCAGGAAGTCGTTGAGTTCCTCGTAGAATCGAAAGTGTGCCATCGACACAATCAATCGCACCCGCTGCATAGCCCGGCCATTGGGCGATTATATCGCTATCCTGTCGAGCGAACCCGAGGCTCACGACAACGTTTGGCCGTCGCCTATCGGCAACACAAAGTGCAATATGTGGGCTATCATATCGGATCGATCGGGGAGAATTCGCCAACGCGCGTCCGGGCTTTAAGAATGATATCAACGCTACCCGTGTATCCTTTGCTACGGCTGCTAAAACAGTGGCAGGTCGCGATAGCGCCCGCACCCGGAGTGTGCCGCCGGAGCGTCTTACTTATAACGGTGCTTTGTCTCGGTGGTTTCGCTGCGGTCGCCCTGGCCGGTGCAACAGAACGTGCGGCGCGGGAACGAATGATGCGAGTTATCGAAGCCGACGTTCTGGCGACGAGCCGTTACCTTGGCAAAAAGTCGCTTACTCCAAGCGTGCTAGAGGCCATGGGCAACGTCGCGAGGCACGAATTTGTGCCCGAAGCCGAGCGCGACGTTGCCTATGAAAATCGGCCCCTGCCGATCGGTTATGGGCAAACAATATCGCAACCGTACATCGTTGCAATCATGACCGATCTGTTGGAACTTCGCGCCGGTCAGCAGGTGCTCGAAATCGGTACCGGCTCGGGTTATCAAGCCGCCGTTCTTGCAGCGCTCGACACCAATGTTTATACGATGGAAATTATCGAACCGCTCGGCCGCCAAGCGGCTCAACGATTAGAAACTTTGGGCTATGACCGGGTCGAAGCACGCATCGGCGACGGCTATTACGGTTGGCCTGAACACGCGCCATACGACGCCATCATCGTGACCGCGGCGGCCGGTCACGTGCCGCCGCCACTGATCGAGCAGTTGAAACCGGGGGGACGCATGATGATTCCGGTCGGCAGCCGATTTCTCACCCAGCAGCTGGTGCTGATAACCAAAAACGCCGACGGCACGGTCACGACGCGCCAAATTCTGCCGGTTCGATTTGTGCCGCTGACCGGCGACCACTGAATCACCGGCGGCCATGCAAGATTAACCCGAACATTGCACGACGGCGGATCATGCACCAAAGATCTTCGCAATGGTTCAACAATTTACGCCGCCTATCGAGGTGCTTGGCCTCGGTACCGTTTGCCCTGTTCGGATTCGGGAAAAATCGGGCGCCGTATTCGGCACGCTTCCCCTTCAAACCCGGACCCTTCATGAATGATCCGGGTTAGCCGCTTCAGGTTGTTCTAGTTATGCGGCCCGCGACCCCGTCTCCCGTATCGATGCGGCTGGCGATCGCCATCATCTCCGCAGCGGCAGTGGGCTATGAGATTCTGCTGATCAACCTACTGTCCATCATGCAATGGCATCATTTTGCGTATATGGTAATCAGCATGGCGTTGCTGGGATTCGGTGCGAGCGGGACCTTTCTAACGCTCGCGAGATCCTGGTTGCTGCCGCGGTTTGCGTATGCGGTCATCGCCCAGAGCTGCCTGTTTGGGGTCGCGATCATTGTTTGTTTCGCGCTGGCCAAAACCCTGACTTTCAATCCGGAGCAACTGCTCTGGGATCCCAGTCAACCGGCCAAGCTGCTTGGCGTTTATGTCTTGTTGGCGATTCCTTTTTTTCTTGCCGCTAACGTGATCGCTCTGACACTCATGACCTATCCGGGCGCGATACCGCGAGTCTACGCCGCTGACCTGATCGGCGCTGGCGTCGGCAGCTTGGGCGTTGTCCTGCTATTGCACGTATTGTGGCCGGCGACGGCAATGCGCCTGCTGGCCTGGGCCGGATTCGCCACCGCGGGTGTCGCGTACTGGTCACTGCGGCTCCGCCCACGGCCGCTTGCGTGGGCGTTCGCGATACTAGGGCTGCTGCTATTCGTGGCGCCGGCGTCCTGGACGCATCCGGATGTATCGCCGTACAAGAGCCTCGGCCAATTGCTCAACGTGAGTGGTACCCGGGTGGTCGAACAACTTACGAGCCCGTTAGGACAGGTAACCGTCGTTGCGAGTCCGACAATTCCCCTGCGGCACGCGCCCGGTTTGAGCTTGAATGCGAGCGGCGAGCCACCGCCACAGGTTGGGGTGTTCAGCAACGGCGACGCCATGACGGTCATCACACAATACACGGGAGACCGCGAGTCGATTGCGTACCTCGACTACACGACGTCCGCACTGCCCTATCACCTGTCAGTGCCGCGCAACGTGTTAATTCTCGGTGCGGGCGGCGGAAGCGATGTGCTGCAGGCCCGCTACCATGCCGTCGAGCAAATCGACGCGGTTGAGTTGAATCCGCAGATCACGGGCCTGGTGCAGAAACAGTACGGCGAGTTTGCCGGTCACTTGTATACCGACCCGAGTATTCGCGTACACACCGCGGACGCGCGTGGATTTGTTTTGAGTTCAGCGCGGCGTTTCGATTTGATCCAATCCACTCTGGTCGGCTCGTTTGCGGCACAACCGGCCGGCCTTACTGCGCTAAATGAAAACTACCTGTTTACAGTGGAGGCGTTGGGCGAAGCCATCGGGAAATTGATGCCGAATGGATATCTGTCGCTAACGGTATGGGTGACCCTGCCACCCCGCAATGCGCTAAAACTGTTCGCCACGGCCATCGACGCCCTGTCGCGGGGGGGCGTTGTTGACGCCTCACGTCGTGTAGCGATGATCCGCGGCTGGCAGACCAGCACATTATTGGTCAAAAAT
>Ga0224497_10000962_pt1 | contig 19096 bp, 18 predicted proteins | sample SF_Jul11_sed_USG_4_FD_167970 | JGI IMG/M metagenome (GOLD analysis project Ga0224497, IMG submission 167970) | Sediment microbial communities from San Francisco Bay, California, United States - SF_Jul11_sed_USGS_13 | ecosystem: Environmental > Aquatic > Marine > Sediment | place: USA... | reverse complement strand
GCTGTTATATTGCTATCGGTAGCCTAGCACAAAAAAAGCGCTTGGCAAGCGCTATGCAAAGATTGCCCCCTCTCCTTAGCTTAACAGCTATGGGCCGAACCCCGGCAACACAGAAAAGGATGCTAATAGGAAAGTGTGACAAAACAATGAGCGCCATTATGAACCAATCAAAGCATATCAAGTGGAACACCTTAAGACCCATTCCAATACACATGATATGGCGGTCAGGCCAAAACCATAAATTCCATATGATCCAATCCCCCCACAGGATTCCGGTTTAGTTTTTGAGCCGACACTTCCCCATTGCCCAGGCCCTACCCCACACGCCTCAATGGGGCGCCATCCTGGCCCGATCCGAGAACAAGGTGCCGGTCAGACCTTCCGCGCAAAATGAACACTCGCCTGTCGGACAGCGAAGTCCGGGGATTGAATCCTCCCCGAGGTCTTTGGTACTTTGCGATTCTCTCAAAAAGGCCTTTTCAAATTCCTATTCCCAAGACAGCCAAATTCTCGAAGACCGACAGCTTCAAGAATCCCTCCCTCTAACGACAATCGACTAGTGTTTCCCGAGGAATGTGGGAAGACCATCAAGGAGGCTGGGTGCTGATTCATTTCCGTTCGAGGCCTGTTGAAAAAAGCCGCCAGCGGGTTCTCGCCATTTTACCGTCCTCACGTATTGCTATGAGAAGTTTTCCTCTCCACTCAAAAACTCCTTGCAAAGAATGAGGGATCGCTTGGAAGAGAGTCCATTCATAACTCTCCCTAGAAAACCATGCAACCTCAACTTGATCACTATACCGGCCAGCCGGTAAAGTCACTTTTATGCCTTCTTCAACACGACAATCAATTCTCGAAACCGCCTTAGATGTTTTAATGAAAGATGGGGTTGGAGGGATGACGTTGGAGCGCGTGGCTCGAGATGCTGGCCTTAGTAAAGGAGGCTTACTTTACCACTTTGAGAGTAAGGAACAGTTACTTGAGGGCCTCATTGAATTGCTTCTGTGCGATTGGGATCGTGAACAAATTACGGCATTTCCGACAGTATCCACATCTCAGGGAAAGCCTCCGTCATTTTCCTTGACCACTCGTGAACCAGTTACCGCCTGTGATGCCCAGTCTGGCCAACAACCTCTTCAGGGTCGCCAAATCGCATCCATTCTCATGGCAGCTAGAGCGATAAACCCGACCCTCCTTGATCCCATTCAAGAACGATATAGAAACTGGCAGAACACATTCCAATCCAACGGTATCGCCCCCATTCGCCCTCTTATGTCGCGCCTCGTGACTGTTGGGCTTTGGTTCAGCGAAGCACTTGGACTCGCGCCGCCAACACGAGAGCAGCGAGCAGGGCTCGCCCAAGTCATTCAATCTCTCACGGAACAAGAAAAGGGGACACGCGAACCGTCTGCCACCACGGTCTCCCCGCCATCCGCAGATGCCCTTTCCACAAAGGAATCCGTTTGTGCACGGTTACCTGATCTAGATCATCAGGCCAGCCAATCAATACAGCACTCCGGGCAGGCTCTCTTAAGGAAACAAGATCCCCAAGGATTCTGGCAAGGAGATTTGACCGCCGACACCACACTGGAATCCGACTATATCCTGTTATTGCTCTGGCTGTATCCACCCAACACCGGTCGCTGGGATGAAATCATCCAAGCAAAAATCAACAAAGCCATGGCCACGATCCTTGATCGGCAACTTCCAGATGGTGGTTGGAACATTTACTTAGAAGGGCCGGCCGAGGTGAATGCGACCACCCGTGCCTACGTCGCGCTTCGGGTTGGCGGCTACACACCTGAGCATCACATTATGCAGCGAGCACGTGAACGCATTCTGGCACTCGGTGGCCTACAGGCAACCAATAGCTATACGAAAAATAACCTCAGTATGTTTGGCCTCTTTCCTCGCAAGTACACCCCAAGCGTTCCACCAGAACTTGTCCTCATACCAGGCAACGTCTTATATGAAATTTCTTCTTGGAGTCGTGCCATTGTCGTCCCCCTCTCGATGATCCAAGCTTCCGGAGTACAGCACCACGTACCGGGGAATTGGACCATTGACGAACTGTTGTTGCCGAAACGGAAACTCACCTTTCCAAGAAAAGACCCGTTCTCTATCATGTTTCATCAGGTGGATAAGGTCTTGAAACTCTGGGAAAAGCGGGGATTCAAAGATATCCGTGCTAAAGCCGTCCGCGAAGCGGAAAAGTGGATGCTCGATCACATGCGGTTCACGGATGGGCTCGGCGCGATCTTTCCGGGAATGATGTATGCGCTTATGGCCATGGATGCTCTAGGGTACGAGCGTGACCATCCAGATTTCATTGAGACCCTTCACCAGCTTGAGGGGCTGATTCTCGAGCGAGACGATGCCCTGCAATTTCAGCCGAGCTTGTCGCCGGTGTGGGATACCGCTATTGCGATGTTCTCATTAGGAGAACTGGGAATTGGTGAACCAGAAGCCATGCGAAGTGGCGCCGATTGGTTGCTCAGTAAAGAAGTACGCCGGCGAGGAGATTGGTCCGTCAAACGCCCAAAGCTCCAACCGGGAGGATGGCCCTTTCAGTTTGCGAACGAACTCTATCCTGACATCGACGATACCGCTATGGTTCTCCTTGCCCTCCAGCATGCAAAGGCATCTGATGTCGACCGCCAGTCTCGGGTGGAAAATCGTGCCATAAACTGGTTAATCGGCATGCAATCCTCTGATGGCGGATGGGCGGCTTTTGATGTCGATAATAATTGGGCCTTACTCAACAAAGTCCCATTTGCTGATCATAATGCCATGCTAGATCCAAGCTGCCCGGACATTACCGGTCGTGTGCTAGAGGCACTCTGCCGTCGAGGGTACAATCATAAGCATGAGGTCATCTCGAGAGCCGTTCGGTATCTTTTGACTCAGCAGGAAACCAACGGAAGTTGGTATGGCCGCTGGGGAGTCAATTATACCTATGGCACATTCCTCGCGCTTCGTGGGCTTCGTGAGAGTGGTTCACCGTCGGTGGTTTCTGCGATCCAGCGTGCGGCAACGTGGATTCGTTCTGTACAGAATCAAGACGGAGGTTGGGGAGAAAGTTGCGCGAGCTATGAACAACATAAATTCGTGGCAGCCGCAAGCACGCCCTCCCAAACGGCCTGGGCCCTGCTCACACTGGAGGCCGCGGGTGATTATTCGTCAATATCCGTTCAACACGGAATCGACTGGCTACTCAAACACCAAGATCCAGGTGGGTGGTGGAACGAAGACCTGATGACGGGGACCGGATTCCCCAATGTGTTCTATTTGAAATACCATCTGTATTCTCACTACTTTCCGCTCCTGGCGCTTGGCACTTGGCGAGCAGGCTTTGGAACTTCTTGAGCGGCTTTTTTCTCTGGATGGAATTGGATAGCATATTTTTCCAAATCTCAATTAGGCTTTTTCCAAGGCAAAAAGAAAGGGACGTTCATCTTTTATGAACGTCCCCTTTATTGAAAGGCTGCACTTACCAATCAGTGCCAGCCAGCCCTCTCAATTGTCGACCCAATTCCTACGGAGAAGCCGTAATCCGGCCTTTGATTTCATCAAACGTGGCCTTGGGAATCACATTTTTGGCTACCAACTCCCCACGCAAGCGATACGGGCGGTTGGACACCACTTCTTCGGCTACTTCCCGGCTTAATCCTAGCGTCAGAACGAGATCACTGACGGAGGCCCTATTGATATTGACCAGGTCGCCCGCAACTGGTGGAATCGTTAGGGGAGAAACAATTTTCGGCGCTTGAGGTTTGGTAGGCATGGGAACCTTGGAGGTCCCTGAGGACAAGAGGTCCGACTTGACAGCCGATGGCTTGGAGGTTATAGAGGCTGATGGCATCTCCCCTACCCTAACTCCACCCATGGTAGATTCAGTGCCTCCAGTTGAATCTTTGAGTTCCTTCTTATACCGCAAGACCGTCTTTTTCAGGGTATCGTTTTGCGCCTTCACTTTTTGATATTGCGCACCGATCACCCGTAATTTCATACTGAGTTGTGCCTTTTCCTGATCAAGCTCCCGCTCTCGGGTTTCCAGCAAGGTCTGTTCGTTTTTACGCCCTTCCTTAATACGTTGGACTTCCGTCGTCATCATCTCAAGATCTGTGGAAATTTTTTCGTTTAACCCTTTAAGATTCCGGATCTGTTCCTCCAGCGCTTCTTGATGCATACGGCCTTTTTCCAATTCGGCCTTGGCCGACTCCATATCGGAAACAGAAGCCTCATATGTGCTCTTCGACACCATGCAACCTGAAAGGCCTACAGTCAGTATTAACGCGATCACGACCCACCGTGTCATATCCACCTCCTCGTCCCTGCTAAAAAAATTCATCCGTGACAATTCCTTCTGTCCTTATTAGTATCCTACACTTAAGCCCATAAGAAAAGGATGTATGGCATCTGCAAGGTTATGTCAAGCTAACACATGCCGTAAAGCCTGAAACGTCAGGCGTGAAGAAACAGGAACCCCCTCCTCTCCTCACTACTTTACTCTTTGCTCCTTACTCCTTACTCCTTACTTTTCACTGCTCCACATACCATTGAGGCTGTCGGTCTTTGAGTAGATCATTGCAGGGATTAATGCGTTTGTCACGAGCCTGAGTCACTTCTATTTCACTCATGAATAATTCCGGTTCTTTATGAGACGCCCGATGTAAGATTTGCCCATTCGGCGCGACAATTTCGCTGAGGCCGATAAACGACAATGCCGATTTGTTCCCTCGTTGTTCTCGACCAACCCGATTGGCGGTAATGGCAAAGACGTGATTTTCCAAGCATCGGGTCACCATGGCATCAGGGCAATGAGGTAGAACAAGGTTGCTGGGGTGGCAGAGAATATCGGCACCCTTCAGGGCTAACGTTCTCGCCGCCTCGGGATAAAACCAATCAAAGCAGACCAAGAGCCCGACTTTCGCCTGACCAATATCCCACACGTGAAATCCCGTATTGCCAGGAGAGAACCAGAGGGTCTCTTCAAAAAATAAATGCGTCTTGCGATAGGTCCCGATATACCCATTCGGACCGATTAAGATAGCAGAATTATACAAGTGGCCCTGAGCACGCTCGGCCAACCCCACCACGATATGGAGAGCCCGACCTCGAATGGCCTCTGCCAGGCGCTGGCAGACTGCCCCCGTGGGAACCTCTTCTGCCAATTCCCAGACTTCTTCTTTGGAAAGAAATTGGTACCCCGACAGCGCCAATTCTGGAAAGACCAACAGGTCTCCTTGGAAAGAATCGATAGCTTGAATGATAGATTCGAGATTGCGTAGGATTTCCCCAAATTGCGGCTCAAATTGAAAAAATCCGACCTTCATGGACGTATCTCTTTATCTTTTATCCAAAAAAAAGCGGGTAGAGTTTCCCCTACCCGCTTTTCGGAGAATGTTCAGTGGCAAGAATTAATGAACCTCTTTTAAATGCATGACTGCACTATTAGCATGTTTCGTCCCGACTTCGGCATGCCCTTGCTTGCCATGATTCACGGCTTCCATGAGTTCATGGACGCCTTCATCTAAATGAGGATTTTTCACTTCTTTTTGGGCTGCTTGGGCATGCGTTAACGCTTCTTGAGCATGCTCCACCAAGGCATCGGCATGACCCATACCCCCATGTTCGGCAGCACCTTCTGCATGGGCAATGGCCTCAGCCACATGAGGATTTCCACCTGCCATGGCCACTGCCCCCCACGTTCCAACTGTGAGTAATGTGAGCATGCCCAACAGGCCTATTCCTTTAACCACTGTTCCAATACGCATCCCTGACCTCCTTATGATAATAGTGAAAAATCTACACACCCGCTGCCATAAACTCTCTTATCCTCTCATGCCACCTCAACAAGATCAAGATGGCTTCAATGGCACGGGATTGCTGACTTTATGTAAGAGCTTGACGTCTTTCTCGGCTGGAGCCGCAAAGTCTCGGGACCATTCCCACCACGAACCGGGATACGTTTTCACCTGATCATATCCCACATACCGAAGCAGACAATATACCCAGGCGGCTCTGACGCCGCCCAGACAATACGTAATAATCTCCTGGTCTTCTCGGAGGCCATGGTCTTCAAAAATATTCCGCACCTGGTCCGCAGGCTTGACAGTCGCATCTTTTTGCAAAAACTGGTTCCAGGGAATATTAATAGCAGATGGAATATGTCCGGCCCGTGGCAGACCGTCAATCTCTTTGCCGGCATATTCCTCAACGCTTCGCGCATCCAGAATCACCGAATTGGGATGCTGCCCCTTCACCAATTTTTTGAGGGCATCTTTAAGGATCATCAGTTCGGGCTGTTCACTCACTGTAAAACCACCGGCGGGAGGTTTCACCACCTCATGCTCAAACCGCCGTTGTTCTGCGACCCACTTCACCCAGCCCCCATCCAAAATCCGTACACTGGGATGCCCCAAATACTGCAACATCCAAAACATCCGCCCCTCATCACCCCAATTATCGAAGGGATTGGAATAAATCACCACATCACTGGTCTGATTGATACCCAATGTCCGAAGGCGCTGTTCCAACTGAGATAAATTTGGATTCAAAACCCCTTTAGATACGGCAGAAGGATCACTGTATTCATGCCAGGTACTATTCACTGCCCCTGGGATGTGAGAGCTGTATGCGGCAGCCCCACGGACATCAATGAGCACAAAGTCTTCACGCCCCAAATTTTGGGACAACGTTTCGGTATCAATAAAATAATCTTTCGTCGCCATCATACCCTTTTATCCCTTTACTGAATGAAGTGAAAACATCCCTGTCGATTGATCAGTAGAACTGTTCTCTTCAGGTAGCGAACAACCCACTCGCGGATCGACCTCTTGGTCATCTAATGCCGCCGCCAATGTCGGACCTAACGGAAACTCCCGTTCATAAATCGTAAACACATAAGGATCACCTGCGGTCAGATCGTACTTATCCCTCAGCATCTGATGTTGGTCATCCGTCAAAATATGATACCGAATCCGGGCCTGTACACTCCACCCTTTTTCGCCATCTGGCACTTCATACTCAAAGGTGTAGTCCCGGCTGGCTAACGGCAAGAGACGGTTATCATAAACCTCAACAATGACCGGTTGCCAGAGAATCCACCGTCCCATGGTATCGGTCTGTTGATGCACCACCGCCCCCTGAGCATTGCGCACCTCAAATTCGATGGTAAAATGCCGATCAGGGTCACCAGTGGGGATCTTATGCCCTGCTCCGGCATTAATCAGCGTGAGGGTGAGGGTCACATCGTCGCCAGGTTGAGGAGCTGGAGGATCAGCCTGAACCTGCACGGCGACCGCCCGTTTAATCATATCGGGATCATGCCCGCCCCGCCAGAGATGCCGACGCCCATTTCGAATGGGACTATCCTTCGCGACAGGTCGCTGCACTTCCGGCATATGACAATTTTGACAATTGAGTCCCCTCTCCTTCATGAAAAACTCCCCTTCATATTCGTTGAAGGTTCCGCAGGGGCCGCCGGCATAAAACTGCGTGGGGCCTGAGACCACACTATGACAGCGGTAACAGACTTGTGCGGTGCGGAAAGAAGGATCGAATTGGGTCGGATGGGGGGCGGCGGAGTCATCATAAGGACCGAGTATCTTCCCATCTCGAACATGACAGGCCGCACACGTGACCCCTTCCTTTTGATACTCCGGGTCGAACCGATAATTGGGAATTTCAAACGCCTTCTCCACTCGCCCACGAGGAATGTCTTGGACGAGTGTTGGTTGCTGATTTTCTAATGGGGTATGACAATTCAAACAGACCCAAATATTCTTATCCTTTTTCCAATAGGCCTGAAAAAATGGATCATGAAAGGCTTGGGCATGAATGCTCGACTTCCATTCTTGATAAATTTCTTCATGACATCGTCCACATTCTTCAGCTTTCAAACTCTGCAACCCGACAGGAACCTGTTGATACGGTATTGCATGGGCATAATCGTCACGCAAGCCAAAAATCACAACCGGGCGCACTTCCGTGTAAAAATAATACACCCCGCCCCCTGCCAACAAAATAAGAAAGAACCAGATTCGTAGTCGCCATGATCGTTTGGGTTTCATGTCATTCACTATCCAGTAGGGCCAAAAGATGGTGATCAACCGATTCAGCCAACGCCTGCAAATGATACCCACCTTCTAAACATGCCAAAATTCGACCCATGGAATGATTCTTCGCGATTGATGCCACAATGGTCGTTAACTCGGCATACCCTTGTTCCGTCAGCTCCATACTCGCGAGGGGATCATCTCGATGAGCATCAAACCCCGCCGAAATCAGGACAAATTCTGGCTGAAAGGTGTCAGCCGCCGGAACAAGGACTCTGTGGAACACCTCTTGATATTCGTCATCACCCTGTCCACCAGACAACGGAACATTCATCGTCAAACCTTTGCCCGGACCTTCCCCAATTTCTGTCGCTCGTCCAGTTCCAGGGTAAAAGGGAGATTGATGGGTGCTAAAAAATAAGACCGAGGCATCATCGTAAAAAGCATGTTGGGTCCCATTCCCATGGTGGACATCCCAATCCACAATCAACACGCGATGGACCCCATACTGTTGCTGAATATACCGTGCGGCAATCGCCACAGTGTTAAAAAAGCAAAACCCCTTCGCATGATCTTTTTCAGCATGATGACCAGGAGGCCGTACGGCGCAAAAAGCTTGATCAATGTCCTCCTTCATGATGGCATCGACCGCAGCAAGCGCTCCACCTACCGCGAAATAGGCCGCATCCAACGTACCCGGGCACATTGAGGTATCAGGATCCAGGAAAGCATACCCGTTCGCCGGGGACCGGCGTTCAAGACCCTCGATATAGGGGGAGTCATGGATCAGTTCAATCCATTGCCGTTCTGCACGACGGGGCGCAATCTGATGCAATCGAGACCCTGTGCCCGAGGACTCTAATTGCGCACGAATGGCTCGAAGGCGTTCCGGAGATTCGGGATGACTTCGACCCATTTCATGGCCTAAATACTTCGGATCATAGACAAAGCCGACGCGTCCCATGGTGAACCATTCTCAGGGTTGAAATAAACTTCACTAGGAGAGAAAATCCACGAATGCCCGACTGTTATTGGCTTATCTCAGGAAGGAAAATCTTCATGAACCCTACCATAGCCTCCTTTTCTTAGACAACGCATTCAGACACATGATAGGGTGGATTTGCTTCATCGGTCACCCAAAGTCATCACACAAGAAAATTTCCTCCATGGCCAACCCCAAAATCGATCAATTTAAAAAAATTTTACAGCTAGACCCCAACGACGAAACGCTCTGGTTCGGATTAGGGAAGGCCTACATGGGTGATAACAATTGGGCTGAAGCCACCACGGCTCTGGAACAATGTATTCAGGTCCGTCCCAATTACTCCGCCGCCTACTTTGCACTGGCCCAATCCCTGAAGCAACAGGAACAGGTTGAAAAATGCCGCTCTATTTGTGATGAAGGCATCACGGTCGCCACCACCAACGGCGATCTGCTCGTGATCAAAAACCTGGAAGAACTCCGCACATCCCTTCCAGCCTGATTTCACCTACCCATAAGGGGTCAGACTCGACATATATAACGCAACCCTGCTAGGCTCCATCTAAAAAAAACTCTACACAAGGAGAAAGAATGGCACGATTGCCGAGATTTTTTGTTCCTGGGGTCCCCCTCCATGTAATTCAACGAGGGAACAATCGCGGAAAACTTTTTGATCAAATCACGGATTACCAAGTCTATTTGGACTGGCTGAAGGAATCTGCCCAATCGCACGGATGTGCGATTCATGCCTATGTTCTGATGAACAATCATGTGCATTTCTTGGTCACTCCAACTCACGAAGATAGCCTGCCAAAGACCTTTCAGTCGTTAGGCCGCCGCTATGTGCAGTATTTCAATAAGGCCTATGAGCGGACGGGAACTTTATGGGAAGGCCGCTACCGAGCGACATTGATAGAAAGTGAAGCCTATCTGTTAACCTGTTGTCGGTACATTGAACTCAATCCCGTACGTGCGGAAATGGTGCGCCACCCTCGCGACTATCGATGGTCAAGTTATCATTACCATGCTGAAGGAAAAGCAAACCCACTCCTGACCCCACATAGCATCTACCAGCGATTGGGCGGAACGGCAGCGGCACGACAACAAGCCTATCGGGCGCTCTTCCGCCACCATTTAAGCGGAGAAACCCTCGACGCTATCCGCGAATCAACCAATAAAGCCTGGGTCTTAGGGAGTGACAAATTCAAAGATCGCCTCGCAAAAAAATTAGATCGCCGTGTCGCGCCGTTACCACGAGGCCGCCCCTCATTAGGGAAAGATTGACTCACCACGGGCTGTATTCTATTGACTTAGAACCCTAGGCCTACTCCACGAGCTAGATAGTTTGAGAAAATTGATTGCTGAGCGAAAAGAAATCTGGCAGGCTAATATTCCCGCCAGAGAGAATGACTCCGACTCGTTTATTGGCTAAGACCGATTCGCCACGTAGAATCGGCGCCAAGGCCACGGCGCCGGATGGCTCCAAAACAAGATGAAGTCGTTCAAAGGCCACACGCATGGCCGCTACAATTTCCTCTTCTTCCACCACAAAGATCTCTTCTATATGATCTCGCAAAATGCCAAAGGTGCATTCGCCCAAACTGGTGCGTAAACCTTCCGCGATGGTATCAGCGGAATCGGGCTGTACCACATACCCATGCTGCAATGATTGGCGCACATCCAAGGCTCTTGCTGGTTCGCACCCATAGACCTTTATGGCAGGATTCACCCCATGGGCCGCGAGACAGGCACCCGAAAACAACCCGCCCCCGCCCACCGGAGCCACTATCGCATCAAGTGTTGGTTCGGCTTGCAACAGTTCCCAGGTGGCGGTGCCTTGCCCGGCAATCACATCTACATCGTTATAGGGATGAATGAACAGACCACGCTGTCGCCACACCAGCTCTTGCGCGAATTCTTGCGCATCCTGACGAGTGGGCCGCACGGTGACAGTTGCCCCCAATTCTTCTACTCGTATTCGTTTGAAGACATTGACTGGCTCAGGCATGACAATATGCGCCGAATAGCCCAGTAGTTGACTGGCCAACGCGAGACCTTGAGCATGATTACCAGAAGACACCGTCACGACCTGATGAAACGGGGCCGTTGTTTCTTTTCGAACCAACGCATGATATGCGCCTCGAAATTTAAAGGCACCGGTCCGCTGTAAATTTTCACATTTGAGAAAAACAGTGCCGCCGCATCGATCATCTAAAAATGGTGAGCGCAGAACCGGCGTCCGATAGGCGATACCCTCCAAAATCTTGGCGGCTTGCTGCACATGGGAAAATGTTGGGAGAGGAGAAGCCATACCAAATAGCCGGCACCCACTTGCTAGGTCGTCAGGGAATCAACAAGTGAGCCTCTTCAATTACCCGTTCGGCGATTCGGGAGGGCGTTTCAGCTCTTCGAGCGCCACATGCTTGGGCAGAAGGACAGGAAAGACGATGCCGATGGGATCACCTCGATGAATCGTGATGGGCTCTTCTGACGTAATCTCCAATTGCAGCAGAAAGTTGGTCACAAAGGCATCATAATCAGGAAGAAAGGCGTAAAGGTTGGGTGTGGTTTTGTACTCCTGCGTTTTAATACCTTCCCAAATGGAAAAAGGGCGTTGGGGCAGATGATAAAAATTATTCGGCACGTCCTTCATCATCATGCCTAGTTGTTTGGGATAATAAAACCGAATGCCGCAACACAATTTTGGAAAACCGCTATTGAGAATCGTATCCACGTACATCCCGGAAAAGGATTTATAGCCCAGCAACCGCTCTTCAGGCAGAATCGGCGGCGATTGCCATTCAAACCCACTCCCCTTCCGACGCATACGACAATCCGCCGGAGAACGGATGAGCCACCCGTACTGTCCTACGAACCGAACAGGGCCACAATCATCGGGAATGACCTTGTACCCGCTGGCAGCCAGGTTGCGTTGTTCGTCTAAAGACATCCCCGTCATCATGGGCCGGTGAGGATGAAAATCCAGCTTGAGCCGTTCGGGAGCAAAGGCCGTGGAGTACTCCCGCTCCCAATACATCACCCACTTCTGATCCGTACTTCCCGGGAGTTCGTTCATGAAGACCTTCTTGCAATTGGGGCATGAGGCATTTCATCTAATCTCATTGAGCGGGAGACACTTCGCCTCGTTTGAGCATCCAGGCCACTTCGGCCACTCGCTTACCCAAAGCCCTCGCATCCGCCTTTTCTTTTTCATCAATACCGGGGCTATCACCTTCCGTCGTGGCCGAGGCCCCAAAAGCTCCCCCATCACTCACGATGATCATTTGATTGCCTAGCATCGCCGCCAATATGGTCAGCATCGTCACTTCTTTCCCACTGGAGACTTGGCCGCCCGTCGCAAAGGCTGCCCCAACTTTATTGCGCATTTTAAATTCCGGGAACACCCCAAATTCAAATTGCCATCGATCAAAAAATGTTTTGACCTCGCCTGACATATTCGACCAATACACGGGTGAACCGACCACCAACGCATCACTGCCAAATAAAAGATCCGCTGTCACCTCCCCCACCGTCTGCAACAACACGCGAGTGCCGGGAATAGCCTCCGCTCCCGCAACCACATACTGGGCCATTGTTTTGGTATTGCCAGAGAGGGAATGGTAGGCCACAAGCACCTGAATAGTGTTGGGTTGAGATTGAACTTGTGCCGCAACCTGTGAGCACCCAAGGCACAGAAAGATCAGCCCCAGAAGCAGACGTACCGCAGATTGAGCAATCATCGGAATTCGAGAAATTCCAGAGAGAAGAAAAAGCCTGCTGACTTATGACCCAAGATTGGAACTAGGGAAAAATGGTAAAAGAAAAACCGTTACTGACGCCCAATTTCCTCATCAATTTGCTCTTCCACTGACACATGCGTCAACGCTCCGCGATAATCACACACATGACACCGCACTCGAAATTCCTCTAACCACTTCTCTTGCACAAAATGTTTGCAACATTTAGGACACGCAAAAACCCCTTTCACATAATGCACTTGCTTCTTATACTTCATCGCCAACCCCCTCGAAAAATAGAATGGATAGCAATCGCTAGCGTGCCACAGCCCTTTTCCGATTTGCAACTTTGTGTGCGTTTCATTTGACCTTTTGGTCATCAGAAATCCGTACTTTTACCGACTTACGTTCTTTACGGGGGAAATAGTTGTCGTGGACTTTCTTGAGGCGGATGTGTTCAACGTGGGTGTAGATTTGGGTGGTGGCGATGCTGGCATGGCCCAGCATGGTTTGGACGGACCGCAGATCCGCGCCATGGTCCAACAGGTGGGTGGCGAAGGAATGGCGAAGCATATGGGGGAATATGCGCTTGGTGATGCCCGCTCGAACGGCACGGGACTTTAAGATATTCCAAAAATATTGCCGACTCATGGCCCGGCCCAGCCTGCTGAGAAACAACGCGGAAGACGTTCGTTTTTTGACGAAAGCCGGGCGAGCAGTCTGAAGATATTCCGAGACCAATTCGCGTGCCTTGTCCCCGATGGGCACAATTCGCTGCTTGTCGCGCTTGCCCGTGGCCTGCAGAAACCCCACTTCTAGGTTGAGATGCCCCACTTCCAGATTCACGAGCTCCGAGACGCGAAGACCCGTAGCATATAACAATTCGACCATAGCGGCATCCCGCCGGTCCTCGCGATGATCCATGGCCGGCAGGTTGAGGAGTCTCGTGACTTCGGCTTCGGACAAGAGTTTGGGGAGTTGCACCCACTGTTTCGGGGTCCCTTTTAACATCCCTTCGAAACCGCTGTTCCCTTGCCTCCCCGACGCATGTTTATAAAACCCCCTGACCGCAGCGAGACATCGGGCAATCGATGCGGACGATAACCCGGATGTTTTCAGGCTACCGAGAAATTGAACCCACAAGGGTTTCGTGAGGGCTTGAAGATCGGTGAGACCTTCCTGTTGAAAAAAATCCACCAATTTCCGCAAATCCCGACGATAGGCCGCCAAGGTATTGGCCGCACAGCCACTTTCCACTTGCAACATCGTGAGATATTCGTCCATTAATTCTTGCATAGATTCCTTAGGCAGACGATTTTCCGTGGATTCCCTCTAGGCGGTTTTCCTTCAGCTCCTTAGGCCTTTGATAGAATTTGTGGTGTTCTCCTATTTAGGTAAGCGCACTTCCTGATATAATAGACTGAATTCCCAATATAATCATCTCAATCCTGCATCAAATTTTTTATCGACACCTCTGACCGTTACTTCATTCGTCTCATCACGTTGCCTATTCCTATGACGGCTTTGTCACATACCAGAACCTGGTGTGATTATCGTGCCCAGCTCGCGGTGATACTCAGCGTGGGACTTCTCCTCTTCCTTACCCCTCCTCTCTCGCTAGGGGCCGAATCTCCCGGACTCAACACCTTAGAACAGGCCAGAACTCAGCTAGAAGCCGGAAAAACCACTCGCGCACTAGAAACCGTAGAAGCGCTGATTGATTCCCTCCCAACGCCGGACATTCTTCAAGATGCCTATTTCCTGCAGGCGAACATTCTGGAGCAAGAGGGCAAGATAACAGAAGCGCTGACCGTGGTGAGGCAACTGTTGGAAGAATTTCCCTTTGCGCCCGTCACAAATCCGGCTCGGGTGCTGATGGCCGAATTGTATAGTCACAACAAGGAATATTCCCAAGCCCTGACACAATTGTACCAAGCCCTGGATTATGCGGCGGACCAAGAACTACGCCGAAATCTGTTTCAACGGATTCGTCAGGCTGAGCTGGACAATCGCAACCCCCTCGGCGCGGTGAAAGCGGCACTCAATGAAATGATGGTGGTCGCGCCTGCTGAACGACTTGAATTAGAACAATTGACGCAAACCTTGGTATTACAACAATTAAATGAAGAAGCGCTTCAGGAACTGGTGGAAGGTTTTTCGAATCGCTATCCAGGAGATATCGCCACCATCCGCATGATCGAACTCCACACCACCCGCGGCGATGAGGTGTTGGCCGAACGCGATATCCGTGGATTCCTAAAACGCTTTCCGACCCATCCCTATGCACAAACGGCGATGGCGCTACTGCAATCCTTCATTAGCAAAATCAAAGTGCATCAACATATTCTGGGAGTGGCCCTGCCGTTTTCCGGCCCCATGAAACCCTATGGGACGGATTTACTGAATGGCATTCGACTGGCCATGGACATCGCGGAGGAACAGTGGGGCCTCTCGTCTGTAGGGCTCGTGGTGAAAGACACGACTACTCTCACCGCGCCACTACGGGTCGAGATGCAGCAACTCCTTGATGAGTTTCAACCTCGAGCGGTGATTGGACCATTGTTGTCGAGAGAAATCCGCAGCCTCGGTCGCCTGCCGGATGATTATGCCACCCCGTTTATTACCCCCTCTTCCACGCTCCTTAACGTCCGACAATTTGGCTCGTATTGGTTCAATACGGCCATGACCTCCTCGGTTCAGGCCAAACGTCTCGTGGAATATGCGGTGATGAAATTGGGCTACCATCGGTTTTGTATCATCTATCCAAAAACCGCCTATGGGCGTGAATTGGCCGATATGTTTGCCAAGGAAGTTGTTCATTCTGGAGGAGAGGTGATTGCGGTCGAAGAATATACGGAGGTACAAACGGACGTTGGGGAACAATTGCGTCGTTTAAAAACAAAGGACCTTGAGAAATATGGTCTTGAGGAACCGGAAGAAACACGAACCGGGGAAAAACGCCTGGTCTATACCCCTGGTTTTGACGCGGTCTTTCTCCCAGGGCAACCCGTGCACCTGGCCATCATTGCGGCTCAGTTGGCATTTTTCGATATGAATGTTCCGATCCTTGGAGGCAACAGTTGGCATAATCGTGAATTGTTTCGATGGGCCAAACAAGACTTAGATGGCAGTATTTTTGTGGATGGGTTTTTTCTTAACAGTCCTGATCCTAGTGTACAAATGTTCATCCAGCGTTACCGGAGCCAATATCACAAGGAGCCTTCCCTCTTTGCCGTTCAAGCCTATGATGCCGCAACGTTGGTTCTGGAAACCATTCGAAATGAAGCCCAATCCGGACAAGATGTTTGGGACCAACTCGTCCGACGGTCCGACCTTCCTGCGCTCAGTGGTTTTGCTTCTTTTAGTTCGGCGGGCATTTTGAATCGTCGTCTGTATCTCCTCCAAATCAATAACCGAAATTTCACCCAATTAAATTAAATTCATGGATTCCATCGCCTCCTTTATTCATACGCTTTCGTATATGCTGGTACCGCTGGTCGCGGCCGTGGTCCTTCACGAATACGCCCATGGTTGGGTCGCCAATTTTTTTGGCGATCAGACCGCGAAATCACAGGGGCGCTTGACGATGAATCCTCTTCCTCATATTGACCTGTGGGGGAGCATCCTTGTCCCTCTCATGCTGTCACTCGTCCCAGGTGGGGTCATTTTTGGGTGGGCCAAACCAGTGCCCATCAATCCCTCCCAACTCCACAATCCTCGACGTGATATGGCCTTTGTCGCCATCGCCGGTCCACTCATGAATTTGTTTTTGGCTATTGTCAGTGGCCTCTTACTGCTGTTCTTTGTGTATGTAGACCCTACGATCCAAGCGAATTGGCCGCCTCAACCTGGCGCCGAACCTCGGGAAGATTTGTTAGGCATGCTACTCGTTCCCCTGACCGCAATGGCCTTATCATCCATGATCATCAATATCGTCTTGCTCTCCTTTAATCTCCTTCCCTTTCCGCCGCTGGATGGGAGCCGCGTTCTGCGCAGTTTGCTCCCTCCTAAATCGGCCATGACCTTGAATCGATTAGAGCCCTATGGCATGCTCATCATCTTTGGGTTGTTAATGTTAGATTCACGCATCCCAATTATTAGCTCCTTTATTTTCTTTATGTTTCGCATCATTGGCCAACCCTTTTTACCAGCTTAAACACCCAAAGGTCAGAGGAACTCCTGCACAATGGCGACACGTGTACTCAGTGGCATGCAACCCAGCGGGCTCATGCATTTGGGCAACTTGCTTGGTGCGTTAGAAAATTGGAAAATGCTCCAAGCCGAGCATGACTGTTTTTTCTTTGTGGCCGATTGGCATGCCCTCTCAACGAATTATGCCGATACCAGCCGTCTGAAAGAGTTCTCGCAAGAACTCCTCATTGACTGGCTCGCGGCAGGAATTGATCCGAATCGAGCGACGGTCTTCATTCAATCCCATATTCCTGAACATGCCATTCTGCATTTATTGTTCTCAATGATTATTCCGATTCCTTGGCTGGAACGAAATCCTACCTATAAGGAAAAACAAGACGAAATCAAAGAGAAAGATCTTTCCACGTATGGCTTTTTAGGCTATCCCGTGCTTCAAGCCGCAGACATTCTTTTGTATAAGCCTGATCTCGTGCCAGTAGGGAAAGACCAACTCCCCCATTTGGAGCTGACACGAGAAGTGGGTCGTCGGTTCAATAGTTTGTACACACCCGTCTTCCCAGAACCCAAAGAATTTTTGACCAAATTTCCTAAAGTGTTAGGGATTGACGGACGAAAAATGAGTAAGAGCTATCACAATACGATTAATCTGTCCGATACCGAACCGACTGTTCGACAAAAGCTCAAAACCATGGTGACCGACCCTGCGCGGGTCCGACGGACCGATACAGGCAACCCTGAATTGTGTCCGGTCTATGACTTCCATAAAATATTCTCAACTGACTCCACCATCAAACAAATCGACACCGATTGTCGAACGGCAGCCATTGGATGCATCGATTGTAAAAAGCAGGTGGGCGACGCCATGGTTGAACGATTTTCTCCCATGTGGGAAACCCGGGCGGGCGTGACAGCCCACCCCAAGCAGACTCAAGAGGTGGTCGAAGAAGGCCGGAAACGGGCGTCAGTGGTCGCGAATGAGACCATGAGAGAAGTCAAAGAAGCGATGAAAATCTGAGTGTGACGAATGAAGCATTTCTTGACAGTTCTTAGACCCCTCGTTACTATCCAGACTCCTTTTTCACTAACAAAATATACTAGGGGACAATGAGATTCACATGAGTATTCGTGTAGCCATCAATGGATCTGGACGTATCGGACGAAACTTCCTTCGGACCAGCTTTCAAGATCCCGACATTGAAATTGTCGCCATCAATGATTTGACGGATTCAAAAACCCTCGCACATCTACTGACCTACGATTCCATACATGGGCGCTTTCAAGGCGAAGTGCAGTACGACCAAGATTCCTTAACGGTCAATGGCAAACGGATTCGTATCTTTGCCATGAAAGACCCCAAGACCTTGCCATGGAAAGAACTCCAAGTTGATTTTGTGATTGAATCCACCGGCCGATTTACCGATCACGAGAGTGCGAGTCAACATGTGACCGCTGGAGCCTCCCGGGTGATCATTTCCGCCCCAGCGAAAGATCCCGACATCACCATCGTTCTGGGAGTCAACGAATCCACCTACAATCCGCAAGCCCATACGATTATTTCCAATGCCTCTTGTACGACGAATTGTTTGGCCCCTGTCTCTAAAGTCATCTTACAAGAGTTTGGCATCAAACGTGCTTTTATGACCACGATCCATTCGTATACGAACGATCAACAACTCCTCGACCTCCCGCATAAAGATTTACGTCGAGCGAGGGCTGCAGCCTTGTCGATGATTCCCACTTCAACGGGAGCCGCTAAAGCCTTGCATCTTGTGATTCCCGAATTGAAAGGAAAAATCGACGGAATGGCCATCCGCGTCCCCACACCAAATGTATCCCTCATCGACCTCTCGGTCGAGGTGGAAAAGGATTGCGATGCGGCAACCGTCAATACCGCATTTCAACAAGCCGCCCAAGGGTCATTAAAAGGATATCTGCAAGTTTCTGAAGCCCCAATAGTTTCGACTGATCTCAATGGATGTTCCTACTCAGCAACAGTGGACGCTCTACTTACGTCGGTGATGGACAAACGTTTAGTGAAAGTCTTTGCGTGGTATGACAATGAATGGGGTTATTCGTGCCGTTTACGTGACCTCGTCAAAGTTCTCGCGCAAAAGGGATAACTTACGACCGAACCGCGGGCTATCTTGGTGAAGATCCCGCCATACTCC